>JAABUM010001282.1_pt1 | contig 38273 bp, 28 predicted proteins | sample 5559161 | NCBI WGS metagenome assembly JAABUM01 (sample SAMN10711868, study PRJNA513369) | rock metagenome | isolation source: Antarctica rocks | place: Antarctica: Victoria Land, Siegfried Peak nord
TTACGAAGAACAGGCGCCACCAGACGCCATTGCTCGTCGCTCAAGTCGCTGGGATAAACCACTTTGGATGCGCGTCTCATCAACTCCAGTCTGACCCAAACCCACACTACAGAGACAGGCTCTTAGGTCTGGCTTGTCTGAATGATGTTGATTAACATCAGCTTGTGCTATATGAGTGCAGATGTGCACCAAGCGTTCTTTAGCCCATCGAGAAGAACAGGAGCATCTCCTTCCAATTGTTGTTGCAGCTGTTCTATCAACTTGGCTTTGGACTTCGATTTGAATCCTGCGATTGACTTTGTGTCAAGATTTTCAGCCCAGATGATGACCGCTTCTTCGGGAGAATTGGCTCTGACTTGCGAGATGTATGTTCCTCCTTTGTAGTCAGCGATGAGAGTGAAAAACATAAGAAGCCAAGTTTAAGCGTCGAACCATCGCGCGCCATCTGGAAACACTTCGGTTTGCTGCGATTCAAACTCGAACACCACTTCCAGATGTAAGTGCGCGGGCGTGTTCCAATACTCGGCGACTTGTTGAACTATAACTTCAACTGCTTCGCCTTCGAGTTGAATATCGGGAGGCCAACCCAGCGCGCGTCCAGCTTCCCGAAGCGCGACGAAGTGAAGGTCAAAGTCGCCTTCACCATGCGCGCCGGGAAGTTTCCAACGCGCTTCTTTGGCGCTCCACACCCGCAACACGCGGCTTCGATTGGGATTCCAAACGCGCGCACTTGCCGCGATGTGACCACAAAAATCGCCGTCGCCAACTAATTCGGGTGTGCAAATCGCCGCGCCGAAACAAGCGACGAGTCGTTCGATTTGTGGGTCGAGAGCAGTCCAATTGGGAAGCATTGGGAATCGGATAAACGAGTTGAGCGCCGTGCTGTGAAGTCAAAGGCATAGTTCAAACCACTATAACTGTCAATTTCTTCGGCCCATGCGCGCCCAGCACCAAGATCCGTTCGATGTCGCCGGTTCGACTCGGCCCGGTGATGAACCCCATCAGGCTCGGATAGTTCGGGCCGTATTTCGATTCGAGCAGTTCAAAAGCCGATGGCAAATCGGGCAGCAGTTGGTCGCGGCGTGCCAGCACGACGTGATGCGGCGGCAAAACCGACAAAACGCGCCCGCCCGCGCTGCGGGTTGTCATCAAGACAGAGCCGGTTTGTGCGACCAACGCGTCGCACATCGTCAGTCCGGCGCTGCATCGCTCGAGTTCGTGCGGGTCGTAGCCTTCTGCCACCCACAATGTGTCCAAGTCCAGTTCGCGCGCGGCGAGTTCGGTCAATTCGCCTGGGTGAGTTCCAATTTTCGTCCAACTGTTGTCGCTTTTCAAGCGCTGAAGTTGTGACTTCAACTCGTCGGGCGAATCGCAGACCAGAAACTCGGTTTTCAAATCGAGCGAGTTGGCGGCGAACAACTCGCGCCACTGCTCCCACGTTTGGCCAACGAGTGGCAACCACGAACTGACGGGTTCTTGGCCCATGATGGGCAGGGTGGACGCGAATTGCGGCTCTTGCTGGGCTTTCGATTCGCCTGTGTGATGGCCTGGACGCGGCGCGGGAATAGTCAAGGCGCGGCGAATGGAACTCAGGATGGCTTCGCGGTTGGATTGAATTGGCATTGATTGAATTCAAAGAAATAGAAGGATGGAATCAGCAAGTGATTTGCTTCCTTAGATTCATCACGGCGAGCATCACGATGAGAATCATTGACAATACTATGAAAATTATATTAATAAGGTAGAGCCTCTTCAGATTCTGTTTGTTGTCTATGTTGTTATACATCCCATTGGCCATATCCCATAAATAAGGAACATTAAAAGAAAGAACCATGCTGAGGGGAAGATAGACAACAACGAATACACTTTTTCTCAACAGATATGATATAGAAAAATTCACGAGGAAGCTTGTTGCCATCAAGAACACACCGATATAGCCTCTCCAGCCGTTGGACATGATTTGATTCACCACCTTTACCTGAACGGGTAAAAGCCAGAAATTCTGCCATTAGGTCAACACGTCTGACAATCCTGTTCTTCCCTCATTTCCTTCTATTCTTATTATTTTGGCGTTTGCTCCAGAAATCCCGAAACGACTGGCGCGCGACTTTGGGGAATTCGCGTTCTTTCGTCCAAACATACAGCGGGTCGATTTTTCGGCCTTTGACGAGCGGATGAAACAGTTGGGCAAAACGGGCCAACCGAAGCGCCAATCGAAATAACTTCGGCTGGTTCATAAACCAAGCGAAGGCCTTCATCGCCAGATGTTCCAACGGCACCGGTTTTTGCGCGACGGCGTTGCGCCGGTTTTGCAGCAGATGGTGGGCGAGGTCGATCTTGACCGGGCAGGTTTCGCTACACGCGCCGCACAAAGTCGAGGCGCTGGACAGGTGTTTCCAGGTTTGCAATTCGCGCAGGTGCGGCGTGATAACGCTTCCAATCGGGCCTTGATAGGTCGTGCCATAGGTATGGCCGCCGACGTTTTTGAAAATCGGGCACACGTTCAAACACGCGCCGCAACGGATGCAAGAAAGCGCGTCGCGTTGTTGCGGGTCGGCCAACAGTTGCGTGCGCCCGTTGTCGAGTAGCACGATGTGAAGCTCTTCCGGCCCGTCGATTTCGCCGAGTTGTTTTGGCCCGGAAATCAAGGTGTTGTAGCCCGTCAACGCTTGGCCTGCGCCCGCCGTGGCCAGCATAGGCAAAAACAAAGCTAAATCCGACATTTTGGGCAACACCTTCTCGATGCCAAAAATGGCGATGTGAATGCGCGGCAGTCCCATCGTCAAGCGCGCGTTGCCCTCGTTTTCGGTGATGGAAATGGTGCCGGTTTCGGATATGGCGAAGTTGGCGCCCGAAATCCCGATATCCGCCGCGATGTATTTTTCGCGCATCACTTCGCGCGCGATCATGGTCAAGCGTTCGGGATCATCCGTGGGTTCGGTTCCGAGCTTTTCCCTGAACAAGTCGGAAATCTCGCCACGCGACAGGTGCATCGCCGGAAAAACGAAGTGATAAGGCGCTTCCTCGCGCAGTTGCACGATGTATTCGCCCAAGTCCGATTCGGCCACTTCAAAGCCCGCTTTTTCCAAAGCCGCGTTGAGGTGAATTTCTTCGCCGGTCATCGTTTTCGATTTGATGATGCGTTTGGCCCCGGCGTCTTGGATGATTTGCACAACGTAATCGCGCGCTTCGTCGCCGGTTTTGGCCCAGAAAACCTTGGCGCCGCGCGCTTCGATTTTGTCCGCGAACTCGCGCAGATGCGAATCGAGACGCCCCACGGCTTCCCATTTGACATCGGCGGCGGCTTGTCTGGCGGCTTGCCAATCCTGGAATTTGGCCTGCTTGCTTCTGCGCGCCACGCCGTATTTTTCAAGCGCCGATTGGATCAAGGCGCGGTGCCGCAAATCGCGCGTGATAACGTCGGCGTCGTGGTGGAACTGAGCCGAGGGCTTTTCGCCGTCGTTGTGGAAGTTGTCGTCGTGCGCCGCACCCGAACCTGCGGGCGCGCTTTCCGGTTCGAGCGCTTCAATTTTGAGTTTGTCGGGAGCGATTGCCATTTCGTTTTGGTTCTCGCAAAGGCGCGAAGACACAAAGAGATTTTTAGAAAAAGGTTCTTTTGTGTCTTCGCATCTTTACGAGAGAATTATCTACCAGCCAGAAACTAACACTTCGGCAAGATGTAAACACTGGATGCCGCGCTTTTGTCTGTCCAATACGCCTTGGATGTGCATCAAACAACTTCCATCTCCTGATAGCAGATACTTGACGCTGGTTTCGCTCGCGGACTGCGTTTTGACTTCGCCCATCGCCACGGAAATTGAAGGAAATTTGGCGGAGAACAAGCCGCCGAAACCGCAGCAGGTTTGCGCTTCGCTCATCTCGACCAGTTCCAAACCGCCCACGTGTTTGAGCAGTTCGCGCGGCTGGTTTTTGATGCCCAGTTCGCGCAAACCGTGACAGCCATCGTGCCACGTGACGCGGTGCGGGAAGTGTGCGCCCAAGTCCGTAACGTGCAGTTCGTCAACCAAAAACTCGGCGAACTCGAAGGTTTTGTGGCCAAGAGCCAGGGCGTCCGCTTCGCGCGGGGTGTCTTTGAAGAGTTCGAGATAGAAGACCTTGAGCATCGCGCCGCATGAGCCAGATGGAATGACAACACAGTCGGCGCTCGCCAACACGTCGAGGACTTTAGCGGCGACTTTTCGGGATTCGGGCCAGTAACCGGCGTTGAACGGCGGTTGGCCGCAACACGTCAGTTGTGGCTGAAACGAAACGCTGTGGCCCAGTCGCTCGAAAATTTTGACCATCGCGCGAGCCGTTTGCGGATAAAAAGCGTCCACAAAACAGGGGACAAAAAGCGTGATTTGCACGAGAAATTAGAAAGAGCAGTTTGACGCGCCCGCCCGTTTCAAGCCTCAGAGAATGAAAGCGACTTCGGGTGATCGAGGCGAGAATGGGATAAACCCAAAACAAACCTGATGAAAAAATCGATCCTTTTGGCGATGCTGGGTTCAAGTCCCGTCGCCTTGATGGTGTTGTGCGCGCCCGTGCGCGCCGGGGCATCCGGCGCGCCCTCGGCTTTCGAGGCGCCCTCGGCGTTGTGTTTGAACGGCGAGTGCCAGCCCGTGATTTCGCAAATCATTTACGCGGGCCGAAGTGCCTACCGTTTGACCGATGGCAAGAGCGAGGCTGTCGTTGTGCCGTTGCTGGGCCGCGTGATGCGCTGGGGCAAAGTTGGCGGGCCGAACCTGTTGTGGAACGCCGGAAGCGTATCGGCCAAGGCAGGCGAGTGGAAAAACTATGGCGGCGACAAAACATGGTTGTCGCCGCAATCCTCGTGGAAAGTGCTGCACGGAAGCGACAACTGGCCGCCTGACACGGCCTTCGATGGCACGGCGCAGGTGGCGAGCGTGCTTTCCGGCGGGCAGTTGAAACTGGTGTCGAACGCCTCGCCTCGAACGGGAATTCGCCTCGAACGGGTGATGGGTTTCAACGCCCGCGGCGAGTTCACAATCGAACAAACAGCGATCAAAACGGCGGGAAGCCCTGTTCGCGTCGGGTTGTGGAGCATCTCGCAGAGCGATGCGCCCGACGCGGTGTTCATTCCGGCCTCGCCTTCTTCGCCTTATCGTGGCGGGTTTTTCAAGTTCGCTGGCGGCAACTTCGCCGAGCAAAGCGCGAGCGTGCGAAACAGTGTGTTCGCCCTTTCGCCGCGCGGAACAGGCGGCGGCACTAAGTTCGGCGTGGACGCGCCCGTGTCTTCGATTGTGGCGGTCAAAAACGGCGTCGCGTGGCTCCAGCAAAGCGCCAAACCTGCGGGCCAATATCCCGACGGCGCCGATGGCGCGGGCTTTCCGACCGAGATTTATGTCAACGGCGACGCGCAGGCCAATTACGTCGAACTCGAACTGCTTGGCCCGCTCCAGAACTTGTTCGCGGGCATGAAGATGACTCACACCGTCCGGTGGAGCCTGCACGATTTACCCTCGAAAAACCCCGACGACCCGGCGACGCGCGCGGCTATTGAAGCGCTGTTGAAGTGAAGAAGGCGACTGGCTTGAAGCCAGTCGCCTTTTTGAATCGATCTCTAACGGCGTCATGGGATATAAACTATGGCTCATTCCTCTATAACTTTCAGAGGCAACCACCAACTGTTTACGGACAGCGTTATTTCTTTGTTGATGGACTTAACGATGAAGGAGTGGCGCTCCGTTGTGTTAAAAGATGATTCTTTCATGGCACTCCATCCTTTGTTCGAGTGGTGGTCTTCCTTGGCTTCTCATCTAGGGCCAGGGTATATCGAGCTAAAATTAGAGAAGAACATCTCCACCGATTCGAGCTTAATTAAGTTGAAACAGATTCTCAGAATTTTAAAGAAAAATTTGACTCGGTGCGGTGAACATGTATCCAAAAATGAACTGAATAGTGTTCGTTGCAGAGGAGGATTGTTCACTTCCGACATGAGAACAACTGTTGTTGTGGACTCCATCCACAAATTGAGGGCGCTACTTGGTTATTAAAACCAAGAAGACAGTTGATTTTCTACAAAGAACGCCGCATTCTCCAAACACCCCAAGCCGCAAAAAGAAAGTTGATGCCCGACAACATGTGCGTTGTGGCGCACACCGGGCAGAAGTGGCGCAAAACGCCCAGCGACACCCACGCCAGCACAAGTGAAGTGGCCAGCCCAACCGAAGCCAAACCCAGGCGTTGCCACGCAGCGGCGAGCGGCGAAGTTGTGGCTCCTGAGATCGACGACACGAGCATCAGCGCCCAAAACAGCGCGCCGTAATAGCCGAGCGGAATGCCCAGAAAATCGCCGTAACTGGAGCCGAGCACTTTGTCGCAGGAGATGGTTTCCGAAATGCCGCAACCCGTCGCGCGGCCTGCCATCACGAGCGCGTGGAGATGAACCGCGTAAAGCCCGGCGCCGATGCCTAAAACGCTGAGCACGACGTGCGGCCACGCGACGCCCGCGCCGGGTTTGGCGGGCGAAACCGAGGGAACATCATCGCGCGTAATGGGTGCAGGAGATGAGGGATGAACGGCCATAACGGAAAGTTTAAGCGCACCACGAGGCGAGGTTCGGCGGTGAAGCGGCGAGTTTTCCTGACAGTTCGGCGCGCTCTGTTCGCCGATTTGGTAAAAACAACGGTCTATGGCGTTTCGCCGCACGGGCCTGATGCGTTTGATGGGGCCGCTTCTCGATTTTTTCTTTTTCTTTGGTCAACTCGCCGAACTGGGTTGGGAAACGCTGCGCTTCATCGCGCGCGGGCGGGTCTCGATCAAATTGACCGTGCGCCAGATGGCTGAAGTGGGCGTCGGTTCACTTTTGGTCGCCATTATCACCGTCGGGTTTTCCGGCGCGGTGACAGCGCTTTACCTGTCGGTTCAGCTCGTCAAATACGGGCAAGCCTCCTACACCGGACTTCTGGTGGGCAAATCTCTGGCGCTGGAAATCACGCCGGTCATCACGGCAATCGTTGTGGCGGCGCGTTCAGGTTCGGCGATGGCCGCGGAAGTGGGTTCAATGGTTGTGACCGAGCAAGTCGATGCCCTCAAAACGATGGCGACTTCTCCCATCGAATACCTCGTGGTGCCGCGCGTGCTCGGCACGGTGCTGATGATGCCAATCGTCGCCGCCATCGCCAACTTCGCCGGACTTTACGGCGCCTCGCTCACCTCGGAATTGGGCGGCGTGTCGCAAACTTTGTTTTGGCGCTCCTTTCAAGACACGATGATCTCCGATCAAGTGACCGGCCTGCTCAAAACGCTGCCCTTTGGCGCTCTCATTGCACTCATCGGTTGCCGTCAGGGATTGGCTACCAACGGCGGCGCGCAGGGTGTGGGCAAAGCCACAACGAGTGCCGTTGTCTTCGGCTCAATCGCCATTTATATGGTCGATTTTCTTATCTCTCTTTTGTCGCAAGATGCCGCCAGCTTGCGTTGAATGCTTTGCTCGCCCAGGCACACAACAGGGAAAAGCCCCTGCGATTTCCCGAAAATTCTTTGCAAAAAGAGAAATTGCGAAGACTATTCGACAGATTGCAGAGGCTACTTCCCCTGTTGCGCTTGTAATTTCCCAAAAAGGCTTTTTAATTTTCCTTATTGCAAAGAATTTTCGGGAAATTGTAGGGGCTTTTCCCCGATGATTTCCTTCAACCACGTTTCCTTTTCTGTTCCCGATGAAGATGGCGAGATGCGCGTGCTACTCGATGACGTGTCGTTTGAGCTATCACGCGGCGCCATTACCTGCGTGATGGGCGTGTCGGGTTCGGGCAAAACCACGCTACTTCGCTTGATGGCCGGGCTTCTGCGGCCCGATGAGGGCGACATCGTCATCGACGGGCAAAACATCGCGCGCATGAACGAGCGCGCCTTGAACCATGTGCGGCGCGAGATGGGATTCGTCTTTCAATACTCGGCGCTTTTCGATTCGATGTCGGTCGGCGAAAACGTCGGCTTTGGTTTGGAGCGCCAGAAAAAGCCGCGCAAAGAAATCGACGGCATCGTGACCGGCTTGCTCGCCGATGTTGGACTGCGCGATCAAGGCGAAAAAAAACCCTCGCAACTGTCGGGCGGCATGAAAAAGCGGGTGGCGATGGCGCGCGCCTTGGCCACGTCTCCGCTGATTGTGCTGTATGATGAACCCGATTCCGGTTTGGATCCGGTGATGACACGCATCATCGACGACCTGATCGTCGGGTTGCGCGATGCCAAGGGAACAACCAACGTCGTCGTGACGCACAACGTCGAATCCATCCGCCGCATCGCCGATTACGTGCTGATGGTTCATCAAGGCATGCTCATCGCGCAGGGCACTTTCGCCGAAATCGAAGCGCTTTCTTCGCCTGTTGTGCGCCAGTTCCTCGCGGGCGAAGCGCGCGGGCCGATTATGCTTTAACGAGTAGTTTTGGGTTGAGAGCGGTGAGTTGGGAGAAATAACCGTCTTTCTTGAGCGCATCACTTTGGTAACGCGGTCGGTGTCTCTCGACTCAAAACTCACCACTCCTCATGCGAAACGCTAACGAGATCAAGGTCGGCATCGTGTTTCTGATCGGGCTGGGCATCATCACAACCGCCTATTTTTATCTGCGCGGTGTAGGATTGGGCGCTGACATTTACTATGTGCGTTTGACAGGCGTCGCCCAAATCTCGCAGGGCAACGATGTCCGTTTGCAGGGCGTAAAAATCGGGCAGGTGCAGGACGTCGGCTTTGATCCGACCAATCAGCAGCCGATTCTAACGCTCGCCGTGCGCAGGTCTCGCCCACCCTTTGCGCTTTTGCAGTCCTACAAATACACCATCCAAAGCTCTGGACTGGTCGGCGAAAACTATGTCGATATTCGCGGCCCATATACACCGAACACCCTCATTTTCCGGCCCAACGACCAAACGCAGTTCATCCCCGGTGCGTCTCAAGGCGGCATTTTGGCGCTTTCCAATTCGGATGAAATCGTCAAAAAGCTGACCCGCACTCTGGACGGCTTCAACCTCACGCTCGACCGCCTCAACCAAGGCGTGCTCAGCGCGCAAAACCAACAAAAACTGGTTTCCACGCTCGCGGGCGTGGGCAAACTGACCAAAGATGCCTCGCAAGCCTTCGGGCCGCAAGGCTTTCGATTCAGTTTCGGCGACCCCAAAGCGCAGGCGACGCTGACTCGCACGCTACGCAACACCGAACTCGCTTCAGCGGATGCGGCCCGCGCCGCGCGCAACATCGAGATCGCCGCGCGCGGTGCGGGCGCGCTGTCAAGCGGAGGCCAAGCCATCATTTCCGATGCGCGCGGCAACCTCAACACCTTGTTCCGCGACAACCGCACCCAATTGCGCGACCTGCTCGGCAGCCTGGGCAAAACCTCGAACAACATCGCGGGCTTGAGCGAAAGCGTGGCCTACGTGTTTCAGCAAGGCGGCTTCAAAGAAAACGCGCAACTCGCGTTTGGCAACTTGCGCCGCGCAAGTGAAAACGTCGCCGTCGCCACCGAAGGCCTGCGCAACCTCGCCGCCGACCCGCAAACCAACGATAACCTCAAAGGCACTCTCACCGCGCTTCGCCAGAGCAGTGAATCGCTGCGCGACACGGCGAAAGTTGTGGGAGGCGCTCTGGCCGACGATCCGACTGGCAAAACCAAAGGCCTGATTTCCACGCTCACTTCCAGCGCGCAAAATTTGGAGGTCGTGTCGAAGGGCATTTCCAACATCGTCGGCGATCCGAGCGTGCAAACCAATCTCAAAGGGGCAACGGAAAACCTCGCCGGAACCCTCGCCGCCACGCGTTCGGCATCGGAGCGCATCAACGCCCTGTTAGGCGGGCGCAAACCGCGCAAAACAGACGATACCTCTTCGACTGGCGCTCAAAACCAAACCGCGTCATCTTTCGCCACAACGGGCGTGACCTTCACCGGGCGCCGTTTGCTGGACAAAAATCGCTCGCCCGCTGGCCGCCAAAACTTCGGCGACCTGAATTTTGAAAGCGAGCTGCTCGGCGGCCCCTTCCGTTTGGGAGTTGACAACATCGGCGAGGGCAACAACGTGACCGCGCAAACCGGCAAGTTCATCGGTAAAGACAAAAACATCGCGCTTCGTTACGGCGTGTATCGCTCGAAATTGGGCGCGGGTGTCGAACTGCGACGCGGTCGTCTGTCCGTTGAAGGCAACTTGTATGATCCGAACAAGGGTAAATACAACGTGTATGGCGGCGTGAACTTAACGCCCAATCTGCAACTGCGTGCCGGAATCGAATCGTTCGGCGGGCGCCCGACGCCGGGCATCGCGCTGCGTTTATCGAGGTGATTGGCCAGAAGCCAGAAGATCAAATGGCGCAAAACCTTGTTTGCTCCGCGCTTCGCAGGCACCACATCGTCCGTGCTTCTGATATTTTTCACTACGATATGAAAAACCTACCTGAATTGGAGGATACGTTTATAATCAAAGCGCAGTGGCAAACTTTGGATTGCCTCGAGATTCACGTGGAGGATTTCGATGGCGAGGAACAGACGAAAGTGATTTTCTACGGGATAAAATACTCTAAAATGCTTGTGTCCTCCTCGACTGGCCTTTGTATAGAAAATGAAATCTGGAAAGCAGAAGAAGTTGCGGAGTCAGAAATCATCGACGGTATAGTTGAAGACAATGGCTTTTACTGGATGAAGCAGAACTTTGGAAGTAGATATCAAGCCGTTCCATCCGCGAAAGACAAAGATTCTTTGAAGCACACCGTTATAATGTCTGATTCTCTGAGCATCGAATTGGTGTGCGAGCGTTATGAAATGATATAGGTGGAAAGGGAAATCTTCAGTGCGATCATGACCTCAAACACACCAAAGGCGCGCAGAATTGTTCTGCGCGCCTTTGGTGTGTTTTGTGGCAAGTTGCTTTTGTGTAGCTCGCCACGCCCTGATTTCGGCCTACTTGGTCGGGACGGGAGTTGTGGTCATCGGCGTCATGGTGCTGCTCGTCGTGCCGCTCATGGGCATCGTCATGGTGCCCATCGCCATGCTCTTCATCATCGCGGCAGGATCACTCATGTCGATGGGTTGGCCCATCATGGTGGGCGTCACGCCGGGCGGGATGGGTGGCATCATCGGGCGCATCTGGATGCCGGGCGCGCCGACCTGACGGGCGACGGCGTAGATCATGATGGTGTGACCCACGATGTCCGGCAGGCATTTGGTGGCATAAGCTTTCAAATCGGGATCGGTGCCGTTCATGACCTCGGTTTGGAACAGCGCGATTGCGTTCTCGTGATCATCGACCTGGCTGGCCATATACATCCGGTCGAAACCCTCGCGCTTTTGCTTGGATAGCGCATCTTGCACGGCGACGTGCGTGACGCCCAGCATCGGCGGCATCGACATACCTTTGCTGTGCATCAAGCGAAGCAGTTCGTTTTGCGCTTGCAAGTGCCCGGTGATGATGGTCTGCGCGACGCTCTTGACACTCGCATTGCGGGTTTTGCTCGTCGCCATCTGGCCGAATGTGATTTCGGCCAAGTTGCCTTCGCCAGCGCGGGTCATAAACAATTGGTCTTGCGCCGACATCGACATCATAGAGCCATTCATGTTGCCCATGGTGCCGTTGCCCATGGTGCCGTTACCCATGGTGCCGTTGCCCATGGTGCCGTTGCCCATGGTGCCGTTACCCATGGTGCCGTTACCCATGGTGCCGTTGCTCATGGTGCCGTTGCTCATGGTGCCATTGCTCATGGTGCCGTTGCTCATGGTGCCGTTTTTGGTTTGTGCCAGCGCGGGCACTGTTGCGCCCAGCACAACTGCGGCGCCTAAAAGAGAAGTCTTGAGTTTCATGTGAATGTTTTCTCCACCCGAACGGGAAACGTGCGGGATTAGAGTTATCGCTTCTGCCTCAATTGAGGTGCCACCCGACTCAGATTGAGGGATTTCCAACTCATAAAAGAGCGAATAGGGAAAAGCCGGACAAGAAGCCGACCAATTTTCCCATAGACGCTCTATGCCCACTTCCACTCGCCGAGGTTCAATTGATTGGCCGCGATGCAACCTCTACTTCTACTTCAGCCAACAGCTCTTCTGACGGGCATTTTGGCGATTCCACTGTCAACGTGTTTTACCCGCTGCTTTGGAAACGTTCTGTTGCAGCGCGATCTCATAAAACGGCGTGGCATCTCCCGCAGCAAGGGCGAATTCCAACTGGCCCTTGCTCAGCGTCGAAGGCAAAATGCCGCTTCGTTTGCCACTCGCGTCGAGTTTCCACACCTGCGCGCGTGCAGCCGTCGTGTGCAGTTCGAGGGTGGCCGAAGGCGTTTCCAAAAGCGGCGGGCCATCTCCCCAACGGTCGCCGACTGAGGTGTGCTCGGCGTTCCACGTCATGTTCGCGTTTTCGGCGCGGTCGAGCGTGCAAAGCAGAATCGAACCCGATTTTTCGAGCGGCTTGCCGTCGCGCGCCACGATCACAAACGAGGCCCAGCCGTTACTTGAACGCGGCGAACCGATGGACAACGCGCCCAGCGGCCAAAAGCTCGAACTCTCGCCCGCCACGCGGCCAACAAGAGCCTTGACCGAGGGGCTGTCGACGACCAAATGGCCTTGTGCTCCTGAAAACCCCCAGTCGAAGGCAGGGTTTCCCGCATGAACCGAACGCGCGCCGCTTCGTTCCAAACGCGCTGCGCCGCTTCCCTCGACTAAGCGAACCGCCATGCGCGACGAAAGCGCATCAGACAAACCCATTCCGTTTGCGCGCCACAACGCGGGCACGCTTTCCCCGAACGTCCATGCCGCTGCGAGCGGCATTTGCGCCGTCAAATCGAGCAGCGAATCTTTGGGCACGACGAGTGTGGTTTTTGCGCTCGCCGGAGCGAGTGCGCCACCTAAAAAGGCGCGTGCCATCGCCGGGGTGAACACCATTTTGTTCGGGTCGGAATCGGAGTCGAAAAAGCCGCGAATTTTGCCAGGATTCCAATTGTCGCGGTCGCCGTTGTAGTCGAACAAAAATATGCCGTCCCAATCTTGCAAGCCTGCATAGGCCAAAATGGTCGGCACGGTTTCACTCGCGTATTCGTTAGGCGCGGGATGATTGTATTCCGAAACGGTGAACGGCTTGCCTTCAACGCGATACGCAGCCAAACCCGCCAGAGTTCCACCTTTGGCATCGTCGAGCATCGCCGTATTGGGAATGCGCCAGTTGGAAAGATCCCACGCCCGTCCCGGAAAATCGGGATGCTGCCAATACGCGTGCATATCCGTCCAGTCGCTCGCCGATTCGCGCGCAATTCCGGCCAACCCGCCATAGCTCGCCTGCGAACAGGTGACGGCGCCCTGGAATCCGCACTCGCGTTTGATGGTGTTGCGCATCGTTGAAACGTAAGCCGCTTCGATGGCGCCCAGAAACTCGATCCAATCGCGCGCTTGCATCGGCGTTGCGCCCTGCGCGGGTGGCAAATCGAGCGTGGCGCTTTCCACACTTTGATCGAAAGGCACAAGCGCCAAAGCCCCCGTCACCAACTTGAGGTCGGCGATTTCAACGGCATCTTTGGCATTTCCCAAAGCCAGGGAAAAGCGCGTGTGATCGGGCAGGGTCGCGCCCGTTCTGAACGCGAAATGTTGTAATTTCCAATCGGGCGAAAGCGACAACGCGTTGTTGCCCCCGACCTGCGACCACGGCGCCTGATCGAGGGCAAAATAGCAACTCGCGCCGCGCGGCGCATCGGAGCGCGCCCAAAAACTCACCGTATAAGACGAGTTCGGCTTTAAGTTCAGCCCGGTCTGATGCAACTGCAACTTCCAGCTTTGATCGGGCACCGCCTCGATGTTCACCCGAAGCGCCTTTCCGGCTGGCCCGTTTTCCGGCGCGTTTTGGGTTTCGATCACCGACAACGCGGCTTTAGCACCCTCCTGCGTTTCGAGTTGCCAACTGTCGGGCGTGCCGTTAGCAGCGCCGCCCTCTTCAAAGCGCGCGTTGCGCAGCAAATTGGGAGCATCGGCAATGCTGAGAGGCGCATTCCATGATTTGCGAAGAGCACCCGAATTGGTATAACGGGCGCGCAAAAACTTGTTCCAACCGACTCGAAGCGTTGTGCGGTAGAAAAGGGGCAGAGATTGCAAAGTGCCCGACCATGCTTCCCCTACCAGCGAATCTTCGTTGTTGATTTCAACTAACGCTAATGCCGGATCATCGGCCAAACGGGTTTCTGTGTAGGGATTTTTGTGGGTTAACAGCGCGCGCGCGTAATCTTTTTGCAGCGCGATAAAGCGTGGCTCAAAGTAGGCGACGACTTTTCCTACCTGCGGGATTTTGTCGGTATCGGGAAAGTTGTCGCCGGGCGAAGGCGCGCGCGCAACGTGCAAGTTGAGGTCGACATAAAGCCCATTTTTCTTGAGGTTGGCGACGGTGTGATCAAGCAAATCGAGGCTTTGCGGCGACACCTGCGCGTTGGAATCGTGGTCGTTATCGCGGTTCTGCCCGAAAATATTGGGATTGGCCCAGGCCGCGTCCATGTGGTGCAATCGAACGCAGTTAAAGCCGAATTTGTGCAGACGGGCCGCAAATCTCGCCGAGTTTTCTGGCGTGGAAAAGTTGGCCGTCGACACGAGGTTGGTGCCCAGAAAACGCACCCTTCGCCCGGTCGTGTCGAAGAAATGCCCGTTTTTAATCGTCAGCCGTTGCACGCCCGTCAAGGGCGCCGGGTTGAGGTCGGAGGCATCGAGCGCGTTTTTCGAGGCGTCGTCCCAAGGCATCGAAAACGGGAAACGGGTTTGCGCGCGCGGCGCCGACGAAAAGGCGACCAGAGCGGCGCCCGCAAGGAAGAGGCGGTGCATGAAAGTTTTAAGTAAGACCTGCCACGCCCCAAGTTGGAGCGGCGCCGTTGGCTCTTGAAGAGAGTGTGCGAAGAGAATAACGCGTTTACATCACCGGCGTCTTGTCGCCTGCCGCGTCTTGTCGCCTGCCGCGTCTTGTCGCCTGCCGCGTCTTGTCGCCTGCCGCGTCTTGTCGCCTGCCGCGTCTTGTCGCCTGCCGCGTCTTGTCGCCTGCCGCGTCTTGTCGCCTGCCGCGTTGCTCGCGGGGATACGTGCGAAGAGAATAACGCGTTCACATCACCAACTGAAGCTTGTCTTCAATCGAAGCGCGAAACCAGCCACTCGCGCGCGATTTTTTGGTCGCGGGCCGTTTCCCAAACCCAGTTGTGCGGGTCGCATTCGAGCACTTCGCGTAGCGCCGCGCGCGCCCGCGTGGGCTGGCGGTCGGCCAAAAGAGCGTCGGCGAAATACAGTTGATTGGTCGAGTTGCGCGGCGCGATTTGCAGCGCGCGTTCGTAAAAGGCGAGCGCGCCATCGAGCAAGCCGCCCAAAACCAGCGGCTTTTGGTGCGTGATGCGGCCCAACACGCGAAGCGGCCCCGCGAAGTGAAATTCTTCGTCGGATCGCGCCGCGCGGCCAATGGCTTTTTGCGCCCTGGTCAAAGTCGCCACGAGTGCCAGCTTTCCGCCCAGTCGCGCCGCTTCGAGTTCGCATACCCCGCTCCAAAACGCGCCTTCGACGCGCGAAAAATCCAATTTTTGCGCCTGGTTCGCCGCGGTCGCGCCGCTTGCAAACAGCGCTTTGGCTCCCGTTTCATCGCGCGATTCAAGAGCTTGCATCGCGCGAAAATGATCGAGCCGCGCGCACCGCCACAACCACTCGAACTCGTCTGGCGCGTCTTCCAAAACGCGAAGTCCCGCTTCGAGCGCGTCGCGTTCGTGGCGGTTGGCATACAGCGAATCGAAATCGGCGGTGGTCATCGGGTGCAGTTTGAAAGCACAAGCCGCTCGCCAGTTCAAATGCCCGATTCAAAAGCCTGGTGGCTTGTGTTGAACCGCGTTAAGTGCCCGATGAGGGCAGGGGCAACTTCCGAGCTTGTTGAACCGCACATTCCGGCGCGTTGAAGCGCGCTTCAAGGATGGAAACAGCCCGCCGATTGAAAGCGGTGTCAAGTCGCATTTGCCGCGCGCTGGACGCTTTGAAACGAGCCTGGGTTCGTCGCCCTCTATCGCCCCTTTGCCTTTGTTTTAGACGCCGATAATATTTTTTGCCCGGATGTTTAAAATCGGGCGCAGGTGGGTATATTAGAAAAGGGATACGTATCCCTTTGCGCCCATCAACCAGGCACAAAGGCAAAATGAACTCTGATTTTGCCGACTTCCATTGGAGACAGGTTAGCTATTATGGAAACGTCCACCACATCAACACTGCGCGCTTCGGGAGTCACGACCCGGCACGTAGCGGCGCGGGCGGGCGTGGCGCAGGCGAGCGTTTCGGCGGTTCTCAATGGCGGAACGGGGCGCTCCGTTTCTCCGGCGACGCGCCAACGCATTCTCGAAGCCGCCGAAGAACTGGGTTATCGCCGCAACCACGCGGCGGGCGCCATGCGCACTGGCAACACGCATATGCTCGGCTGGATCGGTGGCGAACTGGGCGAAGAACAGGTCGGCAAGATGTTGTCAGGCGCCCTCGAAGCCGCTGACGCGCAGGGCTACACGCTCAAGATTTTGCGGTTGGGCGACCTGGGCAACGCCCAACAAGTCATCCGCCGCAGTTCGGAACTGCGTTTGATGGGCGTGCTCGCGTTGCACCTGCCTTTCGCCACGCAAAGCGAATTGCATCACGAGGCCAAAAGATACGGTTATCCGCTGGTTTTGGTGGACGGGCGCGCCGGAGAAAGCGAGATTCCCTGCATCGCGTCCGACGATGAAGGCGGCATCCAAGCGGGCGTCGATCATCTGGTGGCGTTGGGGCACCGGCGCATCGCGTTTATTTCGGGCGGCGAAGAAAAATCGGCGCTTTATTCGGCCCGCAAAGACGCCTTTTTGTCGGCCATGCTCGGGCACGGGCTGAGCGTGCCTCCTGATCTCACTGGGCACGGCGAATTCAGTTCGCGCGCGCCCTCGCAAAAAGCCGCGCACGAATTGCTCTGTCTTTCGCCAGAACGTCGTCCAACAGCTATTTTTTGTTCCGGCGATCTCATCGCTCTGGCGACGATGCAAGTGGCGCGACTTTTATGCGTCAGCGTGCCGGACGAACTTTCCATCGTTGGCTTTGCCAACATGAGCGCGTCGGAGTTTGTATCTCCGCCGCTCACAACTATCGAACAACCTTTCACCGACATCGGACGCGCCGCCGTTCGCTTGCTGCTCGAAGTGGTCGAAGCGCAACTCAAATCCGCCACCAATGGTCTCGGCGGCACGCTGCCAAAACCACCGGGCGAAAAGCCAGCTTTTCACTCAATGCGTTTGCCTACTCGCTTGATCGAGCGCGCTTCAACGGCGCCCGCGCCGCAATTTGAACCTGTCAAAGCGGCTTTCCAGCCTTGATTTCGCCTTCACCCGAAATCATCCGACCAACAAATACCAGTGCGGGTTTGCCCTCCAGCCAACTCAAAACCACCATGAAAAACCATTCGCCAATGCGGAACGCATTTACGCTGATAGAACTCTTAGTCGTCATCGCCATCATCGCTATCCTGGCGTCGATTCTGTTCCCTGTGTTCGCCCGTGCCAGAGAAAACGCGCGCCGCGCGTCGTGCCAGAGCAACCTGAAGCAAATCGGGTTGGGCATCATGCAATACACGCAGGATTACGATGAGGCCATGCCCCAGGCAGCACAGCGCGACAACCCCTACTTTGGCTGGGCACAGGTTATCCAGCCTTACATCAAGAGCTACCAATTGTTCCAGTGCCCAAGTGAACCGACCAACGGGGTTCTTCCTGTTCATGCTTACTACCCTTCGGGCGACCAGACCGATTACTTTTTGAACGGTCTGATCGGAGATTTGCCTGGAAACGATTACCTGACAGGCGTTAAGATCACCAAAATCCAAAACCCATCCCTTGGCATTATCGTTGGCGACCAAAACCCATTAGCAGACGCCGGTGGCGGACACCTCGCCGGAGAACAGCGTTATGCGCTGACTGCCTACTATTCATCAGTTTCGAGTAGCAACGGAGCCTACTGCTCTGGGATAATTGGCGATGTTGCAAGCGGCGGCTATGGCTGCGAAGACGCAGCTACTTTAGATCGCAAAGGTGCAGCTATTCGCCACCTTGGAGGAGCGAACTACTTGTTCGCCGATGGTCATGTGAAGTTCCAGCGTCTGACGCAAATTTATGGAGCGGGCACACCAGGGTCTGTTTCCGGTCAATCCCCGACCTTCAACTTATATGATCACTAAGCTTGTATAAGCATTGGTGCCGCGCATCCAGCGTATCATCACTCGATGAGAATCTCCCACCACGAAACGTTGTCTTTTTATGAAGATCATCTTTATGTCGAGACAACGTTTCGGTAATTTATTATGAAAAGCCCATTTGGATATCAATTTCACAAACAACTCTTTGCCGGTTTCACACTGCTTGGGTTGTCTATCGTTTTAGTAAGTGGCTGCGGAGGACAAAACGCTGCCGCACCTACAGCTGCGCCCTCAAATCCTCAAGCTGCTGATGCCGCAGCCAAACAATCCGTTGCTGCTGATGCGGCTAATGCCCAAGCCAGAGCTAACTCACAAGCAATTGGTAAAGCGGCAGTAAGCCGGCAATCAAGCCAAGCCGCTCATTAAACACAACTGCACTTGCTATAAAAATTTTGCTTGTCAGAATAGTTCGCGCGGAAAATTTGGCCGATGCTAATGACATATTAATGAATGCTGAGTTTTACAATGTAGTATACATTGGCTTTGTCTCGACCTCTCCATCTTGGTGCGCTACCTCAATGAAAACGATTCGTTTTGCGCCCTGCCTGACAGTGCTGTTGTGCGCGGCGTCGGGCCTCGCCGTTTCCGTCCTCGCCGCGCCTGCGCCGATTCATCTCGAAGCCGAAGGATCCCGGCTTTTTGGCCCGACCGTGCAAACGCAACGCGCCGGTTTTGGGGGGACGGGTTATGTCAGCGGCTTCACCAAAGAAGGCGACCACATCAGTTGGACGGTGCCGGATGCGCGGGCAGGCATTTATGAGGCACGCGTGCGCTACTCTTCGCCGGGCGCCCAAAAAGGCACGGAATTGGTCATCAACGGCGCCAAAACGTCGGGAATGCTGGCGCCCACGGGCGAAGGTTTCGCCACGTCTTCGCTGGGCCGAATTGAACTGCGCGAGGGGGAAAACAGCATCGCCATCGAAAAAGGCTGGGGCTACTACGATGTGGATTCGCTTGATTTCGTTCCGGTGACCGTTGCTGCCACCTTTTCCAAGCCGCTCAAAACCCTGGTTGATCCGCAGGCGAGCCGTGAAGCGCGCGCGTTGCAAGCGTTTCTGGTGGACAAATACGGCGAGAAAACTTTGTCCGGCCAATACGATCAGGCCGATAGCGACATCATTTCCGCCCGAACCGGCCAAACGCCCGCGATCCGCGGCGGCGATTTGATGGACTACTCGCCCTCGCGTTTAGCCTTTGGCTCCAAGCCCGAAGGCACGAGCGAAAAGCTCATCGAGGCGGCGCGCGCAGGGCAAATCATCACGCTTTCCTGGCATTGGAACGCGCCCGACCACCTCATCAACGCGACTTACACCGGCAAAGACGGCAAGCCAGTCGATGCCCCTTGGTATCGCGGTTTCTACTCGAACGGCACGACCTTTGATTTGAAAAAAGCGCTGGCCGATCCCAATTCGGACGACTACCGGTTGCTGTTGCGCGACATCGACGCCATCGCGGTTCAGTTGCGCAAGTTTTCCGATGCGCGCGTGCCGATTTTGTGGCGCCCGCTCCACGAGGCCGAAGGCGGTTGGTTTTGGTGGGGCGCGCAGGGGCCAGACTCGTTCAAAACGTTGTGGCGCTTGATGTTCCAACGGCTCACGAAAACGCACGGACTGCACAACTTGATTTGGGTTTATACCTCCGGCGACAAGCCCCCTTGGTATCCCGGCGATGATGTGGTCGATGTCGTGGGCGCCGATTGTTATCCGTCCGATTCTTCCGACCCTCTGAGCGCGACGTGGGACGATTTGAACGCGCGTTACGGAGGCCGCAAGCTCATCGCGTTGTCCGAGTTTGGCCACGTTCCCGATGTGGAAAAGATGCGGCGCCTGGGCGTGCGTTGGAGCTACTTTGTGTCGTGGTCGGGTGACCTCGGCCCAAAATCGGTGCCTTCAAAAACTCTTGAACGCCTTTACAATGCGCCCGCCGTTTTAAACCGCGCCGGTTTAGCGGGACTCGGCGTGCAAACTCAAACGTTGCTACGGCCCGCAACTTCGCCCGCGACTTCAGTTTCCACTTCTGTTGCGCCCGCTCTTTCGCCCACGACTCCGGCTCCGCTTGCGCCCAACATGGCGAACTATCGCGCGATTCAAAAGCAAGTCGAGGCGAACTTGCGCGTTCACGTGTTGAATCAATGGTTTCCGCGCGCCGTTTCGACGGAGTTTGGCGGCGGCTTCGACCAGAACTTCAGCGAAAATTGGACGAACACTTCGAAAGGCGAACGTTCTCTGGTCTATCAAGCGCGTTTGACTTGGCTGGCCTCGCAAGCCGCCGAACGCGTTCCAACAGAAGCGCTCAAGTGGAACGCCTTCGCCGGGCACGGCGCCGACTTTTTGCGCACGCGGATGTGGGACGCGCAAAATGGCGGTTTCTTCTGGGAACTGGACGGCGGAGTTGCGGCGCGTGGCGGCGAAAAGCACGCGTATGGAAACGCTTTTGCGATTTACGCCCTCGCCGCGCATTACCACGCGACGCACGATGCGCGCTCTTTGGAACTGGCGAAGCGCGCCTTTGTCTGGCTCGACTCGCACGCCCACGACGCGCAAAACGGCGGCTATTTCGAGGCTTTGTCGCGCGAGGGGCGACCGATTCTGTCGCCGCCTTCGCCTGATCAAACCTCGGATGAAATCGGCACGCGCTATGGCTTTAAAAGCATGAATTCCCACATTCACTTGCTCGAAGCTTTGTCCGCGCTGTCCAAGGTTTGGTCCGATCCGACACTTCGCTCACGCTTGCGTGAAACCTTCGATTTGGTGCGCGACACGATTGTGGTGTCGCCGCCGGGCGCGATGAACCTGTTTTTTCGGCCCGATTGGAAAGCTGTGCCTGTCAACGATTCGTTTGGCCACGACATCGAAACCGCGTTTTTGCTCGTCGAAGCGGCGGGCGTTTTGGGAATGCCCGACGACAAGCGCACGTGGGAAGTGGCCCGCTCGTTGGTCGATCACACGCTCGAATTTGGGCTGGACACAACGAACGGCGGGTTTTACGATGCCGGCAGCGCGTTTGGCGGCATCTCCGCCCCGGACAAAATTTGGTGGACGCAGGCCGAAGCGTTGAATTCGCTCCTGCTCATGCACGAGCGGTTCGGGGAGCAAACGCCGCGCTACTGGAATGCGTTTCAGGCGCAGTGGAACTTCATCCAAACCCACCAGATCGACGCTATAAACGGCGGCTGGCTGGGCCACGTGACGCCCGAAGGCGCAAGCATTCCCGGCGCCGTCAAAAGTGACGGTTGGACGGAAGGCTACCATCAGGGCCGCGCGCTCCTCAACGTGTCAGCGACGCTTGCGCGCCTGAGCCACGCCCGACCTTGAGCCACACCCAACCTTGAGCACCTCACTCTTGCTACGAGCGATTGACGGTTGTTCTTCAAAGTGGGCTTTTAGAAAAGGGTGACATGGTGTTTGTGCCCGGTGTGGCCCCAATTGGGAGCAAGTTTAAAGTCCACACAGGGCCAGCCATGTCCGCCCTCAATGAACCTCGCTCGGACATACAGCGCTTTAGAAAGCGCTCTAGCCAGCCATGCTCCTACCATTCAAGCGCCCGCCCATTGCATTCACCAATGAAACCATTCCAGCCCCTCGTTTTGCCCGCAATTTTGATGACTCTTGGCAGTCACGCCACTTTGGGCGCGCCTGTTTTCATGCCTCAATCCTCTTCGTCTATCGCTACGTCCGAGTCGAGCGCGCGCTTGAATGAGCGTGCTTTTGCGAGCATTGAAACCGTGTTCGAGTTGCCCGCTTTGACGGGCGATCCATTCGACTACCTATCCAACGATGTGCGCGCGACCTTGCGTTTGCCCGATGGAAAAAGCGTCTCTTTGCCTGCTTTTTTCGACGGCGGCAGGACGTGGCGCGTGCGGCACACGCCAGCTGTTCCTGGGCAATACGAAGTCGTTTCGATCACGCGCAACGGGCAACGCTTGAACGTCTTGCCCTCGCCTCGACGCTTCACGGTAGAAGGCCAAACCCAGGCGGGTTTTGTGCGCCTCGATCCACGTAACCGCGCCCGCTTTGCGCGCGGCGGCGCGCGCTATTTCCCCATTGGACACAATCAGGCGTGGCACAGCGACGGGTTGCCCGATATTCCGGTTTTGTTCGACAAAATGGGTGCGGCGGGCGAAAACTGGTCGCGCGTGTGGATGAATCACTGGGACGGCAAGAACCTCGACTGGCCTAAAAAGGGTGAGTTCGGCACGCTCGATCTAAACGTGGCGCGGCGCTGGGATGCCATAGTCAAGGCGGCGCAGAAAAACGGGATCGCGTTTCAACTGGTGTTGCAGCATCACGGGCAGTATTCGAGCGAGGTCAACTCCAACTGGGACGAGAACCCTTACAACATCAAGAACGGCGGCTTTTTGAAAACGCCGGAAGAGTTTTTTACCAACGCGCAGGCCAAAGAACTCACCAAACGCAAGTTGCGCTACACCGTCGCGCGTTGGGGCTTTTCGCCTTCAATTGCGGCGTGGGAGTTGTGGAACGAAGTGCAATTCACCGATGCGGCGCGCCACAAACAGTGGGATTCGGTCGCTGCGTGGCACCGCGAAATGGCCGATTTTCTGCGCCTTCAGGACGTTTACGGTCATCTCATCACCACAAGTGCCAGCGGCGCGCTTCCGCCCGACGTGCAAACATCGCTCGACTTTTATCAAGAGCATCTTTATCCAGTCGACATCCTGAGCGCCTTGAACCAAGGGCAAACCCGCGCTGATTTGACGCCTGGCAAGCCGTTTTTCGTGGGCGAATTCGGGCCATCGGGCGTGCAAGACCCGACCGGTGTCGCGCTTCACGGGGGGCTTTGGGCCGGACTTTTTAGCGGCGAGGCGGGCGCTCCGCAGTTTTGGACGTGGGACGATGTGGAAGGGCACGACCTTTACTCGCACTTTCGTGCGGCGGCGGGATTTGTGCGGGCGAGTGGTTTTGCGACCCGCGATGACCTGAAAAAGATCGCTATGGTCGTTTCAACGGCCAAGCGCGGCGATCTGAGCTTTGGTCCTGGCGGGGATTGGGGACAGGTCACGCAAAACGAATTTTCCGTGGCTTTTGGCCAGCCGCCTGTGGGCATCGGTTCGCTGTCGCGCTACGTGCAAGGAGAGGCCAACCGCACGCTTGGGCCCAGACCGCTGGTGTTTCACGTCGCGCCGGAGCAAAACGCGCGGTTCATCGTGCAACTGGGACTTGTTTCCAAAGGAGGCGCGCACTTGAAGTTGCGCGTGGACGGCCAAGTTCTGGTTGAACGCGATTTTCCAGCGGTAGATAAAGAGTCCGCCCCGCAAGGCGAAGCGGCCCGCCTCGCCGTTCCGGTCGCGCGCGGCGCACACATCGTGTCGCTCGAAAATACCGGAGGTGATTGGGCGTCGGTTTCACTTTTTACGCTCACCGATTCCGCGCCACTGCTGGGAAGTTACGCGTTGTCGAACTCGGATTTCCTCGCGGCTTGGGTGGTTCATCGCGCTAACGTGATGGCCGCGCCAGGAAGTGAATCGGCGCCCGCTTCGGGCCAGTTGGTCTTGCCCATTCTAAAAGCCGGACGTTACCGCGCGACCTGGTGGGATACACGCGCCGGACACGCGCTTTCATCCAGCGATTTCTCAGTTGGCAACCAGCCCGCGACTTTGAACACGCCCGTCGTCGCGCGCGATGTCGCGCTGTTCGTCTCGTTGTTGAACGGAGCAAGCCGTTAACGGCGGCTTGACTGGACTCATCAACACCGATACAGGCTGTTTTGTCGATAGCGTTCTCCAAAAGTCAATTTGAAAAGTGTTCGTAGGAACATGGCCTTGCCATGTCCTTCCAAAGCTTCCGAAAACGCTCATCGCATGAGGCACGCTTCAATGCACGAAGTGGTCGAGCAAACCGGGCAGTTCGATTCCCGAAATCAAGCAAAAACCGATGCCGCAGGTCAGCACGGCGGTGACGATGCGCGCAACGCTAAGTGCCTGCGTGCCGCGCTTTTCGAAGGTGGTGATCAGGCCGCCAAGTGCGCCCGCATAAACGCCCATCGACAGCAAAACGCCAACTGAAAATAGCAGGGTGTAGAAGAACACAAACGCGTAGGAACTCGACAGCGAAACGGCGGTTTGTCCGATGAACGCGCCCGTGCCCGCCGCGCCGTGCAAAACGCCCATGCCCATCGAGGCCAAGCCACCCGCGTGCGAGTGTCCGGCGTTCTCGTGCGAATGGTCGCTTCCCTCGTGCGAGTGGAACTGGCCATCGTGGAAGTGCCCGTGCGCGTGCGTTTTGGAAGCGCGATTCGACACCACTTGAAACAGTGTCCACACGCCCAGTCCGACCAAGACGAGGCCGACAAAACGATCCAGCACGCCAGACGCGAAAAGTTCCGGCTGACTTTTTTCCGCCGCGCGTTTGAGAAGAAAGAGCACCGAGCCGATCACCCACAACGACAAGCCGTGACCGATCGCCCAGCGCACGCCGAAAAGCGCGGCCTGTCGCGGTTTGGGGCGGTTCGCCACAAACGTGGAAACCGCCGCCATGTGGTCGGGTTCAAACGCGTGAGCCACGCCGAATCCGAACGCGCCCAGCAAAAGCAAAACAAAAGTCCAGTTCATTGAATTTCTCCCGATCATCTTGGCAATCACTGCCACCATCTGTTCTCGTTCTTTGGGCACTAAAGCGTGTCTCACATTGTGTGCATCATTTGTAGGGACATGGCTTGCCATGTCCGCTCGTGAGAATCGAGTTGAGGCGGACATGGCAAGCCATGTCCCTACGATGCACTGTCTATGGGATGCGATTTAAAGCCACGCTTTCTTTCACCCTGAACGCAAGAACCAGATTCTACAGCCGGTTTGAAAAGCCCATTTCCCTCGCAGTTCATGTGGTTGGTAGAGGACGCGAGTTCCGCTCTATGAACCGGGCGGGACTTGCGCCGCAGCCAATCATTTTCTCGCTCTTTGAGGCCCTTTTCAACGTGACTTTGAAAAGGGCGCGACCCTGGCCTTAATATAAGCGGTGCGCGATCAATTCAATACCCGCCCATCGTGGCGCGAATCGTGAGAACGGCGCCGATCAGGGTGATGAGGGCGGCGCTTCCCAACGGCAAAAAGCGCACGACGGGGCTACCCTCGCCCAGTTTGTCGAAGCGGCTCAAGCGTTGGCGCGCCGAAACCACGAGCATCCCGATGGCAATCAGGGCCGCCGCCAACCCGACGCTAAACGCGGTGATGAGCACCATGCCATAGCCGATGCGGTGCAGTTTGATGGCGGCCAACAACACCACAAGGGCTTCGGGACAAGGCACGATGCCGCCCGAAATCCCCAGCGCCACCAAGGTTCGCATCGTGAGCGGCCCTTCGGGAACAGCGTGCGAATGGGCGCGCCCACCGTGCGAGTGCATCCCGATCCCGTGCGAGTGGCTGTGTCCGGCATCGTGCGAATGCGGTTCGTCATGTGAATGCCCCTCGTGTGAATGGGTTTCTGCGCCGTGTTCGTGCGAGTGCCCATCCTCATCGTGCAAATGAGAGGGGGAATGCCCTTGCGAAAGTCCCTGCCAACGGGACATGAACAGCCACAAACCGACGCCAAAAATCAGCATTCCACTGAGCGCGCTCAAAACCGGAAACAACCGTTCAGGCAAGATGTAGCGCGAAGCGAACAACAACCCGAATCCCAGCGCGAACACGCCGATGGTGTGCGTGATCGTTACCACTAGGCCGAGCAAGACGGCATGCCGCGGCGTGCCGCGCGAACCGACCAGGTAGGCCGCGACCATCGTTTTGCCGTGACCTGGCGAAAGCGCGTGAACCGCTCCGAACAACAGCGCCACGAGCAACCCGCCCAGCAACGCGCCCGGCGTGGAGTTGCGTTGCGCGATGCTTTGGGTAAACCCGTTTTGCGGCGTTTGATCGTTAGTCGCTGGCGCGCCCGCCTGTGCTGTTGCCCCGCCCGGTCGTGCGGTTGTTGCGCGTGAGGTCGTTGCGGGGTTGCCCGAAGTGCTCGCGCCGGTTTCGATGATCGAAAAAGCAGCGCTGCTTTGGCGCGGCGGCACAACTCCCGCGTCGATGGGGAACACAGTCAAACCGTGACTTTGATCAACGGATGAGGCGTTCGAGTCGCGGATGGCGCGGCCACCTCCGGCGCCCGCGATGATTTCCATCCAACCGGTGCGTCCCTCGAAGTTGGAATCCTGGTATTCCACGCGCACCGTCTGACCTGGTGGAAGGGCCACATCGCAGTCGCTCCAAACCCGAAGCGTAGGCAACCCACCCGCGCCCGCGCGCAGTTCAAGATCGGAGTGGCGCGCCGCAAGCGCTACTTTGCGCCCGTTGATGCGTAGCGATAACCCGTTCAAAAACCTCGCGGCCTCGGTTTGGAGATACGCGCTTTTCTCCGCCGCATTCACGGTGTTGTCACCGTTTAGGTCGAGTTGCGGCATCCGCTCGGCGGTCGGGATTTCGGCGAAATCGAGAATGCTGCGCAGCGACATCTGGTTGCGTTGCGCTTGGAACCGCGCGTAGTGATTGATCGAAAAATTGCCCATCGGATGAGCCAGGGCGGGCCGCGTTCCCCAACTCATCACGGCGAGAAACAAGAAAAACCAAAATCTCAGGGAAGTCATGGAATGCAGTTAAAGGCGCGTTGAGGCAACGCGAAGCAAGTCAAGTTTGGGGCGCATCGGGCCAGAGGATGAGGACGGATTGAGAAGAAACAACGTCTCGTCCACACACGGCCCGCCATGTCCACGACGCGTGACCTTGCGAATGCGCAAGGGACATGGCATGCCATGTGTGGACTTTGTCACTCAGGGTTCACATGGTTTTCAAGAACTATTTGCGCCGCGTGCAGTTCCTTGTGTCGCTGAGATAGAGCCAAGCCGAGCTAAAGTCGCGCGTGCCTGCGCCGGATAACTCGGATGAAAAGCCGGATTGATTTCCAACGCGCGCGACAAATAGGCGTGGCCCAGAGCGACTTTATTTTGCGCCGCCGCGATCATTCCTGCGTGAAAATAAAGCGACGCGTCGCGCGTTCCAAACTTCAAAGCGCGCGCCGAATTTGCGCTCGCTTCGTCCAAACGATTCGCTTTGAACAGCGTCCAGGCGAGAGTGTCGAACGCGTATATGTCGTGGCGCAGGCTCAGTTCTCCGCGCGCCAGACGCACCGCTTCCACGGGCTGAAGATCGTGATCGGCGAGAAACAGCGCGCGTTGGCGGTCGTAGATGACGCCTTGCGCCCGCGATAGCTGGCCGATTTGCCCGACCAGTTTCCACTGAGCTTGCGCGCGCGCCTTTTGGCCCAGCGCGCCATACGCGTCGCCCAACAGCGCCAATGTTTCGGGAGAAGGCACGATTTGCGCGGCTTTTTGGCCCCACTCGATGGTTTTTTGCCACTGTCCGCGCGCCGCATAAAGATGGGCCAGAGCCGCCATCGAGCGGTAGTCGCGCGGGAAAACTTGCAAGCCCAGCGAATAATTTTTCTCGGCTTCATCGAGTTGCCCCTGCATCGAAAGGGCGCGGCCCAGCCGCTCGTGAAACCACGCCACGCTTTGCGGCGGCGTGGTGGAGTTGTCATCGGCCCCTTGCGCGGCGCGGCGTAAAAGCACGATTTGTCCCTTTGAGTCGCCGTGCAGTTCGTTCACGCGGGAAACGAGCGCTAAAAAAGCCGGATCATCGCCCGGTTTAGCTGGGCGCGTGTCGCCGCGCTGCAAAGCCACTTCGCGTGCGAGAGAGACACTGGCGCTTCGCGCGGCTTTGATGTCACTCTCGGCGCGCGCGTAGTCGCCGATTTCAAACTCGATGTCGGCACACTCGCGCAATCCATTGGGATCGAATTGCGCCGCGCGGCGCGCTTCGACCAAGGCTTGCGGAAAACGGTGCTGGGCGAGTAGGGCGCGCGACAATTGGAACAGCGCGTCGCCGTTGTTGCGCGTGCGAATGGCGAGCGAAGCGCGCGCCGCTTGCTCGGCGCGCAGGGCGTCGGCGTTGTCTCCGGTTTCGCGGTAGCTTTCCAGGTATTCGTGCGCCAAAAACGCCGCTGAAATGGCGCTTCCCGGATCTCTGCGTGCCTGCGCCGCATAAAATTCGAGCGTTTGGTGAACCAAAGCCGGATCATAAGGCGTGCTCGGCGTGCCAACCGGCGCTTGCGTCACGGGCAATTGCTGGTGAATGAGCAACGACGAACCCGACACTTTGGCCCACACCAGAGCAGCGCCAAACATCGTCCCAACAGCCAATAGCGGCAAAAAACGAGACATCATACAAGTAGTTCTTCCAGGCACTTCGCGGCATTGTTGCCTGCTCCCAAATCCGACCCCTTGCACCCAATTCGAGTTCGTTCGGAGCGCAACGCGAGAGCGAGTGCATTGTTCAAAGTGTTGCAGACACAGCTTCAAAAAGACGGAGCTTTGCGCTTTACAGAGGCACTCGCTGACATTTCCTGTTCAAACTCCCTTTCCAATGCACTTCTGTGAGCCGACTTGAAAAGTGGAATTGTTACCAGCATGATGGCTTAGGTGGTTGTGAGGACTTGTCACACAGGCCTGATGTCGACTTATGACACTGAGATATTGTGTGACAAGTCCTCACAACATACTGCATCAACTGACTATTAGAAGTAAGTAGAACAACCTTTTAACGAAGGAAATCGCTTGATTTGAAAAGCAAGTCAGCGCCTCGACCAGCAGTAAGCGTCGTCAACGTGCTCCTCCAATCGTGGGAACTGCGACTTTTCAAACCCGCTATTAAAGATGACGATGTGGAGTTCGCTCCATATCAAAACTGCTTACTGTCAACCGGTTGGACAGACAAAAAAACAGGCGCCACCGATGATTTCTTCACCGATGGCGCCCGTTCCAAACCGTGCGGTTTCAACTCCAAGCGAAGTTATTTAGGAGCGCCTAAATAGGGAAAGCTGCCGCCGTAGTTTTTGGCACCCGATCCCACATTGTCGCTTGTGAGCGTGGGGATTTCCTTGCCATCGTCGGCTACCAGGCCGAGTTTGGAAAGCGTGTTGCCGAAAATGACGCCCAGCGAAGTGTCAACCACGTCGTCTCGTAGCGCGCGGCCACCGAACTTGCTGCCGGTCGCGCCGCCGGTTTCCGAGCCAAGATACGCGGCGGAAGTGCTGTTGACTGACAAATCGGCGACCATCACGTCGGGCACCAAGACGGCTTTCGCGGTGTCGGTTGTAGCCTGCGAACGGCCCGCTGTGCCGGTCATAAAGCTCTGGATGTCGTTCGCCAGTTGATTTTTGTCGTCGGTGGGGTTGTCGGTGTCGTTGATCAAATGGCGACCGTTAGCGAAAGTAGCGAACACTTCGTTGACCACAGGACGAGCCAGACGGTCGGTCTGGAAGAAGGTCTGGGTGGTGCTGGGGATGGCGTTGGTGCCGTTGCCACCAGGGGTGAAGGTGCTGCCGCTACCGCCGCCGCATCCGGCCAGGGCAACCGCCAAAAGCGTGGCGGCGATGCTCAATTTAAAAGTATTTTTCATGGAAATTAGAGGACAAGTCTTAGGCGGTCGGAGCGCTAAGGCTGCTGGTGGTTTCCCACACGTGGATTTTGCCGGTGCCGATACGCGATTTGGGCAGTTCAACAACCAAACCCATCACGTTGTAGTTGGCCAAAAAGTCGACCGCCTGACCCGGAGCGCGAAAAGTTGTGGACTGGGGCACGTTCGCTTGGCCAGGAGGGGTTTTGACGTTTGGAGCCAACAAAGGGTCTTTGCGGTCAGGAAAAATGGCGAACAGTTGGTCGAGGTCGATGAAGAACGGGTCGGAGCGAAGTCCGGCGAACACGCGCATTCCCGGCGTGGGCGAAAAGCTCTTGTTGAGAAAGCCGCCGACCGCGTAAGGCGTTTCAAATTTCGTCGTCGTGCCGAGCATCGAAGGCTTGACCGGGCCAGAAATGAAGACGCGTTGGTTGGAGCCTGAACCGGTAAAGCGCGCTTGAATCACGAGGTCTTCGACGTAGTCGCCGGTCGTGTCGATCTTGAACTGATACAACACGTTGGGATCGAAGTTGGCGACGGCGCTATTTCTGGAAGTTCCGGCAGGGATGAGCGGGTGCACGCTCATCGAAAGCACGATGTTGTTCGCGTCGGTAGGGCTGGGAAAGATGTGCAGGTCAGACAAATCAGTTTTAGGATTGGTCTGAGCCGTTGCGACTGTTCCGGCGTGATCGGAACCCACGGCGAAGCGAGCGGTGCCAATCGAAAGTGCGGCCAAAGCCATCACTCCGGCACCGAGCAGCGTGGCGCTGCGCTTGTTGAATGATTTCATGGTGTGCGTGTCGAGAAGTTGTTTGCCATTTGGCGACGCAGAAGTTTTTGTGACTTCGCCTACAAGTGGGACAAACCCCAAATCAGAAGTTGCGGACGAAAAAGCGCCGACACCAAAACCCGGCGTGTCTTGCCAAACTTTGGGTTGTCGCCCTCTTTTTCCGCTTTCGCCCTCATTGTGATTTTGAGTTCGTAAGAAAGTTTCGGGAAAGGTCAGGCTTTCTCTTCCTTTGAGAAGATTAACAGGCAAGTTCTATTCCCTGAGCCAGCGCTCCGATAAAGCCAGCGAAACGCCCGACGTTGTGGGGCATCGGGCTTGACTCCATTTTGACGCGGCCTTCCAAAGCGATTGTCCCAATGAACAATCGCTCGCACTTTTCGGCGCGCTATTTGTCTCCACAAGCGAACCGGCTTTCCAGCGCCTTCTTCCTTGGATAGTCACAAGACAAGAGGTCGCCAAACTGGGCAAGGATTGAAAGCACGAGGCACACATGAACCTTCAACCACTAGGTCGCACTGGCGCAGTTGTTTCGCCACTTTGTTTGGGTTGCATGAACTTCGGTTGGGGCACATCCGAGTCCGACTCGCTCCCGATTTTGAACCGCGCACTCGATGCCGGGATTTTCTTCTGGGACACTGCCGATGTTTACGGCGCGGGCGAATCGGAACGCATCGTCGGCCACGCGTTACAAGGGCGGCGTGACGAAGTGTTTCTGGCCACCAAAGGGCACGGCAAAATGGGCGACCTGCCCAACAACCAGGGCAACTCACGGGCGCATTTAGTCAAAGCCTGCGAAGATTCGCTCAAGCGCTTGAACGTCGAACACATCGACCTTTACCAAATCCATCGCCCACAAAGTTCGGTTCCCATTGACGAGACGCTACGCGCCCTCGATGATCTGGTGCGCTCAGGCAAAGTGCGCTACATCGGCACTTCGACCTTCGCCGCCTATCAACTGGTCGAAAGCCTGTGGGAATCGGAACGCTTAGGATTCAACCGTTTCGTGACCGAGCAACCGCCCTACAACTTGCTCGACCGCCGTATCGAACGCGAACTGCTGCCGTTTTGCGCCAAATACGGTTTCGGCGTCATTCCCTGGAGTCCGCTCGCAGGCGGTGTGTTGACCGGAAAATATCGCCGCGACCAAAGCGCGCCCGAAGGCTCGCGCTACAAAGACGGCAAATTCCGCGAAGGCAAGCAGATCAACGATGCGACGTGGCGCGTCGTCGAAGGCGTCGCGCAAATAGCGCAAGATAAAGGCGTAGCGATGGACGCCTTCGCCCTCGCGTGGGTCGGCGCGCAAGCCACCATTTCGTCGCCCATCATCGGCCCGCGCACGCTCGAACAACTCGAAGACAACTTGAAAGCCCTCGACGTGAACATCTGCGATGAAGACAACGCGCGCGTGGACGAACTGATTCCGCCGGGAACTCATGTCGCCGAGTATTACGGCGCGGACTTTGGCAAGCGGTAAACAACTATTTTTAGCCACGAAGAGGCACAAAAGACGCGAAAGGGTTGAATACTTTGAGTTGAAGAATATGATTAGCTCTACTTCTTTATTAACTCGAAGTGTGCGCCCCTTTCGCGTCTTTATGTGCCTCTTCGTGGCTAAAACTCATCTATTATCACCGTGCCATCGAACACCCGGAAAGGAATTGATGGTGGCGCTAAATCAGGCGAGACTTTGAAGTGAAACTTCGCGTCATTGGTGACAACATATCCGCCGCCATTGCGAGCTTTGCGAACTAAGATTTCATCGGCTTCTGTTCCGGGCGTCACAACTTCCACTTCGCCGCGATTGATCATCTCGTTGTAGGCGTTGATTTCATCGACGTTGTAACGAAGCGAGGCATCGGCGATGAACTCGATGGGAAAGAAACCTAATCGCCGCAGTTCGTTCTTCATGCCGAGCAGGTTTCGCAGTTCGCCTTTGCCACGCTTGTTCTTAGTGGAACGAACAACATTTGAGGCATCTACTAACGCGCGCTGCGTGGGTTCGGTGAGAACTTTAACGTAATAAGAATCTTGCTCGCGTAATCGCGCCAGAAACGCGGTTTTTTTCGGCGCGTCGGCGGGCGCAATGCCTTCAAGCGCGAGTTGCGCGCGAAAAGCGAATTCCGCATCGCCCTGGTCGATGCAGCGCATGGTTTCGCGCGGCGTGGCGCGAAACTCGTGGCCATCGGCCATCCAGCGAAACAACTCTTCGAGCGGCGTCGGGCGCGCCACTTTCACTGGCGCGCCAGCAGCTTTCTGGCTGGTTTGCGGCGTCGAAACGGCGTCCACGCTCTTGGGATCGGCGACGTCTTTTGGTTTTTCGCGCTCGGCGAGTCGCGCTTCGAGGGACGCGACTTTCTTTTGCTCGCCGTCGAGCAGTTGGTTGAGGTGGCGCACCTGTTTGCGCAACACTTTCACGGTTGAATCGAGTTCGTCCCGCTCGCGCTGCGTCGCGTGCAAGCGGCGCGTTTCGCGCTCGTCCCGCTTTTTCAGTTCGGTGATTTCGGCTTGCGCGGCGCCCTGCACAAGTTCGAGTTTTTTGGAAAGCGCACCGGTTTTCTGGCGCTCTTCTTTTGCGTGTCGCTCGATTTCCTTGGCTGAGGCGCGCAATCGTTCGCGGAGCGTTTCGAGTTCGAGGTTTTCTTCGCGCGCGGTTTTCAGTTCGCGCCTCGCCCGTTCGAGTTCTGTTTCCAGAGCCTGCGCCCGCTCCTGCCAAAACTGCGGGGAATCCGCTTCGGCGACTTCGGTTGCGGGTTCAACGGGCGCAGGCACCTCTTCGTGTGCGGGCATTCGCGTCAAAACGTCGGGCCGGGACAGCAACGTTTCGATACGCGCAAACAACGCAGTTTCGCCGCGCGCCGCCGCGCCCAGCCACAAAGCAGGAGCGCCGTGCGTCTTCAACTGCGCCACAAGCGCCTCGTCATCGGCGTTCGGATCGGGCGCGCCGAATTCGCCCGACTTTTGCGCCCACAAAAGCAGCAGCAAGTGCGCGACATCGCGGCGACGGTCGAACCACGATAACAAGCGGCTTTGAACCGTTTTTTGGCGCACAATGGCGGGCACCGGTTGAAAGCCGCGGAGCGCGAATTGGCGCACTTCCAACCGTAGCGGGTCGGGACTGGTTTTCGAGGTGTCGTTCAAAAATCCCCACAACGTCTTAACGGGCGTATCGCGGAGCAACAACTGCAACCACTCTTGCGGCGCACCCTCGACGATGGCTCGTTGCTCAGCGCCGACGCGTTCGAGTTGTTCGAGATCGCCCGCCCAAACGTCTTTCCAGCGATGGGCGAACTCTTTGGCGTTGAAGTCGGGCATACGAAAAACAGGAGCCACAGATGAACACGAAAAACACAAGATGGATTTCGATGAACGTCTCTTGTGTTTTTCGTGTTCATCTGTGGCTCATCGAAAATTACGCCATCAACTGCCGCAGCACATAGGGCAAAATCCCGCCGTGCAAAAAGTATTCGACTTCGATTGGCGTGTCGATGCGCAACGTCAGCGGCACTTCAACTGTTTCGCCCGAAGCGCGGTGAACGATCATCGTGGCATCGGCCTGCGGTTTCAAATCGGATAATCCCACGAAATCAAAGGTTTCCGTTCCATCGAGTCCAAGCGTTGTCGCGTTCACGCCCTCCTTGAACTGAAGCGGCAAAACGCCCATGCCAACCAGGTTCGAGCGGTGAATCCGTTCGTAGCTTTGCGCGACAACGGCTTTCACGCCGAGTAGCGCCGTGCCTTTGGCGGCCCAGTCGCGCGACGAACCCGTGCCGTATTCTTGGCCCGCGAACACAACGAGGGGAATGCCCGCCGACTGATAGGCAATCGACGCGTCGAAAATGCTCATCTGTTCGCCCGAAGGTTGCAAGAGGGTCACGCCGCCTTCGACGCCCGGAACCATCAGGTTTTTGATGCGCACGTTGGCAAAAGTGCCGCGCGTCATCACGCGGTCGTTGCCCCGGCGCGAGCCGTAGGAATTGAAATCCTGGATCTCGACGCCATGCGCTTGCAGGTATTTTCCCGCGGGAGAACTGGGCTTGATCGCGCCCGCAGGCGAGATGTGATCGGTCGTCACGCTGTCGCCGAAAATGCCCAGAGGCCGCACTTTCTTGATGTCGGAACTTGTGCCCGCGTTAGGCGAAAACTTCTCGAAGAACGGCGGCTCTTGAATGTAGGTAGACGATTCGTCCCACACGTAAACCTCGCTTTGCGGCGCTTCGACTGCATTCCACAGCGGGTTTTTGACATCGAACCCGGCATAGGAACGACTATAAGAGTTGTCGTCAAAAGCCGAGCCGAGCGCGTCCGAAATCTCTTCGCCCGAAGGCCAAATGTCGGCCAAAAACACGTCGTGTCCGTCGCGGCCTTGCCCGATAGCGTCGCTGTAAGGGTTCCAATCGACGCGGCCAGCGAGCGCAAACGCCACAACCAACGGCGGACTCATCAAGAAGTTGGCTTTCACCGCCTGGTGAACGCGCGCCTCGAAGTTGCGGTTGCCAGACAATACCGAAGCGACCACCAAATCGTTGTCCACAACGGCGCGTTCGATGTGCGAATCGAGCGGGCCGCTATTGCCGATGCACGTCGTGCAGCCGTAGCCGACGGTGTAGAAACCGAGCTTATCGAGATACGTTTGCAGGCCGGTTTTGTCGAGATAATCCGTCACCACGCGCGAACCGGGCGCGAGCGATGTTTTAACCGTTGGCCTCACTGTTAAGCCGCGTTCAACGGCTTTTTGCGCGAGTAGTCCCGCCGCGAGCATCACGCTTGGATTCGAAGTGTTGGTGCAACTGGTGATGGCCGCAATCACCACATCGCCGTGCCCCAAATCGCTTTGTTTGACCGGAAATTCGATGTGCTTCTCTTTGGCCGACAACTCTTCAACGGCCACGCGGTCGGGCGTTGGGCGGTTGGAAATCATCTCCAGTTCGGTCACAGCCGCCGTGTCGTCGGCAGTTTCAAGTCCCGATAAGTCGGTTGAGACGGGCACTGTGTCCATGTCCTGTTCGCCGCCACCCGAAATCACGGGTTCTTGCGCATCGGCGCCCAGTTGCAGCGGAAAGCGCTCGCCCATCTGTTCGAGGGTCTTGTTGTAGCCGCTTTGCGCGATAGGCGCCTGGAACAACTCGGAGAATTTGCTTTTCAAGTCTGGCAAGTCGATGCGGTCTTGCGGACGCTTTGGCCCCGCAACAGCCGGAACGACCTCGCCCAGATCGAGTTCGAGCGACTGCGAATAGTCCACTTCGCCCGGCTTGGGAATGCCGAACAGCCCTTGCGCTTGATAATACGCGCGCACCGTTTCGATGAGTTCTTCCGAGCGGCCCGTTTGCCTCATATAGGAAAGCGTTTCGTCGTCAACCGGGAAAAAGCCCATCGTCGCGCCGTATTCGGGCGCCATGTTCGCAATCGTCGCTCGGTCGGGAAGGGTTAACGAAGAGGCGCCTTCACCATAAAACTCGACGAACTTGCCCACGACTTTGGCCGCCCGCAGCATTTCGGTGATGCGCAAAACAAGGTCAGTCGCCGTCACACCTTCTTTTAATGAGCCGCTCAAATGCACGCCCACGACATCGGGCGTCAAAAAATAAACCGGCTGGCCGAGCATTCCGGCTTCGGCCTCAATTCCCCCGACGCCCCAGCCGACCACGCCCAGTCCGTTGATCATCGTGGTGTGCGAATCGGTTCCGACCAGCGTGTCGGGATAAAATACGCCGTCGCGTTCAATCACCAATTTGGCAAGGAATTCGAGGTTGACCTGATGGATGATGCCGATGCCGGGAGGAACAACGCTAAACGTTTCAAAGGCGCCCATGCCCCACTTCAGGAACTGGTAGCGCGACGCGTTGCGCTTGAACTCCATGTCCATGTTGAGTTGCAAGGCGTTGGGCAGGTTGGAGAAATCGACTTGAACCGAGTGATCAACGATTAAATCGACCGGCACAAGCGGCTCGATGATTTCCGGGTTTTTCCCAGCCCGCGCCGCCGCGCTTCGCATCGCGGCGAGGTCAACGAGCAGTGGCACGCCCGTGAAATCTTGCAACACGATCCGCGCGACGACGAACGGAATTTCATTGGTGCGGGTTTCGTTCGGTTTCCACGAAGCGAGATTTTCGATGTCCTGCTGCGAGATTTTCAGCCCGTCGCAGTTGCGCAAAACCGATTCGAGAACGACTCGAATCGAAAGCGGCAACCGCGCGATGTTAAAGCCGTGTTTTTGAAGGGCGGGCAGGGAATAGAACTGGCCGGATTTGCCGGAGGGCGTTTGGAATGTCTGAAGCGAATCGAACAGGTTGTGTGGCATGATGAGTGGATGAACGAGGCCATTTCAATTTACGGCGAATTGGGAGCGAGTGCCAAAAAGCGGGGCTGTCGCCCGCTTCCAATCCACACCGGGAAGCCTGATTGGAAGCGGGGGGCAGCCCCGCGTCGCGGCTATTGCGTTTTGCGCGTCGAATCGCCATCAATCCATCCGCCAGTGGTTTCCAGGCGATACCGCACTTTTTGTGGGTCGAGTCCCACTGCGTGCCAGCGCGCGTCTTGGTTTTGCGCTTCGCGTTGCGCGCGAATGTCATCCAGCAAAACCCACGTGTTGGCCACGAGCAGATGAACTTCGCCGAAAGCGTTCACGTTGCGCGCTCTGCGCATCGGCTCGAATTCGTGGGAGACGAGCCACAGGGCTTGATCGAGCGAGGGCGCCTCGAACGGTTTTTGCAACTCTTGAAGCGAGGGGATGACGACCGCGCAAGGCTCCAGCCGCGACGGGTTTTGGCCGCGCAAGCGAAGCACGAGCGCGTCTTGCAGTTCGCCCAAGACTTGATAACCGTTGCCGGGGTCCCAGGGAAGAGCATCGTCTGACCCGTCGTGGTGGGGCGCGCCCGCTAACTGACGCGCCTGCGCCTGCGAGACGAGGTGTTGCCTCAAGTCGCGGGCGCACTTCCTCACGCGGATGCCCAAAGCCGCGAGCGTTCCGGCGGGCGCAAGTTCGAGGGTGTCTGGCTGGCCATCGGTCAAAAGCTGGCGCCATTGCGGGCTGGTGACGAGGCGGGCATCGAGCACGATTTCGCCCATCGCGCCTTCCTCCAACACCGGGAACCCGGCGTCATACAAAAACTCGATTTTCCCGTTGCGCACGCGCACCGGGATGCGTGCTTGCGGATAAATCCGTTGGGCATTGGGTCGGGGGCGTTTCATCTGTCTGAGTTCACAACGCCGATGGCGTCTATTTCGAGCATCAGTCTGCGCGTTTCATCGAGCGCCACCAGAACGCGCCCGAAATGTTTGAGATCGGTGTGACTCAAAACGCGCCCTTTGCGGTCGTCCAGCCACTTGCGCGCGACCTGATAACCGCCGATTTGAAACTCATAAACCCCGACGGGCACATTCTCCCAGCCGCGCGAAGCGTTGAACCCTAAAAACCCGCCCGCCCCGTCGTGTTCGATTTTGACGACGGTGTTATCGCCCGTTGCCGCCCGAAACGCAAAGCGAGGTTCGAGCAGAACCGGCGCACCAGCCGCGTCGAGTGTGTGAAGCGCGACCAAAGTTCGCCCGGCTTCGGCGAGTTGGGCGAAGTGAGTCGGCGAAATCGGCATCGGCACGCGCGGGAAATCGCTTTTCAAAAACGCGCCATAACGAGAGCGATAAGCGGGAGAATGCAGCGCGGCGTAGATGAAATGAAAGATGGCTTCGGGCGAAACCGAAAGCGGCCAAGCCGTCTCGATGTTCAGGGACTTTCCAAAGGCGTTGAGAAAGTCGTCGCTGAGAGCCTGTCTCTGTAGTGTGGGTTTGGGTCAGACTGGAGTTGATGAGACGCGCATCCAAAGTGGTTTATCCCAGCGACTTGAGCGACGAGCA
>JAABUM010001284.1_pt1 | contig 38242 bp, 38 predicted proteins | sample 5559161 | NCBI WGS metagenome assembly JAABUM01 (sample SAMN10711868, study PRJNA513369) | rock metagenome | isolation source: Antarctica rocks | place: Antarctica: Victoria Land, Siegfried Peak nord
GCACCTCCACGGGTCAGACTGCCCTCAGCTTCACCAGCCTGCTGCGACAGACCAGCGGTGGGTCCTTGCACCCCACCCGAATTACAAGCGCCTCGTGGCGCACTGCGTAACCGCGGAACGGGTCCAGGGCCGCCACGGCGATCCCGTACGCCATTGGCGAACGCTGATTCACCCAACCGGATAGCGCCCCACCTGGCGGCCACCCGGGCATACAACGTTGGCGATCCAAACCCACAACGCCGGTAGAACAGACGTCACGCCAACGAGTAAGACAAACCTGAGCGTTCTACAACGTAACGAGGACACTGACGACGGCAACGTCCTTGTCAACAAGCGGTCAATGGCCTAAGGTCCGTACCTAAAGCCAAACGCACTGGAGGTGCATGACGTGACTCGTCTAGCCCAACTGGCGGGTGTTGCCCTGATTGGGTGCCTCTCGGTCACGACCGTCACCGCGTGCTCCCATTCAGGTGCGGGTGGGGCGGCGCAGGGATCTTCGGTGCTCAGCATCGGCATACCCGAGGAGCCTGACACGCTGGATCCACAGAGCACTAACGCCGCGGTGAGCCGGATGGTTCTTCGGTATGCGGGCGACACGTTGGTTTCGATTGATCCAAAAAACAACGGCAAGATCACCGAAGGTCTCGCGAAAACTTGGCAGGCTTCGGCTAACGGCTTGCAGTGGACGTTCGACCTCAAGTCGGGAGTGAAGTTCCAAAATCATGACGTTATGGATGCGGCGGCCGTCGTTGCGTCGTTCAAGCGAGCAATGAGTCCAGCCACCAAAGCCGGCACTGTGTCGTCGGTCATCAAGCCCATCAAGCAGGTGCACGCTGAGGGCGCGAGCAAGGTTGTCTTCGACCTCACCCACCCGTATTCACTTTTTTTGCAGAATCTTGCTGATCCCTCGGCGTCCATCGTCGACGCGAAGGCAGCGCAATCCGCAGGGAAGGGATTCGCTAGGGCGCCTGTGTTGACTGGGCCTTGGCAGGTCACCCAGTGGGTTTCGGGTGACCACATCACCCTCACCCGGAATCCCGACTACGCGTGGGGCCCACCGTATGCTGGGACGGGCCCAGTCAAGCTGAGCAAGTTGACCTTCCGGATCATCCCCGACGACGCCACTCAGGTGGCGGCCTTGCAGTCGGGTGAGATACAGGAGTCCACGACGGTACCGACGGCCAACATGAAGGCGTTCGCCAGCAACAAGTCCTTCACAAGCTACAAGTACTTGCGTCCTGGCGTCGGATTGTTCCTTGAGTTCAATGTGACCAAAGCGCCATTCAACGACGCCAGGGTGCGCGAGGCTCTGAACTATGCCCTCGACAAGCAGCAGTTGGTCAAGGTCGCTTTGCTGGGCCAGGGATCTCCCGCCTGCGGCCCGCTGCCTCCGTCGATCCCCGGATACTGGTCTGGAATATGCGACTACGCGCCCAAGTACGATCCGAGTCGAGCGAAGACGCTTCTAGCACAGGCCGGGTGGCGAGCCGGTGCCGGAGGCCTTCTCGAGAAGGACGGTAAACCCTTCCAGTTCACCCTGTACAGCAGTCCGACTCCCGCCACCTGGAATTCTTCAGCGCAACTCATCCAGCAGCAGCTGCAAACCGTGGGCATCGGCGTGAAAATCCAGAACATGGAGTTCGGGACTCTGCTCAGCAAGACCGAAGCAGGCGAGGATGCCGCCCACCTCATGGGCTACACCTACAACACAGCCGACATCCTCGACCTTTGGTTCAGGTCGTCTAACAGCGGAACTGGCTTGAACTTAAGCCATGTCAAAGACGCTCGCTTAGACTCGATGATCAACCAGTACCAGAATCAGTTGACGGACTCCGGCCGCAACGCCGCCCTAATCTCGCTACAAAAGTACATTTCTGATCAGGCCCTGTGGGTGCCGCTATGGAACCCTGACGAGGACATCGTTACCACCACCCACCTCCAGGGGGCGCAATTGAGCAGCCTCGGCTACCTTGTCCTCAACCAGGCCCAGCTCTCCTCCTAGAGATGAGCCGCTTCCTCCTGAGGCGTTTGGCCCAATCCATAGCAACGCTATTCGCCGTGTCGGTGTTCGCGTTCGCAATGATCCATCTCGTGCCTGGTGATCCCGTGACCATCGCGTTAGGTGAGCACGCCACTCCGGATGCGGTGGCCCAGTTGCGGCACCAGCTGGGCCTTGATCGCTCCCTGCAGCAGCAGTACCTGAGCTTCATCGGAAATGCGCTGCATGGGAACCTTGGCACGTCGATTCGGAGCGAGCAGTCGGTCTACGACGAGATTGTCTCCCGTGCTGGATCCACCGTGGCCTTAGCGCTGTGCGCGACAGTGCTGGCGGTCATCTTCGGAGTCGGTGTCGGGGTGATTGCCGCAACCTCTCGACGGTCAGTCGACTTGGGGGTGATGACAACGGCGTTGGCAGGCCTGTCCATGCCAACCTTCTGGTCGGGCATCCTTCTGATCCTACTTTTCGGTCTCACCTGGCATCTGCTTCCTGTGGTGGGCAGTGGAGGGTTTGCGGCACTGGTCCTGCCCGCAGTGACGCTGGCACTTCCGGGTGCGGCAGTGCTCGCCAGAATCACGCGCGGAAGCATGCTGGAGGTGCTGGGCCAAGACTTCGTCAGGACCGCACGTGCCAAAGGCATACGACGCTCTAGGGTGGTGCTGAGACACGTGCTGCCGAACGCCATAGTTCCGGTCACCACCATCGTCGGCCTTCAGGTTGGCGGGTTGTTGTCCGGAACGGTCGTTGTTGAGTCCCTATTCGCTCGGCCCGGAGTTGGTCGGCTCGCCGTACAGGCGATTCAAGAGCGTGATTTCCCAGTCGTGCAGGGGGTCGTTCTCGTCGCCGGGCTGGTCTTCGTGGTGATCAACCTGGTTACCGACCTGCTGTATCCGTTGCTCGACCCACGGATCAGGAGGTAGAGCATGGCGCTCAGCGACCGTGTCGCCAACGTGGCGGCAGAACCGACAGACGCACCCCCGCGCACTAGCCGCAAGAGAGCCCTCTTGGCGCATCCCGGTGCCGTCTTCGGGATCGTCATCATCACGGTGCAGGTTTTGCTCGCCGTCTTCGCGCCATGGGTCGTCCCCCATGACCCCAACCACACATACCCGGATGCGGTGCTGGCTGGTCCGTCGGCACATTTCTGGTTCGGCACAGACGAGCTAGGCCGCGACGTTCTCTCGCGAGTAATCTATGGCGCGCGCGTGTCGCTGCAGATCTCGGCGATTTGCGTGAGCATCGCCGCGACTGTGGGCTCGATCTTAGGGCTGCTCGCGGGCTTCTACCGGGGCGCGGTCGACCCGATGATCATGCGAGTTATGGACGTTGTCCTAGCTTTTCCCGAGATTCTCCTGGCGATCGCGGTGATAGCAATACTCGGCCCCGGCTTGAACAACACCATGATCGCGATAGGCATTGCGCTGACGCCGGTCTACGCCCGCACCGTCCGAGCCGCCTCCTTACAGGTCTCGGAAAGCGAATACGTCCGTGCGGCGACAGTGATCGGAGTGCCAAGGTGGCGCATCCTCGTGACACACGTCCTCCGTAACGTCCGAACGCCGATTATCGTCATTTCCACAGTCAACGTCGGTACGACGATCCTTATCGCCGCGGGCCTCAGCTACGTCGGAATCGGTGCACAGCCACCGATCCCGGAATGGGGCTCCATGCTCAGCACCGCCCACTCATACCTGCCGGCCGATTGGTGGACAGCGGTATTCCCGGGCCTCGCCATAACGTTCTCGATTCTCGCGTTCAACCTTCTGGGAGACGCGCTTCGTGACCTACTCGACCCCCGACTTCGCCATCGTGGCTGACCGCTAGGAAGATTATGACCTCCACAGAGTTGCGCGCTGACATCCAATCCTATTCCGGCTTGTTCGGACCTTCGGGCCATGAGGACGTTGTCATCCGAGCGTTCGCCACAGCCGCGGAGGCCATCGGGTTCCCCAGCACGACGGATGCCCTAGGAAACGTGACAGTCGAAGTCCGGCCGGCACAACCCGGATTCCCGACCTTCGCGGTCGCGGCGCATATGGACGAAATCGGTTTCGTGGTCCGCGCTGTTGCCGACGCCGGTTGGCTGGGCTTGCACCGCATCGGCGGCGTGCACGACCGCGTGGTAGCCGGCCAGTTGGTCCAGGTCTGCAGCGACTCCGGCGAGTTGGTCGAGGGCCATATCGGCGTCAAGGGCGCGCATGTCAGCACGGAGCAGGAATTGGGCACCGTCGTGCACGTAGAGGACGCATACGTCGACCTTCTCCTGTCCTCTCGCGAGCAAGTACTGAACCGAGGTATCCGCGTGGGAAGCCCGGCCACATTCGTGGGACCATTCAGTGAGCGGGGCAATCTGCTGCGGGGAAAAGCCTTCGATGACCGAATAGGAATCGCCGTGCTGCTCGAGCTTCTCCGCCGCGCGAGGGACACAGACTTCGGTGCTGGTTTGACGCTGATCGCTACGGTGCAGGAGGAATTCTCTATGCGTGCGGGCGTCCCCCCCGTGAGCCAAGTAAAACCCGACGTACTGATCTGTCTCGACATAGCCCTGGCTGCCGATTCGCCCGATCACAATACCGGCGGTCCTCGATTGGGCGAGGGCCCCATCGTCCACGGCTACACGCGAGGGCGGACCGGAGGAGGTCTGATTCCAAATCCCCGGCTCGTCAAGTACATCACCGGAGTGGCGGTGAAGCATGGGGTGACCGTGGTGCACGGCGCGCTGTCCGGTGGCCTCACGGACGGCTCCTACATGCAGTATGCAGGGGCCGGTATCCCAACTATCGATCTGGCATTTCCGGTACGTAATGCACATACCGCCGTCGAGGTCGCACACTTCGGCGACGTGGAAAACCTCGTCGACCTAGTCAGTTACGCGATCACAGATGCCGGACGCGGGCTCAGCTTCGCCCGCGGATAGGACACGTCAATGCCAGTTCTAGAAGTTTCACACTTAACCACCCACTTTCAAACAGCCGCTGGCGTCGTTCGTGCGGTGAACGACGTGTCCTTCGAAGTGAGTGCCGGTGAGACCCTGTGCCTAGTTGGGGAATCGGGATCGGGTAAGTCGGTAGCGGCGATGTCTATCCTGCAACTGCTCGACGGTGCGTCCCATCCCGCTGGACGGATCACGCTGGATGGGGAGGACCTATTGAACTCGAAAGAGTCGGCGATGCGGTCCGTCCGTGGTCGTGACATCGCCATGATCTTCCAGGAACCGCTAACGAGCTTGAATCCGGCGATGCGCATAGGCACGCAAGTATCCGAGGCGATCCGAGCCCACCAACGTGTATCCCGTAAGGTGGCCCGCCAGCGCGCTGTTGAGTTGTTGAGCGATGTGGGAATACCAGACCCTGCACGGAGGCTTGAGGAGTACCCACACCAATTCTCCGGCGGGATGCGCCAGCGCGCGATGATAGCCATGGCACTTGCATGCAGGCCGAAGCTTCTGATCGCAGATGAGCCCACGACAGCATTAGATGCAACGATTCAGGCCCAGATACTCGAGTTGCTGCGCCGGATGCAACGGGACTACGGCATGGCCATCCTGTTTATCACGCACGACATGGGCGTGGTTGCTCAGATGGCCGATAGGGTCGCGGTCATGTACGCAGGACGGGTCGTTGAACAGGGTCGCGTCCATGACGTATTCGCCAATCCGTTGATGCCATATACCTGGTCGCTGTTGCAATCGGTGCCACGCCTTGACGAGGCGGCTGAGCGCTTCTTCAGCATATCGGGCACGCCACCGACCGGAACACAGCCGACAGTAGGCTGCCCGTTCCACCCCCGCTGCCCTGTCGCGATGGCTCAGTGTTCGACAGTGGAACCTCCGCTCGAGGAAAAGGAACCCGGGCGCGACGCGGCGTGCTTACTTTCACCAGATGAGTTCCGCGCCCGGCGACCAGCCCGGTCGCGGCGGCCTCAGACTAGCCTCTCAGCGACTCAGACGGGTGAGCCCCTTCTCGCTTTGAGAGACCTGAGCAAGACGTATGTGACTGGTGGCGGACTGGGTCGCCACGGAAGAGAAGTACGCGCGCTGAACGGTGTCAGCCTTGAGGTTCAGACGGGCGAGACGCTCGGTTTGGTAGGCGAGTCAGGATGCGGAAAGACCACCCTCGCGCAGCTGGTGGTCCGGCTAACAGACCCGACTGAAGGTGAAATCGTCTATGACGGGCGGGACATTCAAGGCATCGGCGGCCGCTCCATGCGTCGTATCCGTCGCGACATCCAGCTAGTGTCCCAAGACCCATTCGCCAGTTTAGACCCCAGAATGTCGATCCAAAGTGTTCTAGCCGAGCCCCTGAAGACGCACGGCTACGCCGGCTCGGTCAAAGCCAGGGTGGGCGAGCTCCTTGAGATGGTCGGGCTCCAGCCGTCCGACGCCGACAAGTTTCCGCATGAATTTTCCGGCGGCCAGCGACAGCGCATTGCCATTGGAAGAGCCATCGCAGTCGTACCAAGACTCATCGTGCTCGATGAGCCTGTCTCCGCGCTGGACGTATCCGTCCGTTCCCAAATCCTCAACCTGTTGGGCGACCTCCAGCGGGAACTCGGGCTCACTTACCTTCTTATCAGCCACGACTTGGCTGTAGTGCGAAGCGTGTGTGCGCGTGTCGCCGTCATGTACCTAGGCCGCATCGTCGAGGAGGCGGAATCAGCCGTACTCTTCGAACATCCGCGCCACCCATACACCGTCGCACTACTGTCGGCTATTCCAATTCCAGATCCAATTAAGGAAAAAGCGCGACAGCGCGTAGTGCTCAGCGGTGAAGTGCCATCACCGGCCGCGCTGCCCACAGGCTGTCCATTTCACACTCGATGCCCTCGAGCTGCTGACGTGTGTAGGGAACAGCTTCCAGCGCTGGAGCCGTTCCAAATAGACCCTCACCTCGTTCGATGCCATTTCCCTGTTCTGGACGGCCAGCCAATTCAGGACCGTCTAGCGGCGAGCCCCAGTCGCTGAGCGACGCCCGAAGCGTAGCGGCGACTACCTGTCTACAACGATCGAAGAGGGTGTTTGAGGAGTGATTATAGTTGAGGTGCGGACGCATAACTTGAGCTTACCGTTGCGCACCCCTTTCGTCACCGCGCTTCGCCGAACGTCCACAGTGGAGACGCTGCTGATCGAAATCATCACCCAAGACGGTACTCGCGGCCTTGGCGAGGCACCTCAGGTTTGGCAGGTCACCGGTGAGTCCGTCGCTGGGGCGAGGGCCTGTATCGAGGGTCCGATGACGGCACTGCTGACGGGCCGTGATGCCACCGACTATGTTCCGCTTCTGCGGGAGGTGCGACAAGCCGTTGTCGGCAACCTAAGCGCCAAAGCCGCAATCGATGTCGCGGTGCACGACCTTGTCGCACGGCAAATGGGCGTCTCACTTGTTCGATTCCTGGGGGGGACAACGACCACGGTCGCCACGGACGTCACCCTTTCGGTTGGCCCAGTGGACGAGCTCGTTAAGGCTGCCGTGGCACGCGTGGCAGAAGGCTTCAACGTGCTTAAAATCAAGGTGGGAAGTGATCCGGATACCGATGTGCACGCGGTTACGACCGTCCGGGAGGCAGTCGGACCGCAAGTGAAAATCCGCTTAGACGCCAATCAAGGATGGACGGAGCGACGCGCTGTGCGAGCGATCAGAGCCCTTGAGGACGCTCAAGTGGATATCGAACTAGTCGAGCAGCCGATCGCTGCCAGTGACCTGGACGGACTCGCGCGAATCACAGCGCAAGTGGATACGGCTGTTATGGTGGATGAAGCTGTATACGGGATCACAGACCTGATGGAGGTAATCCGTCGTCATGCCGCCGACATGGTGAACGTGAAATTAGCTAAGTGTGGCGGCCTCGCAGTTGCGCGAACATTGCTCGACCTGGCCTCGTCGGCCGGTATTGGGGCAATAGTCGGCTCCATGATGGGGTCAGCGGTCGGTGTAGGTGCCGCTGCAAGTTTGGCCGCCGCTTACGGCACCTCCGCAACGAGCGACCTTGACGCCGCATGGTGGCTCGCGCGGCCCATGGACGGCGGCATCCGCACGAAGGCTCACAGTTGACACTGCCCGAACTGCCCGGCCTGGGATTCGGCGGCATCGAAGATAGCCAGTTGAGCTGAGTACCAACGCTCAGCTGAAAAGCGCCACAGCCGCCCTCACGGCCGAATCCAGCCGCCAGCGTTGACATCCGACTAGACAAGGAGCACACGTGTCCCCAGACGTATCGATAGGGCAAGTAGCGACGGTAGCTGTGAGCGTCACGACGGTATGGACAGGCCCGGGGGCGTCGCGTTCGTGTGACGCGGCGGCGGTCGCCGCGATGCCTGACATCCCACGGTGGGTAGCGAAAATGACTACCGGAGACCGGCTCGGATTACACGGCAGAACCCTGACACAGCTCTTGCTGGGAGACCGCGTCCTGATCGAAGATGTCGTCGACGACTGGGCAAAAATCATAGCGCCCAGCCAGGGCTGTCCGAACCTTGATCCGCGCGGGTACGCCGGATGGCTACCTACAGCGCACCTCACGCCAACCGGCGCTGACCGATCCGACGGCGACCTCTACATCGTAGACGCCATCACGACGCAGCTTTTCGAGGCGCCCGCCGGGAAGCCAGCAGACATGGAAGTCGTTCTGGGTACGAATTTGACCGCGGACGGGCCCGTTCGAGCAGGGCACCTGCCCGTAATCATTCCCGGCAGGTCAGAGCCGCTATGGGTGAAGCCAGCGGACTTAGCCGCAGCTCCGACCCAGCCGCCGACCGGGAGGCAAGTCCTTGAAGTCGCGGAGCGACTAGTTGACGTGCCCTACGTCTGGGGTGGGGTATCTCCGTACGGGATCGACTGCTCCGGCTTGGTATACCTCGCTCACCATCGTCTCGGCGTAGTGGTGCCCAGGGACGCGGCCGACCAGGCAGACGCGAGTCGGTGCCTCAGTGCCGCCGAGGCGCGGCCAGGTGACCTCTTCTTTTTCGGCAGACCAGGCTGTCCGGTTCATCACGTCGGTTTTGTGACTGAAGAGCTGAAAATATTCCATGCCTCCGGAACCGGTGGACGAGTGCAGCACGATACCGTCGCAGGGGAGCTAGCCGACACGCTGCTTGGCGTGCACCGCACGGTTGCGTGAAGAGGGATGCCTGACCAGGCCGACCAGTCAGGTACGGAACGGCCTAACTCTGCGGAGACAGGCGAGGTTCCGCCCGAACGATGTGGGCAAGCCACGGCCAGCGCTCATCCTCCCGGTCCCGAGCGCGCGCGTGGCCCGATCAGCCACACGTCCTCTGCAACCGGGTTTGTGGCGCAGCTGCAGCAAGCTGTCCGCCAGATCAGTATGCCGGGTCGATTCCATCTCGCGGCTTGGGAACTCGGCGCTCGCGACGGGAAGCTTCTCATCCGCGGCGACGAGGCCGTGCCGGCGGCCAGCACAATCAAAGTGGCAATACTTGCTGCCGCTTTGAAATGGGTGGGTGCCGGGCGGCTCGACCTGAAGAGCCGGATCCAAATCCCAGCGCGGCTGCCAGGAGGCTCGGGGGTTCTGCAAACCATGACGGGCCTTCGAAACCTGACGCTTGCTGATTTACTCACCCTCATGGTGATCGTCAGCGACAACGCAGCGACCAACATGATCATCGAGATAACTGGCATGGACGGTGTCAACTCCTTCTGCGACGAGTTGGGTCTGTCCGGAACAGTTCTCCGGCGGCAAATGATGGACGCCGAGGCCGCTTCGGCCGGTAGGGATAACACGACCACTGCTCTCGACCAGGCCATGCTTCTCGAAGTACTGGCCCAGGGCACCGTACTGGCTGAACCGTTACGCGCGTTCGCAATCCGGACACTGGCTGCCCAACAGTTCAACGACGGGCTGCCCTCGCTGCTGCCCGGAAGCGCGCAGGTCGCTCACAAGACAGGCGAGCTGCCGGGAGTCCGGCACGACGTCGGCATAATCACCGCCGACAATGGACGCCGGGCGGTTGTGGCTGCGCTCTTCACCGGCCTAGACGCCGACAAGTCCCTCACCTGCACCGGCGAAGCAACCACTCGCGAGTCGCCGGAGTTGATGAGGGCCAGAGCGGGGACAGCGACAGCCGCCCTTGGCTACGCCGCGTGGCGGGCGCTGCGGAGATAAGCTAGCGGGCGACTTGCGAGCGTGGGAGGTTGGACAGCATCATCAGTCGGGCGAGGTTCGGGTAGGACGTCCTGAGCCGGTCGGTGAGGTGCTGCAAGATGCCGGAACGACCCGGCGTGGCAACTCCGACGACGCGACGATCTAATGGCGGTCGACCACACCGGCGTCGGCCTGGGCGTAGGAGGCGGTTCGAATCAGCAGCTTGATCGCGCTCGCGGTGGGAAACGTCTCGGCCGAGCGGAAACTCGGCCGCCGCCCGGTCGACGAATCGTGGATCGCGTAGCCGACCCAACCGGAGAACTCGGCGACGATGAGGCGAGCTCGCTCTCCAGCCCTCCTGCTCGGCTGCCACGGCGCTCCGTCTCCGCGACCACCGTGTAGTGGACGCCCGGCGGCTGGCGCACGTGCCCAGGTTGGTGGGGCGACGAGCAGTGGGGCTCCACGCCCGACGTGCCACCCGAGCAGCCGATCACCGCATCGCTTCAATGATCAACGGCTTCACCGGAGCCGCAATGCTGTCGTTCTGCGACGAGCGCGCGCTGAGGCTCGATGATCCGGTCGAGCAGCAAGTCCCGAGCTCGAGGGCTTGCGGCTGCCGACTGTTCCGCGGCGTGATAATCGCCTGCGGGACCATCGAGTAATGAGTGATAATCGCCTGCGGGACCATCGAGTAATGAGAGGCATCGTGAGCCTCGCCAAGCGGACGGACACACGTACGGACAAGGAACCGGGCGCAGCCGTCTCCAGGGGTGCGAGCAGCTTCGGCGTCGGACCGCGCAGGTTCTGGACCCTTGTATTTGCATAGGGTCACTACCCATCCTCTTGCAGTCGCTTGAGCACACGGGTGTCACAACAAGGGGTGCTCCGAATCCCCGCCGCCTACGTTGAGGACGAAGGTCAACATGGCCGCGGCCGCAAGTCAGGGATTTGCGGATGTCACCTGCGGCTGGCCGCCGCTCGGGTAACTGATCTTGACGGCGCCCGGAGGCTCTGGTCCTTCGAGGAGGATCGGTGCTCGTCGCGGTCGGGTTACCTTGCCCCGCGCCGCAGGCGTTGTGGCGGGCCGCTTCCATGCAAGAGCGGCCAGCGCCAATTCGCTGTCAGCTGATCAGGATCTCCGTCCGGATCATCCGCTCGGGCCGCCGAACGACCCTCCGACTACCGGCGGGCTGGCCTTGGTGCCATGGGCGCGACGCAATATCCGGATTCAGCCCTGCCTGAATCCTAAAAAAACAGCCCAAAGACGCGACCGGGAGACCGCGTGGACCCGGACATCACCGGCTACTCCAGGATTTCACTCCAATGCACCGTCCTCGCCAGGCGATCGGCCTCGGCTCGACCGCGGCGCGCTCGTCAAGAACGTGCTTGACGCTTAGGGGGTTGCAACCGAGGCGTACCTGCCATCACAGTTCACCGACAACTGGGAGCCCCGGGCGCGAGCGGCGGACCCTAGAGCCGCTCCTGCCCGAGGTCCGCGACCTGCGGCTCGCCCACCTCTCCTACGGGCGGCTGTGTGTGCGGTGCGTGGGGTGGACATCTCCGTCTCCACCAGGCCGCCCTAGGCATCGCCGGCGAATCACGGTCGGGTACGTTGGGCGTCGTGCTGACCCTGATGAGTCCGAGTTTGTCCGGCCGGGCCAGCGCAAAAGAGCCGATCCTGCTCATGGTCGGGCCGCCGGACCCGACCTCCATCCCGTCCGGCTACCGCTTTCACTCACGGTGCCCGCTGTGCAAGTCGGTCGACCCTCTCGCGGCGCGCTGCAGAACACAGAACCTGGCTACCCTGCCGAGCGGCGTGCCGTCGGGGGTCGCCTCGCACGCGGTCGGGACGGCCGCGTCCGAGGCCGCCGAGCCGGTGCGGACCGGACCGTGACCGCGGAGATTGTCGTCCAAGACGTGGTCGGTCCGGCCGACATGGACGACTGCGTGAGGCTGTACCGCGACGTGATGGGGTTGCGTCCAGAAGACGGGAGCATCAATGCCCGGCTGTTGACCGCGCTGCGGCACAACGGTGGCCTGGTCGTCGGGGCTTACGAGGGCGAGCAGCTTGTCGGCTTCGCCTACAGCTTCCTGGCCCGCGACCCCGCCGACGGGTCGGGCCGCCTGTACCAGTACTCCCAGTTGGCGGTTGTCCGAGCCGACAGGCAAGGCCGGGGCATTGGCACTCAGCTGAAGCTGGCCCAGCGTGATCGGTGCCTCCGACAGGGGCTGCTGGTCATGCGGTGGGCGTTCGATCCGATGCGCTCGGAGAACGGTCACTTCAATCTGGACCAGCTCGGGGCGCAGATCACCGACTTCATCCCGCAGATGTACGGTGCGAACGGTTTCGGGCGCAGCGCCGGGGAGTCGACCGACCGCTTCATCGTGACTTGGTGCCTGCGTGAGGTTGTGTCGTGCTCGGAGCGGACGCTGCGCCACCTCACCCCCCTGGCGGGTGACGAGCCCGGGACCGTCCGCTGGGCTGGTGAGGATTTGATCGTGCTCGTCCCCCGAGACTGGCGGGGTTACGTGGCAGGCAATCCCGGCGGGGCCGCGGCACTGCGCGCTGCGCTCGCGGGCACATTCACCGAAGTCCTGCGCGAGGGACGGGTCGGCATCGCGTGCACCTCCGTCGGCGACTCGTTGATGGGGTACCGGTTCTCTCGCGCGAGCGGGGCCGCCGACCGGGGGAGGACGGCGTGTTAATCGACCGCATCGAGTTGCGGGTCGTGCGCAACGAGCTGGTACACGAGTTCGAAACCAGTTCCCACCGCAAGTCCTACCTGGACCACGTCCTGATCCGGGTCGTCACCGCCGATGGGTTCGAGGGCTGGGGCGAGTGTGCGTCGCCCAGCGATCCGTACTACTGCGGCGAGACGACCGAGACCTGCTGGCAGGTACTCGTCCACCATCTCGCGCCCCTCGTGCTGGGGGTGCGGTGGGACGAGCCGGTCGAGATCGCCCGCCTGCTCGGCAAGGTCTCGGGCAACCACTTCGCCCGTGCCGGGCTGGAAATGGCCTCCTGGGACCTATACGGCCGGGCCCGCGGCGCACGCCTCGCCGACCTGCTTGGCGGCACCCAGCCGGCCGTGTCGTCCGGCGTAAGCCTGGGCGTCGAGCCGACCATCGGCGCCCTGCTCCAGCAGGTAGACAAGCACGTCGCCGACGGATACCACCGGGTGAAGTTGAAGATCCGCCCTGGATGGGACGTCGAACCGGTGCGGGCGGTCCGCGCGGCGTACCCAGATGTGCTCGTCCAGGTGGACGCCAACTGCGGTTACCGCCCCGACCAGCGGGAGTCGCTGCTCGCGCTAGACGGCCTAGGGCTGGCCATGATTGAGCAGCCATTTGCGGCGGACGACCTGCTGTCCTCAGCCGCGCTGGCCAAGGATCTCGAGACGCCGCTGTGTCTGGACGAGTCGATCACGTCGCCGGCGATGCTGCGAACTGCGCTGGCACTGGGAGCCGGGTCGATCATCAACGTGAAGGTCTCTCGCCTGGGTGGGATCGTGGCTGCGGTCGAGGTCCACGACCTGTGCCTCGATGCCGGCGTCCCTGTCTGGTGCGGCGGGATGCACGAGTTCGGCGTTGGCCGTGCGGCCAACCTCGCGGTGGCAAGCCTGCCGAACTTCCGCTTTCCCTCCGACGTCTCGGGATCGGACAAGTACTACCGCCGAGATGTGGTTGTCCCGCCGATTACGTCGGTTGACGGCATGGTCCGGGTCCCGCGCGGGCCGGGCATCGGCGTGGACATCGACCCGGCGGTCCTCGCCGAGCACACGCGCCGGGTCCACCGCATGGTCAGCGACGGACGTGTGCCGTGAGCCCATCAGCGGACGTGCTGGTTGAGGACGGCACGATTGCCGAGGCCTCGACGCTCGGAGTGTCCCCGGACGATCTGACCGAGCGTCTGGATGTGAACCGGATGCACGTCGCCGCGCGGCTTGTCGACGCGCACTCGCGCTCAGACAATGGCCCACTTCGGGACGAGCCGGGGCGCGGCAACGTGCTGCAGGGCGTCACCTGCGAGGTGGTGGGCGATTGCGCGCTGAGCCTCTCCTCGCGCACGCCGGAGCAGCGTGCGGCAGGCGAGCACCACCGGGGCCGGTTTTTCCTCCCGACCCGCTTCGCGGGAAGACGTTCGCCGAGCTACTCGCGGAGGCCGACGCCGGCGGCTACGCAGCGGTGGTCGAGCACGTGGACGACGGCGGAGGTGGTGCGTCGAATGACGTCGCTGCCCGCTGAGACGTTGTCGATCGAGGGCATCGGTCTGGTCGAGCCGGGCTACCGCGCCGATTCCGTTGTGTTCGATCGCGCTACGGTTTCCGACTGGGCGGCCTACGCCAACCCGCACGCGGCACCGGTCGACATCCGCGACGTCTTCGTCTCGGGCACGCACGTGGTGCCCGACCGGCGCCACACCGGCGTGCTCGCCGGCCGCCGACTGGCTCTCACGGCACGGGAACTGGCATGAGTGCCGTGAAGCGGGTGGGGGTCGTGGCGTCCCGAACCCGGGAGGAGCGTCTATACACTGTTCCGGCTAGCTACGTCGAAGCGCTGGTCGCTACAGGCGCGTTACCGGTGGTGCTGACCTACACCGCCGCCGACACTATCCCTGCCGTGCTCGACGCGGTCGACGCGCTGTTGCTCATCGGTGGCGGCGACGTCCATCCCGATCTGGTGGGCACCAACCCCGACCCGTTGATCCGGCGCGTAGACGCCGAGCGTGACCACTTCGAGTTCGCGTTGCTGCGGGCAGCTCTCCGCACCCGGCTGCCGCTCTTGGGTGTGTGCAAGGGCGCGCAGTGCCTGAACCTCGCCGCCGGCGGTTCGCTGGTCGTCGACCTCGCCCGCGATGTACCGGCGTCCATTGCGCACGACGTCGGCATAGACCGGCCGGGACATCGAATCGACGTGGTCCCGGGCAGCCGGCTGCAGAAAGCTGTCGGCGTGGCGTCGGCACCGGTGAACAGCGCCCACCACCAGGCGGTCAGGACGCCGGCGCCCGGCTTCCTAGTTAGCGCCCTCGCGCCCGACGGCGTAGTCGAAGCGGTGGAGTTCGACGGTGACATCTTTCGGATGGGCGTGCAATGGCATCCTGAGGCGCTGGCCGTGGACGCCGCCGCGGGTCGAAAGATTTTCCGCGCCTTCGTGGACGCGATCGTATGAAGTACGACGCCCAGACCGCGGTCGCTCGCGACGGGGATCGGTTCCTCGAGCGCTACCTGTCAATCGAGACGTCGAGCGGGGACGCCGCCGCGCTCGACCGGCTCGTCGTCGAGCTGGAGCAGGTTCACGGCGGGCTCAGCGCGCGGACGACCATAGTCGCCACCGACGGTGGTAGCCATCTCGTCGCGGAGTTCGTCGGCCGCGGTGACGCCGCAGACGGCGAGCCCGTCGCCCAGCTCGCCCACTCAGAGTTCGAGCGCATCGCGCTGCTGCGCGGCCGCCTATCGTCCGATCCCTTCCCGAGAGGCCTAGACCCGTGAGCGGTCCGAGCAGGTCCCCGTCGCAAAACTCGGTCCTCACGCTGTTCCCCGAGACGGCCGAACTGTCCCCGTCGGGAGGGATCACGGTCGGTGGGGTGGCGCTGGATCAGCTAGCCGAGCGTTTCGGTACGCCTGCTCACGTCGTAGACGTGGAGACCTTCCGCCGTCAGGCACGGCGGTTCGTGCGCGGGTTGGCCCAGCGCTGGCCCAACTCAGAAGTGCTCTTCGCGTCGAAGTCGTTCCCCGCCATGGCGATGTACAGGCTCGCCGCGGACGAGGGGCTGAGCATCGACGTGGCCGGCGGAGGGGAGATCGAGCTGGCGCTGGCCGCGGGCGTCGATGCGGCACGGCTGTACTTCCACGGCAACGCCAAGACCGATGCCGAGCTTTCCCGCGCGCTCGAGGCGGGCGTTGGCACGGTCATTGTGGACAACGCCGACGAGCTGGACCGGCTACAGCGCTTGGCCACCCGGCCCTTGCCGGTGTTGGTGCGGGTAATCCCCAACGTCTCGCCGCAGACTCACCCATCCCAGTCCACTGGCGGGCACGATTCTAAGTTCGGTCTGCCGCTGGGCCAGGCGCGCCCGGTGATGGACGAGATCGAACGCAGCGAGTTCCTGACACTGGAGGGCCTGCACCTGCACATAGGTTCGCAGGTGCTGGCGGCCTCGCCCTTCGGCGAAGCAGTGCGTGAGGTCGCACAAATAGGCGGACTGCACTCCTACAACGTCGGCGGGGGGCTCGGCGTGCGCTACACGTATGCCGAGCACCCGCCCTCGGTCGAGGAGTACCTCGATGCCATCGCCGAGGCAGCCCGCGCCGTGTTGCCCGCCTCGGCGCGACTGCTCATCGAGCCGGGCCGGGCCCTCGTGGCCCGTGCCGGGCTGACGCTGTACCGGATCGTCACCGTCAAGCGGACCGGGCGCAACTTCGTCGCACTCGACGGGGGAATGGCGGACAACCTCGACATCGCGCTGACCGGCCAGCGCTACGAAGCCGCGATCGTTGACCGGCCGTCCGCACCCGGCACGCTGCTATGCGACGTGGTTGGAAGGCAGTGCGAGTCCGGCGACCTGATGATCGGCGGCATCGAGTTGCCCGATCCTGCCGTCGGCGACCTGCTGGCTATGCCAGTCACCGGCGCGTACAGCTTCACCATGGCCAACAACTACAACGGTGCCTACAAGCCGCCGGTCGTGTTCGTCCAGGACGGAGAGGCCCGGGTGGTCGTGCGCCGCGAGACGGTGGAAGACCTCCTGCGCCTTCATGTCGGCGTCTGAACCTGGCTCGATTCCGGCGGCGCCCCACAAGCTCTAGACCCACGACCCGGCGCGGGTACAAACGTCTCCCTCCGTGGACACCGCCTCCAAGGCCGCACCGATGGTGGTGTCGTTGGCGGTGAACGAGCGCCGGGCTCCGGTCGCCAGCGCTTCGGGGGTGAACCCGTCGACAATATTGCAGAACCTTCGGCTGGCTCGCACTGAGCCGGTCACCGCGCCGGGGCCTGACCCGTTGCCGCTTGGGCCCTCGTCGCCCCAGCAGGCCCGGGCCCGTTTGTGGTTGACCAGCAGCCCCTGTGAGCGCAGCACCCAGCAAGCCTTGCGTGATCGGGCCAGATCTCCTACTACGCCGTACGCGCGGCGTCGATGAAGAGTCGCTTATTTGCCTTTGTAGGTCCGCGTCGCTCACCTTGCGGGGACTGTCCTGGAAACGGCACATCTCTGTGTCAAGCGGCTCCTCGTTGAGGAAGTGACCGCGGGCTTTGATCGCCCGCCGACAGCGGGCGTTGAGCGACTCGATCGCGTTGGTGCTGCAGATGACGCGACGATCTCGACGTCGTAGTCGAGGGACCGGATGAACTCGGCCCACGCGTTGTCCCAGAGCCGCACGACCGCCGGGTAACGCTGCCCCCACTTCTCGGCCAGGTCATCAAACGCCAAGCGGGCGGCGGTGGCGTTGACCGCGGTGTAGAGCGGCTTGATGTCGTGGCGCATCTCGTCCCAGTAGCGCCGCGACGCGAGGCGGAAGGTGTTGCGGATCAGATGGATGATGCAGACTCCCGCTGTCAACCTCAGGATGAAACGCGCGTTGGAGGCGCCGATTTTGCGGCATGGCGGAGTCCGTCGTGGCGTGCGGTTCGCTCGCGAGCTTGGCGGCTGAGCTGGAGCTTTAGGCCGTTATCGCGGCGGTGGTCGTGTTCTTCAAGTGCTGCTCGGGGTCGTAGGTGGTGCCGTCGATCCAGCAGCGCCAGAGGATACGCGTCCACCGCGCGCCGACCCCGCGCAGAGCGCGGTTGTGCATCTGCCCGCGGGCGCGAGCTTGGTCGTAGGCCTCGTGGTCCCAGTCCTTGTCGCGGACCGCGACGAAGGCCCACCAGTCGATCGCGTGACGCATCCGCTTGTTCGCGGCGTAGCGGAATCGGACTGTCCGGGATCGGCCGCTGGACCGGGTCACCGGCGCCGTCCCGGTCTCGGCAAGCAAGACGTCGGCGGTGGGAAAGCGCCCTCTGTCCTCGCCCATCTCGGCAAGCATAATCGCGGCGGTGACCTCGCCCATGCCGGGAAAGCTGAGAAAGATCGCGGCGTCGGGATGTTCAGCCAGTCGTTGGCGGATCCGCTTGGTGACCGCCCGGACCTGGACGTTGAGGAGCTCAAGCTGGTCGATGAACAACGCCGCGGTGAACGCCTTCCCGGCGGTGGTCCCGGCTGAGGCAGACAGCAGGTTGGTCCGCAGCCGCTCAACCAGCAGTTCGGGTCGTGTCCGGCCGGAGTAGCCATGCCGGGTGCAGAACGCTGCCATGCGCGCACCGCCGACCCGGCCGGCCTGGGCCGGTGTCGGGTAGTCGCGCAAGGTGCTGGACGCCAGGGTGATAGGCCAAGACGATCGCCCGAAGCTGATTCTCCACGTCACGTTGGTAGAAGATCAGCCGCTCCCGGTCCCGGGTCACGGCCCGAAGCTGGGCCAGCAGCGCAGAGGGCACGGCGAGCGAGCGCCAATGCCGGTGCTCGTGGCGCAGTGAGTCGGCGAGCACGAACGCGTCGAAGGCGTCAGACTTCGTCGGCGCAAGCCGGTATCGCTCCCGGGCCCGCGCCGACATCTTCGGCGACACGCAGAACAGCCGATGGCCTTGTTGCGCAGGGATTCCACCAGCAGACCTTCCGAGCGTTCGATCGCGATCCCTCGACTGGCCCGTGTTGGCCCAACCGATCCGCGAGGGCGTCTGCCCCCGCGACGTCGTGGGTGTACTTGCCCTGATGAACCATCCGGCCGGCGGCGTCGAGGATGCAGAGTTGGTGATGGGAGTTGCCCCAGTCCAGCCCGATGAACACCCCGTCAGCAGCGGCCCGATTCGACCTCTGATGAGTCCGGCACCAGCAACGTCCTTCCCGGACACGTCACCGAACGGCCGGCCGAGCTGGAACCTCATCACGGCGCTCGAAGCGCAACTCCCACTGACCACTACGCGACCCGCCTCCACCAGAAGGGACAGGTCTGCATGAGGGCCTCGAAGGCGCGCGTCTGCATAGGTCCTCTCCTGGTGGCGCGGTGACCGGCGAGACCATCCCGCCGCCAACCAGTGTGAATTGATGAGGTCTGCACGATCGTCTGCGGCCACACATTGCTGACCACGTCGGGCAGGCCCTTGAGCCCCTCGCAGACCACGAAGAACACATCACCGACGCCGCGGTTCTTCGGGTCGGTCAGCACAGCCATCCAGAACTTCACGCCCTCACCACCGGAGCCGACCCAGAGCCCGAGGACGTCCCGCTCCCCGGCCAGGGTGACCCCGAAGACCGCATAGAAAGGGCGGTTGGCGACCTGACCGTCGCGGACCGCGACCACGATGGCGTCGAGAGGTATTTTCCTGCACGCAGTGCAGGGGGGCAAGATCGGGGCGTAGGCCGCGTCGAGAGGGCGCTGACACCAGTCGTTCATCTCCTCGATCACCTTGTCGGTGATCCGGCTGATGGTCTCCTTGCTGACCGACGCTCCGTAGATCTCGGCGAAGTGCGCCGAAATCTCTCCTGTGGTCAGGCCCTTGGCATAAAGCGACAACACCACCTCGTCGACCTGGGTGAGCCGTCGCTGCCGTTCGCTTACGATCTGCGGCTCGAAGGTCCCGGCCCGGTTCCGCGGCACTCGGCCAGCACCGCCTTTGCGCTGATGCCGTTGCCGATGTTGCCGCTGGCGGCGCCGGCCGGTTCGTGCTTCTCATAGGCCAGTGCTCGGTCATCTCCTCGTTCGAAGCGGTCGCGAGCACCGTCTTAGTCAGCTGCATGGGCAGCCCGCCCGGACCGGGTCAGCGACAAGTCCTGCTCCCGCGCCATCCGGAGCAGCCAGAGCGCAGCCGCCTGTTCTGCCGACTGCCCAACATCCTTTTTTCGCCACATCGTTCAGTGTCGCCGTCATCAGAGGCCAACCTTCTCGCCGGGCTCCCGCCCGGCGCGTCAGGCTAGAAACACCAACTTGTTGAATCGATGGCGCTCGAAAACTGGACAGTAGCGACGCTTGAAAAGTGAACACTCGACGATTGGAGAGTGATCACTTTGGAGGATCGGGCGCTGATCCGCAGGCTTGTCGCGGAGGGGGTTCCGAAGGCTCGGGTCGCGGCGCGGCTGGGGGTGTCGCGGACGACGGTGGTGAAGGCGTCGCCTCGGATTCGCCGCCGAGGTATGAGCGTCGGGCGGCGCCGACGAGGTTCTCCCCGTTCGAGGCGAGGGTTTGTGTTTTGCTGGAAGTCGATCCGGATCTGCCGGCGACGGTGATCGCTGAAGGCGTTGGGTGGACGGGGTCGATCACGTGTTCCGGGAGAACGTGAAGCGGCTGCGGCCCGAGCACCGCAAGATCGATCCGGGCTGATCGGCTGGTCTGGCAACCGGGCGACGCGGCGCAGTGCGATTTGTGGTTCCCGCCGCGCAAGATCCCGCTCGAGGACGGCACCTCAAAGTTGCTGCCGGTGCTGGTGATCACCGCCGCGCACTCAAGGTTCATCACCGGGCGGATGATCCCGACTCGCAAGACCGAGGATCTTTTGCTCGGGTCGTGGGTGCTGATCTCCCAGCTCGGGCGAGTGCCACGTCGGCTGATCTGGGACAACGAACCTGGCATCGGGCGACGTCAGCGACGCGCCGAGGGCGTCGCCTCGTTCATTGGAACCCTCGCCACCCGGCTGGTGCTGCTGCCGCCTAAGGACGCGGAGTCGAAGGTGATCGTCGAGCGCCGCAACGGTTGGTTCGAGACGTCGTTTATGCCCGGCCGATCCTTCGAGTCACCCTCAGACTTCAACGCCCAGTTCGGCGGCTGGCAGCAGATCGTGAACCGTCGGGTGGTTCGGACCATCGGCGGGGCGCCGGTCGACCGGCTCGAAGCTGACCGGGCAGCGATGCTGGCGTTGCCGCCGGTAGTGCTCCATCTGGGCTGGCGCAACAGGGTCCGCCTTGGACGGGACTACTACGTCCGGCTGGACACCAACGACTACTCCGTCGACCCGAACATGATCGGCCGCACGGTCGATGTCAGCGCCGACCTCGATCGGGTCAAGGTCCGTGCCGACGGGCGAGTAGTCGCCGACCATCGCAGGGTCTGGGCTCGCGGGCAGACCATCACCGACCCCGCCCACGTCGAGACCGCCGCTCGGCTGCGCAAGCAGTTCCAGCAACCTCGCACTGCGCCTGCGCAGATCGACGATCTGGCCCGAGACCTCGCCGAATACGACCGGGCGTTCGGCCTCATCGACGGGCAGTCGAGCTGATGGCCGCCGCGAAGAGCAGCGACGCGATCAAGCGGATCACCTATCTGGCCAGCGCGTTGAAAGCTCCACGGATCACCGAGGCGGCGACACGACTAGCAGATCAGGCCCGTGACGCCGGCTGGACGCACGAGGACTACCTTGCCGCCGTCCTCGAACGTGAAGTCAGTGCCCGCAACGCCTCTGGCGCGCAACTACGCATCCGCGCTGCCGGGTTCCCGGCCCGAAAAACCCTCGAGGACTTCCACTTCGACTCCCAACCAGCCATCCGACAACAGATCGGGGCACTAGCCTCCGGCGGATTCCTGTCAGAGGCTCGCAACATCGTGCTGCTCGGCCCACCCGGCACCGGCAAGACCCACCTGGCCACCGCGCTCGGCATCGTCGCCGCCCAACACGGGCAGCGGGTGCTGTTCGCAACGGCCACCGACTGGGTCACCCGCCTGGCAGACGCCCACCGCTCCGGACGACTACCCCAAGAGCTGGCCAAGCTGCGCCGCTACGGACTGATCATCGTCGACGAGGTCGGCTACCTGCCCTTCGAACAAGACGCAGCCAACCTCTTCTTCCAACTCGTCAGCTCCCGCTACGAACACGCATCCCTCGTGCTCACCAGCAACCTGCCGTTCTCCGGCTGGGCCGGCGTGTTCGGCGACCAAGCAGTCGCCGCCGCCATGATCGATCGCATCGTTCACCACGCCGACGTCCTCGCCCTCAAAGGCGCCAGCTACCGACTCCGCGGCAGAGGCATCGACAGCCTGCCCAGCATCAGAACCACCGCCGAAACCGAGAACTAGACTGCCCGCAACCGTTCACTTTTCAAGCGCCGAAACCGTCCAACATTCGAGCGCCGTCGACATTCCAGGACAGTGCCCGCCCACGTGCGCGGCTGGGTCTATCTCGCTAACGGTGTTTCCGGCGGTGTTCATCAGTAGGTTTCGGCGGCCGGGAATCGGTCGGCGAAGGTGATCGCGAACGCGTTGAGCGCTGGCTTCCACCGCATGGTCCATCGTGCCCGCCCCTGGCCTGTGGGGTCCAGTGATCGGGTCACCAGGTAGAGACACTTGAGCGCTGCCTGCTCGTTCGGGAAGTGGCCGCGGGCCTTGATCGCCCGCCGATACCGGGCGTTGAGCGACTCAATAGCGTTGGTCGAACAGATGACCCGGCGGATCTCGACGTCGTAGAGGCTGTCGCAGAATCGGTTCCGGATGGTGGCGCGTGTGGCTGGCCGGCCGCGCAGCGCGCAGGTCTGTGCTGGTGTGTGCCTAGTTGGTTGCGGCCCGGTGGATTTTCAGGAGGTTGAAGGCGCTGGCTGCGAGGTGGAGTTCGCTGCGGGCGTTGTCCAGGCCGCGTCGGGAGAATCGGTCCAGGATCTTCTTCAGGTTGCCGATTCCGGGTTCGACGGTCGCGCCGCGGCGTTTGTAGAGCGCTGATCCTTGGGCTGTCCGCAACCGGTAGTCCATGGCCTGTCGCGGGGTCGCGTCGGGCGGGGGCTGTCCCGTGGTGGGTTCCTCGCGCGCGGCTTGGGCCTGTTTCTTGTTCTTGTTCAACGCAATCAGCCGGTCTGGTCCTGGTGCGGCGAGGTTGGCCTCGCTGCAGTATCCGGCGTCGGCCAAGACGACGCCGACGATGTGTTCGGGAAGGCCGGTTTGGGCGTGCAGGACCGCGGCGGCAGCGGTGCTGGCCTGCATCATCGGCACTAGTGACGCGATGTCGTTCGAGCTCTGCCCGATGGCGACCGCGGCGATGATCTGGTCTGCGGTCACGGCGAGTTGGGCGTTGAAGCCTTGGAGGAATCCCTTGCGGGTCGGCATCAGCCGCGACTCGGGATCGGTGATGTTGGCGACCGTCTTCGGCAGGGTGGCGTTGCCTGCGGGGATGGCCGTCGCGGCTTGCTCGGCATCGAGGGCTGCCTGCACCGCGCGCCGGGTTCGGATGATCCGCGAGTGTCGTTCCATCGGGACCGGGGGTTGGCCCGCAGGCTTTTTCCCGGCGGCGATAAGCGACGCCCGCCGATCGAGTTTCGCCTGATGCATAATGATTTCCCGGGCGAGGTGGGCCTGCGCCTCGGCGAGGCGGTGCGGCCCGGCAGGGATCCGGCCGACCACAGGCTGCCCGGCCTCGGATCGTTCTCGCCGCGCCTTCGCCGCGGCCGTCCTCGCGTCGTCGCCGGCCTGCTCGCGCCGCAGCTGCTCGGCGACCTGCTCAGCCGCCCGGCGGATCCGTCGCGCGCGGTCGGGCTGGCTACCCCAGCCCGCCGGGACCCGGTCGCCGTCGGCACGCTCGCGGCCGGCGCTGGCCTCGGCGTCCTCCCCGGCGTCAGCCTGCTCCGCTTCGCCGACCATCGCCGCGACTTGGTCGGTGAGCCACACCCCGCCTCGGTTGGCGTCGATCGAGGCGTTCGCGGCGATCTTGGTCCCGTCGATCGCGACTGTCGCGAAGTGGCCCAGACCTGCTTGGGCCGCGACCATCAGAACCTGCTGAAACAGGCCGGTGAACGCGTCGCGGCACTCGGCCCGGAACCGGGCGATCGTGCAATGGTCGGGCACGTCCTGGGCGCACAGCACCCGGTAGGCGACATCGGTGACGCATAGCCGCTCGATCTGGCGGGAGGACCGGACACCACGGCAGTAGGCGTAGATCAGCAGGCCTAACAGCATCCTCGGGTCATAGCCCGCGGCACCGACCCCGCCGCGGCGGCGCCGGTCGAACTTGGTCGTGTCCAAAGCCTCGATCGTGTCCAGCAGGAACCACACCAGGTGATCTGCGGGCAGCCACTCCCGCATGTCCGGCGGCAGCAGGAAACCCTGATCACGCAGCAGCGGACGATACCCCTTTGCCATAGACCAATTCTCCCAAGACGCCGGCGGAAACCGGCGTGGCGACACGCATTCTGCAACAGCCTCCGTAGTCCATGAACGGGATGAACTCAGACCACGCGTTGTCCCAGAGCCGGACCACCGCCGGGTAGCGCTGGCCCCATTTCTCGGCGAGGTCGTCGAACGCCGCCCTTGCGGCGGTGGCGTTGACGGCGGTGTAGATCGGCTTGAGATCCCGTTTGATCTCATCCCAGTAGCGGCGTGAGGTGAGGCGGAAGGTGTTGCGGATCAGATGGATGATGCAGGTCTGGATCAGCGCCTGCGGCCAGACGTTGCTGACCACTTCGGGTAGCCCTTTGAGTCCGTCGCAGACCACGAAGAAGCTGTCGTTCACGCCCCGGTTCTTCAGGTCGGTGAGCACGGCCATCCAGAACTTCGCGCCCTCACCACCGGTGCCGGCCCAGAGCCCGAGGATGTCGCGTTCGCCGGCCAGGGTGACCCCGATGGCCGCGTAGAACGGGCGGTTCGCGACTTGGCCGTCTCTGACTTTGACCACGATCGCGTCGATGAAGATCGCCGCGTAGACGCCATCGAGCGGTCGAGCGACCCACTCCTGCATCTCCTCGAGCACCTTGTCGGTGATCCGGCTGATCGTCTCCTTGCTGACCGAGGCACCGTAGATCTCAGCGAAGTGCGCACTGATCTCACCGGTCGTCAGTCCCTTGGCATAGAGCGAGAGCACCACCTCATCAACCCCGTTCAACCTGCGTTGCCGCTTGCGCACGATCTGCGGCTCGAACGTGCCGGCCCGGTCGCGGGGCACGTCGATCTCGACGTGGCCGCTGGCGTCGGTGAGCACCGTCTTCGAGCGGGTGCCGTTGCGGATATTGCCCGCCCCGGCACCGGACAGGTCGTGCTTCTCATAGCCCAGGTGCTCGGTCATCTCCTCGTTCAGCGAGGTCTCCAGCACCGTCCTGGTGAGCTGCTTGAGCAGCCCGTCCGGGCCCGTCAGCGACAGGCCCTGCTCGCGGGCCATCCGCACCAGCGCCAGCGCCGCGGCCTGTTCAGCCGTCGGTTCAGCCTTCTTCTTCGTCACGCCGTTCAGTGTCGTCGTCATCAGACGCCAACCCTTCTCGCCGAGCAACGCTCAGCGGGTCAGGCCGGAAACACCGTTTCTAGGACAGTCCCGCGCGGCTCGCTGCAGGGACGGGGTGCGAGGTTCATCTCAGGCTTCAGGTCTGCTAAGAAGGCGGATAGGAGACACGGACTCTCTGGCTGGGGTCCAATGCGTTGCCAGTGGGACCAGGCGAGGGCGCCCGAGTAGGACTGGAGCGCTGACGGATGTTGATTCGATCCAAACCGTGTGAGCAGTGCTGCTGGGATGCGGTTCGCCGAGGGTGAAGAGGGCTAGGTCGATGGTGGTTTCCAGTTTCGGTGCAGGCGGAGTGACTCTGCAGCGAATAGTTGAGATCCTCGGGCCGTCTGTCTTGAGGGTTTTGGAGACACCGGGACTCGAGGGCGTGTGCGCTGCCGATGTGGTGGTGCACGACGTCGTCGACCCGCCTGTGCTTCGTCCGGGAGATGTGCTGCTGGGAGTGGGATTGCTGGCGACGTCCGGTGAGACCTGCAAGATCATGGAAGCGGCGGGTGGTGCGGGGGCGGCGGCGGTCGTGGTGCGCTCGGGCACCGGCGAGTTGCCGCTGCTGCGGGCGGCGGCGGTAGCGAATGGCGTGACCCTGATGATTTTGCCGACGGCGATGCGCTGGGAGCAGATCAGTGTCTTGATGCGTCATGCGATCGCTGCCGGCTATCCGGATTCCGGCGGTGCGACGGCGATGGGTGACCTGTTCGGGTTCGCGAACGCCTTGGCCAAGGCCGTCGGCGGCGCCATCACGATCGAAGATCCGACGAACCAGGTCCTCGCTTATTCGACATCGCATGAGGACGAGTTGGACGCCCCGCGGCGCGAAGCCATTCTCGGACGACGGGTGCCCGAGGCGTATCTGAAGCACATCCGAGATAGCGGGGTGTTTGCGGCGCTGCGCACCAGTGAGAAGGTCGTCCATCTCGACGCAGATGGGCCACTCGGGCTTCGGCGCAGATTGGCGGTCGCGGTCCGTGCGAACGGCGAGATGCTGGGGTCGCTGTGGGCTCTTGAAGGCCATGTCGAGCTTGGACCTGTAGCCGAGAGTGTGCTTCAGGACGCTTCACGGATCGCCTCCGGACATCTCATCCGTGCGCAGAGCACCGGCTTGACGTTGCGACAGCGTAGGGAGGATCTGCTGAAGCAACTGCTTGAGGACGGTGCCGGGGCATCCTCGGCTGCTGACGGGCTCGGGTTCGATCCGGATCTGCCTGGCGCGGTCCTGGGCATCACCCTCGATTCGAAAGGGTCACTCGGCGCGGACCACCATGCCTATCGCCGGTTGGGCGAGCTGCTGAATGCCCGGGCCATGGCATATCGATGGATCGTTGCAACCGTCTTCTCAGGAGTGCGGCTGCTGGTGCTGCTGCCCGAGCTGACCAGTGGCGACGGAGACCGGCTGGAGGTGGGGATCAAGAGGTTGGCCTCAGGTCTGGCACAGGATGCCGAGCTTGCCGGCCTGCGGGTACGGGTGGCATGCGGCCCCGTGGTGGGTCGCCTCGCTGATGCTGCTGCGACCACCGCGGTGGTGGACGAAATCCTGCACTGTCTGGCACGCGAACCCGGTCGTGGTCCGGTCGCCACCTATGAGGAGGTGCACGCAGCGGTGTCGGTGAACAAGGCCGTGATGGCTTTAGGGCCGATGACCGGGTTGTGGGAAGGACCTGTCGCGCGGCTCCTCGAGCATGACCGTAGCCATCGCAGCGACTACCACGTGACATTGCGGGCGTGGCTGGACAGCTTCGGGGATACCGCGGACGCGGCCCGGTCCCTAAATATCCATCCCAATACGGTGCGGTATCGCTTGCAGCGGATCATCGAGGTTTCGGGGATACGCCTTGACGACCCGGAGGAGCGGCTGATGGCCGGTCTGCATCTACGCCTGGTGGCTGCTACCTGACTTCTCAGCCTCTGATCTGTTTGCGGGAGGTGAGGACTTCCCGTAGGACGTCTTCGCGGACGCTGACGCCGAGTCCCGGACCGCGCGGGACTGCGATCTGGCCGTCGACCGCTGTGAAGGGTTCGGTGAGGTCTTCGGCGTAGTAGCGATTGGAGCCGGAGATATCTCCTGGCAGGCTGAAACCCGGCAGGGCCGCGAGAGCGAGGTTGGCAGCACGTCCGAGGCCGGTCTCCAGCATTCCTCCACACCACACGGGTGTATCCAGGGCGGCGGCGACGTCGTGAGCCCGCCGAGCTTCTAGGTATCCGCCCATTCGAGCGGCTTTGAGGTTGACGATGCTGCAGGCCCGTGCCTTGATGGCAGAGGCCGTCGCCGCGGCCGAGGTGATCGACTCATCGAGGCAGATGGGCGTGACGCACCGCCGCGCTAGCTCGGCGTGCAGCTCGATCGCGTCGTGGCCGAAGGGTTGCTCGATGAGCAGCAGGCCGAGGTGGTCCAGCCGGGTGAGGTGCGCCAGCTCAGCTGCGCCGTACGCGGTGTTGCCGTCCACCTGCAGCATCAAGTCGTCACCGAATGCCTCGCGAACCGCGGTTACCGGTTCGAGGTCGAAGCCAGGCTCAATTTTGAGCTTCACTCTTCGGTACCCCTGCGCACGGTAATTGCCGACGACTTCGACCAGCTCATCGATCGTGTCGGTGATGCCCACCGATACGCCGACATCGACCCGCTCTCGAACACCCCCGAGATAATCGGACAGGCTCATGCCAGCCGTGCGCAGTTGAGCGTCCAGCACCGCCAACTCAAGAGCACCCTTGGCCATGCGCTGACCAACAAAGGAGTCCGTCAGCGGCGCCACGTGCGCGGCGGTGAGGTCTTCTGCGGCGAGGACGACAGGCACAAGGTAGCGCTCGAGGACCTGCTCGGCAGCCTCGACGTACTCCTCGCTGTAGACGGGATCGGCCAGCGCAACGCACTCGCCGTAGCCGCTCACCCCGTCGGTGGTGCGGGCAACGACGACCAGCACGTCGCGTCCTGTCTGCACTCCAAAGGATGTGCGGAAGGGTGATACCAGCGGCATGTGAAGCCGAAGTAGCTCAACGGATTCAAGTTTCATCGATTGCTCTCCCTTAATTCGAAGATTAAGCCGGCGAGCAGGGCTGCTCGTTCGGGCATCGAGCTGGTCATGACGTACTCACCCTCGGCGTGTGCTCCGGCTCCCACGGCGCCGAGCCCATCAAGGGTCCGCACCCCCAGGGCGGCGGTGAAGTTCCCATCCGAACCGCCACCGACCCGGGCTGATCCCGGCGTCGGTAGGCCGCACTGGTTCGCGGCACGGCGGGCGATTTCCATCAGCTCGGTGGCGGCCCGCTCCTCCATCGGCGGCCTGTTGATGCCGCCGTCGACCGTCACGCTTGCACCGCCGCCCGGCTGCAGCTGACGGAGCGCGTGGTCGACGCGTTGTTGCTCGGCGACCGTCGCGGCACGCACGTCGATCGCGATCGAAGCCGCAGCCGGCACGGTGTTCTGCGCTGAGCCCGCCGCGGCGAGCGTCGGAGTCACCGTCGTGCCGTTGTCGGTATCAGCGATCCCCTGCAATTCCAGGACGAGTCGCGCCGCAGCGATAAGCGCATTCACCCCCTTCTCGGGCTCCAGTCCGGCATGCGCGGCGCGCCCGACGATCTTCAGTACGTAGCTGCCGACGCCTTTGCGGGCAACCTTGAGTCGTCCGTCGTCGGATGCCTCGAGCACCAACACGGCTCCGGCGGCGTGTGCTGCGGACTCAACCAGAGCGCGTCCGTCGGGTGAGCCGATCTCCTCGTCGGCGGTGACGAGCAGGATGATCGGCGGTCGTGCCGAGCCCGTGTGCCGGAGCGCGGCTATGCCGAACAACGCCTGTACCAGGCCCGCCTTCATGTCGAACGCTCCGGGACCGGTGGCCCGGTCTTCGCTGACGCTAAATGGCCAACGCGAAAGGGTGCCTGCCGGCCAGACGGTGTCCAGGTGAGCGAGCAGGAGGACCGGTTCAGCCGTTGAATCGACGGGCGGAAGTTGCCAGCGCAACGCGGGAGAGCGCTGCGTCTGAATTCGCTCGGGTGCCTGCCCGAGGAGCCGCTGCCCGTGGTCGGCGACGAGATCGGCGGTTGCCATCAGCCGAGGGAGATCACTCGAGGGCGATTCGCTCGAGACCAGGATCCCGAGCAGGCTGACCATCTCAGCCTGTTGCGACTTCAGAAACGCCGCCATTTCGGCTGCCCGTCCTAGCTGTGTCATCTCAGTCGTTGTCCTTGTCCACCAGGTGGTAACCCAGCTCATCCACTGCGCCGATGCGTAGCTCGGCTTCGTAAGCTGCTTGCATCACCCCACGTAGCGTGGTTCGCCAGGCGCGACCGAGCTCGGCGTCCTGACGTCGCAGCGCCTCATAGTCGTGCGGGACAGCAATGATCGCGCCAGCCTGGGGGGCGCGGTCGATCGCACGCGGGCGCCCACCCTCAACGGCGATCAGCATCGGTCCAGTGACGGCAACGTTGTCATGCTCAGTGCCGAAGTGACGCGCCGTCGGCAACGGCTGCTGCAGGTCCCACACAGCTCCCAGCCGGTCGGTTGAGTCGCCGGCGTTGATGGAGTCGGTCATTGTTCCGTAGAAGTCAGGATGAAAAGATGCGGCTCGCGCGCCCAGCGCGCACAGATTGAAGGCGGCGTTGCGACGAATCAGCGGATCGAAGGTCCAGCGCATGTCGGTGATCCCGTGGCTGAGGCAAGTCTGTCGCTGCGCCAGCTTGAGGGCGTAGCCGACGCCTCGCCGACGGTGTCCATTCACCACCCCGACCTGATGAGAGTGAACATGCAGACCCGGTGACCATCCTAGGAACCCGACTGCAAAGCCCACCACCGGAAACCCGGGCTCGCGCTCATCCAAAGCCAGGTGAATAGGGCTTCCGGAGAAGGACAGAGCCCTCAACGCATTGGGCGCCAACGTGCCACCCGGACCCCACACCTCATCACCCGCGATAGAAACCAACCGGCTGTCGCGCTCGTTCCTCGGCTCGATGATCCGCACCTGCGCCGCCCGGGCTGCCCGCGTCGCATCCTGCTGGGCGGTTTCCCCGTCGACTTCGACCAGTTCCGTTCTCATCCGACCACGCGCAGATGTCCCGCGCGCCGCCGCACTGCCACTGCGATGAATCGGCTCGCCATTGGTTTTCCCTTCTACCGTTCGACCTCTAGACATAATGCCGTCAATGGGAGACCGGCTCATCGTCGCGACGTACAGCCTCTTCACCGTTTACTTGTGTGACCGCACACGTCGCCAGCAAATCCGATTGCTTCACGGACTCGGCACCTTGGCCATCTAGAGGCAAGACCGACTCGACCGAACGAACCACGCGAATGGTCGAATCAAACGTGTAAGAGCCGTCGAGCCGGTGCTGCGTTCGAGTTAACCGCCGGATGAGCCGATGACTGTCTGTCCGGCTCGGAACCGGATGTATTCGAGCCGGACAGAGAAATCATGCACCAATTGAGCCGGCGTCGGGTATGGCACCCTCACCTGCGTTTGAGCCGCGGGGAACAACGACCCGCGCATTGGTCAGCGGCGTAATGAAGTTCTCACCAAGGTAGGTGCGTCGAGGCGAGATGTCGACGGGAGCGGCACTACGCGGGCGATTCGACGGCACCGCCTGCACAACGAATTCTTGTATCGCGGGAGGATCGACAGGCGTGAGGTGGATCATGCAGAGCAGCTCACCCCGGGTGCCCGGAATCGACCACGTGACGTCGGCGGGCGTCGCTGCCGACACAACGTCGGACGTGGACCGTGGACGGTCAAGCGGCCCGATCTGTTCGATGAGGCCGTCGATCTCGGCGCGCCGCTCGGCCAGGTCGCGGTCGAAGCCGACATTGTCAGCGAAGATTCGGGACGCTAGGTCAGTGTCCCAGGACCGAATCAGTTGCTCTGCGGACTCCCGCAGCGCGACAGTCTCGGGCCACAAGACGATGGTCTCGGCGGCGGTTCTGTCTCGGGCGAGGGCACGCCCGAGTGCCTCGGTGCAAAGCTGAGACGGGTTGCCACGGTGACTGTTGGTCAGCACGATCGCGCCGTGACCGGAGTCCGGGTGCCAGCACATGAACAAGGAGAAGCCGGGAAGGCCGCCACCGTGGGAAACCAGCGTTCCCCGCTGTACGTCGATCGAAATTCGTAGGCCGAGACCGTAACCGCCGATCGAGGGTTGCAGGCTGCCGTCGGACTGGACGGTGAGTGCCGGCACGTCGACGATGCGCATCCGCTGAAGCTCGCGCCGGGAGACGCGGGACAGCACCGCGACATCGTCGCCACGTGGGGCCCGGAAGGCGGCGCCGAGCCACGTCACCCACCGGGCGAGGTCGCTGATCGTGCTCATGAGTCCGCCTGCGGCCGCAAACGCATCTGACACGTTCGACGGGTAAGGCGTCCAATTGCCCTGCAGGTCAAGGGAGTATCCCGTAGCCCGAGGGACGCCTTCCGGTGCAGCGTTGTCAAAGAAGGTGGACGTGAGGCCAAGAGGCAGCAGTAACTCGTCGGTTACGAACTCCTCGATCGGACGTCCCACCGCGCTCCCCACGGCGAGACCGGCGAGCGTGTAACCCAGATTGGAATACTCGTACACAGTGCCCGGCAAGTGGCTGTAGCGCACACCCTTGGCGACCTGGTTCAGTAGTTCGTCCACGGACGCATTGATGAACGGGTCGACCCATGAGTTGTCCTCGGTCAGCCCGCCGGACATGCTGAACAGCATTCCGAGGGTGGGCGGCTCGCATGGGTCTTCCTGCGTGCCGACTGCGGCGAACTGCGGAAAGTACTTGGTGATCGGGTCGTCGAGCGAAAGCAGGCCACGGTCGCGAGCGACGAGTGCCGCGCAGGCGACGAAGCTCTTGGACATCGAGGCAATCGGGTAAACGGTGTCCGAGTCGGGCACGAGACCATCGTCGTTCGCGACTCCGTAGCCCCTGGCGTGTAGAAGGCCCGAGTCGGTCGTGATCCCGTAAACTAGACCTTTGGCCTGGTCCGCGGCGGTGTACTGGCCGAAGAAGGCATCGAGCTCGGTTTCGATCGGGGTGCGAAGCGTCTCTTGTGACATGCGGCCAAAGATAACCATGGGTGAGGCGGGCGTAATTGTGCGGCCGAACGAACTTGGGGCCCTAACTTCGTTCAATCGGCCAAAAAGCTCGCAGAGGTTCGGCCGTAGTCTCCTGCTACGGCTCCTAGGGGTAGTAGGGGCCTCGTCCGCCCCTCAGTGTCCCTGACCGCTTTGACAGAAAGCGCACCTAAATGAGACCTACAAGAACTCTACGTGGCGCGGCGGTTGCCGTCGTGGCGATGACCCTGGCAGCGTGCAGCTCCTCGAGTTCCTCCACCTCTGCCGGTGGCAACTCAGGCACGCCGCATGACGGTGGTGACCTGGTCGCGGCCCGCGCTGACGAGGCGACGAGTCTGTTGCCGTCAGTGCCCCAGGACAATGCGTCGATCTGGCTCATCGAGGAGCTCTACGACACGCTGGTCGTGCCCAGCCAGGACGGCAGGAGCGTCACGCCGTCGCTCGCGACGTCCTGGCACCAGTCGGCGGACAAGTTGAGCTGGACGTTCAACCTGCAGAAGGACGCAAAGTTCACCAATGGTCAGCCGGTTACCTCAGCAGACGTGAAGTTCTCGATCGAGCAGAACCAGAAGTCGGACGCGCCGTTCTCCTTCATCGACACGATCATCACTAAAATGGACACGCCCAGCCCGAACACCATCGTCCTCCACACCAAGACTCCATGGGCACCGCTGCCGGCGGACATGGCGCTATACGCCAACTCAATTGTGCCGAAGAACTACGCGGGGAAATCGGCGGCCGACTTCGCGCAGAACCCAATAGGGTCAGGTCCGTTCAAGTTCGCCAGTTGGTCCAAGGGAAGCAGTCTCAAGATCGAGAAGAATTCCCAGTACTGGCGCAAGGGCCTGCCTCACGTCGACTCCGTCACGTTCACCGTCGTGCCCGACAGCAACACGCGCAGCACCCAGCTCGCGAGCGGCCAGATTCAAATCAACGAGTACCCCGCGAAGTCGAGCATCAAGTCACTGCAGAAGCAGCCGAACATCACCGTCAGCACGTTCGACTCCAGCCAGGTCGACTATCTCGGTATGAACACCCGGCGTGGTCCGCTCGCCGACGTCAACGTGCGCAAGGCCATCGACCAGGCGATCGACAAGAACGCCATCCTCCAAGCCGTGTACTACGGCTTCGGAAAGGTTGCTACCGCTTTCCTGTCACCGACCACCTGGGCCTACAACTCCTCACTCCAACCGACGCCGCATGACGTGACGACGGCTAAGGCGACGCTGGCGAAGTCGAAGTATGCGAGCGGGTTCTCGACCACCATAACGATCCCGTCCGGTGATCAGAACGACGCCAGCGAGGCCCAGCTGATTCAGAGTGACCTGGCCAAGATCGGCATCACGGTAACCATCAAGCAGCTCGACCCCGCGGCGCTCGTGACTGCCAAGGGTGGTGGAAACTACGACATGACGTTCGGTCTGTACACCACAGACATCGTTGATCCTGACGAGATCGCACGATTCGCTGGTACCTTCACCGGCGGCGTGGAGACGCTGTACACCGGGTTCAAGAGTGCAGAGATGGACAAGCTTGCCGTGACGGGTAGCAGCGCGCCCGACCAGGGCACGCGCAAAACTGCGTACGACAAGATGCAGCAGATCATCGCTGACAACGTGCCGTACATCCCGCTCTTCTATGTACCGGGCGTCTACTCATATTCGAAGAAGGTGCACGACTTCCACCCCGGCGCGACCGGAAACTACTTCCTCGAGAACGTGTGGCTGTCCAAATGACGGTAACCGCTCGCGGCCGTCTCGCCTGGGCTTAGCACGGTTCGCCTTTCCGGACACAGCAAGGAGATCATCCATTCATGTCTCGTTGGTTGGCTCGCCGGCTGCTCCTGGCTATCCCGGTGGTATGGGGTGTGGTGACAATCTCGTTCTTTCTGTTGCATCTCGCTCCGGGAGATCCTGCGCGAGCCGCGCTCGGTGAGAAGGCGAGCAACACCGCGGTGGCAGCGCTGCGTCATCAGTGGGGACTAGACCGCAGTCTGCCCGTCCAGTACGTGTCCTATCTTGTGAACCTCGTTCATGGAAACCTCGGTCAATCTGTCTATTACCACACGTCTATCACCTCCCTCATGACGCAGCGACTGCCGGTAACGCTCGCCCTCATCGTGATGAGCGCCGTGCTGGCGGTGCTAATATCCATCCCCCTCGCATCGCGAAGCGCGTCCCGGCCCAACGGTGGCGCAGCGCAGGTAGTCCGGCTCTTCAACGCTGTCATCCAGGGATCGCCGACTTTCTTCATCGGCAGCATGCTGATTCTGTTCCTTGGAGTGCGGGTGGCGCTTTTCCCGGCCGGTGGCTACCCCACGGACCTCGGGGGCCGCGCCTGGGCGCTTTTCCTTCCCTCGCTGACGATTGCGCTCAGCACCGTGCCACTGCTCGTACGTGGCCTGCGTGCAGCCATGATCGAGTCGCTCGGAAGCGAGTATGTGTCATTCGCGCGCGCCAAAGGTCTCGCACCCCCGCGGATTCGCCGTCGCTACGTGCTGCGCAACGCGGGGATCTCGGGAGTGAGCATCCTGGGAATCCAGGTCGGTGCGCTTGCCAGCGGCGCACTGATCATCGAGCAGGTCTTCGCAATCCCGGGCATGGGATCGATGTTGATGACGGGCATTCTCAATCGCGACTATGCCGTCGTGCAGGCATGCACGCTCATGTTCGGTCTGATCGTGGTCATCGTCTACCTGGCTACCGATCTGCTGTACGCCCGCCTTGACCCGAGAGCAGGCTTGTCATGACGACGACCGACGCGGCGACGATTGCACCACCGCTCATCACACCCCCCGTAGCGCGGACGGCCGGGTGGGCACCAGGATGGATGCGTCGCCGTAACCTCGCGCTCTGGATTGGTGGGGTCATGATCGGCCTCATGGTGATTGCGGCGATTTTCGCGCCGCTGATCACGGCGCACAGTCCCACCGCACCGGATGCCCTCCACGCTCTGCTTCCGCCCTCTTCGGAGCACCTGTTCGGAACTGACAATCTCGGCCGCGATGTCTTCGCGCGTGTGGTCTACGGCGCGCGCAGTGACCTCACTATCGCCGTCGTTGCGGTGGTCGCACCATTCATCATCGGGCTGGTCTTCGGGATGGTGTGCGGCTATTTCGGCGGGTGGTTCGACACGGTGCTGATGCGGATCGCAGACATCGTCACCGCATTTCCGTTCTTCATTCTGGTGATTTCCCTGGTTTTCATCCTAGGAAACGGCGCCTGGAGCATATTCGTGGCGATCACCTCAGTGTCCTGGGTGGCGTACGCGCGGCTAGTGCGAGGTGAAGCAATGAGCCTGCGCAACAAGGAGTTCGTGGCCGCGTGTCAGGCAGGCGGAATCTCAACAGGTCAAATCCTGCTGCGCCATATCGTACCCAACGTCGTAACACAAGCCATCGTCTACGCGATGAGCGACATCGTGATGAACGTGGGGGTCATCGTCACGCTCAGCTATTTCGGACTAGGTATCGTGCCGCCCACCCCCGACTGGGGTTCGATGATGGCCGATGCCCAGCAGTTCCTCGCCGGCGGCTATTACGGGCTGACACTGTTCCCAGCCGCCGCGGTCATCTGGACGAGCCTCGCGCTGTCATTCATCGGTGACGGCCTGGCGCACGCCCTACGGATCGATCGATAGAGGATATGTTATGACTGGAGATCCACGCGCCAGCCTGCTGTTGTCTGTCGACGACCTCTCTGTCGAATTCTCAGTCGGGGGCGCCAGGTTAACCGCCCTCGAGCATGTCAGCTTCGACCTCCAGCAGGGCGAGGCCCGTGGCTTGGTCGGCGAGTCCGGATCCGGCAAGAGCCTGACGCTGCGCGCGATCCTTGGCCTGCTGCCTGCCAACGCCCGCATCACCTCGGGGCGAATGATGTTCGACGGTGAGGACTACGACCTCACCCAGTACCACGATCGTTCCCGCCGTAAGCGCATGGAGCGACTTCGCGGCACAGGGATCGCGATGATTTTCCAGGAGCCCTCCGTGGCGCTGAACCCGGTGATACCAGTTGGCGAGCAGATCGTCGACGCCGTGGCCCGCCGCGATGGCATGCGCAAGGCAGAAGCCCGTGACTACGCGCTCCACCTGATGCGCCTGGTCGGCATCCACGACGCCGAGTCCAAAATCGGTGCATACCCATTCGAGCTGTCCGGGGGCCTGAAGCAACGGGTGATGATCGCAGCCGCAGTTGCCGCCAAGCCACGGCTGATCCTGTGCGACGAGCCGACTACAGCCCTGGACGTGACGGTACAGAAGCAGATTCTGAGCGTGTTCACTCACTTACGAGACGAACTCGACGCTGGACTTGTTTATGTGACCCATGATCTCGCAGTGGTGGCTCAGCTGTGCGATTCGGTGACTGTGCTCTATTCCGGCAAGGTGATGGAGAGTTCAAACGACTTGCGCGCGGCCTTCGACCGTCCGCAGCACCCGTATACCGAGGCGCTGCTGCGGTCGACACCCGATGTCGACCAGATTGGTCGGCGTCTGTATTCGATCCCGGGAAGCGCCCCGTCGTTGCGGGATCGGACCTCCGGTTGCCCGTTCGCCCCGCGGTGTGAGTACCGCCAGGACGACTGCGTCGGCGGTTCGATCCCTGATACGTCCACCGTTCCTGGACGGGTCGCCCACTGCTTGCACAAGATCGGCCACTCGGCGTCCGGCATGGTGCTCGAGGGGGAGAGCCAGAGATGAGTGAGGACGCACTGCTGCAATGCTCAAACGTGAGGGTTACGTTCCCGCAGAAGGGCAGGGCGGAGCGGTTCGTCGCCGTGCGCGAGGCCTCTTTAGCTATCGGCCGAGGAGAGATCGTCGGCTTGGTAGGCGAGTCTGGGTCAGGCAAATCGACGCTCGCCCGCGCTGTGGTCGGGCTCCAGGCAATTGACTCAGGATCGATCCTCTTCGAGGGCAAGGAGTTCGGCCGACGAAGGACGCTGCACGACCGGCGCGGCATCCAGATGATCTTCCAGGATCCGTATGGCTCCCTCGACCCGCGCATGAGCATCCGGGCCACTCTCGGCGAACTCATCCGCCGGCACACCGACCTGCGCGGCGACGATATTACCAGGCGCTGTGCCGAGTTAATGGACATGGTGCAGCTCCCGGCGTCCATCCTCGGCTCGCGTCCGGCCGGGATGTCGGGTGGCCAGCGACAGCGCGTGGCGATCGCCCGCGCGCTGTCGATCAGTCCGCGGCTGCTGGTCGCGGACGAGCCAGTTGCCGCGCTCGATGTGTCGGTGCAGGCCGGCATCGTGAACCTGTTGTCGGACCTGCGGCAGGAGGTAGGGCTGTCGATCCTGTTCATCTCGCACGACCTCTCGATCGTACGGACCCTCTGCGACCGGGTTAGCGTAATTTATAGAGGAGAAATCGTGGAGGACCAGTCGTGCGCTGAGCTGTTCGCCCGTCCGCGCAGTGACTACACCAGCAGTCTGCTGGCCGCGATCCCGCGTCTGAATGGACCACGGTCCGAGGGCCTGGGCGCCGGCCAGTCATTTACGCTGCAGCGCCCGACCGGTTAACGGGCCCATCGAATTTTAGAGTGTGGTCGGGGTCTGAAGCCGCCGGTCCTAACAGTGATCTTGCGATGTAGTTGGCGAGGGTTGCGGAAGCCGAGGGCAGTGCCGCGTAGGTGTTCGAGGCGTCCGTTGGTCGCCTCTGTGGGTCCGATGCTGCTGCCGAGCCGGTCGAAGTAGGCGAGCACGTCGGCTGCCCGGCGCTTGAGTGTGCGTCCCAGAGTGGTCAGCTTGGTTAGCCCGGGGCTTTCATGGTGGCGGCGTGCCGGTGAACTGAAAAGTGCTCCAGGTCAACGATGATCGAGGTTCTTGAGGCCAGATCGTCGTCAACAAGGAGCACCTTCAGGGTGAAGAATATCGGGTTGTATCCGGGTGTCCACATCGACACGGCAGCGA
>JAABUM010001285.1_pt1 | contig 38216 bp, 67 predicted proteins | sample 5559161 | NCBI WGS metagenome assembly JAABUM01 (sample SAMN10711868, study PRJNA513369) | rock metagenome | isolation source: Antarctica rocks | place: Antarctica: Victoria Land, Siegfried Peak nord
CCAGCGGCTCTATCTTGTGCGCAAGCCAGCGCGGCGGCGGCCTGTTTCAGTGCGACCGCGTTGGGTGCAGTTGTTGCTGTCGTGCACACTTCAACGTTTGATGAGATGAGAATCTGGGAACTTTCGTGGTGTGCACTTGAGATTAGCGGCAGAACAGCTACCTACTTTGCTGGTGTACATCGAGTAGATGCAGCTGCAGCTTCATGCCTAATGCATTTGCTGCAACACGCCCCTTAGGGTTTAGGGTTTCAGGGTTTCAGAAGGTGCTGACCAGTCACGGAGCACGGCAGCAGGGACAGCATGAGGAGCGCACAGAATGGATTGTTCCCAGCATTTGAGTCGGTTTGCATCAGAGCGAAAGTCACCGCGATGTTGGCGACGAGCGCTTCCTGCGTCTCCACCACGAAGTTGCAGAGAGTGGACGGCAGCCGGGAGCGGTCAGGAGCGCTGTATGCCACGTTCCCTCCACCGGCATGTTCCACCGCAGCAGCCGCCAGCTGCTGCTGCAGCAGGCCGGGCGCAGCGGCCAGAGGTGCGGCTGCAGAAGCAGCAGCAGCAGGCGTGGACGTCATGCCAGCAGCCGCCTGCTGGTCCAGCAGGCCGGATGCGGAGGCTGGGGGCGCAGCTGCAGGGGGAGCGGGCGCGGGCGGCCAGGCAGGCTGGTGGGGGCCCGCCCTCGCGTCATGGGGGCACCTGCTGCGGGTCCCTGGGCCACAGTCGCGCTTGCCGCCTGGGGCCCAGAGCCAGCGTGCAGGAAAGAAGAAGTCACCTGCCATGGGACGGCGGCCGACTGGGCTGACAGGCCGGGCACCGATTGCATCGCGCCGGCAATCCGCGATGGGAAGGCGGCATTGTCTGGACGGGGCGCCACTGCCGGCGTTTGGGCAACCGCTGCGGCAGCAGCCGCCTGCTGCGGGGCACTGTGCCCGCGTGCGGTAGTTGTAGTTGCAGGCTGCTGCCCCATTGCATTCAGCCTCGCGGACTAGTGTCAAAACGGCAGCGATGGCTGCGCTGGCACACCAGCAGGAAATGCCGCAGCAGATGTGCAGATGTGCGCTGCGCTGCGCTGCGTTCATGACTACGGCGATGCCTTCTCTATTTCACACCTGCATCAAATGACCACTGCAGGTCAAACACAGCATCGTGCCTGCAATATGGATGCAACGCGGTCGCTCACCCTCGGACGCTGATGTGGAGTCCTTGCTGGAAGGAATTGCAGCTGAGCGATGCAGAGATCTGCCTGCAGTCGAGCAGCGCACCAAAATCTGCCTACAGTCGAGCAGCGCCACCAAAACTGTAGTCTCGACCTCTTGAAAGAAGCGTCTTTATTGCTACGTTCAAGAGGTCGAGGCTACAGTTTTCACCACATGCTCGGTGGAGCTAACGTCAGCTTGAGCGCTGGCTGCTGCCTGGCTGTCAGTCCACGGTGTGGCTGAAGAGTTGCCTGCGTGGTAACCCGCCCACGAAGTGCTTTTCGTTTCCACTGGTTGGGGTGCGTGGCTGAAGAGTGTGGCGGGATAACCGGCGGTGACTCGTGATTGTCGATGCGCTGAGCAGCTGCATCGTGACAAAGCGCGCATTCTTGCAGGTCATCTTCGTGTGAGATAGACATGCGTGTGCAAGCAGTCGTCAATCACGAGGTTGAGTTCCGTATTCAGCGCACGGCTCGAGTTCGAGACATGCGGCTTGCAACCAGCCAAAATGAACAGAAGAAATGCCGGTGGGGGGGACGGGGAAAGAGTGCTTATGCGCCTGATTGAGGCCCGCGGCTCGGACGGTGTTGTCAAGGCTTGCTTGAGTCCAGATCTTACACCGTTCTCTGGCTAGTTACCAGATGTTTCCTCGTCATCAACCCTTCTCCGTCTGTCAGCACGCTCCGTGCATCAAACCCGCTTCGATAGATGCACTCGGCTGTATCAGTTGTGTTCACATGCATAGACCAGGACTGAACCCTAAACATGCAGATCCCTTAGCACACAGCTGCTGAGCATCGTATGCCCACGCAGTGTACATCAAATGCCCACATACGTAGTGTGCTTCGTCTGCAGCAAGTGTGAATCATCTGCAGCATACAACGAAGGATGCGCGCGGCGGCCGTGCCGCCTAGAGGCATGCCCGCGGCGTTGCGTGCCTGCACTTGCAGTGCCTCCAGCGTTGCTCGCAGTCTGCCAGATCGTGGTTGCACGAACGGGGCCACAGCCACGGAGTCGCCCTACGATGCAGCCAGCGAATGTCTTACCCCGCCTGGCATACTACAATTGACCACTTTCCGTTGTTCAACCCTCAAAGATGCAGTGTCTGATGGCCTGCTGAATGCGCTGCGGGCTGGTTCGCATGTTCAGATGCTGTCTATGTGCTCATTGTCCAGTTGTGTGTGTGTGTGCTGCAAATGAGCATGCAGCTGTTCCGGGTGCATTAGTAGATGACAGGCATGTACTCACGACAGGGTGGGCGGCGGCCTTGGCTCAAAGACGAGCGTCTTCCTTCGCTGGGAGATGTAGACGTGGCCGAACAGGTCCCTCTGCAGCTGCTCCTGAAGCTGCTCGTCAGTTTTGTCCTATTACCAGATGAACGAAACGGTGATAGCTTGGCAATCATTGGATGCATAGCGTGCGTGTGGTCGCAGCAACCATCTCTGCATGCCCCGAGGCTGGCTCAATTATGCACATGAACGACACCGACCCTGACTCGACCTGTCAAAGGGAGTCGTGGCTCCACACTGAGAGATGATACGAGTCGAGATGTGCAGGTCGCACCAGCGATTTCAGATCGGCGGTGGCACGACGCACGTCTGCGACGGTGACACTGTGCAGGAACTCTGCAGTGATTGTGTCCTGTGCATCCACCGCACGTCTTACGTCAGCATACGATGGGGAGGGCGGAGTAAGAGGAAACAGCTCAATGCACACGTGCTCACATCTCCTGCAAACGGCTCGCAGACTCTGGGCGGGTAGGTGACATGCCGGCATTCCAGCTGCAAGCACCATTATCTCACATTGGCGGTGCCCAGCTGGAGGTGCTGGAAGCAGGCGTCCAAAACGCGGCGGCGCAGGCGCAGGCGGGCCGCTGCGCCCGGCGCCAGCTGCAGCATGAGTCCCTCGCCGCACTGGGACAGGTGGTTGGCCAGCAGCGATTTGCGCAGGCCGGAGAACAGAAACTCCGTGAGGCCGCCTGTGCACGGTAGCCAGCAGCACGGTGGGTCCGAGGTGCATATGAACCTGGCCTGACGGGTAGGATGGGGAGCTAGCCAACACAATCAGTGCTGCATGTCATAGCCATGGTGGCACACAAACTGTAGGGCTGATAGGTCGTGTGCGTTTTGGCCGCAACATCTCATGGGATCCATTGCAACGTTGCGAAGCAGGGCACTACTTGCACACAACAAAAGCCACATGGCTCGAGTACAATCCCGTCCTTGCCTTGATTGAAGTATGGCTGCAGATGCTGTGGGAGCGGGCAGTCGCGCTGCATCTCGCTCAGCGGCATGATCTTGCGGGGCTGCAAGAGCACAGAGTCGACAGTCAAGACAGCGCTGAATCTAATAATCGACGAGCCGCCAAACTGGCAGCGCCTCTGCGTGCCAAGGATGGAACATCGTGATGGCTGAATGGCATGTGAGGTTGCTATCCGAGTTGTGCAACAGTAGTGTGAACAACCTCTGCGCCGTCAATTATACTTCATGTTAACTAACACACGATCCGCACCGCAAGCTTGGCGACGAGCTGCTCTTCGAACTCGACGACGAAGTTTCGCTTGACGGCAGGCTGCCGGGAACAATCTGGTGCCTGATACCCGTCGCCGCTGTTGCCGCCGGAGTTGTCAGCTGCGGCGCTCTGCTGCTGCCGGCCTGGTGCAGCGCCGTGTGGAACAGCAGCGGCAGGAGGCGGCAGCGTGATCGGTCTGCCCTGCACAGGCGGTGTCGCGGCCGCCCCGCCCGGGGCTGCCTGAGTCAAGGCGTGACCAGCAGCACCAGCAGCCTGTGTGTCAAGACCAGTGTGCAGCGGTGCGGTGCCCCTCTGCCATGGCGGGGCTGCGGCAAAGGTGACGCTGGCAGCCGGCTGCGTGATGCCGGCGGCGGTCGCATGGCGGCCCTGCTTCGCCATCGGCTGCGGCGCTGCCTGACCGGCACCCGCCATGTTGGCTGCTGCCTGCTCCGCTGCTGCAGTGGCCGCCTGGGAGAGGCTCTGCCAGCCCGCAGGCGTGCAGTTGACAGACGCCTGCTGAGAGGCTGTGTAGGCGGCGGCTGCCGTCTCAGCCGCCTGCCGGCCCGCGTACCACTCCGCAGCTGCTGCTCCGCCCTGCCAGGCGTCTCGATCGTGAATGTTAGCCCAGCCTGCCCAGTAGCTCGGGCCTTCCACATGCTGCTGCGGCTGCAGCTGCAGCTGCGGCTGCGGCGTGGTGGCTTTGGCAGCTACTACGGCGGCCTGCCGTGTGCCTCTGCCGCTAGCTGCACCGCCGGTGCGCTTGGGCACAGCTGCTGGCGGGCTCGCTGTGTCTGCTCCTGTCGCGTCTCGTCCATTGCTGGGGCTGGCCGCCAGCGAGCCAGCAGATGGTCCGCGGCGGCCAGGCAACGGCTGCAGGGGCAGAGGTGCCGTGCCGACAGCGGCGCCAGCACGAGCTCCTGCAGCAGCATCAGGGCTGCGCTGCACCTCCCTAGCCACAACCTGCTGCTGAGTGCCAAATGAGCGCTGAGAGGTTTTGGCACTGAGCGCCGGCAGAGCCTTGCCCTTGGCTTTGCTTGTGGCGGGCAGCTTCTGTTTGGCAGCTGGCACGCCTGCCGCCGGCTGAGCCTTAGCCGTGTCCCGCTGGCTTCCACTGCGACGGCGTTCATGCCCGTTCTTGCTGTTGGGGAGGTTGTCTCGAGAGCTGCTGCGGCGGCGGCCATCCCGGCTGTTGCTGCGGCGGCGCTTGTCCCGGCCATTGCTGTTGCTGCGCCGGTGCTTGTGCCGGCTTTCACTCCGGCGGCTGCTGCGGCGCCGGCCAGCGGAGTCGAGACTGCGGCTGCGGCTGCGGTGCAGGATGCGGCTTCGGCGACGGCGCAGACTGGGGCTGCTGCGGCAGCGTGGGCTGCTGCTGCGTCGCATTTTGCGACTGCAGCTCACACTGCGGCTGCGGCTGCAACGGTTCCGAGGCATGTGCGCCTGGGCAGGAGGTGGGTCAGCTACGCTGTCCGGCTCAGCTGCCTTGCCGCTGCCAGAGGCGCCGACAGCTGTGCCGGCTGCTACAGCACCAGCTTTGAAGCCGCCAGCAGCCTCTGCGTCACCAGGCGACTGCTTGAGGCCCGGCCGCCGAGCCGCGTCTGCAGTCGCAGTCTCAGCCTCCGTCACTGCGCCTTCTGCTGCTGCAGCGCCCTGTTCTTGCTGCGGCAGTCGGTCAACCTGCAGGCATTAATCGTAAATATTACAACGCTGCAGCGATGCTTTTTTAATTCTCACCAGACACAGCAGTTGCTCCCCAACGCACACCCTTTAGTAGTAGTATCGCTGCACTGCACTGCACTGAATGTGCCTGGTCGCTGAGTGAGGCTTGGCGCAGCCTGCTAAACCTACTCAGCCACATCGGTGCCGAATCACTTCCTGGCTAGGCAGAGCTACACAAGAAGCAGGCGCAACGCTGGTCGCAGGGTCGACTCATAGAGCCATATGACATATTCCGCAGAAAGATCCAACCTGCTGGCAGGTGGCGGCAGCAGCATCAGGTCCTGGCGTCTCTGCGACCACGATGCCAAGCAGCCGGCCGCGCCCTGCTTTTGGGAGAGCCGCAAGCAGCTCCTGCACGGCTTGCTCCGTTGCCTGTTTGATGCACAAACAGCTCAATCTGAAATGAATAACGATGTCCAAGGAAAGATGCCTGCTTTAGCTGGTTTCCGTCTCGCAGCAAACCTATGTTTCCTGCTGAGTGCGACACATTTTGATGGTCTGCGTTACTCGAGCAGCATAATGCTTTGCTGGAAGAGTAAAGATTTACGCCAAGACTTCATTGCATCAACTGCGCACCTGCGGCATCGAGGGCAGCAGCTGCTCCGTGGCCAGCGGCTGGTCGGCCGCCAGCAGGAGAAGCTGGAAGCCGCACACGGCGTTGTCGATTGCGACGGAAAAGCGTACCGAGGCTGCCTGCCCCTGCCGCCTGCAGGCAGGCGCTTCACCCGATCAAGCGCACACTTCTCGCTATCACTTCCCATGTAGCATGTGTATCCTTGTTTATTTGTAAGAGATGTTTCTGTGGCGGCACGACATAGTCTGCGTCTGTGACATTGACTAGCAGCTTCAGTCGTAGCGGCAAGCATCGGCATCTGCCTTATTTCAGGCTGCAGTGATGACTGAAGTAAATCGCCAGCACAAACACGATGCGTCAGGCAGAAATATGCCCCACCTCAGCAGCTGCGCCAGCTTGGCAAACGGTAGCATCGCGCCCAGCTTGGCGCGCGGCCCCGCAGACTTGTCCGCCGCCTCGCCGGCAAACACCAGGAGCACACCGTCCCATCGCTGCAGCACCGCTTCCGCGCAGCCTGCAGCACAAGGTGTTTCAACAATGATGCAGAGCTCAGGCTATACATGGTGGGCTGCGGCAAGTGATGTCATCCAGCAGCATATCACCAGTCGCCACCAACCGCCCTGAGGTGCCACCAACCGCCCTTGACAGTATGCCGCAATCAGCTCGCCGGTGTATCTGCCGCCGGAATTCTCTGCTCCAATGGCTTCATCGGCAGCACCGTACCTTCACTGGTGATGTCGACGAGGCTTGACACATGCAGCTTCGTGGGCAGGGCCTGTATGCTGTCGTCCTCGCAGCCGTGCAGCAGCAGCGCCAGCACGGCGCCAGCCTCCTTTGAGCCTGCATGAAATTTTGTCTGTCCCTGCTTCAGGGCATTTTATCATCGCCGTCGGCAGACGGCACTGCACAGAATCAGCGTCAACAAAGCGGCATTCCCTCACTCAAGGCTCTTGAATGGATCACTGATGGCAGGACATTTCCTGCAGGAATGCTTTGCAGTCGTGAAGACTGGATTAGTCCATGGATGAAGGTGTCTGGCGGGAAGGTCAGGAATTCAACAGTACGCGTACCTCCGGGCTGCATCCAGGCACAGCCGCTCCGCGTACTGGCAGTGTATACACCAAAGACGCGGGCACGCGCCATCTGTGGCTCTATCGCCGTTGACAGTGCCAGTGTGCCGCTCCAGTGCTGCGGAAAACAGCAGTGCGTCTGTCAACGAAGAGCCAGGCGCAGCACAGCCTCCTCAAGTCATCTTTCTTGTCTGGCACGGCAGTAGATCTTCCAGTTGCATATGTTGTTGCTTAATCACTTGAAGACACTGCCATAATCTCTTTTCTTCCTCCGCCCATGATGCTGCCATGCAATATCGCGAGCTGACCTCTGTGCCGGCGTCACTCTCTGCAGGCGGTGCCGGGGCGCCGTCCGCAGCCGCATCGTCAAAGCTGTACATCAGATCCTTCAGGTATGATGTCGTGCTGCAGCGGTGCGCTCAGAGGCGGCGCCTCCTTCAGTGGCTCTCCTGCATATGGGGCCCAGTGCGTGAGCACGTCAATAGTCTCGTCCGGACGAGAATCCTCATTGGCGCGGCACCAGAGAACACCTGGCTGACTGGACACGACATGTGATGGGTCTGGGTGTGCCTCCATGGTGGCACTCAACAAGACCCAATACGTGCTACAGCATCGACCATGCAGCTCATGATGCGTCAGCTGATGTCAGACCTGCCAAGGTGAACTGCCTGAAGGGCGGCGGCACTGGCGGCTGCGGACCCGCTGCGCCGGCGGCAGCGCCGTAGCTGCTGCTTGCGTGGGGAGCGGCGCTGGTCATCGCACGTTACTTGTACGCAGTGTGCTACACAGCTCTGTCCACCTGCACGCCAGGTAAACGTGCACCATCTCTACTTGCGGGGCCAAATGTCTTGCCAATGCCGCGTGGTAAGACATGAGTGGTCGGCTTGTCACCAGCAGAGAGCTTGCCTGAAAGATTGGGTGTGTGACAAGGTCGAGAACAAACCAGCACCGAGCGAGTCGTAATTGTAGATGCAGGGTTGTCAACAGGTCGTTGAGCTACTTCGCGCCTGCTGCTGCTTCAACTTGCGCTGCTTGGGCTGAAGCATCGAAGGGCTGGCGCTCTGCAGAATGAAGGATGGCAAGGCTGCAAATGCAAAAGTGTGCCCACTGTGCTGCAGAAGTGGCCCCTTCGGCGCCGCAGGCCTCGCTGACGTAATCAGGGTTTAGTGGGAGACGCAACCATCTGTAAGAGCGCCATCTGATCCGTCGCCTGCCTCGAACGCCGGTTGCGATTCTCAGCCCACTCTTCTCCTGCCTCTGCAGCTCCTGCGCTGATCGGCAGCTCGCGCAGCCGTCCGTTAATCCGCCGCTGCTGCCCTCTGCTCGCACACGCCGACGCCGTCGTTTGCACAGCCGTCCGAATCGCTGCGCGTGCCAGCCGCCGCCGGCCTGCAGGCTCGGAGCAAAGGTGAGCAGGCTGTTTCTCGTCGCTTCCTGCACGTCGCGCTGCAGTTTGACCCGACTGGCCGTCTGCCGTCGGCGGCTGGCCTCCACTCCAGACAGACTGGGTCCAGACTGGGTGCACTTGACGGCGCCCTGCCGAAGCAGTGTCCGGCAGCCGGCCGCGCAGCCCTGGATTGCTGGTTGAGCGTCTGCTGAAGCCCACTGAACGAAGGTTGGCTGATCCTGATGCTGCGAGAGCTCTTACTGTCAGCTGTGCTGGAGGCCTCCCAGCGCCTAGGCGCCTCCCACGCTTGATTGCTGGTCAGCAGCTCGGAGCCAATCGATGGGCAGTCGACTAGCAGTGGCTTGCAAGGCGTGTGCATCGAACGTAAGAGATGTATCGGCAGCAGCTCGACCCTCCGCACAGAGCTTATATTTTGCATGGTTTTGCGGTTTCGCATCTTTGCGCTGGCAAACTGAGACAATGTGCTTCCTCTGTCCTCTGCAAGGCTGACCGAATCAGGTAGCACTTATTCTGCTGCGTATGTCGTGCGCTTCACGCCGTCTGTTCGGGTTCAGGTCCACAAACTCCTGCTGCTCCAGAACGCAGCCGCGGCAGCGGCTGCGCTGGAGCAGCAGATGGCGCCCTCGTCCGCTGCCGCCATCATGCTGCCATCGGTGCCCGTCAGCGCCGATGATGACCAGCTTGAGGTGATCAGTGCTGCATCACAACCAGCGCTGCATGTACAGCAGCATTGGCATGGCCTGGATGGTGCGTGGCAGGGCGTGGCAGCCAGCATCAGATGCAGGATGAAGGCGTCTGCAATCAGCAGTGTGCCGTCCAAAAATCTCTTGTCACTCAACCTGCAGCAGAAATCATGTCAGGATGCTCAACCGGTGGAGCCACTGTTTGTTGTCAGACCTACGCAGCCTGGCGGCGGCAACCGCCAGGCCCTGCAGGAGCTGCGAGTGTCACCTGCGCCAGCGCTGATGATGTATCGCTTGTAAACCCTTAAGGGTTCGAAGCTTCGTACCACACAGCCACAGCACTGTTGCAGCGCTAGCACAGCCTACGCACGGCGCATCGTCAACAAACCTCCCACAGTACGCATCCCATTCATCAACGTAACTCACATAGCTCTTGCCTGTCACGGGCAATTGCTTCAATAATGCCCTCATCACAGCTCCGCTACTGACACTTTCACTTCTTTCTGGTGCAGGATATTACGAGGGTCCCTATTATGTGTCGGGTGCCAACGGCGGGGTGAGTTCGTGACGCTGTCTGCTTTGTTCTGCGGTTTGACAACATGTGCTTAGTCTGCTCTTTGACCACATCGATGATATCAACCATGCACCGTCGGAAAGGAGGCACCCCGTAGAGCGACACAAACATTGAATGATCCTTCATTATGCGCGTGTGTTGTCAGCAGGTTGCGTGAATGTCTATTCTGTACTGTAGGGTTAACAGCACAAACTTCTGCCCTGCCAGGTTTGAAAGTCGACAGCAGTGCTGTCGACTTTCGAAGTGATGGGACATGCAACTGGCCGGCTGTGTCCGAAGGATATTGATTTTACTTTCAAGCCTAAACTGCATCTATATATGCCGCAAGTGGACTGCAAGTATACGGCCCAGCTGGACTGTTGAGCCGTCCGGCCAACCACAATCAACTCCCAATGCCGGTCAGGGTGCAAACAGAGGCACGGCATTTGGCATCTGTCGCAAGCACTGCCATCCGCCAGCCTTCCCTTGGCAACAAAGCTCAAACATGCGGCCATGGCATGCCGCCGGAGTGCTCGACGGCAAGCCTGATTTGTTCATTCATAGCACGCGTGCGCCCCCATGAGCTCAGGCGCCGGCGCCCTTTGTGTCCTCCACGTCGTAGATGTTTTCCGCCATCTGCCAGATCTGCAGCAGACGAATCAATCGCAGATGAATCTCATTGCACTGCAAAGGCCTTCAGACGTTGATTCTGCGCAGCTGTAGACACCGGCACTGGCACACATCCGCTCAGTGTGCCTGCTGCGAATCCTGCGGGCGGTTGCAGGGTGACAGCATTCCAGTATTTAAACTGGCTTCATTTGGTGACCATTGAACACCAACCTGCAGGATATTGTCTTCCGCGACGGAGGCGACGACCCAGTCGTCCGACGGGTTCCATGCAAAGTCGGAGATTTTGCTGGTGTGGCCACCGTGGATGAAGAGCAGCTCTGGCGGCCCGTCCTCTGCGTCCTCGTTGGTCTGCAGACACAGTAGATGATAGAAATGTGACGTACTGAAAAGAAAGAGAACGTTGTTACCTGTGTGCATCAGCGGTCAGTAGTTGAACTGCAGCTGTAGCAGATCGTCTCCCACCATCGTTGTGGGTCTCTGCGGCCCCAGGTGAAGCATCAGGAAAGCATGTAGGGTATGCCAGCAGCACAATGAAAGTGAGAGAGAGCTGCAGCGCCGAAAGGCGGGGCAGCATGCAGAACCTCAGAATGTGGCGCACCTGCTCGTCGCCGATGCGGGAGAGGTCCCACACCATGAGGCGCCGGTCCGCGCCGCACGACGACAGCACCGTCTCGTTCTTGGGGCTCCACCTGCGCAGAATGTGACCAACATCAGCGCACAAGCTCCAGAAGGGATCAAGAGTCTCACAGAGCCGGATCTGAGTCATGCCAATAACGGGGCTGCAAATGACACCGTGCATGCAGCGGGCTCATGCCCAACACAGGCACCAGCGGCGGCGGCAACACGAGGCTCGGGAAGTGCACCCGATCTGGAACACCTCCTCACAGATGCAAAGCGGAACAGAACGAACCCCTTTCGATTTTAGCCAGCAGCGCACCCAATCTGGAAAACCTCCTCGGCGTGGTGCTCCAGCACGTGCAGCCGCTTGGTCAGGTTCCGTAGGTCGTGCAGCGCCACCTGCCATTTGCCATTCTGAGGTGTCCTGCTCCTCTCTGAAACGCGCCTGGGCAACATGTACTGCCCGCAGCTGCGGGACAGCCAGATGCGTGAAGACTGCTGCCAGTCCATGGTGCTCGGCTGTCCTGGTGTGAAAGCAGGGGGATTTCACCGATCAAGAGAGTTCATTGGTTGGCAGGGAGGCGCACCGTCTTGTCGGCGGAGCCGGTGGCCAGCACATACTCGTTGAAGGGGTTGAAGGCCAGGCAGTTGACCTCCGCAGTGTGCGCCTCCCCCGCGTGCACGATGCCTGCGAACGTGCAGGGACGATGTCCGGTGTGGGCACAGAAAAGGGGACGTGACAGGTCAGGAGAATGCTCTTCAGGCGGGGACGCAATCGGCGTTTGTAAACAGCACACTGCTGGCCCATGACACTGCTGCTGCACGAGCATACAGCAGGTGGACAACAGACGCTTTGAGTAAATTTCCCTGCTCATGTCGCAGACAACACCACCCCTAGAGTGTCGGAAGTGGAAACAACAAGGGTTGAAGAACACGCACTGGCGGCAGCGGGCTGCCGCGTGTCCCAGATGATGAGCTGCTTGTCGTCCCCGACGCTGCCAAACATGTACTCATGCTTGCTGTGCCACGCCACGTCCTGCATATCAACTGTGTTGCTCAGGGTCAAGGCCATGACGCCGTGCATTGCACTCGACTCCTGTGCCGGTGGCTGCGTCTGTGCGCGCGTGCACTGGCCCCCTGAATCGGATGCTGGCCGTGTGGGCCTGCGGCTATGGGTGCGTGTTCTTTGGCACGAGTCTCAATCCTCGATTTCTAATCTGGGCGTCAGCTCTGCCCTGAACCTCACCTCAACAACGCCCAGGTGCTGGTGGTAGATGGCATGCGCGCCAAGCATGCGGCCATTAGCGGCGTTGATGTCCCACAAGCAGATCTGCGCGTCATCCGAGCCCGACAGCAGGAAGCCCTGCCGGAAGGGGCTCCACGCAAGGCCGTAGCCCTGCGCCGCGTTGGATGAAGCACATGTGAGATTGTTGGGCTGGTGGATGTCCTGACTTTTGATGTTGCTGGTGCTGTGCTGACCACAAAAGCCTCCCGGCTTGGTCCCTGGCACAAGCTCAGAGCTGCATGTTCGGCTGCAGAGCACTACCAGAGAGCAGTCGCAAGCCCACCTCTGTGTTGTGGCCCGTGAGGCGGATGTCGGGGGAGCAGGCGCCAGACGGCTCTGGCTTGCTCGCGTGTTTGGTGTAGTCAAAGACATACACCTCCGCGTTCACCTGGAGGCGGCGAAGCAGCCAGCAAAGTGAGCCCTGCCCGCCCCCGGCAACATCTCCATGCTGAGATTGGGTGCAGAGTTGGCTTTGTGGCAGACGCTGGCTTGTGGCAAACACATTGATGGCAGAAACGCTTCAACACCGGCACGAAAGCAGGGCAACTGCAGCAGTCCTGTCGGTCAGGCAGCTGCAGCGGGCGCCCACCGTCTTGGTGGCGATGATGAAGGAGTTTTGCGGCATGACGCGCGCACGGTTGACCTCCCCCGCGTGGTTGATCTGCTGCACCACCTGCACCTTGCCTGCCGCCGCGCCAAAGCCGCCCACCTCGTTGCTCTCCTCGTCGTAGCGGCTCACATCCGCCTCAGTATCCGCCAGCGGCAGGTGCACCTGCAGTTGCAGTTTTGAAGATTTCAGGACTTGAGGCCGAGTTCAAAGCCGCCCATCTCGTTGCTCTCCTCGTCATAGCGGCTCATGTCGCCTCAGTGTCCACCAGCGACAGGTGCACCTGTCGGTTTAAAGGAGTGTTGAAGAACAATAGCAGTGTTGAAGAATAACATTTGCCCCCGCATCCGCCGGCGGCAGGTGCAGCTGCCATCGATGGCGGCAAATCAGCAGTGGAGCTGCTCATACAAACCTCGCTGCTGGGCTCTCAGCACGGCAACCAGCCGCTGTGCAGCCGGAGGACCAAAATCCTTGCGAAGCGCGCACCTCGGCCAGCATGAGGTAGTTCTGCTCGCCCTCCGAGGTGTGCGTGCCCAGCACCATCTTCTGCTTGCTGTAGCGGCCGCCCGCCTCCTCCTTCTCCTGCACACATTCGAAGGACATTCGCATTTAAAGTTAATCTGTGTCATGGCGCATGTCCTGCAGGGTTGGGACGGCATGGCCGGCAACAGCACAAACCTGCGTCTCGCGACAGCGCAGGAGGCCCAGTGCCGATGCTGATATAGCCGTGCAAGTTCTGATGCAGGAAAATGCCTCACCGGTAGCCATTGCACGGTGAGGCTGGGCCACTCCAGTGCATGAGTGATGACGAGGTCTGCGCAAGCGAGGGAACACATCACTGAAATCCCATGCCTGCAGCATCCCTGCTCTCTGCAACATTGACCGTGCGTTTCTCCAATACTTTTATCGGACATGCATGTGGCATCAGGCCGAACGTGGATGACGATCCGTGCGCTCACCGTACAAGAAGGGCGTATTTTTCTTCCATATCTTGTACTCCTCGTTCACCAGCCGCTCCTCCACCTCATCTGGGTACTCCTGATTAGTTGCAGGATCGTATTAGCCTAAGGTCGCCTGCACTGACTTGCAAAGCTGCCTTGTGATCGTGCACAAGCACTGCATCCCACCTCCTCTTCCCGCTGGGCAACCTGCCCAGCGGTGGCCCCTTTCGGAGGCAGCTTGGCGACTCTTGAGGGTCTCTGTGAAACGGTGTATCCTAGCGCTCGTACAGACGCGCTGCCGGCGCCAAGGTTGCGCTGCTGTATTTCGAACAGCCGCTGTCTACAGGCAATGCTGGTGGCTGGTGCTGCGCTACAATGACCTGTTCAAGATGCTGCAGACTCTCAGCGATGAGTGACTACCGACCACCTCGAGGCAGAGGAACTCGCAGAATGTGCACAAAGCAATTCATGTTTGAAGGCAGCAGATGTCTAGCGTCCCTGCCCAGGGGACGCTAGGCATGCACTGCTCTCAAGCGCGCACAAGAAAGCCGCAGTGCGCGTACGGCGGGTCTGGCGCGCTTCTTAAAACAGTAGACAATCGCAAGTCGCATCGGCATTAACGTCGCTGCCTTCCTGCGTGCAGCTATTGAGCAAGCGCAGCACGGGCCAGTAGCACCAGCAAGCCAGCTGGCAGTGTTCAAGCCTCGGACTTGATTGTCTGTAGCTGGGCAAAGGTTGTACATCCTGCCGACTGTACGCGCCCTGACGTGTAGGCTGCAACTCAGGCAGGCCTTCGACCCGCGTGCCTGCCCCGCTGCAATCCTGGCGTTTGACTTGAGAGCCCAACTGCAGAACAAACCATCGCATCAGCATTGAGACAGCCATACTGATGTGATCGTCGCCTGAGGCGCTCGATCAGCCACTTCTGAAGGCTACACACAGTCCCAGGGGACCCAGCAGTTTTCTCCTTGAGAACTGCCGCCCCTGTCAGAGATCAGAGGCAGCGATGGCACGCCCGGTCCTCAGCCGGCAGCCGCGACGCAGCCCGGCCAGCCAGGCAGCGCAGCCCGGCTTGCTGGCCACCGCCGCGGCGTTTGCGGTGGTGGCGCTGCTGAGTGCGAGCGTCTCGGTGGATGCGGCGCCCAAAAGCAACGAGTATATCGAGGACACTGACAGATTTCCAGGCTGGAAGGGCGAGCTGCCACAGCAGCAGCCGCTGGGCGGCGACCCCGTTACCATCGGCTATGGCGAATCCGGCAAGGTGCGCGGTCAGAACAGTCATAGCGGCGCGAACTTTGCGGTCAGAACAGCGGCGCGGACTTCTTCATGCGCAATGGCGTGTAGCGGGAAAGCATGTTGACCACAGGCCCTCATGCCGGCAGCCAGCATCGTGCTGTTGCGTGTGCGGATATCCCGAGCACCCCTGCAGCCTGTGCAATGCGCTGCGTCGCTGCGCGCATCATCATGAGGCTGGTGCCTTTCGGGCTCAGACATGTTTCTGACGGGGAATGACTAGCGGCGCAGGAGATGTGGCGGGGGGAAGTGAAGCAGATCAGCGGATCGCCGCGCGCGTTCCTGTACAAGAAGCTGCTCAGCGATGGGGAGTGCGACTACCTCATCAACAATGTGCGCTCCCTGCTGTTAAGGACCTCGGTTCGTTGAACACCTACGTTCTGGCCCCGCCGCCAGTCCAACCGGAGGGTATTCCATCCCGTGCACGTCCCTTTGCAATGCAAGCGCGGCACGAGCTCCTCGCTGTCTCAGCGGGGACGTAGTGCCACACACCTGTGCCATGCGTGTCCATTCGTGTTCCCATGGCTGTCGGCTGCTCTGCATTATCCCTCCATATGTGAGTGCACATTGCAGTGATCTTCTGCCCCTGCAGGCAAAGGAGCGCATGACGAAGAGCACGGTGGTGGACAGTGCCACCGGCAAGAGCATGGACTCGGATGTGCGCACCTCCACCGGCTCCTTCTACTCGCGCGGCCAGGACGAGGTGCGTCAGTCATGGGTGGATGGTTGTTGCATGTTTGGATGTGGACGGCGCGGGGGGCAGGAGGCAGGAGGGCTTGCCGCATTTTGTGCCTGCCAGCAACACTAGAGCCTGGAAGCCACGCACGTTGCTGGCTGCAGCGACTGACATGTTCATATGTGGATGTCAGTGAGGGGGGTTCAAATATACTGTTTCAACGACAGGCATGGTATCTCCAACAAGATGTTGCCAGCACAGGACAGGAGCCTTAGCTGTGTCTGGTTCGTGACAGATGATCCGGCGAGTCGAGAAGCGGCTGTCGCACATCAGCTTCCTGCCGGTCGACAACGGCGAGGGCCTCCAGATCCTTCACTATGTGGTGAGCTCATCCGCCGGTGTCTTTACTACCAGCGGAACTGCATTTGGTCAGTGGTTCCGATCCACACCCTTCACTACGCAGTTAGTCCGCCTGGGCTGTTGCTGTATGTCTCAGCTGGCAATGCACAACACTGCCAGCGGTTATACGTTCTTGCTAGTGGCGCTGACCTGGTGGTGCTGACGTCGAGGCTCGAGCTTCGACCTGTGCCCGGCCGATGCAGTCCTGTGTGTGGCCAGCAGTCGCAGGCTGCGCCTGCTCGTCAGCCAGGTGCCAGCCTGCGAGCTGCGCTCAGCTCCCGAAATGTACTTGTGAAACATGTCAAAGACCCTTTTACATTTTGAGCGCAGAACGGGCAGGAGTACAAGCCGCACGAGGACTTTTTCCACGACAGCGTCAATGCGCGGCCCGAGAACGGCGGCCAGCGCATCGCCACCGTCCTCATGTACCTGTGCGTCCCTTTGTTTCATCTATGTCTGCTCCTATCCTTGTTTGTATTGCGATTGTAGAAAGGGCGGCTGTCAAATGCGCGCGACCTGCCGCCTACCACACCAGCCTGCATTTGTGAAGTCGTTCTGAAACACTCAAGGCATCCGGGAATCGTAGTGCAAGCGTCTGAAGGAATCTGTGCCTCCTGCTTCAGGACGACGCCGGAGGAGGGAGGCGAGACGGTGTTCCCCAAGGCGCAGGTCAAGACCACCGGGCCAGAATGGTCAGAGTGCGCTAAGCAGGTGCGGAATTTTTTGATCAATTTTCCATCCAAAAATGCGTGCTTCAGCAATGGCGGCAGCGTGTGAGGCACATTGCCGCCTCTGCACTGTGCAGCTGTCTGTCAGTTGTGGCGGTGCAGCGGTGGCGCCGTCGGCGATTTTCAAACGCCAAAACTCGTGTGTAAACACGACCTTACATGTCCAATCTGCACAGGGTTTGGCGGTGAAAGCGACCAGGGGGGACGCGCTGCTGTTCTACAGCCTGAAACCGAATGGGGAGACGGACCCCACCAGCATGCACGGCAGCTGCCCCACGCTCAAGGCGCGGCCTTTTTGAAATGAACAGAACGATAGATTCAATGTATCATCTTCTGAGTTTGCTGGGTCACCCCACCAGCGTGCACGTCAGCTGCCCCACGATCAAGGCGCAACCTTCTACAACAGCCGCTGGTCACAGCGGCTGGGCACCCTTTTCAGTGCAGCCGACGCTGCCTGCTTGCCTTCTTACGTGTACTTTTCAATAGTGTGTCCTTTCAAGTCTGTAGTGGACTTGCGGGTGACACAAGTTGCACAGCCACAATTGGGGCGGCCTCTGTGGGGCAGGGCGAGAAGTGGAGCGCGACAAAGTGGATCCACACCGGCTCCTTCGGACAGTCCAGCGAGGAACAGCGCGCCAAGTGGGGCGAGTGCATCGACGCCGATGACCGGTGCGGCTTCGGGAAACTTACAACCCCCTTATACTGACCCTGCCGCTTGCTGATTTGTGTGTCCCTGCACATGCCATAAGCTGTGCATGCTAGATTTCTGCTCCCTGCCGCCTTTGAGTGCCGCCGTGTGGGGCGGGTTACTCAGTGAGCCAGCATGGTTGTCAGCAATGCTGGGATTTGTGAGGCCTACGGTGCTGCGTCTCGCTGTCGGCTCTGCTCAGTTCCTTTCCTGGTGCCGGGTAGGTGCGAGGAGTGGGCAGCCGCCGGCGAGTGCAAGGTGCGCGGTTGCTTTTGGGCTTTGATAGACGCCATGCCGCACGTTTGCAAAGGAGCAGCCCACCAAGCAAAAAAGCCCTTTCCCCTTTTGCTGAGCAGCCGCTCATAGACACACAATCCACGTGCTGACGTCAAACCTTTGTGTCTCTGCTGCAGGCCAATCCCAACTACATGAACAAATACTGCCGGCCCGCCTGCAAGGTGCAATTGCGGTGGTGACCATCTATGGACCACTTGTCCTATGCTTTTAGAGGCCCAGACACGTGCTGCAGTCCGTGTCAGCGCACTGCACACGCCTTGCAGCAGCTGCAACCAGGGCTTATGAAACAAACGTGTGACTGCGTCAGGAGTGACTCCTTGATTTGGCTGTGCAGGTCTGCGATCCGGACAACCCCAAGGAGAACAAGGGTGACGCGAAGGCGCGGTGACCGCGCCGAGTTCCTCGAAAGCTTGGCTGGGGTGTTGTTGGTTGTGATGGTTGGGATGAAGGCAGCAGCTGTTGGTGCACGCAAAGGTCGCACTTGTCAGGAGGATTGCATGGTCGCCTCTGTGCGCAGTGCAGGAGAATTCGGATAGGTAGGTAGTCGGTCAGGCAGCATTGGCCTCGGCGTTGCAGGATTGGATGTTCTGTTTCCTTGACCTATCAACTTTCCCAGTGGATACTTCTTTTGGGTTTCCGTTGGCAATCCGTTGACAACAACCGCATTAATCTGATGAAACCAACAGTTTGAAATGCCCAGTTCGGTTAAACGAAGTGGCGTTCCTTGTTTCTGCCAGCCCAAATCACAGCCATAGACTCTCTCCAGCCTTGGACATCACTCCGCGACCTCCACCGGCTGATCGGCAGGATCCTCTTCCTCCTCTGCCGGGCCTCCGTCCTCCTGGTCTGGCGCTGCCTTGCCTGCACCAGAAGACCGTGTGTCTGCCACACTGCCCTTGGTCATGGCGGCCACCTCCGCAGCCGACCTGGCGCAGGCGCCGCACGCCCGCTTGCACCTGCGATGGTACATTGCATATCAAACCCACTATCCATAGATGTCGTTCCGTGCGTCATGTAGCTTCGTCCTGTTGCGCCTTTGGCGCACCAGTTGTCGATTGCAGGGCAGCATAGGAACAGGTCGGGCGGAGCGCAGGTGCATAGGTATGACATGCAAGTTCCAGAGATGAAAGCGAACGAAGACTCACTTGGCGAGCATGAAACCGGGGTTCTTCGTGCCTGCATCAGGAAGAGGACCCACTTGAAGCCAAGCGCACAATCAGCAGGATGCCCGTCCGCCAAACATCAGCAGGATCGACTGGCGCACAAAGCAGCAGCAGGCAGATCATGCAGCTGCAGGTGAGAGGGCAGAAAACACGTCAAATGTTTCCACGCACATTCGTCGTTCCAGGCCCAGTCCTCGCAGCCCTTATCGGCGTCGTGGCAGCCCGTCAGCAGTGCGGCGTCGGCGGCGGCGCCATCCCTCAGGCTCGCCACGTGGATCCACTTCGTGCTGCTCCACTTCTCGCCCTGCCACAGCAACAGGAAAATCTCGTGGGGCACTCTCGCAGTATGCAGCCATGCAAGTCAGTAAGCCCCGCGCCACACAAACGGAATCCAGTGCAAAACAAGCTAAAAGTGAGCCAGGCTGCGTCCGCCACCAACAAGACAAGGAGACTTTTCGTGAAGGGACACCTTCAGTGTGGGGCAGCTGCCGTGCTCGCTGGCTAGGTCAGTGGTGCCGTTTGGGTGTAGCGCGTAGAACAGCACCGCATCGCCCCGTGTGCTCTTGACGCTCAGGCCCTGCACAACGAGGAGACGATTCACACTACTGTTCCAGCCTCACTCAGGCTGATTAGGGTTTGATGGCATGCCCGGAATGCAGCTGTCCGTGTGAGCCAGGCGGTGATGGTGAGGTGACAGTGAAAGCACAGCTTCAAGCACAGCTATATCAGTGAGTCCGGAAATGACATGCAGATGTGTTACTGTAACAACTCGCCTGCTTGGCACAGTCAGACCATTCCGAGCCGCTGCTGCGGGGCAGCCCCTGCGGGAAGACTGTCTCGCCGCCCTCTTCCGGTGTCGACCTGCAATGGCAGGTAGCGGTTGCAGAAGCACGTTGAGAGCGTTGAGGGCGTGTGCAAGGGGCACTGCAGCAGTGCGTTGCTTGGCCGCAGCCATGCTTCATGACACTGCGCTGTGGCTGCTGTGGCTGCGGCTGCCTCGACAACAGCAGGGGACTCAGAAGCGGGGGACTAGGACACAGGGGATGTCACAGCCGGGGACTCACAGGTACATGAGCACGGTGGCGATGCGCTGGCCACCATGCGCCGTGTCGCTGTTCACCGTATCCCAGAAGAAATCATGGTGTGGGCGGTACTGTTGTCCTTTCTGCAGAGGCAGGCGCATGAAAGGGGCTTCTAAGCGCAGATGTCCACAGGCTAGCCGCAGATATGCTCGGCTGAGCAGGCGGGCCGCTTGCCTGTACATGAGCGCCTGAACCGACAGCGAAAAGTAGGCGCTCTGCGCGTTGTCTGGCCTAGATCCGAATCATCAAACAGCAACATCAGGTGCCAGTTCAAAAGTGTGTGCCTTGAGATGCGACTTGAGGTGCGGTATTAGGATGGGGGCCTTCTTACCTCGTAGCGCAGCACCTGCAGCCCCTCGCCATTCTCCTCCGGCAGGAAGCTGACACGCGCTATGCGTGCTTCGATGCTTGCAATGACCTATTGGGGCGGCAATTGAGCTTAGGTTAAGAAGATTTAGGAAAGTCTGAAGAGAGCCATGTCAAGCGGCATCAGGCGACATTAAGCACAGCGATTACGCTGTCTGAGGCTCCGTTGTCAAAGGCTGTCGTTGGAACCACAACGGCATGCACATGGTTGGGCGTGATCCGCAGCGGCGTTTGATTGCTGCGCACCGGGTCTTCGGCGTTGTCAAAGAAGGCGCCGCTGCTGGTGCGCACTTCGTCGGACTTGCTGCCGCCGGTGTCGTTGTCTACCACCTCACTCTTCTCCAGGTGCGGTCGCGCCTGGAGGCGGGCGGGGCAGGGCAGGTGAAGCTTGGGGAGGTGATTCGAGGCAGTCAAATGCACCAAGCACAACAAATCAAGCCGAAAAGCTACATGCGCTATTCGCCCTGCTGAGACGCAGCAGCGTGTGATGCCATTCTTCACCTTGTTCATGAGGTGGTCGCACTCGGCCTCCGACAGGAAGCGCTTGTACAGGAACAGGCGCGGCGACCAGGACAGCTGCTGCACCTCCCCGTTCCACTCAACCTGCCGCCAATGCACACAGCAGCATGTTGCAGACCGCCGAATTTGTGCCTGTAGGAAGGCCGCCACAGGCGCTCCTGCCTGCATCGATGGTGAGTGCAGAATAATGCAGTACAACACGATCCGTCTGTAGCTACAGGGTAGCTGCATCGCAATGTTGCCGCATGCGTCAGTCTCACCTCGCCCAGGCTCCCATGCGCCATGGTGCGCGCGCGGTTCGGATCGCCGCCAGCCTGCTCGGCTGCATACTTCACGCCTGGCAGCGTGCCCCTCCAACCTGGAAAGCGCTCTGTATCCGATATGAACGTATTCTCCTCCACGGCCTCTGCTGCTGCCGGCCGCGGTCCGGGGCCATGCAGCAGCGTCAGCGCCGCCAGCAGCAGCGCCCCGCTGCAGACTCGTTGCCACAGCGAGCCGCGCTGTGGGCAGCTGGCACCACCGCTGCGGCGCCGCCTCGCGTGCCGAGCGTTTGTGCTTGATTGACTGCTGGACTGCTGAGTGTCCCGGCGTGGGTCGGCCTGGGCCTGCAGCAAGCCCCTGCTGCCCATGCGCTGCAGCAACCGCGCTATGAGATTGCGGCCTGCCCGCCAGCCCGCGGCTGAAGTGCGCCGCTCCTCGAGGACCTCGCTGTTCGAGTTCCGCAATCGAAAGCTTTCGTGAAGCAGACGTGGGGTTAAGGGTGAAGTGGTGGGGCCTTCTACGAGGTGACCTTCGAACAACTGGCAGCCTATCAAAGGCTGCGGGACAACCACAGCTAGATCAGGACCTGTCACAATACCTGCAGAACAAGGCGCACTGCCAAGGGCCCTCAGATTGCAAGCTGGCGTTTCTGCAACTGGCGAGTTGCGAGAATACGACGCCCAAAGCGAGGCAATCTTAGATGCTGCAACGAGAGGCAAGCCTGAAACGTGCAAAAGGAGCTGAAAGGTGCAACAATGGCGCCCAGCGGCCGGCGCTGCAGGGAAGAACGCCGAGAGTCATCGTGGAGACGGCATGAAGACGTGATCGTCAGACAAGTGTCAGACACCGTGCCTAACAAGCCAGTCGAGGGCTTGGCCTGTGAGCACCGCCAGCTCAAACGTGTCAAAAGGGTTTCACATTATCTCTTGAGACATTTGGTTCGACGGCATGCCGTCTCGCATGTCCGCGCTACACTTGGATGCGCTGGGCCATATTCGCACGAGGCGCAACTCACGTCAGGCGTCGATTGAGCATATAAAAGATCATATTGCATTTGAATGTGTTAAAATGAGTTGCTTGATCATGCTGCACCAAAAACTTGTTCATGCTGCACCAAAAACTAGTGGCTAGCCTGCACCTGCGGAATCAGCCTTGACGCCTGACAGAACCTGACTGAACAAGGTCCACTACCCCGACGCTGCAACACATGGCAAATTTGGTAAATTTCAAGACAGTTTCACTGATCTGGCAGTCACACACAGGCTGACCCAGGTTCTCCCATGACGAGTCATGCGGCATTTTCCCGTGCACCGGAGGCACACACAGAGTCGAATGCCCATCCTACAGCGCGTGTGAACATCGGATGCTACTCCTCCTGATCCTCTGCTGCAACGTTGGATGCAGTCTCGGGCACTGTGCAGGTGTGGCACGATTTTTTGCACCTGCATGAACCGAGGCGTGCTTTAAACACCCAAATTCGACACCTGATCAACAGGTAGCTTCGGAAGGCCAGGAACGTCGACGTTACGCGTTCAACAAAAGGGCTGACCTGTTGAGCATAAAGGCAGCGTTCTTGTCACCTGCATGGCACAGTTGCCGTCCTATTCAACAGCTTTGCCCACTCTCATGCCAGGTGTGCAACTTTGACAGAGCCACAGCAGCAGAGCAGCAGCACATTCAGAATACAAGAGGATTACAAGAGGATGCAAGTGCGCACATTCACCCTTCGCAGCCCAGCTGTTACAGTTTGCATTCGAGTCGGCGCATCCCGCCTCATCAGCTGCAGGATTCTCCTTCAGACTCATCTCGTGGATCCACTTGGGCGCGCTCCACTTCTCGCCCTGTCATTGCAATCACTTGTAGTCTCAGCTGCACGACTGCTTCCAATCCAGATTGCATGCCACCCAGTACATTCCAGCGGTCAGCAGCATCGCAACTTGCTCAGAAGATCGAGGCCATGCAGGAAGCAGTGCAAATGTTGCGGCAATGACAACGCAGGTGCATAGCCATGCCGGTGTCAATTGAGAACCTTCCTTCACGTATCCCACCTTGAGCGTGGGGCAGCTGCCGTGCTCGCTGTGCGGGTCGACGGTGCCGTTGGGGTGCATCGAGTAGAAGAGCACCGCGTTGCCCCTCGTCGCCTTTACGCTCAGGCCCTGCACCGATTGTGTCCTTCAGCGTCCGTTTCGGAGTTCGTGGTCAATGGTCAGGATCGGTCTCTATGGTCAGTGTCATTGTCAGTGTCAGGTCTTTTCAGCGGCACTCGATAACCGACAGCGATGACAGCCGTGTGTGCACCTGCTTGGCGCAATCAGACCAGCCGGGGCCGCTGGTGCGCGGCCGCCCTTGCGGAAACACAGTTTCACCGCCCTCCTCAGGCGTCGTCCTGGGTCGCAGCAAGTGTAGGATTTAGATCTATGTCCTCCAGGTCGTTTTGCATCCGAATGCAGCGCCGGGCTTGTGACGCAGGGCTGAAGTTTGCTGCAGGCGATGACCACAGACATGATGTAGAATCAGAAGGATCTCAGAAAGCGCAAGGCTGAGACACACAGGTACATGAGCATGGTGGCGGCGCGCTGGCCGCCGTGCCGGGGGTCGGCGTTGATCCCGTCCGAGAAAAAATCCTCATGAGGCCGGTACTCCTGGCCCTCCTGCGGCAGATGCCAGACCAGAGGCCATCAGATCAGCGATAATCTGCACCTCTGTCTTTCACCACACACCCAGGTCAACACGTACACAACAGCATGAATATTGCTGGCGCACGCGGCACAGTCTCGCATGCGTCACTAAATACAGAACACGTGTCTCACCTCATAACGCAGCACCTGCAGCCCCTCGCCATTCTCCTGCGGCAGGAAGGTGACACGCGAGATGCGCTCCTCGATGCGCGCCACCACCTGCGTAATGATTCTGCGTCACCTTTTCCTTTCCTCTCTCTCTGAGCAGCCCTCTTGAGAGCCTGCTCACTGCGGCCATAGGCACAGAGACTGCCTGCTCCACTGTGTCCGTGCGCGTTTGCGAGCCAATCAGTGCATGCTAGATAGATCTTCATCTGGAAGAGTTCACGATGGGTGTCACTAGCTCTTGGTGCATACCTGGTCCTCATGGAAGCTGAGGAAGGTGCCGCTGCTGGTGCGCACGTTGTCGAGTTTGCTGCCGCCCTTGTCATCGTCCACGACCATGCTCCTCTCCAGACGGGCTTTTGCCTGCACGACGTTGCAGCAGGCCTGTTTGTGCATTATGCTGGCTGGCTCGTCATGCATCACATTGTGTGCTTCTGAACCCACAAGCCGCGCTGTCGACAAATGGTCGAGTGTGTCGCACTCGCCTTGTTGATGAGGTGGTCACACTCCTCATCTGACAAGAAGCCCTCAAACAGGAAGGCGCGCGGTGACCAGGCCAGCTGCTTGGCCTGTCCTCTCCACTCCTGCACTCGAACAGATGCATCATCCAGTTATGCGTATGTGCAGATGCATATGATTTATCCACAGCAAAAGGACAGACTCCAGTGTGCTGCCTGAAGAACTCCATTCGGCAGGGCGAAACGCTCTGTCCATCGAGCAGTCTGTCTCCTGCCTGCGGGCATGTCGCGCTGCAGATGTGCGCGTCATGCAGAGCGGCACCTCACCTGGCTCAGGGTGTGAATTGCTTTCTGCGCGCTGCCTTGAGGGGCAGCTTCTTGCGCGCGTGCCTGTTGGCTGCGCAGAGCGCTGCGCTTAACATCCGGCAGAATTCCTCTGCACCGCGGATCGCTTATGTTCAGAACAGAGAGCGCCGTTCTTGTTGGAGAAATGTCCTCAGAAGACGCTCTGATGCAGCAACCGAGGTCATCAGCAGCAGTACACTCGCACCCGCAGGCCGTTTGATTACCTCCATCCTGGGAAATGCCCGTCGTCTGAGAGGTAGGTGTCTTCCCCCAGCGCCTCCGCGGACGCTGCCGCCGCTGCCGGCGCGTCCCGCAGGACGAGTGCAAGCGCCAGCAGCAGCGCTGCAAAGCACGCTACGCTGAGATTCATTCCCGCTGCAGGTCTCGAAACAATCTCAGTGCTGGCGCGGCTCTGTGAATATATACTTTCTCGTGATGTCCAGGTGTGACGACGGCTGTCGAAGTCCTGCCTACCGTTCTGCTGAGGCGTCAGGAAGCGATATCCGATTCGTGTCAAGCGACGGCTTCAAACGCAATGTGGACTTGAGAAGCAGACAAATAACCGAATTTCGTATGGTTGGTGCCCTGACAGCTAGCCAGCTCGCAGGGTTCGATGCACAATCTAATCGGCGTTGGGCTGCGGGTCGTCGGAAAGTGCGATCTGCGCGACGAATCGCAGAAAAAAAATGCAAGTGATTTATGTGCAACTGGTTGAATGGATGGCTGCGCAAGGCTGCGCGATGATCTGCGATCATCTTGGTGTCGGAAACACGATGGAAACAGGCACTGGTCTACATCTCCGTGTAGACCTTTATCAGGGGGAGTAGAAGCTTCTACTCCCCCTGATTCAACGCTCTTCGCACCCCTTGCTGGGCACGTGTCTAGCCATTTCGGGAGCAAACTGGCCAGAAGTCATGCCCGTATCAGTGAGGATGCTGAGCTGCGTATCGTGCACATCACACATACTGTCAGCTGCGCGCGGTCTCACCAGCGCTGGGGCACTTCGATCGGCCCTGAAAATATCTTTCGATTCGCCTCTCCTGACGAGGTGCAGCCAGCAGCAGAGGCGTGATCTGCTGCAGACCAGGTATTAGCGAATGAACCAAGTGAACCGTTCGCTGCCCCAATTTCCGGGCTTGCGGTCGCAGTCTGCGGGTTCTGCATTTGATGTCGTTGGCGCGCTGCTGTGCATGATGATGTTTGATCGGCCGACGTTCTGGCACATTGCATTGGTCATTGATATGGTCACTTCGCACAGTACATGCTCGAACAGCTAATCTCGTCGCATCGCAATCACATAGGCATGCCGTCATGCATAGTGACGCGCGGTTGCACAACATGGAATGAGCGACCAGCTTTTTCCATTTGCGACATCATCCGGCAGCGTTGAATGCCGGGCATCAGGCGTTTTGAACCAACATGCATCCCCAGCAGGCGATCAAGGCACAGTCAGCTTCACCGCTGCTTGACAGTCATGGCCCTGCCTGCTGATCGCCACTGGCGGATCGGCGGCTCCGTCGTCAGAATGCACAGAGCCATCGCGGAGCACACTTCCGAGACGGTGCCATTTCCTGCAAAGCAGGCAACAGGCCGCGCCCGGAAGGCGGCACATCGGCGTGGCAGCCATGGCGGCGGCGCGAAAGGAGGCGCCCGGCGGCGCCTGGGCATCCCCCATCTCCTCGGAGCTCATTGTCAGCCAGTCCATCGGGCTAGGCGCGCCGACGGTCGCGCCGGACGGCCGCATCTTCTGGCTGGAGGGGCGGCCGACTGAAGGCGGCCGCCAAGTGCTCGTCAGCAGGTGGGGACGCTTTGTGAATTAGCAGCAGCGCCGCTGCCGCGCTGCCGCAGGCCGCAAATGATGCCGTGTCTGCATGCATGGGCGCGCTCAGGCTACCGGGCAGCGAGGGCGGGACATGCCGCCGGTCCTGGGGACCAGCGAGCGCTTCAGCCAGCGGCACAATCAATGCTTGCTGACTCTCTGACATTCCCGCTGTCCTTCAATGCATTCATTGGCATTCATCACCAACAAGGTGCCCGCACACATCTCCAGGTCGCCAGACGGCACGGTGGCGGATGTACTGCCGGGCGCGGACAGCGGCTTCAACGCGCGCACGCGCGTGCACGAGTATGGCGGTGGCGAGAGCGTCGCGGGCGAGGGCGCCATCTTCTGGTCGAACTTCAAGTGAGTTGGGCCATGAGGCCAACCGCGCCGGTGTTGGCAACCCGGGGCACTGAGCTTTGATCAACCGATGGCACAAGCTCCTGTTGCGAGCAAAGGCGTCATATGTGCTTGCAGACGCCAGGTCCCTTTTCTCAACCTGCTTGGAACAACAGAAGCCGTTGTATTTCCGCCGTCCAACACTGTTCCATGCGTGCGATGCAACCCTCCCATGCCGCGGCGCAGGGACCAGCGCGCGTATCAGCAGGTGGTGTGCGCAAACGGCGCTTGTTCAGTGCCGGAACCGCTGACGGGCGCGGGCATCCACATTCTGACACATACCTCTGCGCCGTGCTGCTGCAGGGACCAGCGCGTGTACAAGCAGGCGGTCGGCGCCGACGGTGCTTTCTCGGCGCCGGAGCCGCTGACGGGCGCCGACTCGCAGCACCGCTACGCAGACGCGGTGATCGACAAGAGGTTCGACCGGCTGGTCGCCGTGCGGGAGGACCACTCGGGCGAGGGCGAGCCCGTCAACTCCGTTGCGGCCGTTGGTGCGCAGTCTTGAAACGAACTTCTCTGGACACTAGTTGGTGCGCATTTTCACAAAGTGAATCATCTGGGCATTGGGAAGATAGTTGAGTAGGTGGCGTGTTCTGCCCTCATCAGGGTGCAGGGACCTGCTTGGCAAGGGCCGGCCGTGGGAAGCACTGTGCGTCAGCAGCCGCCTTTCAGGCAATAACTGCTCGTTGTCCTTCCGTCTGCAGACCTGAAGACCGGCGAGAGCACGGTGCTGGCGGAGGGCCGGGACTTCTACTCGGCACCGCGCCTCAACGCCAACAGCACCAAGGCAAGCTAGATCTCCCGATTTTGTTTCAGGAATGCACAAATGCAGAACGCTGACGAATGCAGACCATATTGCACAGGCATGTCTACAACCAGCACAGTAGACCGGTTTTTCCAATATGATTTGCATTCGCCCGCCTGCTTTCTTTCGGTTGTGCGCACCTAGGCAGCTTCCATCTGGCAGGATGATGTGGCATGATGCGCCAGCTCAAGCTGCCTGCACTGCACCTTTTGAAAAGGAGATGCGACTCATGGACGGGATCGTATCTTCTGACTGCTGCAGCTGGCGTGGGTGTGCTGGGACCACCCAAACATGCCGTGGGACGACACCGAGCTGTGGTTGGCCGATGTGTCTGACTCTGGCGACCTTGGCCAGCCGCGCAAGGTCTGCATATCTCTTCTCCTTTCTGGTCAAGCAGTCTATTTTCGACTCCTCTGGCGCATGTGCAGCCTTGGCCATTGACCACAGTCGCCCGCTCCTGCTCGGCGGCTCGCGGCTTCTTTGCGCTTGTAACACAGGCTCAGGCCATTGTGCTGCAGGGTGTGTGCGCCCAAGCAAACAACCAAAAGCGGCTTGCTAAATCCTGAACCAAAGTCACAAAGTCTTCTCAAAGAACCCCTTATCTTGAATGAGGACAGGTGGCGGGCGGCCCCGGCGAGAGCGTGGTGCAGCCGCTGTGGAGCGACGCGGGGCTGTCCTTCGTCAGCGACCGCACCGACTGGTGGAACATCTACACCGAGACGTCGCCCGGCCAGGTGAGGAGCGCAATCTCCAACACAACACGCGAATACGGCAGGTTCATCCAAGAGTTCCAACTGCAGCTGCGCTCTGCTGGATGAGGCTACCAGGCAATGGCGAGCAGCCCTGCTGAGCCGCGCTGAGTCGTCGGTGCCTGGCTTGTCACAGGTGACCATTGACACGCCGCAAGGCTGCTGGGTGTGCAGGTGAAGCCGCTGCTGAACATCGAGGCCGAGTTTGCGCCGCCCGCCTGGATGTTTGGCGGCCGCTCGTACCAGCCACTGCCCGGCGGCGCGTTCCTGGCTGTCTACAGGTGTGTGACGATACTGTGACGACATATTCTTTGCCAGCTGATGCGGACTGAGCATCTGAGCTACAGCTCACACCATCCCGCAGTGCATGGGTCCTTCCTGCTGAGCGCTGATGGACCAAAGACCAGATCAACAGTGCCTCCTCCGCATTGAGTTGTTGCTGTTGTTGTTGCCGAAGCGCGTCGGAGACGGCGGGCGCGACGCTGGCGGTCATCAACCCAGCAGATCGCATTCAACATGCAAATGATGCAAAGCGCAAGAATAACGAACACTTCACTGTTTCTGCAGCGCGCCGGACTCGGCGGGCTCGACGCTGGCGGTCATCAACCCGGCGGACTGCAGCGTCAAGGAGCTCAGCACGCCCTACGCCGCCTATGGCAACGTGTCCGTGCAGCAGGTGCCGCCTCGGGGATGGCCAACAGTGTTGTTTTGCATCCCGGAAGAAGTGTTTTCCTGCTGGACGCCACTGTCTGCAACTGCTCGAGTTCATGCTCGCTGCGCGGTGTGCTTCAGCTGCCAGCGCCGCCCTTGAGCCAGCCGCATCGCTGGCGCATGACTTGGGCAGTGCGCTGCGGTGACGAGCTGCCGGCGGGCACTCCGGGCACGTCACCGATGAAATCCTCGGAAACAGTTCCATCTTCAACCTTGGCTCTTGCGAGCGAGCTTTGTTCGTGGGTGAGCGCTGGACTGACGGTGGGAATGCCGGGCACATTGCCGCTCACGCCCAGCAAGGCGGATCCACATTCTGGTCGACTTGCAATCATTGACCAACCAGAAGTCAGTCAAGGAGCAATTGGTCCATCTGCAGGTGGGCGGCAAGCTGGTGGTCGGGACATCGGGCACGTCTCCGCTGAAGCCGAGCGAGGTGGCGCTGCTTGAGGTGTCTTCCGTGGAGGAACTCATTGCGTCAAAGCCGGAGCAGTGGCAGACGCTGCAGCGCTCCAGCCGCGCGCAGGTGATTTGACTGAGCTCTGGGACGTGTCTTGAACTGACTGTTGCTGCTCCAGGCAAGAGTTGCAACGCGCCCGCTGGTGGATTCATGGCGGACGCCCGTAAGCCACCCTGTATGTGTTGCACGCAAATCTCTATCTGACTTCACAGATATGTCCATGCCTGCCACCAGCTGTTCGGCTGCTCCTCCTTGGTTCTTCCATTGTCCATGGTGCATCAGTTCCGAGTCGAAGTCTCCAAATCCCAAACCTCAGCTGGACGAGGGTTACCTCTCACAGCCGGAGAGCATCGCCGTTCCCAACCACTGAAGGCACGAATTGATGGATATCATTAGCAGCACAAAAGTGAACAGCAGCAACAGCAAGAACAATACGGCTAATACTTTCTCGGTTTCATTGCCGCCAGGTGGACGAGGGGTACCTATCACAGCCGGAGAGCATCGCGTTCCCCACCACCGACGGCAAGACGGCGTACATGAACCACTACCCGCCAGCGAACAAGGACTTCCAGCTTCCGCGCGGCGCCGCGCCGCCGCTGCTGGTCAGGCTCCTGCCTTGCAACGTGTCGCACCGCATCAGCAGCAGGGAAATGTGACTTGCATGGCCCTGCGAGGGCACACACGTCGCTACAGGCTGTTCCAGACAAACCACCAACCATTCACGCAAAATTTATCCAATCGTGTGTCACTGGTCCCAGGTCAAGATTCATGGCGGCCCCACAGCCTCGGCGTCAACGGCCTTCAGCCTGGGCATTCAGTTCTGGACCAGCAGAGGTGCGTGGATTCGAGGTGCTGTGCGTGGATCTGAGTATGCCGAAGGGTTGCCAGAGCGTCGTCAAGATTGTTGATTGGCAAAATCGAGTTTTTTTTTCAATCTGGAAGAGCAGAGGCACCTGGAAAAAAAGCACAAAGTGCTGAACAAAGTGCTGAAGGGTTACTTGTACCCTTGATCGATTCAACAATTTCTGAGTTTCTATCCGGGCGCCAGACTGTACGCAATGACTTCCAGCGCCGAGGGTTTGGCGCATTCGAGAATAATGTTTTGGAGTTGGGCCAGACGTGTGGGCGTCGTCACGCAGGCTACGCTGTGGCAGACGTGAACTACGGCGGCAGCACTGGCTACGGGCGGAAGTACCGGAAGCGGCTCGCGGGCAACTGGGGCATTGTCGATGTGGACGACTGCTCCAACGCGGCCACGTGAGATATTCTCTCAAGTTGCTTCTCTACATTTTGACGGTTGTGTATTGCAATAGCGAATAGTCTACTGCAATAGCGTGCTTTTATATGCTTGAAAACTATGATGTTACCTGGACAATGCATTCACATGATTGCAAGGGCATGGTTGTTTTTTGCATGGACGACACACTGTCTTCTCAGGCTGACTTTGGGGTTCTCGTTGCAGGTACCTGGCAGACAAGGGGCTGGCGGACTCGAAAAAGCTGTGCATTACGGGCGGCAGCGCCGGTGGCTACACCACGCTGGCCTGCCTCGCCTTCAGGTGCGCAGCATCTATTGCGACAGAAGAATCAGCACGGGCATGTACGTGCAGCTGAACTTGTGATCGCAGCTGTGACGGAATGGCTCCCCAGGCGTCGGACAGGGCACTTGGGCGATGGTTCCTCGAAATGCACTGCAAGAGAAAATTATGTTTCTTTCGACTTGTATTCAATAGTACGATTCTTCACTCCGCAGGAAGGTGTTCAGCGCAGGCGCCAGCCACTACGGCGTGGCCGACCTGCAGCTGCTGGCGGCCGAGACGCACAAATTCGAAAGCAGGTCCGAGCTTTGAGTCTGCTGCAGGGTCCCCTTGTTCCCGTCGATTCTGCCATTGGTTTTCTGCTGCTCATCATACAGTCGCACCATGCACGCAGCGTGCTAGGGTGGACATCCGCTCCTTGTTTTCGAACCTTCAAGCTCCAGCATGCGCAACAGCTCTTCAAGACGACCGGAGCTCCATGCATGTGCAGGACGAGACTGCTCAGAGAACCCATGTTACATTGCAGGTACCTGGACGGTCTGATCGGGCAGTGGCCCGAGGACAAGGCCATCTACAAGGAGCGTTCGCCCATCAACTCGCTGGACAGCTTCGACTCGCCTGTCGTCTTCTTCCAGGTAAAGTTCAATCACATAGTGTGTCAAGCCCAGGGCCCCAAGCCTGGTTGCAGCGGGTCGTGTGTGGTTCCTTGAAATGTGATTACATAATGCAGGGGGAGGCCGAACTGAAAAGCAGACTGTAGTTCATGAGCGGCCGCTGCCAGGTTTCCGCATGCTCAGGGGCAGGAGGGCAAGGTGGTGGGGCCCACTTTAACCCGAATTTCGACACAAAAGTGTCCTATGCGTCACCAGAGCCGCCACTGAACCTAATTTTCTGTACTCCAAACTGCAGTCATGTTTGCTGCAGGGGGAGGAGGACAAGGTGGTGCCGCCCAACCAAGCGGTGGACTGCTATGAGGCGCTCAAGGCCAAGGGCTTGTCTACCGCGCTGGTGCTCTTCCCCGGCGAGCAGCACGGCTTCCGCCAGGTGCACCCCTGGTCCAATGAGGAGAGAATAGCTGTGCCGAACTCGCATCGAAGTCTGCGCCGACCGCTGCACCTGCCGTGGCGCATTGCGCTGCACGCGCGGCGCTGCATGCGCAGTAAACTGCGCAACGGGCCTCTGTCCCTTGATCTAACAATCAGCTGGGCCCCGGGGGCCTCCAGGGCCGCCTACTTCGGCAGTGCTCGCAGCCGCCAGTCGCCGATGCTGTCAGTTTGTGATGATGCCTTTCCCGCCAGTCGCCTTGGCCGATGCCAGCACCTGCAATGACACCGTTTCTGCTGCCTGACAGGCGCCCAACATCCGACGCGCGCTGGACGGCGAGCTGTATTTCTATGGCAAGACGCTGAACTTCCCGGTAAACATGCCGGAGGGCCTGCAGCCGCCGGAGATTGTCAACGCTGCCTGAAGGATTTGGTCTGGCGCCGCAGCACATGCATGTCCAGTGTCAAGTGATAGGTAGTCAAGCCTGGCTGCACGCTAGAATATGAATCACGGTGTTCATGTTGATGCGTTGGTGCGACCAGCTTGGGCACTCCAAACCGAGGTGGTCCCGGTACAATCTCAATTTCTGCCCTTTCAACTGCACGTGCAGCGTCACATGCACCAGCGCTGGCCCCAATCCGCCACAGGATCATGTCGACAACACAGGCTGTTGGACGACTTCCGCTCTCGCCTGCGAAGTCCGCAACGTCACCGCTTGGTCAGCAAACTCCGTCTTCTGCGCACCTCACGTGCCACGCGCTAAGCTCTACTGCTACAGCGTGCCGCGATGGAGGGCAGCCAGCCTGCGCACGACGCTGACAAGAGCTCGTCGGAGGCCGAGCTTGACATAGAGAAGTGCGTTGCTCCGTTGGCTGTTGATCACACAGGAATTACGTGTGTCAGCCTGTCGTGAGTCAGCCAGGAGGTCGTGCCGGAAGCAGCTTGGCCATCCCTGGCAACATGTTTCCGTGGCTCGGGTGTGAAGAATTCAGCTCCTGTGTCAGAACCAATATAACAACGCAGGCAACAGGATGCAAGACCCGGCGGCGAAGGGAATGGGGATGGGGAGGCGCCGCTCCGCCGCTGGAGGACCGGCAGCCTGGTGAGCTGCGTGTACACGCTTTCTGGTGGAAGCTATCATTGGAACGATCAACTCGCTTGAGGAGCATGCACTCGCACATGCCAACCACAATGGCATGGCCGCCAACTTTGCAACGCATGACGGCGTGGGGCCAGCAGCAGGGCTCCTGCACAACTTTGCTTAGATGCATGATTGATAAGCATGCTTCGGCGCATGCACCTCCCGCATCTGCCGCCGTCAGCTGCTCCATGCTGCATCTCTGCGGCCGCATCTGCGCGAATGACGGCCACTCATCTGAAGGCCACTCATCTGATGCCTGCCTGCAGGACAACCTGCGGTGGAATGCGGGCAACCGCGAGTTTGGGCGCGAAGACGAGGGCTCAGTGCACAGCTCGCGACACTCCTCACGTGCCGGCAGCCGCCACGGCGGCTCCGCCTATGACGGCGGGTCCCGCCACGGCGGCTCGGCTTTCGGCGGCTCGCGGCACAGCGGCACAGCCTACGTCGTCGCTGACGCCTCGGCTCACGGCGGGTCGCACCATGGCGGTTCGCACCACGGCGGTGACCGCTCGGCGCACGGCGGCTCGCGGCTGGCCAACGGTAGCAAGCACGGCGGCAGCGAGTTCTTCAATGGAGGCAGCAGGGCCGGCGGCAGCGACGGCGGCGGCAGCTTGAGCAGCATTCGGTCGCCGGGCTACGAGCTGCCCGGGCAGGGCGGCCCGCTGCAGGACAATGCAGGGGTGAGCCCGCAAAGAACAATGTCCTGCTGTCTGTTCTGCGTTCCTGTTCTGCAACGACAAAGACAGCAGGCTCAGCGGCAGCGGTGGCTGACGGCGCCCTGGCTGACGGCGCCCTGTAGGCGCCCTGTTGGCCCAGGCGACCTGCTGGGTGGCGACGCTGGGGGCCCAAGAGCCACGGCATGTCGCGTTCAGGGGCTTCCACTGCAAGTTCGAGGCAGACCACTAATGATCGGGGTCGGCTTGCCGACTGCACAGAACGCGCTGGCGACGCAGCAGCAATCATGCCTCCTGCTTGCAGCTGCACTAAGACACCAGGATGTGTCAGCTCCTGATGTGTCGAGCGAATGCTGTGTGCTTATGAACAGTCGGAGCGTCCCCTGACCTGTGCTGCCTGTTTTCATATAGGGTTTTTCGTTGCACCCGCAGCTGTCGTTGAGTCGATAGAGGCGCCCAGCCGCACGACACCTGTCTCAAGCAAATGCTTACTAACTCAAGCGAACGATGTGTTTGTCTGACTTGCACTGTTCCATCTCCGCAGCTATCGATGAGGTCGATGGAGGCGCAGCGGCCGCACAAGTCCATGACCGCCAAGCTGGCTGAGCCAGCCAAGGGCGCAGCCAAGGGCGCAGCCAAGGGCGCCTGGCGCCCGCTCCGCGCGCTACTGCGCAAGTGGCGAGGGGTGTGTCTCCCTGCAAGCTGACAGTCGCTGGAGTGTTGAAATGCGGCGGTCCTGCAGACCTCCAATGGCAAGGGGCACCCTCGCTGTGTGCATCTGTGACACTGTGCGTCGTGTGATTGTGCATCAATATTCCGTCACACATCTTGCAGAATGGCTGGTCGCAAACGCCTGCCGGCCGCCTCTGCGCAGGGTCTGGACACAGCGCACCCGCGGCCGTCGCACTGGTGGGGCATGCTCATAATGCCGTTTGGCGGGTGAGCCGACTGACGGTCATGTAATCTGTGCACGACAATCTGTGCGGTGCAGTCCTTTACTGCAATATGTCACCTCTGAGCGACTGGAAGAAGCTTCTGATTGCTGGCGGCACAGATGAGCAACTGTGGGATGACCAATTGTGCATTGTCTTTCCCAACGAACTCAGGTTTCTGGGCATCCTGTGGATTGCGGGCATCAACCGGTACACGCTGCCGGACCTGGACATGCGCATCCTAAACCCTACCTTCGGCGCCAGCGCGGTGCTGCTCTTCGGCGTGCCCGAGTCCAAGCTGTCGCAGCCACGCAACTTCCTCGGTGCGCCGCAGCCTCCCGTTTACATCCTGGGCATAAGTCAGGGCATTTCTTGTCCTTGTCCGAGACATCACTTGCGACAACACTGTCCTGTTGCCGGAGTGTCGCCGCCCAAGCCATGGGCTGCAGGCATGGTGCACAGGCACGCAATGGCCGTTGTATGTGAACAGAAAGCTGCGGATCAGGGCATCAGTGCCGCCCTCAGCCCCTGCGTCTGTGCCTGATGCAGAAACGTGCAGTGCCATTTCTGCTCGCATGGCAGCCCAACCTGTCATGTGCGAGGCGGCCTCAAGGCACAATCCCTGCTCCTCCGCAGGCGGGCAGCTCGTCTCGGTGCTCACCGGTTGCGTGGTGCGCAACATCTTCCCGGACAGTGTGTCCTGGGTGGCAGCGCCGGTGGCCGTCGGCGTGGCGCTCTTCCTCATGATGCTGACGCGCACTGTGCATCCCCCAGGCGCGTACCTGTCTCTGTTCCTGTTTCTGCTTCCTGGCGCCTGTTGGTGCCATGGCATAGCGCTCGTCCTGCTGATGCTGACGAGCACCGTGCAGTCGTCAGCCTGGATGTGTTGGCCTAGGCAGCGCTGGGGCAGGAAGAGTCGGCTTCCTTGCTTGGTTCCTATGGTTCTGGCATCGTTGCCTGCCACTGCCGACCAACTGACGGAATCCCAGAAACTGCACAACAAGAACTCACCAGACTGAACAAGCAGCATGTTGACGTGCTGGCAGGCGGCGCGACGGCGCTGATGGTGGCCTCCGCCGTCCCACACGGCCGATGGGCATCCTTTATCTATGTTACGGCCATCATGATCGGCAGCCTCGGCATGCAGGTGCGTCATTTGCGCGAATTGCCCCGTTTTCCTGTGTCCTGCCTTCCAGATAACCAGATGGCAGCATCCTGCAGCACACCACTAGCCAGTGCTGCCATCGCAGATCATAGCGCTGGTGATGAACGTCATTGCGCCCGGCAGCCGGTACCCAACCTTCTGGTGCGCTTTTGAGCGTCATCCTGGCAGCTTTGCAATATGTGACATCTCAGCAGAATTGAGATATTGCAGCTGGGCTTGCCTCTCCAGGGCGCGATCAGGATCCTTGACCTGAGGCGCCGGCATCGCAATCACGACTCGCTGTCTCTCACAGCTGTCCGCACCAGCACACACAGACATACGAGCCTTCTGACCTATGCCCAATGCTCCTGACGCAGCCAGGACTCGATTGCGTGCAGGTGGGGCTCAGACAATCTTTTTGGCGGTTTGTGATGCCCGCCCGGGGCATCTGGCAGGCTGACGGCAGCATCTTGCTCGCTCCCAGATTTTCAGTCGCGCCCAGCCTCAGGCAGGCAGCGCCTTCACAGAGAAAATGCGCTGTGGCACTTGCGGGAATTTTACTTGTAGTGTGTTCAAATAGCACTGCACGTAGTTCCGCATCCGCTATATATCTGTGGTCTCACCAAGGTGGCAGCTTGCACTTCCGCTGGTCAAAACATAGAATGTAATGCCCTGCGTGCCTCATCACAGAAACGTATCCATGCAATTGACTCGCGGGCCTGATCCGATTCCTCACTTCAACGGTCCAGAATGAATTCGGAACCACCACGGATGTGCGTCCTTCCGAAACAAACCTTTGCAGCATGCCCGCATCGAATATGCTAGATAAGCCCCCTCCAGCTTTGGAGACGCATATCTAAACCATAGACCCATCGCATGCTGTATCATTAATGTTGACCATAGATTCGGCCTTCGAAACGCGACGTACGTTATAGTGCCCGTCCCAGCACAATTGCGGTGTGCTTGTTGGACCTGATAAAAATTGAGGCGGTCCTGGCTGCGGGCTCCATCGGCCACTGCAGGCTGTAAATTCCGACGGTGTGATACTGCCTTGCGTTCGATTTTGTCGGCACCACGACACGTTGCTTCTCATTCCTGTCAATGCAGTGAGAGTATGGCTGCCTCTTTCCCTTTGCTTCTCCACACGCATGTTCTGCCAGAGCAGCGACGCTTTGCTACGTTCGTTTGGGGTTGAGCTTGGAACATTGGACATTCATCAAACCTTTTTTCAATGTTGAATTCTTGAAGAATGTGCGTTGTGCAGGTGACGAGCAGAATACAACACAGCTGTCAATCTCGCCTGCGCAAGGTCAGGGAATCTCTGACGTTGCGACGGAGACCATGAATCCGGAGGCGTGCCGCGCCGATGACTGCGGCCTTGTTCGTGTGCACATTGGCGCATGTGGCAGGCTGCAAGAGCCTTGATCCCCATGCCAGCCTCGCCGCCCATCGGCGGTCGGCTGTGTTCATTCGCTTCGCAGCTGAACGTTTCAGCTGCACCAGGGAGGGCCTCACCCAGACGGACAGCGGTATACCTACGTAGCTGCAACGCACTTTTCCCTTTCGGCCACTGGGCCCTCTCGCCGCAACCCATCTCTTTCTGTGCCGGCGGCTGTGGGCATTTGGCAGGCGCCGTTTACTTAAAGCTTTCAGTGTCATAACACTGATTTGAGCTCGTATCAAAGTACGCCTTATATTTAAAGTTCGATTCGAGTACTGATAGTGATTTTTGGATCACATGCTGCACTAAAGAATATGTTTGCCGTTGCTGGTGGGCGTTTACACATGCGCAACTTCATTGGAGGAATGTTTGGCGGTTTTCCCTGAGACCTCAACCTCCGTTGGCAGGAGGTGGTCTCGGCTGCTCTGTGATAGGATACTGCTGCTATACCGATGG
>JAABUM010001286.1_pt1 | contig 38149 bp, 62 predicted proteins | sample 5559161 | NCBI WGS metagenome assembly JAABUM01 (sample SAMN10711868, study PRJNA513369) | rock metagenome | isolation source: Antarctica rocks | place: Antarctica: Victoria Land, Siegfried Peak nord
TGTTCCATCATTCATGTTGAGTGTCGTTGTTTGCAAAGGCCAACAGCTAGGGCGTGAGGACGCACCTCCGAAAGCGGTTCCGGCTCATCCTTGGCTGCAGCGCAGTTTCAGGGTCCTGCTGCAGGCTGCAGTGCGATCGTTAAGGGAGTGTTTGCTTGTGCATTGCAGAGAACATGCGGCGAGAGGGCTTTGAGTTCGCGGTCTCCCCACCCAAGGTGGTGTTCAGGTCAGGTTCACCACAGCAACCCGGCAACAACTTGCCAAGTTTCAAACCATGTCCTACATACTTGTCACTGCTGCGCGCGCATTCGACAAGACATCGCGCATTTGGCACGCTGCTGTCCTTTTGGCCCGCCATGTTCGGTTCCCAGGCCTCGCGCTGCAAACCCGCCACTGCAAACCCGTGCGATTTTCGCTGCAGGGTGGAGGAGGGGCAGCGGCAGGAGCCCTTTGAGGAGCTGGTGTGCGAGATCGACGACGACCACACGGGCGCCGTCATCGAGGCCGTCACCCTGCGCAAGGGAGAGGCGCGTTTGTTGTTTGTGTGTCTAGCGTTGTCCGTTTCGATGCCACACAGTATTTCACAATGTACCTTGGCGCCGTCGTCAAGGCCGTCGCCAGGCGCAAGGGCTAGGTGACTTGAATTTGTCCTATTCATCTACTGCCATACCATGCTCACATTCGAAGCCGCATCATGCACTCCCTACGCCGGCGCCGTCATCGAGGCCCTCATTCTGCGCAAGCGCAAGGTGATTGCTTTGTCAGTAGATTGTTATCAATTCCGTCATGCACTCCTAAGCCAGCGCCGTCATTGAGGCCCTCACCCTGCGTAAGAGCTGGCATGCTACAACCCTGGTGCTCAAAAACCTTGCAAATTGACTTGATCAGTGAGCTCGAAGTGTCTCGAGTCGTGTACTCTCGACACTGCTGCATGACAGGCCAAGCAGCACCTGACCTTCGCGCAGTCGTTGTCAACCCGATGCGCTCCATGTCACTGCAAACGAAACATCCCTCAACTCTTCTGCAGCTGTTTTCCTTCTTATAAGCGCAGCTGCTGGGCATGGAGCCGATCGAGGGCGAAGGGAAGCAGCACCTCACCTTCAGTGCGCCGTCGCGCGGCCTCATCGGCTTCCGCTCCCAGTTCGCGACGCTGACGCGCGGTTCCGGGCTCATGCACCGCGCGTTTGCCGAGTATCGCGAATACGCGGGCCCCCTGGACCGCGTCCGCAAGGGCGCCCTGGTCGCCATGGCAGGTCAAATCCAGTATTCCAGTATCCGACATGAAACGCCAGCACCGCATTCTCTGTGCTTTCGCTGGACCGCGTTCGCCATGGCGCCCTGCCAGGGCTGGTGGAAATGTGTGCAGCTGGCTTCCTCTGGCAGCGCTCTCGGTAGTGAAGAGAGCTGAAGATGCTGCACCGCTCACTGCGGCAACCCTGCTTCTGCTGCGCTGTACTCACCAATCTTGTTGCTTTCGTGTTGCTTGCAGACAGACCGACATTGCACGGTGTCAATGCAATGCTGACATTTCCGCTGCGCAGACGGGACGACCACGCTGCACGCGCTGGGGGAGCTGCAGGTGCGGGGCACGCTGTTCATCGGCACGCACGCCGAGACCTACAGCGGCATGATCATCGGCGAGTCCGCGCGCGAGGCCGATATGGAGGCACGCCTGTCATGTCAAAAAGCTCGATAAGAAGATCAGTGTGTTTTCCACACCTGTTTCCCTTGTGGCGCGATGAGAGCCTGTGCCCTGCACTGCACTGCAAGTGGAGGCAGCCCAGGTGATCAGCGCGTCGCCACACGTATTCATAAGGGAGTGATGCCTGCCACACATGCTGGTGAGGCTCTGTGTGCAGCAGCGGGGCTATCCACCCCGCAGCGATTCCAGGCGCCGGAAGCCACGACGGTCCTGAAGAAAACCCTTGTAACGCTGAGCAGGTCAACCCGGTGCGGGAGAAGAAGCTGACCAACGTGCGGACGACGGCGGCGGACGAGAAGGTGTTCCTTTCGCCGCCGCGGCAGCTGACGCTCGAGGACGCCATCGGTGCGCAATGTGCTTATTGGTCTGGAAACGATAATGCCTTGTCAATCATAAGCAGCTCCATGTGAGAAGGTGTTCCTGTCGCCGCCGCCGCGGCTGACGCTCGAGGATGCCATCAGTGCGTATTGCTGTGCTTAGCTTTTAGTTTCGCAGTGATGGGCTATGTTCTGAGCAAGAATGCAGCTTCAGCATTGCGATGATTGCAACGTGCCTGGGTGATTGACAAGGGGTGGCAGTCATGCTGCAGGCTATGTCTCGGCGGACGAGCTCATAGAGATCACACCGACACAGATCAGGTGCGGGCTTTGTGCTGGATGTCATTGAGGTGTGAATCGGCTGCCGCTTCGATCATGGCGCCACACCATTCATCATCAACGTACTAACGTGCTGGTTCCGAAGGCGTGTTCCAGATGCAAAGATTGATTGTGCGGCACCCTGCAGGTTGCGGAAACGCATCCTGGACCCCAGCACGCGCAAGGCAAACACACGCCGCAACAAATGAGTTCAGATCGAGGTCAGAGTAGGATCTGGCAGTGGACGCTCTTGCAGTGGACGCATATTCTTTTGCAAAGCAGTCGTCTAGCTTGAGTGTCATTTTGAGAGGCGTGATTCAGAGAACGTGTAATGACGTTGTCCTACGTACACGTATCTAGAGTGTCATTCTGCTGATGTCCAGCGCACGAGGGAGAGATGCTTGACCTTTCTCGCGTGTCGCACAGCTTCCGCCTGAGGCCGACTGAAGGTTGCCGAGCCTTCGAGCCGCGGCATGACTCAAAAGTGTCTCGCCGAGACAAACGCGCGGTTTTCCGGGACGTCCCCAACCTTCCGGATCAGATTGGCCGTCTACTTGACGCCCAGAAGTTCGACATCGAACACGAGTGTGGCGTTCGGTGGAATCACACTGCGAATGAGCGAGTTGTTTACGTCATGGCATGGCGGACCCGCCAGACGTGATCGACTGACAAAAAAAAACCCTCGAAATCAAAAGGACGCAAATTAAAGAGTACATAATGAGCTGCAAGAACATACAGCGTAAGCGCAGCACTCAAGGAAGGGGTCGTAGGGAAGGGATGATAAATAAGTAAAACGCTCACCCGCCAGCACCGCGGGCGCCGTAGGCGTAGCTGCAGGGATATGTAACAAAAAATCGGTACCCCGAACATCTGGGAAGTTGTCTGGTGCACGAGATTGAGCAAACACACAAATGCTGCTGTCTGGTTCATTCACAACCGTGTATCACATGGCTTTGGTGCATTGTAGAGTGTGGGAATTCGCTTGACAGCCGTCGGCCAAACGCTCACTCTGGCGGGCAGGTGAGCTCCACCCGTTGGCCGATGGACATCTGCGCCACGCCCTCGTCCCAGCCCTTGATCACCTGGCCTGTTTGCATGCAGAGGAGTAACAGTCAGTGCGCCACACCAACAAATATCTGGCAATGCAAATCTGGTCAGTCCAGTCTGACTGCGCTGTGACTGAGGCTCAACGCACCCTGGCCGATGCGGAATTCGAAGGGAGAGCCGCGGTCGCGCGAGCTGTCAAACTTCTTGCCGTCGGGGAACGTGCCCGTGTAGTGCACGGAGACCTGCGGGCCAAAATGATCAGTGTTTCGTTCATGCCATTTGGACACCGGGGAGGAAAACCATCTTATCAAGAGCTTGTCGGACTGGATGCTGACGAATTATGACATCTCACCGTCTGGCCCTTCTTGGGGAAGGTCTTGCCGTCGCCCTCCTTCGTGGTCTGCCGGATCATCAGACGTCCAAGAGCGTCAGCAACATATCGGCTTGCAATGCGATTAGTGCAGGTATCGATGCAATGTAATTGACCAGATTCGCATAATGCGTCATGCGATGCACACGGCCGCTATTCAGGCGAGGAAGCTCGGTGGTACCTGGATCTGCAGCGACATCTTGGTGAGGACACGGGGACGGCCTGCACGGGAGCTTGCTGCGCGCTGGAAGTTGACCGGAGAGCTGATCTGCTTGCCGGCGAAGCTCAGGGCGGCACGCATCTTTACATTCAGACCCAAACGCTGACGGTGCGAGGCCTAAAGACAGTTCTGCCCCTTGGCGGCGCCTCGCCAAACCCTAAATGACCTCTGGCATCAAGTATTGTCAGCCAGTAAAGCTCTGCTCACACCGCTACCTACCTCGTACGCACTTTACACGGCCCGTGGTTCCCAGACGGCCAATTGCTGCGTATGGGACTGGCAGCGCCGCAAGCAATGGTGACGCATCACAGCATGCCCACGCCGTCTCGGCCCCGCCTTATCCGCCAACCAGCCTGCGGCGGAAGCCTGCTGTAGACCTGTGCGCAAGGCACCGCATTTCAGTTAACGCGCAGCATCAAGCACGCAATCCACAGGCACGCGAAGCAGAGCAAGCCTGAGCCATGTGTGTACCCAGTCGTCTGTTGAGGCAGCACAAGACATGTCGCCGTGTGATGTCTGCATCTGCCCATGCTCAGCCAGAACTTCGCATGAGTGCATCTCATTGAGCGCCTGGCGACACAGATGCCTTGAGGGGCAATCGTGGCGGTGCACTTGCATGCTCAGCCAGGGGAATGGTTGGCGCACCAGGCAGCGCATGACGCATCACACGGACGGCCCATCTTTCTGGCGCAGCTGCATGCGCTGTCGTTAGCCGCTTGCGCCCCCGAGCTGCTTCCGCAAGGACTTGAGGGACCCGGTGTCAAAGTCCAGCAGCAGGCAGTCAGCAGTTGCGTTGCCGGATGCCGCGCCACCCCCGGGACCCAGCGCCGGCGACGGCTGCAGCAGCCTGAATGTCCATACGAGATGGAACAGTTTTTTGGCAAGTGCGGCGGAGCTGCTGCTGTCAGAAGGAGGCTTCCTCAGAAACTCCAGGAATTCCGCTGTCAGCCATGGATCTTTACGCGACCGTTAAGCGACGCAGCAAGGGGACGAGCCGCGCCTGCAGTTGGCGCCGCACTGCAGCGTGTGCAGCACCGGCCCGTGGCGGCCGCAATACACGTCGCAGACGCTCTTGCGTGGCGCGTAAATGACCAGATGCACCTGCAGCAACGAAAATAATACATATGTATATATACGAAGATATATGTTGATAAACGAGATGTATGTACATATACACATAATTATATAAAAGGCTCCTGGAGGCTGTCTGAAACCCTGCCCGGAGACCAGTTGCATCATGTCGGTGCACCAGCTCATGATCCAGTTCAGCAGTCTGATTACATGGTCAAGCCAACTGGAAAGTCATGTCACAGAAACCTGCTGCGATGTGCAGCAAAGGCGCGGGAGTCTTGCAGGTCTTCCAATCAAAGTCACCCTCAGTACAAAGGGTCGAACAAGGTCGGACAAGGCCGAACACGGCCTGTAAACGTTTCATGAGGAACTCATCTCTGCCTGCTTGGCGCGGTTGGAAGGTGACCCTCGAGCCTACAAAGGGGCAAAATGGTCAGAGAACAGGTCTGTATAAGCGCCTACCTCCGTGTCGGGCGGCGACTCAGAGCGCTCCTGCTTAGCGCGCTTGCGCGAGCGCGCTGCCGCCGCCGCGTTGGGGCTGCTCAGCCCGTCCGCTGACGCTGCGCCACCTGCCGCCGGCGTGCCGTCTGCCGCCGCCGGCCGCTGCGGCAGCATCAGCCATGCGCACTGCGCGTCCCGGTAGCCCTGCAGAAACAGCGAGTTCGTCATCAGCTCGAATGCAATTGGGCAGGAGCTTCTTCGGCCTGATACGAACTACTTGGTGCATCGAAACCTTCTTTTTGCACATGGCCGGTATGCTGAGGAACCCTGGGAGATCGAGTGAGGCAGGAGAGCCGCACGTATGTCAACGGCAATACCTTCCACAGGCGTACGATGGCCATGGCGGCGACGTCCAGCAGCATCACGCGGCCCAGCGTGTCCGTCGCCACCGCCATCGCGCCCCTGCGTCCGAAACATGTATGTGCTACCACATCGATGGGCAGACGTGATCTGATGCTCAAGTTGATAGCAGCCGTTCCGGCAAAGCGTCGCAGGCAGCGCAGCAACACAACAGAATGACGCTGCATGGCCGTCGTCGCATGATTCGAGAAGACCCATATGTACGTAACTTCTTGGGCGCCGGCAGCAGGGCAACGAGGGTGCTCGTCATCATGCAGCTCCGCTGCCAGCGCCGCGGCTATGCTCAGTCGTGCAAGGGGTTTTTCATTGACCAATTCTGAGATTCGAACGTCAGACAGCTAATTTGATGCCCACCTGGTCGCAGCAGCAGGGACGTGAGGGGTGCGCGTCCCTTAGCTCCACTGCAAGTGCCGTGGGCTTCTCGCAATTATGACTTGGAATTTGCTGCACGTCAACAAGTCACGATAGGTAATGCCAACCTGGGCGCCAGCAGCAGGGAGGTGAGGGTGCGCGTCTTGTCGTCCCTCAGCTCCACTGCCAAAGCCGCGGCCTCCGCCGGCTGCAGCTTGACCTCGCGCGTCGCGCGCCGCATCGGGCTGCAGGAAGTAGGCCGGTTGCATTTGATGTTTGTCACTGGACTGGGCACGCAACAGGCGGCTGGCGCAGAGTGGGGGGCTGACTGTTGTCGACGTGTCACTGCATCTGGGAGAGCTGTGCGGCTCACACGAGGCCACTGGACCATTTCTTTGGCGTTCAAGAGTCTCTCAGAAAGCGCACACGCCCCTTTGCGCTGGAGATCCAGGTGCACCAGTGTGCAACTGTGCTACTCCTCAGATTCGTCAGCGTGCCCACCTGGGGATCCAGCCCTTCAGAGACTGCGCGATGTCAGACACCATGGCGATGGCTCCCCGCTGCGCGCGCTCTTCCACCTGCGCATGCGCAATCTTGATTTGACACCTGACGACCTGGGTGCTTTTGATGGGAACTGACATCTGGGCAGGCGTCAACGCCCCTCCAGCATCTTGTGTCTCGTGCTGAATAGGCTCAGTCCACGCACAGCAGACCGCGTATTTGACTAGACAGATGCGGACGCCGCGTGCATGACGGTGATGCACCTGCGGAGCCGCACTAGGCCAGGAGGGAGGCGCAGAATCAACCTCGAATGCGGCGATCGGAGGCCGGGTTCCAACGGTGACAATGGTCAGCTTGGGCGCTGCATACGTCCCCTTCATCAGCGCCTGCAGCGTTGGCGGCCGCGTGCCGACGCACACGCCATCGTTCCGCGGGCCTGCAGGGCGTACTCCAGAACATGCTGCTCGTCGTGAGGGGGTCACAGCATCCAGTGATCCTTTTGCCACTCGGCAATGTGTGGGAAGAATGAAGAAGATGGTGCTCTCCTCTGTCTGACACTCGCCACTTCAACCCTCAGGAGGGCCAGAAAGGTGGACAATCAGTTAAAACTTCAGAGAGCCCTACCTGTCGACTTCTGCAGGTCCCACTTGGTGAAGCCCAGGGGATCCAGGCGGTCAGGGTCGGACCAGCTCTGCTGCTGCAGCCGCACCACGGACCGGATCTCCAGGCCCGATAGGCGCGCGGCGGCGTCCGCAAACACGACCGTCACGTCGGCCGCCTCGTCCTGCGGGTTGACACCCATGCAGCTCGCCCTGCGGCAGGGGGTGGGCATGTTTCTGCCAAGACTGTGTGTTCAGGCCAGATGATGCTTTTCAGGAATGGCTGGCTTCAGCAGAAGCGTGACCAGAGCGCGTGGGCAGCATGTCAGCAGCAGCAGCAGCAGCAGCAGCAGCAGCAGCAGCAGCAGCAGCAGCAGCAGCAGCAGCAGCAGCAGCAGCAGCAGCAGCAGCAGCAGCAGCAGCAGCAGCAGCAGCAGCAGCATTACTGAGCTGGTAGTGAATAAACACATATGCAGTGTGGCACCTGACTTGCAGCTTCAGGACGGGCAGCGAGTGCAGCTGCTGCCTGTGCAGCAGCGTGCCTGTGGGAGCGTGCAGCTGCAGGCAGCCGCTGGAGGTGCCCACCAGGAGGCAGCTGTCGCCCTGCTGTCCTGCGTGGTTTTGAAACCGATGCATCAGCACAAGCAGCGTGAGAGCACGTTTCCCCACAGGGACAGCTTCCAGCTGAGGCAGTCTGCTGCAGTGCATTTGATACACGTGGAGACACATGATTGGATGCGGCTAGAGCTGTCTGTGTGAGGAGCTGGTCTTCAGAATTATCACCTTGAAAGGCTGCCCACGCGACTGCCGTGACTCGCTCTGCCGTGGAGCACACCGTCGGCACGAAAACGGGCGCCAACCGGTCAGCGGCCTCCGCCATGGGGCCGTCTGATCTGAAGATGGCCACATGCTGCCGCCCCGCGACTGCCAGCAGCGACCTGCGCCATGCAGTCGCGTCTCAGCGCCATTGCCAAACGAGGCAGACGCGTGAGCGGGAGCGGCATGCCATATGGTGCAGGCAGATCGAGATTAGCAAGCTGCGATGCGTGCGCTGTTGGACATGTTCGACAGCCTCACCCGGAGCAGTGCAGCGCGATGATGAAGTTGTCATCCTGCCAGGCTGAAGGCGTCGCCGCACCGAGCTCCGACGGCGCAATATGCAGCGCCTGTGCAAGCGCCGTCCTGGTGAGCGCCATCTTGCGGTTTACGCAAGGATTACGTTTCGCAATGCATTCACAGCCTCTGATCGTGCTGTTACAGTGAGGTCAGGGCCAGCCCAGGGAGTCCCAGTGTGGTTATTTGTTAATCATCGCTCGATGTGCAGCGCCGACAGAGTGGGTCTGCAAGCTATTCTTTAGGCTTGAGATACGTTGCAAAGCGCATGGGCAAGGCCTTGCCGCTGCCAGGCCATCCCCAAATCCCGAAACGAGTGCCACCTCCTCGTCGTACGTTTGCCAGGGGTGCCAAGGCCAAAGTTGCTGGTGTAATAAATCTCGTTTCCGATTGCGCTGCCACCTAAATATTGAGCATTTGCACCGCGTCGCAAACTAAGCTCTGACGGTCCCCTCCGTTTCGGCACAGTTTGCAATCCAAATCCCCCTTCAGAGTCGTGCCAAAGGCACCTGCAGCAACAGCACAGCAGCTTCGAACGGTGTCATGAGACGGGCCAAGCGGACGGACGCACACCACGCATCTGCAGTCAAGGTGAGCGGCAGCCTGGCGGGCTCTCTCCACCAGCCAGAAGAGGCAATGATGGAAGTCGAGGCAGGGTGCTCCTCGCCGTACGCGGGACAGGAGCGTGCAATGGTACAGAAGGTACCCCACGGCTCGCAACGTTATGTTTCCACTGGTTTCTCAGAACGCGTGGGCTGGTGCTGCTGCGCCAATGGACCCAGCTCGGCCAGACGCAGCGGCGGCGGCAGCGGCGGACCACGCCACAGACCGTTCCGGGGATTGCACCTCCCACGGCGCGGTCGAGGCGTCCTGGGTGGGCGACCTGCGCGACCCGCGGCGCCTGGAGCGTGGCCAGGGGGAAAAGGTGGGGTGGCATGACCCATGTGCACCTGTTTGCAGCATTGGCATTTTACTTGCGCTTCATGGCCTGATCGTCACACATGGTCTGAGCATACTCATGGGCTGGCTTTCCAACCTGTGGCTGCAACGATAGCCCATTCCTGTCTTGTCAACTGCCACTGCGGCCGCCTGTTGCGAACATCGCAGATGTTGCTGCAAACGCAGGGCTGCAGCCACTACCGGCGGCGGTGTAAGATCTTGTCGCCCTGCTGCGGCGAGGTCTTCTGGTGCCGGCACTGTCACAACCAGGTCCACATGGAGGACGAGCCGGTGAGGTCGTCTATGGCGTTCCCACTTGCCTGCATTTGCATGATCCACAGCAGGGCAGCAGCAGATGCAGCTGCTGCATGTCTGGGCTTGCAACCGGCGCTTGACGCTCGGCAGGTTGTCGATTTCCGAGTCGTCACGCCCAGCTCATAGTGCGAGCAAGAGCAGCCAAGTCCTGAAAGGCAACTTCTGCCATATCACAGGACTCCAAGCTGCGGCATGAGCTGGACAGGCGGGCGGTGCAGGAAGTGATCTGCGCCATGTGCGACGTGCAGCAGCCCATCGCCGATCACTGCCATGTGTGCGGCGCAGCCTTTGGTGCGCCTTTATAGCGGTATCGTCCTGCTGCTGCCGAGGGCTGGCACCGCAGATGTGCCACCTTGGCCCGCCATGGTGCATGCACCAGAGCCACTGCAAGGCAGCAGTACCTGCCTGACAGTCCCCAGTGCCTGCATGCCGTCAGCAACACCTGTGCATCAGTGTGCATTGTGACGATTGTTCTGTAAAGCATGTGCTGAATGTGCCTTGCAGGCGCGTACGTGTGCCTGGAGTGCTCCTTTTTCGACGACGACCTGGACAAGAAGCAGTTCCACTGCATCGCGTGCGGCATCTGCCGCGTCGGCGGCCGTGACAAGTTCTTCCACTGCGACACCTGCGGCTGCTGCTACGCCAAGTCGCTGCAGGTGCTGCAGCAAGAGCGTCCGCGTCTGCTTGCCGCGCTCAGGAAAATGGCTGACGAGGGGGAATATAAATGTGTTCTCGGCGACTCGCTGCCTGATTGGCTGCAGGACCCAGTCGCAGATGACTTTCCGGCCGTGTGCTGACGAGTAGGCGTGTCTCGCTGCAGGACAACCACGTGTGCATTGAGAACAGCATGCGGCAGAACTGCCCGGTGAGTGATATTCTTGACGAGCTCATGCGCCAGCTCATGGCTTTCCTTACTCACTGATGTCGCCTCGTCCCAGACGTGCTGCGCTGCCGTGCACATCACACGCGCCTGTGCGGCTGCATTCTCCAAGGAGATTCCTGGTGCAAATCCAAGGCAGATCGACTGGACGACTCGTCTGCCACTCGTTGCTGCCACTCTCCAACACTGCAGATTCCATGGAATCCTGTACAAATTCCAAATCGCAGGTGTGCTTCGAGTTCCTGTTCGACAGCGTGCGGCCAACGGCAGTGCTGCCGTGCGGGCACACCATTCACAGCCAGTGCCTGAGGGACTTGCAGAAGGCCCGCACCTCCACCTGCCCCATCTGCATGAAGTCCTACGGCGACATGGCGCGGGTGCGGCGATGTTACTCCCTTGTCCATCTCTCCGTCTCATTCATTTCCAATATGCTCAAAAATCTTTCTCAGAAGGCATTGGGTATGTGCTGGGACATGGCGCTCTACTCAACGAACCCATCTGCCCTAAGTCCTACGGCAACATGGCGCGGGTCCGCCGAATTTCGTTCTGTTTCTTTCAAGTCTCCCATAGGGCCTTACTTTGAACAAAAGCCAGCGATGTTCATCTGTGTCTGTGGTTTCCTCCCCCCGTCAAGAACACATCACTGCTCTGAAAGATGATGGCTGGCCTCTACTCCTGAAGCCGAGCTCACGCCGGCTCCAGAGGCTTGCACAAACCAGGGCAGGCCTTGATCTCCGAGCCCCATGGCTGGCCGCTGCATGGTTGTGCGTTTCTCTGTCTGCGTCCGGCCTTGGCTCCTGCACGCCTCACAGGTGCAACGTCCACAGCTCGCAATAAGAAAATCGTTAAAAAAACTGAAATTCAAGAAATCCGGTACATTCAGTTTTATTTTTGATATTAGGGGTGCAGCATTCACGACACTCTGGAAGTGATTCACGAGACTCGACACTCCTGGCGCAGGTGTGGGAGCGGCTGGACGAGGAGGTGGCCACAACGCCCATGCCGCACGAGTACCGCAACTGGCAGGTGATAAAACCTAATGGTGAAATGTAAATTGGCTGCCGCCATGCCCGTCGCCAACGGCCTGCTCCTCATTTTTGCATAATGTGGGCATGATGCGCCGGACTGACAACTGCTGCTGTGTGTGGATGACGCCGACCTTGCGCACACGCACTGCAGAGAATGCCCGCGAGCTGCGTAGAGAGGGCGCCTATGTGATGCTCATCGGTGACGCTGATGCTCTTTGGTGCTGTCCTGAACCCTTAAACCCTGAACCCTGGTCGCTTTGCCGCTCGCAGGTGGACCTGCTGTGCAACGACTGCCAGAAGGCGTCGCGTGCGCGCTTCCACATCGTGGGCCAGAAGTGCCCTGCGGAGGGCTGCGGCAGCTACAACACTCGCCGCGCCACCATCCTCCGCTTCCCACAGGTGGGGGATGCCTGCGGCAAATTTGCGAGGAGTTCTCTTGTTGCTGCCGCAGTCTGTGTCTATGCAATATCAGGGGACATACAAATGTGTATGCGTCCGCTTGTAATCACGTTGTATATCAGAACTACTACTATATACAACAACACATATTTGTATTTACATGGCGCACGCAGGACGCGGAGCCAGACTTGCTGCCTTCGCTGCCGCAGCTGCTGCCGCCGGCGCAGTCGCCGCGGGTGGACTGACGCGGCGCGACGGGCGCAGCCAGTTTCGCCGCCATCGGCAGGGCCAGTCCCGGCACCAGCCGCCGCCGCCGCTCGCCGCCGCAGGCTCTGCACATCCGGTGACACTGCCGCCGTGAGGCTGCCGTCTGGCATATGTCTGTCACTGCCGTGGCCGGGTCTGGCGCCGGCGTGGGAGGGAATGTCTTCGTCAGGCTGTGGTGCCGGCGGCGTGAACAGTTGCAGCATGGCTGACGGAGCGCCGGCACAGTGCCTTGCGTGAGCAGCAGTCGAGATGCTGAAACGGCCTGAGAAGGCTCTTGCAGCTGATTGCCTTAACAGGGGCTTTGGACCCGCCTGAATTTTGGGATGCGGCATTCATGAGGCTCTGAGCCGCACAACAGGGACCAACACCCATTCTTCAGGACGGGCTGCCTAGGGCAGGCTGGTTGGCAAGGCCGCTTTTCGCAGGCGGTCAGTGCAGAGGCGCCAATGCCGCCGCTGCGCCGAGCATATGCAGCAGAAATGGCTTGCTTCCATGATTTTACACGCGGACGCATATCGGGCAGAATATGCAACTCGACCGAGACGTCTGATGTGGTTGGCGGAGAGGACGAGCAATTAGTTCTCATGCAGTGCGGCAGACAGCCATCTCGAAATTGAGGACAGCACTCAGTATAAATGCAACATGAAAGGTCGTCTATGCGGCTGAGGGGCATCTGCGTGTCTCTACAGATGTTCAGACACGCCGCTCTAGCAGCTTCCTGGACTCTGCATGCGTCCTGACTGCCAGCAAACAATGCTAGTTGAAGATGTAGGGCCTTTGACCTGATTGAGTGCGCCGGCGAGGGTGCCGTTGTTGCCGCCCTTGCCAGCTGCAGTCGTAACCGCCTGGTGGTCTGCTTGCCTGTATCGAAACTAGAGCGTCAAGGGGATGCGCAGTGTGCGCAGGGGCAATCCTGTGGCTTCATTCGATTGTGGGTGATGTTTGATTGACTGACACGCACATCACTGAGAAGGCTGCTTATCAGTCTGGTAATCTGTGCAGAGACAACAATTTCGTTATAGAGCATTCTGAGGACACTGAACATTCCACGAATGTGCCTATCATGCTGCACACATGCTGAGCAGCGGCTACGCTTTAAGCCGCCTGTTCCGCCTGACACTGAACATTCACACTCCTAATGGACGCACTCACGCACGCACATTGTCAACACCTGTACAACAACGAAGCCAACCACACTCCGTGACTGTGTCTATGCATCATTCATTCCAGGCGGCGCTCGGGAGCGGGCAGGGCATTGCGCTCCCGCCTCGGCTTGCTGCCCTTGTGCTGCCCACGACGACCGCTGCGACACAGCCGCGTGCTTCTGCGGCATCTGCACCAGAGACGACTGTGGCGGCGCCGCTGCCGCAGTGTGGCCCCTCTGCCTGTGCTGCCGCTGCCGTCTGTGGCCCCGCTGCCTGTGCTGCCGCCGCCGCTCCTGTCTGCCGCATCGCCTTCTGACTGCCCAAGTCTCGGCACTACCTGCAGTCCTGTCGCCTTGAGGGACCATTGGTGTGCAGGAAGTGTTGAGCAATCTGTGGGAAGTCGCACCATGCTTGACACTCGACATTGTTCTCTCAATTCTGACAATCTGATCGTCAGCTACATTTATGTATTACGTATCGATCCAAACATACATGAAACATCTGATCCGCACATGCTGCACCAGTTCAACTTTGCAATACGTCTGGTTGGACAATGCCGCCGATAAATGTAGCCCGTCTGCCGGTACCCGAGCTGCATGCCGCTGCGTTGCTACCTAACTGCGCCCACCGTCTGCCGCACATGTTGGCCTTTCCCCACCACAGCGGCGCTGCAGCACAGCGCTTGTCAATGTCACGGTATGCGACATTCTTACTGCCGACACATCGTCTGCACGTAATCTTGTTTGGTATCAGCCTTGAAGGTCTACACAAGCCGTTTCTGTCATGTTATCCCGGCGAATGGCAAGCACACAAGCTTTAGTCTTGCCCCACTGATGGGACCCGGCGCTGGAGAAATGGCGCTGCCGTGCCGCACTGCCAGGATACGAGTCTTTGTATAGCTCTTCCAACCATTCTTCGAGTCTACACGCCATATGAGTAACATCTCAGAGCTGTTGACGACTGTTCAATAGGTACTTTGGCAGCAGGACCGCCGCCGCCGGCCACCCGCCGCTACTGATATTGTAAATTCGGGTATGGAGTGCCAAAGTCACTCGCTCCTGCTGTCAGTGAACAAGTAAACACGACCACACAGCCAGAGAGGATGGCGCATTGCTACATGTGGCTGAGTATGTGTGGGTGTGTATCTCGTGCTCGTATTTGATTCAATCGTCAGCTCATAAGCTGACAAGATGCGAGAATCGAAACAGCAATGTTGAGTGCACGGTGCAACAACCACAGATTTCTCAATACATCCTGTACAAAGTTTGTTCCGAGCTTTGCGAATCAGCCCAACCTGAATGGTCCTGCACACTCACTCAATCGATGCAATCACAGAGACAGAGTAATACCCCGGACAAAGGGGAGTAATCACTATTTCATCGCCTCTCTGATGGCCACGGCAGCAATCAGTCCGGGCACTGCCTGGCGGCGCGCTGCGCCTTATGCAGCAGCCTCAGCCCAGCTTCCCGCCCTCATACCTTTCCCACCGCCAGCCGCAGTGCGGCCGCCTGCTGCTTTGACGTTCGCACTGGAGGCGTCTGTGGCTGCGCCACTGCATCCAATGCCGCCGCCGAGGCAGCCGCTTCCGGCCCCGGCGATCTCGCCCTGCTGGCATCCGGTAGGCGCGGCCCCAGCCCCACTGCCTGTGCTGTTCCCGCTGCTGCCTCTGCGCCGGCTGCGGCCGCGTCTCCTGACGCCGCACTGCCCAGAGGTGCCGCCTGCTGCCGGGCGCCAGCATTGCTGGCGACGTCGCCAATGGCACCGGCAGCGGGACTGGCGCCCGGCCGCAGTGCCTGATCGGCAGCCCGGGATGCGTCAGGCGGCGGGGCAGCTTCGCCGGCAGCGGGACTGGCGCCCGGCCGCCTCTCCTGACCGGACGTGGGTGACCCGGCAGCCGGCTGCGCGGCTGCCGTAGCTCCTGCTGGCAATCCGTCAGCCGGCTGCCCGGCTACCGCGGACCCCGCCGCCCTGATGTAGGCGGGGCTGCTGCGCAGGGGGGCCCGCCGAGGAGCTTCCTCTGCTTCCTGCTGCTGCTCCTCCTGCTGCCACATGTACGCCGCCGCCAGGCTGTCCACTGTCCGGCCGGCCGCTTCCAGCCGTCGCGCGATGTACGCCTGCCGCAAGAGACGAGATGTGTCTGATTCTGAAATCCGACACAGGTCTCTGTTGTAACAGAGGCCAATTGGTGACTCTGTGTCTGGTGTATCCGTGCGGTTCGGTACACCGCATCAAGGGCTGCAAATGGATCTTGTGCTGCTGATGCAAGCGTGCCGCCGGCCTTGCATTTGCCGAAAAATCAATAAAGCGGATGCATGTAATGTTGACATGGATGAATTATGGCCAGCTCTGCCGCCAGAGTGCCTGCCGCCTGCCGCCTTCTGCAGGCAGCATTGCTGGCACTACCAAAGCTGACCACAAATTTCGTGCTTGGAAGATACGCCACAGAGCGAGACTCTGAAACCTCAAACCCGCACCTGCTTTGCGGCGCGGCCCGGCAGCTGGATCCACTCGTGGAAGGGGATTGCCACCATCTGCCAGCCGGCGCGCGCCAGCTGCCGCCGCTTGTGCAGCGTCGGCCCCAGTGGCTCCAGCGTGTTGCTGGTGAAGTGCCACGGCCCATCCACCTGCAGATTCTCAGAATACCGTATGATGATACCGTGAGTCCATCGCCAGCACGGCTCAGCACTGCTGCAGTCGGCAAGCGGACTCGCAAATCTGCGACTTGCATTGCCCCAACGGAACATATGATGCCCAGCAAACCATGCTGGGTTCATGTATGGAAGCAGTCTCTGTGAGTCGAAACTGCGCAGGTAACACACTGCAGCCAGGTTTCCTAGACGCTGGTATACAGTCGCACCTCAACGCCGAGGCGGCGCTCGGGCCACGCGATGTCCAGGCTGTAGTGTTCTGTCGCATACTCCATGACGAAGGGCAGCCGCAGTTGGCGGAACTCCGCCATGACATCCTGCGCAGGGCAGCAGGAAAAGTCATTTGAGATATTCTATTTGATTATATTACTATTTCACATCGAGAACATGACTTCAAATCCTCGCGTGGAGCTCAGCAGGCTCTGTGCAGCCGCAGGTGGCGGGCTCCGCCATGACGTCCTGCGCAGGCAGCAGAAATCTGCATTCAACTATTTCGACATTGAATAGATGAATACAATTTCTCGCGTGGGAGACTCAACAGGATCTGGGCGGCTGCTTGGCAGACGCCATGCCGTGCTGCACAAGCAGCAGGGCACGTGCATCCTTGACCGGCAAGCTCAGGAGGGTCTGGGCAGATCCTTGGCGGCGCTCCCACATGACGTTCTGCGCAGGCACATGCAGCAGAAAATATCGGTTCTCGCTTTGATTGAGCATTGACAAACTCAGGCGAATCCCCGGGCAGATCCTTGTGTGATTGTGTGGGCGTCGGCAATGCAGAGCCAGTACATGCGCCAAGGGGCCTATGCGGCTCCAGATTCGGGCCTGAATCAGCGGATCCTGTCGCTGGCAGGTTGCCGTTGTCTGGACAAACAATCTGTCAGGAAGAGGCGCGTCTGCGCACCTGCTGGACACCGGACACGACCTTTGAGCCGCACTGCAGCTGCTGCCCGATGTGGCGGGCGGTGTCGTCTTTTGAACTTGGTTTTTGGGCACCAGCTGCATCGCAAAAGGGGGAGGGACGGCAACAGAAGGCCCCTCACCTGCTGCAGGCTGGACACTATGCGGGCCCCTCGCTGCAGCTGCTGCGCGATGTGGCGGTCGGTGAGGTCGCCCAGCGCCGCACACTCCTCCAGCCGCTGCAGGTAGGCCTCCGTGTCCAACCTCGCGCACGGCACCGGCGACCGGCCTACGAAACAATTGAGCGCTTTCACCAAAACAGTAGTGTTAATTGCACCTGCAAAAGCCAGCGCCGTAGACTCCTCCAGCCGCTGCGGGTAGGCGTCCGTGTCCAACCGCGCGCGCACAAGACCAGCGACCGCCCTGAAAATCCATCAACTAATTGAACGGCGTGATCAGAGTCTTCCAGCCGCTGCAGGTATGCATCCATGCCCAGCCCTATGCACGAAACCGGCGACCGCCCTGGGGAAGAAGAAGATAATGTCCCTTATAATATTTTCTAAGGCTGATGATTCGGCAGATAAGCGTCTATAGCCAGCTTCGCGAATGACACCGGCAACCGCCCTGCAAAGTAGGCGAAGGGAGTGGCGAAATCAGGCTCAAGTGCTTTCGGCATTCTTCAACGCCGAGCTTCATTCAACAAAGGTTTTTCGAACTTTGCCACAGCCAAAGATCGTGAGAATTGTCGCAACTGCATGCATGGACCCCGTCCGGGCACACTTGATGACAAATTGCATCCCTCGCAGCATCAGCAATCCGAAGAATCATTTCGGGGGCCAAAGGTTCTGCCAACGGAAGCCTGTCACGATGATAATTGGTCCGCGCTCACCTTCCAGCCGCATGGACTGCTGCACTTGGGCGAGCTGCATCAATTCAGTGGGCGTCAGCTCCTCCCCGCACCGCGCGATCCGCGCCCACAGCCTGCAACAGTCCAATGGTATAGTTGCAGGGAATAATATCAGGCGGGGGATTGAGTTGGAACACGACCTCAGACGACGACGGTGAGGCCGGGCGCGTATTGCGCTGCGAGGGTACCAGCAGCCCCGCAGGTCACACAAACCTGTCAACACATACACTGTGCGCCTGGGGCAACAAGCATGTGGCAGTCCGTGCACGTCTCGAGCCGGCGCTGCGGCAGCAGCTGCGCCACATTGCAGGATGCACAACAGAAAGCGCGATGTCCGAAACCTTGCACAATTTCAGGGCAGACAGTCTGGATACGAGAGAACGAAAGCCGCACGTTTCGAGCAGGCGCTGCGGCAGCAGCTGCGCCACGTTGCAGGCCCACAGCACGGCGGCGGCGGTGCTGGCGTCCACCGCCTCTGGCGCCGCCTCCACCCTGGAGCACAACTCGGCGAACATGCGGCGGCATCCCGGCGTGTTTACGCTGTCCAGCACCGCATCTGCAATTCCACACATACTCATGAAATGCGGTCAGTAGCTGGGGAGGTATGAGTGTGAGAGCAGCTGTACTGTGTTATTGTGCTGCGTGCTGCGTGGTTCGTGCAGCACGATTGTGTGCACTGCCGCAACCACTCTGCTGCAGCAGGCGGCACTGTGACAATGCAGCGCTGATCAGCGGATAGGGCAGCAGGCAGCTGTATGTATCCGGCTCTCTACACATGTGAGGAAGAGGGCGAAACTGCTGTGTTCACATGCACACAGGATGTCAGAACTGCCACTCACAGGCGTACAGGACGCTGGAGATGCCGAGGCTCTCCCAGGCGTCTCCGGCCTGCAGGGAGCGGCTGATGCGCAGGGCGCCCGCCTCGAAGAGCTCCGTGTGCTGGTGGCACAGTCGCGCCAGCGCCCACACCAGGTTGGCAATGGACTGCGACACATGTAAACAGGGGTTTAGGGGATGGATTCCCAAGTTTCTGATTCGCCGGGCGCCGGGCTCCTACAGCTCTGTGTGCTGGCGGCACAGCTGCGCGAGCGCCCACGGCAGCTTGGCGATCGACTGCGACAGAAGGCAAACGGCTTTTAGAGCATGGATCTCCGGGATTCTGATGCGCCGGGCGCCTGCCTCCTACATGTCTGTGTGCTGGTGGCACAGATGCGCGAGCGCCCATGGCAGGTCATTGATGGACTGTGACAGAAGGCAAAATGGTTGTCTGAGAATGTGGATCTCGAAGATTTTGATGTGCCGGGCGCCCGCCTCAAACAGCTCTGTGTGCTGGTGGCACAGCCGAGCCAGCGCTCAGACCAGGTTGGCGATGAATTGCGTCACGTGGTGCGAACGCAGGTTTTAGGGACATCTGCAGACGCGCCTGGGGGTTGAAACTGTCCAGGAACTGCAGCGCCTGGCCGGCGGAGCATTCCAGCAGCGCGGCGTCCTGGATGGAGAGCGTCGCAAACGCCCAGAGGATGCTGGAGATGGACTGCGACAGCACAACAAAAGACCGTAATGAGGGCTTGACCAGTCCGGACGATATGGCATGTACAAGCTCCTCCAGAGCAGTCACTCGCTACATGAGCGCAAGTTGCAAAGACACGGCTCCAAAGTGCGTCGATCACAAAGGCGCCAGCTGCGGCGACAAATTCGAAGGTGCCAGCTGCGGCGTCAAATTAGAACCAGTGTCGACATCAGAATGTGGAGGTTCAGCCAGGGTGTCAGCGGCGCACACCTGTGCATCATTCGCATGCGCCTTCTCCTGCATGAGCTGCCGCGCCCGCTCGCTGATGCAAGCGAACAGCGCAACTGTTTTTGGCGTCACTGGTGCCGTTTGCGCCTCGTCCGGCGTGAACAGGAACGCGCTGACGCCTGCAGCAACCGCACGAAGCGTTGGTTCGGAAAAAGATACGACTGACGAAAGTCAGTTCAGGTTCACCCTCGTCTGCGCCTGGTCCGGCGTCAACGGAATGCGCTGACGCCTGCGGCAATGGCAGCGATATCAAAAGTTGCTTGAGGTGATGTGGTAGATGAATGTTGTAGTTTATAATTACCAGCCCGCGGGAGGTTCTCACCGCCAGTGTCTGCCACAGGGCTTCCATCTGCTCCTAACGACCTTCTGAGACATTGCCGGGTTGCCGTCGCTGGCGGTTGCTGTGCAGACAAACAATCGGTTCTGCTCGCTCAGGTGGCGAACCAGCATGACAAGGACAGCACCTGTGCGCGAATGCGTCTGTGAGGTGCGGGCGGCGGCCACAGAGATACCTAGGCAGCGAGGGATCATTTTTTGAGGTGCCATCACTGTGGCACGAGGTTTGTCTTGCAGACTGCAGGAGAAGCACACCTGTGCGTGACTGCGTTTGCGAGATGCGGGCGGCGGCCACAGAGATGTTTGCCAGGTCCTGCCAGTTGAATGCGTGACTGCGCGCCAACACCTGCAGGCAACCAGAACTCTCGTTTGGGCAAGATGCAGGAAAGTTGTGTTCTGCGATCCAGGCCAAGCTGTGTGGTGCCTGATTTACAGGTGTGGAAGACACAGTGTGGTCACCTCGTCGCTGACGACGCTCAGCAGCTTGGCAGACTCCGCAGAAGGCGGAATGGCTTTGCCGTAGCTCCACAGCATCAGGCTGAGGGCCTGGAGTTGCACACACACTCGGATTTGCACATTGCGGTTGGCGGCACCCAATTCCACACGCCTTGTGAGATTTATCGCTGGAGCAGCATGTACATGTGAGTTGTGGCAGGATCCTGATGCTCGACTGCGGCCGTGTGGGGTGCTGTCAATTCTCACAGCAGGCTCACGTGAGGCGACGTCATCCTGCGGTCGTCAATTTCAGTACAGGCGGCGGCGGCAACCGCTCTGAAGAGGTCTGCGAATGGCGCACGACAAGCGCTTCCAGCGCGCTTGACAGCAACTGCTACGTAACAGCCATGCAATGCACCTTCTGCAGCGATACATGTCAGCAGCCAAGAAAGCACACAGCATCGGGAACAGGGACAAGAAGGTCACCCGCGTCATACTCGTCAAGACTTGCGTAAGCCCAGGGTATGCGGGACAATGCGCGCTCGTCAATGTGCCTGGCGGCCTTCACCCTGTACAAAAATCATCCTCGAGATGAACAGCATCCCCCCAATGTGCAGACTGACGCGTGCAACTGCAGGGATTGAACAGCTGAGGCAGAAGTCGTTTGGCCGAAGCCTCATGTTGAGTGTTGGTGTCTGTCAGAAATCGGGAGAGACAGATATGCATCAGCTGTCCGCACTTGAACCACTGCTCACTTCTGGGCAAGGACTGGCGCGAGCTCCTGGAAGAAGCCTGTTGGGTTGTACTCGGACTTGACGCAGGCCTGCACGCCCAACAGAGATCGTGTTTCTCGTCCGCGCCGCATGCTTGCTGTAGGAAAGCAGTACTGATGCCGGCATGCAGGATGGTCACACAACTCTGCTCCAACTGCATGTCTGGTGCAAGCGCAACCGGCAACGCTGGCTTGCAGAACGAACGAGGGAGGAATAATGAAGGAGGAATGGAGGAATGGAGGAGGAAATAATGATGATGCTCACCCACAGGACAAGTCCGATCTCCAGGAGCCCCATCTCGTGCACCACCGCAGGCAGTCGGTCCACAGCCTGCGCCCATCACCGGGGCATGTGTGCTGCCTTTTGCTCGTGCGACAGCCCATGAGCTTTCAAACTTTTGGAAACGCATACGACATGCAGGATCAAGTACAGACGGAGCGTCACAGCATATGTGACAAAACTTGCTGCTGCTCTGTCGTCCAGACGCCCTCAGCAAATGCAGTCCAACCTCAAGAAATCAGTCTGCACCTTGTTCAGGAGGTAGTCCGGTGCGAAGCCCAGGACAGCAGATGCGTACGCGACATTGCTGACGGTCAGCCCTGGCCATACGCCGCGGCATTGTACCACCTGATGATGCGTGGATAATGTGAACATCGTGTCTTCAAATGATATCATGACTACCAAGCAGCACAAGATGAGCAGAAGCAGGTTGCCAGCAAGCTTGCAAAAATCACCACATGCCGAATGGTCTGCGGCATCGCCCACACCTGGTAGCAGACGATCTGCATCAGCCCATGCTCCCGCAATGCCGCCGACGCCGCCGCGCCGGCAAACGTCGACTGCTTTGCGATGCGGTGTAGCGCCGTGATCGCATTGACGGCGTTGAAGTGCTGGTGCTCCCGCCGAACGACGGCTAACAGATCGTCCAGCGACCCAGCTCGGCTCAGCTCATTGTTGATACGAATATTGTACCTGAGGGAGGGTCAGGCCAGCGGATGTTCAGACAAGCATTCAGTTTACAGGTAGTTTTGTTGACACAAGTCTTGTGTCGAGCCTTCAATTACATCGCACCTGCTGACACCGCCAGCTGGCTCGCTGCGCCATGCAGGAGGATCCTGCCGCTGCTGCGGCCGCGGCCTCAGAGCGGGCCTGAGGACTTCTAGCTGCTGCTTGCCGGCTGGCTCCGAGGCGGCGTGAGCTGGGACTCGTTTGATTCCTCTAAGTATGCGCTGGCTGCGCTGCTGCTGTCCCAGCAAGTGCGCGCGCCTGGTGTGTGAGCCGAGTGGGCAGCGGCTGCTAAACAGACGAGCACTTCTCCTGTTCATGACATGTTCGGATGTTGCTGTGCACGTGTGCAAATCCGCAGTGATGCGAGGAACATGCACTAAGATTTGACTGGAATCGGTGCAGCACACCAACCACACAGTGCTGCAGCCGGCAGTGTAACTTGCTCCAATGCTTTCTGAGGCAACTGTGTTGGCGCATCTTCATGCAAATGGAGTTTGCCGGCTGTGTGCAGAGTTTGTGTCGGCACTTCACCAAGATCAGATGCGAACCCGCAAGGAGACATAACCGTCGCAACCGCACGACCAGACACTTTTACTGCGCGACATTTATCTCGTTGCTCCACAGTTTCCCAAAGTGATCTGCGTTGCCTGCAAAACCAGACAGTCTCTTGATCTTGATCCTTGCCAGATTTTGGTGCATGCTCACCGCACCAGTTTCAGTCGTTCCAGACCGTGCTCGGCAGCACGCGAACTGGTCGTAACACAGCAAAACGTCTGCTGTCCGGAGGCGCCACATTCGTCGGCTCAGACGCACGGCGCGAGCAGTGCGCATGGCGCTGGCAGCTCGGCGCACTCGTTACACGTCAAGCCGCCGCGGCAATGATCAGCAGGCAGCACTCGGACAGCACCAACCCCGATCTCAGGCCCCGATATCGGCACGCTCCGCCGCACCTGCAAGATCCGCGCGCACGGCACCACCAGTCAGCTGGCGGCGCCAACGGGTGCAAACAGTTAACTGTGAGTGTAGTCATGCACGGTCGCTGGACGAATTGTTCGCCATCGTGCGGCGGGTGCACTTGCGCTGCATGGAAGTCAACGCCATCAATGCGCTCCACCGCATTGCAAAGCACTCGGCGTCTGTCAGTTCGGCGGCGTCAGCGGCAATCAGGGAGCACGAGCTGACACGGGTCGTGTGCCGCCAGGTGAGTGCGGTGCGGCACCTGATCCGCACTTCTATGCATCTGGTGACATCTGTATCACAGCTGTGATCGCTGGCCTTGTCGACGCATCCGACATTTTTGTACATATTCACTGAGGATTCGTACAGGCAATTCCAAAGACGGCTGCAGATGGTGCTGCACGCAAGGGAATCAAATTGACAACCGGATCCAGATGGAAGACCAGCATCATTGCTGGTTCTCCAGTGTTCCTGACCAACTGCAGGCCATGGCACAGATTGCGTGGCTAATGGCGGATCTGTCCATTCAGAACGCAGCGCTTTTGGACTGCTTTAGGAATTGTATTTGCTGCCGTAAGTATGACCTGCTGGTCAATGATGCTGGTTTTCCAGCGTTCCTGACCAACTGCAGGCCATTGCACAAATTGCGTGGCTAATGGCGGATCTGTCCATTCAGAACGCAGCGCTTTTGGACTGCCTTAGGAAATGTATTTGCTGCCGTAAGTATGACCAGCAGGTTTGTGGATAATATGCCCCTATCCTGCAGAATGATGCCGAGAAAGCGGAATCAGCTCCAGACGAATTTTCGTTCCGGCGTTTCGTTCCTTATTGTCACACCCCCAAGGCACCCATCGTCATCTTGGGCAAAACAGATCAGTTCGTTTCCGCCGCTTTGCTTGTAGCACACACAGTTCTAAAGCAATCGTCGTGTCAGTGGCTGCTGATGCATTAGCTAGTGCGTAATTTGGGGCGGAGTAAAGGTGGTCATTTTGGAATTGACACACCATGCAGACCGGAACATCGCACCGGGCCGCAAGCGGTGCAGAAGCCTCGACGTCCCTGCGATGGTGGGTGCAGACATGAGCTCATATCCGTTAGCACCTGGGGCACCCTCAACGCAAGAGACTGAAGAACTCTGTTTGCTCTGCAGTCCGGGTCGGCAGCCGTGGCCAGCGCCGTTCTCTTCAGGCACGGCCCCAAGGGTGAGTCTCACTTGCACAGCGTGCTGCAATGGTCTGCATGACCCTACGGTAATGTTCAAACACTCAAACTTGACAGGCACCCGCGCAGGCGGGACAATTCCAACAGAAGTGGCAGCGGCGGCGGCAGCAGCACGCGCGATGGTGCTGCGCAGCCACGGCGGTGGAGGAGGAGGTGGACGCACGGCAGCCGGTGGGCGGCGCCAGCACCGCGACGCAGCGGCAGGCGGCGCAGGCGCCCACAGACACGTTGTATGACGCGATCATTGTCGGCGGCGGCATGGGCGGCCTCACAGCGGCGACGCAGTTGGCGGCGAAGGGCGCCAAAGTCCTGGTCCTCGAAAAGTGAGCTGCACCCGTTGGCTGTTCGCGCGTTGGCACGTATGCTAAGCACTGCCGTTCCAAGACAGGCAGCGTTTTGCTGTTTGCCCAGGGACGTGTGCATATGTGTATGCCAAGACAGCGCTCAAAAGCACGACTGAGCCTCCAGGAGGTCCAGCCACTGGATGGTGAGGCACTGCGCCAGCAACAGCTGCTGGCTGCCAGCGGACCACTGCACAGCCGTCTGCCTGACCAAATATGAATGGACCTCGGGGTACTGACGGCTGCGGCTGCGTGAACAGCATGTAAATCATATCAGCACATGTTTTGAATATGCAGGTACATCATTCCGGGCGGCAGCGCGGGGCGCTACGAGCGGGAGGGCTACATTTTTGACGTCGGCTCCTCCATGATGTTCGGCATGGGCCAGCAGGGCACCACGAACCTGATCACTCGGGCGCTGGCGGCCGTCGGGCGCAGCATGGAGACGGTTCCGGACCCCACGCAGATACACTACCGTTTGCCAAAGTCGGAGGCCCACCCGGAGGTGGGTTGCCCGCTTTTGCAGGACTTGGGAGAGACTGCTGGGAGCAGACAGAGGTACTGCTGAGCACTGGAGCAGACAGTAATAGGTAGATGACGCTGCGGCTGCGACTGGACTCTTAATATCATGCGGCAGAAATAGCTGCTGTGCGTCCAGTCCCACTGGTGTAGCTGCCTCGAGTCGCCGATGCCGAACCGCAACGGCTGGCCTGTCTAGAACGGCCACCTTCTCAACTTACCGACAGGCAGTTTCAGGAGTGCCATCAATTTAAAGGTGCAGGGCCTGGAGGTGCGGGAGTGGCGGGACCACAAGGACCTCATTGCAGAGCGCAGAAGAGACTTCCTACCGTGCCGCAAGACCTATGAAAAGAAACACGGTCATGCAGGGCCTGGAGGTGCGGGTGTGGCGGGACTACGACAAATTCATCGCGGAGCTCACGGAGCGCTTCCCGCACGAGAAGAAGGGCATCCGCAAATTCTACGACGAGTGCTGGCGGGTGCGCTGCCAGATTTCCATTATTGCTTGCTTGCTTGCTTGCTTGCTTGCTTGCTTGCTTGCTTGCTTGCTTGCTTGCTTGCTTGCTTGCTTGCTTCCTTGCTTCCTTGCTTCCTTGCTTCCTTGCTTCCTTGCTTCCTTGCTTCCTTGCTTCCTTGCTTCCTTGCTTCCTTGCTTCCTTGCTTCCTTGCTTCCTTGCCTCCTTGCTTCCTTGCCGCCTTGCCGCCTTGCCGCCTTGCCGCCTTGCCGCCTTGCCGCCTTGCTGCCTTGCTGCTGCTCAGCAGCTTCTGCAGCCCAGTATCAGATCCTGCAGCTGAAAGAGACACACAACACCCCGTGTCACAATATCGTGTGACAGCTGTTGCGTACGGCATTCAGGTCTGAAGAACAGTCACTGCAGACTGTGTTCCCATATGCACAGGCTTGATTGAGAATGAATGCTTTTGGGATGTGACCGCGCACTCGGCTGGCTGAAGGGCCTGGAGGAGCCAAAGACGCTACATATGTGCTGTTTTTCCCAACTCCTGATAATATTCGAGCCTCACCCAAATCGCTGCTTCGTACAGGTGTTCAATTCGCTCAACTCCCTGGAGCTGAAGAGCCTGGAGGAGCCGCGATACCTGCTGGGCGAGTTTGTGAAGCACCCGCTGGCGTGCCTCACCCTGGCGTCTTTCCTGACCACCAACTCTGGCGACGTCGCTCGGCGGCACATACAGGCAAAGGCGCAAGCTGGGCTCGCGATTTCAGATTGTGGATAGTTGCATCCACAGCGTCCTGGGTTTCACTGGCAATCCAGACGCCTGAGCACAGCGCCTTGCTGGCATGAAATGGTTACTGCACCTTCTGAAATGCAGCTCGTGGTGAAATGCGTCGCATTGCAGCAGAGGGTGTCTAGTCATAGCCACCACAAGCATGCGGCGAGCTCACGAAATGCAGCAGCCCAGGCTCAGGCGCAACCTCCGAAACCGAATCTCACTGTTCACACATTGTTTCTGGCAACAGGACCCGGAGCTGCTGAGCTTCATCGACATCGAATGCTACTGCTGGAGCACGGTGCTCGCGGAATTCACGCCAATGATCAACGCCGGCATGGTATTTTGCGACCGCCACTACGGCGGCATCAACTATCCCAAGGCGCGATGCTCACTCCTGACAATCCTGTTGCTGAAGCCTGTTGTGTCCAGGTGTTCCTAACAACGTGCCTGCAATGGGGCGCGGAGCTGTGGAGAATGAATGCGGCACGTCGCGCGTACCGCCTGTGGGGCGCCAGTCAGCTGCTGGCCCCTGCCGGCAGGGCAGCAGCAACAGCAGCAGCAGCAGCACTGCAATTCCTCACCCAGCGACTGTCCGAGAACAAGTGCCCTTGTGAGTCGCTGCTGATCATATTCGCTGCAGGGTGGGGTGGGCCGCATCACGGAAGAGCTAATGGAGGGGCTGCAGCAGCGGTCACTGCAGTGCCGTCTCAGAACTGGAGCTGATTCGGCATACACTGAGAGTTCCCGCTAGACATGTCGCTGCAGGGTGGGGTGGGCCGCATCGCGGAAGAGCTGGTGGAGGGGCTGCAGCAGCACGGCAGCGCCATCGAGTACAAAGCCAATGTGCGGGAGATTCTGACGGAGGGCGACGGCGCTGAGATGCGGGCGACGGGCGTGCGGCTCGCAGACGGCAGGGTCTACAGGTGAGCGGCTGCTCAGATCTCAGGATTCGAGGGTGCCAATGAGATCCTGACCGAGAGCGACAGCGCCAATCTGCGGCCGACGGGCGCGAAGCTCGCAGACGGCAGCATCTACTGGTGATCAGCTGGAAGATTGGTGTTCGGCAAACGCCGTGATCGGGCGGCGACAGTCACACGTGCACACTGACACCGGGCTGTGCTGCCAACCGCGCGGGGTGGCCGCAGCTACTCATGGTCGTGCTTGCATGTGGCCAGCGGCGGCTGCATGCAGCAACGGTGCCGGGCTGCGCGATACAGATGGTGCTTTGCCTATGTGTCACCGCGTACGCGGCCCTTTCTCTCACAAGACAAGAAACCTACAGATTCTCCTGCGCAGGGGCAAGACGCTCGTCTCCAACGCGACGCTCGAGACACCTTCGAGATGCTTCAGAACAAACACTAGAACCTGACTCATCCCCCCTGTGGCGCAGGGGCAAGACGGTCATCTCCAACGCGACGCGGTGGGACACCTTTGAGGGGCTCATGCCCAAGAAGGAGCTGCCCAAGTCGGAGCAGCTGTTTCGGCGGCGGTACAGAAAATCGCCCAGCTTCCTTTCCATCCACATGGGCGTGCGTGCCGACGTCTTCGGGCCGGTGAGGCCTGCATTGGTCACATTCACGTCAACTTCTCGAGACTTTTATGTGGGCATCCAAGTCGCCCAGCTCCCCATCCAGCCGCATGGGCGTGCGCGCCGATATCTCTGGGCCGGTAAGATTTCCATTCATCCGCGTGCATCCTCTGTGCTCCATTTAATCAGCCCCTGCCCAGTCCCACTCCTTCTGTCATTTGTGTCGGCTTCGCTGGCGCTGGATTCTATTGCCTTCATCTCTCAACTCTGCCACCGCAAGACAAGTCTCCACCCTCGTTGAGCAACAGCTGGTCATCGTGACACACCGCCCTGCGCCGCAGGACATGGGGTGCCACCAGATCAGCGTGGAGGACCGGCCGGATATTGGATCAGCCGCATGGCCCCATCTGTGGGTGCATCCCTAGAAATCTGATCCATAATCAACATTACTTGTACAGCCACAGGACAGGGAGCTGCCACCTATCATTGTGGAGGACTGGGACGCAACCAGCAGCCGCACGCCACCATCCACGCAACCATCCCGTGAAAAATCTGAGCCTCGACACCTAAAGCCTGCCGGAGATGCGCAGGACACGGAGTGCCTCCAGATCACCGTGGAGGACTGGGCGGAAATGGAGCATCCCCACGGCACCATCCTTGTGTCCATCCTTTAAAACATGATCTACGAACTGTGAACCTTGCTTGTACGCTGCAGGACACTTAGGGCCACCAGATCACCGTGGAGGACTGGGCGGAAATGGAGCAGCCCCACGGCACCATCTTCGTGTCAATGCCCTAAAAATCAGAGCAGAAAAGCTGATGTGAATGATGTCGCAGGACACGGAATGCCACCAGATCATTGTGGAGGACTGGGCGGAAATGGAGAAGCCGCACGGCACCATCTTCGTGTCCATCCCCTCGCTGCTGGACGCCTCGGTGGCGGCGCCCGGCACGCACGTCATGCATGTCTTCACCCCCGACTGGGTGGAAAACTGGAAGGTGCATGTCTGTGTTGTGACCTTTGTTGTGGATCTGCTGCTGTCCTTCCATGAAAGTGGCCTTCGGCGGTGCCCAACACGCACGCTATGCATACTCTCACCCCCGACTGGGTGGACAACTAGAAGGTGCGGCTGCAGCTTTACATTGCTGGTGCAGCCAGCGTCACCGGTGCATGTGCTTTGCTGTACGCGTCGCCACTGCGGGGCCTACTTGCAGCGGCCGCGCAGCTGCTGCTACTGCTGGCGCATTGCAGCAGGAGCCGAGACCGCTCAACCTCTTTCTATCAAGTTTCTATCACACACGTTGAATCATGTTTCTTCAATGTCAGAACGATGGGACGGGCGCGTACGAGAAGCAGAAGGAGCGGGTGGTGGACAGCATCATTGCGCGGCTGGAGGCCTACTTCCCCGGCCTACAGGACGCGGTGGTCTTCAGGTGAGGCGGACCTACCAAAAGATGTAGTAAGATTTCGCCTTTGTTGTTGAGGAAGATACCAAATTGGATGTGCACTTCCCAGGACGCCGTGGTCTTCAGTTGAGACGGTTTTTGCGCATACGGCCTCTTGGCTCGCGAAAATGCTGCCTTTGATTCATTCCAGGACCCCTGGTCCGACGGCCTGACTGGCAAGTCAAGGCGTCAAAGCAGGCCTTCTGTCGATGTGTTGCCTCAGAGTGAAGCGCCGCACAGATGCCACATCGTGACCAGTGCTTGTCATGGGGCCGGTGCACACCCTATTGTGTTGCTTTGCTGACAGCGAGGCGGGCACGCCGCGCACGCACAGGCGCTTCTTGGGCCGCGCTGACGGATCCTATGGGCCCATCCCCTCGCGCCGCCCGCTTGGTATGCTGGGCATGCCCATGAACCGCACCGCCATCAAGGTGTGCACGAAAATTGCTTTCACTCACATGCTCTGTCTGTCAGCTTCTGCTGGTCAGCCTGCTAGAGGCTTTCTTGCAGGGGCTGGTTCACATGTGAACATCAGCCCAGCTTCTAGTCCGATGTGATACTTCCCGTCACAGCAGCGCAAAATTGACACTTTGCTTTTGTCTGGAGAAGCATTAGGGTTTGGGCATCTGACGTCGTCACCACTGCAGGGCCTGTACTGCGTGGGCTGTACTGCGTGGGCGACAGCACGGCGTCACGTTCAAAACGATCAAATGCCTTTCAATGCAGGGGCTGTACTGCGTGGGCGACAGCACCTTCCCGGGGCAGGGCGTCAACGCCGTCGTGTTCTCCGGCTTTGGCTGCGCGCACCGCGTGTTGTGCGACCTGGGCATGGCGCCGACGCTGCCGGTGATTGACGGCGCCTACAACAGCCTGCTGTCCGCGGCGCGAGACGCCGCTTGAGCAGGAAGTACGCAAGTGACCCACGGTCCTCGGCACCCTGTGCGACCTGAGCATGGCGCCGACGCTGCCAGTCATTGGCAGCGCCTACAACAGCCCGCTGTCTGCCGCGCCGGACGCCGCCCGAGTGATCTGCATTGTGCGTTGTACACCCGGGGGTTTGGGGGTGCGCTGACAGATTCAAATGTATAGTTCGGACAGCTGAAGTGAGAACTTCAAGGACATGCCAAACGGATTGTGGTGCACATGGGCGACAACAGGCAGAGCTTGCTGTAAGCTTCACACGGGCGGTTCAAGAGGCGTTTCTGGAATTGGGGTGCCACACGCCTACTGCTGGTCTCGTCTTCAGGCATGTAAAAGCCAGAACAGGACGCCAAAAACCGAATCGAACATTGTCATGTAACGATTACAGAAGCTTTGGGGCATGCTACGGCGGTCTAGGTAGAGATGGCCCCTCGTGCAGAAAATGCTTCACTCTACCTATATATGCACATCGCATCATCTCCCAATTCAACGTCCAGAGGCTGTCCCAGCACCTGGTCGAAGGCCACTGCGACGTTCACGGCGCCCCAGTGCAGCATACCGGGCACAAGGCGCTCCCGCTGGAACAGATTCTCTCCGCCGTTTTCGACCCTGGGGAGATGCGGGCCGCGAGCCGCGTTCAGTTCCGCAAACGCCAGTTGGTCAGCGGCAATTTCGGGAGTGTCCCAGTAGGGGTGCACATTCAGCCCGACGTGGCAGAGCGCCGGCAGCGTCGCCAGCAGCCGCAGGCCATCGCAGCCTGTCTGCTCGCCTCGCTGCAGGCCAGTGTCTGCAAGGTCCAGGAATCGGCAGCCTTGCAGCGTCGCCAGGTCGGCCGGCAGCTCGCCGTCGCAGATGGCGTTGCCGGCTAGCTCCAGACCCTCGAGGCGGCTCAAAGATGACACCTCACGTGCCAGCGACGCCAGGCCGCAGAAGGACACGTGCAGGCTGCCGGTGGGCGCCGGCCGTTGCAAACAGCTGCGCAATGCGCGCCATATGCCGTGTTTGCAGCTGGGAAGTGGGCTTCGCCATTGGCGCCTGCATTTCGCCAGTTCCCCTCTTAATACTGTTTCATAGTTTGTTCACAGCAGACACATGTCCATCAAGTCATCGAGGCCAGACGTGCAAACCAAAGGTGCCAAATAAGCAAAAGTGCCAAATAAAGAAGCCGCCGTGATGTGTGAACCACGGAGGCCGCTGGTGACCCAGGTTTGGGAAGGAAACGCGAGTGGAGGGCACCTGTTGCGGAGGATTCAGCAGCTTCCGTCCGCAGCCGCGCACCGCCAGGTGTCGCAACGCTGTCAGGCCTGCCAGCTGGTCGCACGGATCCGGCAGCTGCCACGGCGCCGACTCCTGGTTTCCCGCCTGCACACGCAGCAGGAGCCATCTGGCTGCCTTCCAGCAACGCAAGGCACAGCGAGCAAAGCATCAAAATTACATGCCCTGGGCGCAGGTGCACGGCATGCCTACATGGGCCGCGCATACCCTGACCTCCAACACCAGCTTCGTCAGCATCGCTGGAAAGGGGTCCGCCCACGACAGGCGGCTCGCCCGCAGCGTGCGCAGCCGCGGCGGCGCGCCCAGCGTGTGCGGCAGCAGCGCCGGTCGCAGCCCCCGCTCCTGGAACGACCGATCCCAGGAGTCGTCCACGAGGCTCAGCAGCCCGAGGCACCCGGTCCCCGCGGCAGGCTGCTGACATTCGCCTCGTACAGCGCCAGGCTGGTCAGCGCCGCAAGCACGTGGATGACCAGCACCTGCGGCAGAGAATCGACTCTCAAGTCGGGTCAGCAGGCCGAAAGCAGCCAGTGCGCGTCACGAGGCCCACGGGCATGCACTGCCTCCGATGGGCTCGAGCTCGGCCCTGATGCATGGCAAAAAGGCAACAAGGTGCGAAGCGGGCACGCCCTGCGATGTCCGCTCGCAGCTGAGGCCTGTCAACTGCGGTCTCGGTAACCACCTACGGCATGCAGACCCTGATACTGCAAGTGCCATCACTTTGTAATGATCTACATAAGAGTATATTCCTGCAATTTCCAAGCAGTCTTCTTAGGGTATTGGGAGGAGGCGTACCTCCAGCAGCGGCAGGCTCCGCACCAGCGCCACCAGCGGGCGGATCCCGCAGGTGAGTCTCACCCCCAGCAGTGCCAGCTGCCGCAGCGTGCCGCCAAGCATCGCTATGCTCGTGACGGTGCTGGAGCCGAGGCTTATCAGGGCCCAGCGGCCCATCAGGATGCCCGTGAGCGGCGTTGCGGCCGCGAGGGTATCGAGGAGCATGCCCACCGGGTCAGGCGTGTCATTGCTGGTGCGCGTCTGCGAAGCAAGATCAGTTTGAAATGAGCATCCACAATCTTACTGCGCGCACAGCAACAGACACATCTCGTCTTCACAACCTCCGCGTCATGCGGGTGAGCCCACGGCGCACGGCGTCAGGTGACTCGCTTTCATAACAGCCTCGCCATCATTTTTAGCTCTTATCCAATGTGCAACTGGCGGATGTGCTGCTCGCGAGTCCTGACCCATCGCAACAGCGCGCGGAGCTGCTCAGCGACAGCGCCCTCTTCTCCATCATCGGCACGAACGCCTCTGACAGCGGCCCGGGCTGCATGATCAACGCCCTCCACGACCTTTGAACGCAGGCACACCGAGCCCTGCACCGCGATCGCCAGTTATTGAGCACACACTTCATGACACGGCACAAGACATGTCATGAAGGATGCTGCAATCTGCCGAGCGGAAATTGATGTACAGTATTACAACACGACTTCAGCAGATGCTTAGGACCTGTCGTTGAAGCGATATGGCAAAAGATGTGCTCGACCAGCACAGCCTGCAGTAGCTCGTTGATGGAAAAAGTCTGCAGGCTGCTGTTGACGCTGCATCATTTCAGCCACGGCCAGCTGTGTTGCGAACTGGGGCAGTTGGCTTCAATGTCAGGGTTGCCTGCCGACAATCGTGTATTGTCTGCCAGGCAGCGGAGTTTCGAAAGTCGCGTAAGGGGAAGGGACAATTTGCGCAGGCAATAACGATTTTTTAGCCCAACTGAGCTTTGTGCAGGACTAGGGTCTCTGGGCGAAGCTGACCTGCGAGGTAGTGACGAGCTTGCAGTGTAATCAGGTTATGTGCGATTGGAAGGTGGGTACATCGCTGATCTGGAGGCGGCTGGCGTATCAGGAGCGGCTGGCCGTTTTGAGTGGCCTCGCCTACAGGGGATGATGTCCACCCTCATTACAGCGTCCCCAACACACACTCCGCACAGCTGTACGACCCGCAGCGATCGTGCAAGTCAAGACAGCCGCGAGCAGCGGCGACCAAAAGCGCTTCACTCGGCCGCCTCGGCGTCGGCGTCAGCGCCCAGCCACGCACCGAACACGTCGTAGTCCTCGCCCACGTAGTGGGAGTCCGTGATCATCTGCGCACCAGAACAGCGATGGCATCAGTTGACGATAGGCAGAACTGTAGGAGGCAGATGCAGCAGGCTGTGTCGGGATGCTACGACAGATCCTGATGCACCCTGACGCCGCAGTTGCACTTTCAGCATGTGGACGCGGCCGTCTGGATGGTCCACAGCAGGATGTGAGGGTGCCGTGAATGTGCAGCGGGGACTGCATGCCTGGTTGTAGAAGTCCTTGGAGGCGGCCTTGAGGTCGGCGGAGCGGTGCGTGTCCGCGGCGCCCTTCTCGCCCTTGCGGATCTTGCCCAGCTTCTCCGCCTTCGCCGACTGCCGCTTGCCCTGCCGCACAGCAGAAATGCCGGGGCGTCAACACGATGCCATGCAAGGCTGCGAGCAAGATTGAATGAGCAGCGCAGTGATGCCAGACCCGACAACCTGTCGTCAAACCTGTTGGGGTGCACAATCGCATGCACATTCTTCCAGGTTTCAGGGGATGCCCCAACACACAACAGCATGGGCATAGACGGCAGCATGGCCACGGGCAGCCTGCAGGCTGTCAGAGGGCTGTGCCGATTTTCAACGGCAAAGCGATGCGCACCTCGAGCGCCAGCTGGTTGCGGCGCTCGGACTTGGCGTACGGGTTGAGCTTCAGCATCGCGCCCAGGTTCTTCAGCGGGTTCTTCTTCAGCGGCAGGTGCGTCCGCGTGCGCGTCTGCAGATTGGAACAGCTGCAGTCAACATTATGTCAGAAAGCATGTGTGGCAGGCCTGCAGCGTCCAGCCAGGCCGCCGCTCCCGTTGCCAGTACAGCAGATATCTGATTGCTGCGTGTTGCTCAGTGTGCTGCTGGCCGCTGGCGGTGTGCAATTGTGACGCTGACACAACATGCTTGTTGTAGCAAGTTCCTGTTTTCCACGGTGTATCACTCTGCTAAATTGCTCAGCAAACGCTGCAGCACGCACCTTCGGCTCCTGGACGATGGACTGGATCTCGTCGGAGTTGATGAGGCGCGTCAGGTCCGAGTTTGTCAGCATCGAGCGCGGCAGCTTGTACCCCTTCTTGCTGGCCGACACCTGGCAGACGATAATACATCGATGAGCTTCGAAAACGGTGCTGAAGGATGCACCGCGGAGATGTATCGGTAATACCCTGGACCGAAAGATGTCGGAAAAGCAGTCTTTGCTGCAGGGTGCAGCCGCAGGGGCTAACCGGTGCCGAAGGTGAGATCACGATCGACAGGTAAGAGCAGTCAGGTGGGGGTCCCTGTGCCTGATCAGATCATGATGACACAGCTGGAGGAGACATGCAATGTGAAACACGAGTCAGCACCCACCTCAGTGGTGGTGCCAAACACGCTGTCCAGCTTCTCGAACGCGGACTTCGTCCACACGATGAAGCGGCCCAGGTGCCCGCCCGGCGCCAGCTGCAGTGAAAGGAGTTGGGCACACCATCAACACAGAGCGCCACGTGGCACAGGGATTTCTGGTCCAGGATCCGACAGATGAAGTGGGTGCCTGCCCGGCGCTGGCTGCACAGGACATGATGTGTTCATTGCAAATACAGCTCATTCTTTCTGTTCCATAATATTATGAAGTCTATTGTGCAATAATGTGCATGGTCTGGCAAGCGGGCTTCTTTCAAGGTGATCAACTAGTTAAGTTGACAATGTCTGCCGGCTGACTGCTTATGGCAGTATGTTGACTGCCGAGCGACCGTGTTTGTAGACGTTGCTGCCATATTCAGCTTTGATCTCATGGCGGCTGCTGCCACTGCCGCTGCCGTAGCCGCCGGCTCACTCTAGCCGCATGCTGATGCTGTGGCTACCCCGCCTTGCCAGCGTGCCAGCGCCACCCCACAGCGCGACCACCCGCTGCCCCTGCTGCTGCTGACGAAACTGCGCTCCCTGCTGGACACATATCCCCTCCATACCCAGGGCGAGCTGTGAGTCATTGCCGAGCATTTTGGGTACAGAAATGTGACGAAATATGTAAATTTCTCACCTGCAGCAGGTTCAAGCTGTCCACGGAGGACACCTCCACGCCCGGCAGGTTGCGGAAGGCCTTGCTGATGCCATCCTCCTCGCCAAACACCACCAGCGGGCCCTTGCGGCCGACGTACCGCCGGTTCCTCATCTTACCCTTGCCGCGGCGGATGTTGCGCGACGCCTTCGCCTTCTCGACGTCGGCGTACGCGCCCACCTGGTTGGCAAGTATTAGTCTGGTGTCGGAAACATTGCGGAGTCGACTAGTGGAAAGAAAAGTACTGCCGGTGTCAATCTGCTGGTGATCGGCGATATGATACAGACTGGCTGAGCAACAGCCTGGCCTTGAATCGCAAGAAAGTGCATGCCCACATGCTCGCATCTTGGTGTTGCTATGCTCAAACAATGTTTCAAAGCTCACCTTCTTGAGCAGTGCGACCGCAGCGGAGGTCTTTGCGATGGACCCCGCGGCGTCGTCAAACACCAGCGGCACCTCCGTGACCTGGTGCAGTGCAAGCAAACTTGTCAAAAAAGACTGCTGCAAGCTGGTTTGACCGTTGTCCAAGGCCATCCGAGCTGCATATGATGGTTTGCAACCATCCCGATCGGTTCTCAAGCTTGCGCAGCTGCCAGCGGTCCTGGAGCTGCAACAGCTGCAGAACAGTATCGTGCAGCTGATGCGACGCATGCGGCAGTCACCCTGCCAAGGCAGAGCCAGCAGCACCCACCTGCTCGATGCGGTGACCACGGGCCAGCACCAGCGAGGGCAGCGCCGAGGCCGCCAGGGCCGAGGCCACGGCGTAGCGCTTCTGGTTGAGGTTGACCTTGCGGTGCCACCGCCGCCACACCTTGGTGGGCGCGAACATCCGGCCGCCGCGGCACATGTTTCCGAAGGCACCCTGCCCGGCACGGTGTGTGCCGCCGCCAGGCACGCGAGGGATACGAGACACGGCGCGCCCGGTGCCCCACGACTCTGCGGACGTCTGCATGCCGGCCTCGAACTTCACCGCATACGGCTGGCGGTGGTTCTTGGCCAAGCCGGTATGCACTGCGCGCACGATGTCGGGCCTGATGGGCGCCGTGAACACGGCCGGCAGCGCCGTCTGCGAGGCGCTCTCGCCTGCGGCATCGTGCACCGTCGCGAGCGGGCGTGAGGACGCCATCACAGCCCCAGCTGTTTAGCACCAAAAGAGAGCTGACTTGCAACACTCGCTGCGGCTCTCCCTCTGGAATACTAAACCCTGAATAGGAATGTCTAGTCAGGTTAGGCCTTACTCACACCTTAGTGACAACGCGCGCCTCCGAGACGGAAGCTTGCAACTTCGACAGACGATGCACGGCGCTTGAGATACAGTTGCTCACATGCTTGGAGAGGGAGAAAAATTAAGTTCGCAACTCTTCGTTTGACCGCTCCACACTATCCACGGGCCTCAAGACTTTGCACAGCATGACGCTGATCGCCAATCAGCCAGGGGTGCTCACGAAGGAGGAGGTCGTGGCCTGCCGCAAGGCCTTCGCAAGATTCGATCGCAACAGTGAGTCCGTGTGCAGTGGATGACTGCACTGATCAGCACTGTAGATTGGGCTGCACCATCTGCGCTATACACCTCGTTCTGCTGTGGCGCCCTGCAGATAGCGGTGCAATCGACGTGCAGGAGCTCAAGGCCGCACTCACTGCTCTGAATCAGTACCCGACAGAAGCCGAGCTATCAAAGATTATGAAGGAGGTGCGCTGCGCCGCTGCGCCGCTGCTGCTCTGCTGTGAGTTTCTCTCACCGCGGCAAACCCAGCGCCACAACATCTCTGCACACTCTTACCAACGTCAAATCCCCATATTCACATGCGCAGTTTGATTCGGACAACTCTAAGGAGATCGAGTTCCACGAATTCACCAAAGTCATCAGCAAGCAGAAGGAGTCGATGGGGCACCAGATGACAGACACTGAGGAGGCATTCATCGCGCTCGGCGGCAATGTGAACTTGCATTTTCTGAGAGAGCTGTAAATTTGCTGCACATATACATGAGGGAGGATCTGGCGAGTCAGCGCACACGTGTCGATCAATTCTCATGGTTGCGCAATGCAGAAGGACCTGACGGGCGCTGTGTCGATCGCAAAGCTGAAGCGCGTGCTGGATGTGAGTGGCACTCCCCCTGTGCTTCTGCGGTTTAGTGCATGCCTCGTCGTTCAGCAAGCTGTCCGCCTGGAGTATGCTGGCATTGCTGGGCGTGGTTGCCGACCCCACTTGATTGCTGATTGCCATATGATGCTGTGCGTGGTGCGGAACAGGAATTCGAGCTGATTGTGGACGTCGATGGTCTCATGGAAAGTCTGGACAAAGACGACAGTGGCACAGTGGAATTCAATGAAT
>JAABUM010001287.1_pt1 | contig 38146 bp, 32 predicted proteins | sample 5559161 | NCBI WGS metagenome assembly JAABUM01 (sample SAMN10711868, study PRJNA513369) | rock metagenome | isolation source: Antarctica rocks | place: Antarctica: Victoria Land, Siegfried Peak nord
ACTTCGACCTGCCGCAACTTGGCAACGATCTCCTCCGGCTTGTGATGCTTGCGCGCCATCGCAGTCCCTTCCGTGTTCACACCGAAGTCTCACCTCCGGCGGGCCACTTCTAGGGGGTCACGTCAGCGCGATGAGCGCCGTTGCTGCCGAAGAACTCGCGGTGTACGACGCCGACCGGATACTGCGGCGACCAGTCGAAGTGCCACACCAGCTTGATGTCCCACCCTTCCGGCTCGGTCTTGCTGTAGTCGGCCCTGACGTACAGCCCGACCTTCGCCAGGTCCTCCGTCAGCACCTCCACCACGGCACGCCAGTCCGGCGAGGCCAGCACCAGGATCTCCTTGCCTTTCAGCCCGGCCTTCTCGATGGCCGCAGCCGCCGCAGCCGTGTCCTGCGTGTAGGCCGCCATCTCCGGCACCGCGCCGTAGCGGCCGGGCTGGATGAACGCCGGCATCACCGAGCCGTAGCCGTGGACGCCGCGCTTCATTACGGCATCGCGGTCAACCGCCATGTTCAGCGCGCGGCGGACCTCCACGCTGCGCCAGGGCGAGTCCGGCTTGTTCTCGTTGAACACGCCGGCCAGCACGGTCTTGGCAGGCTGGGCATGGATCGCGGCCACGCCGCCGCCCTGGAAGGCATGGGCCTCCTCCGGCGTCAGGTCGGTCACGACATCCACCCGGCCGTCTCCGGCGGCGACCGACTTGATCGCCTCCTCCTTCGGTATGGCGTTCTCATAGACGATGCGGACCTTCGGCGTGCGCTTCGGGTCCCAATAGGTCAGGTTCGGCTCCAGGACGACCTGCGGCGAGCGCGTGTCGAGCGTCGAGATGCCATCGGCGAGCAAGAATGGGCCGGTCCCCCACGGACCGGGCGCATCAATGACTCACCAGTGGCCTTCGGCCGTCCCGGTTTTAGGGTCAATGAACCCCCACTCGTTCCAGAACCTGGTCGAGGGAATGTGCATCCCGCGCAGCTTCATCAGCGCCGCGGAGTCGCCGCCGGGGAAGCGCATCCGGACGGTGTTGTCATCCACAACTGTGAGGGTCGTATCCTGGGCGAAGTTCAGGAAGGCGCCCGGCGGATGCGGGTTGGTCCAGACCTGGACCTTGTCGAACGCCAGCTTGAAGATCTGCGCGTCATACTTCTCGCCGTCCTGGAAGACGGTGTCGCGGCGCACGTCAAGCTCAAGCGTCTCGTCGTCCACCCAGCGCCAGCCGGCGGCGAGGCTGGGCTGGCCCATGCCTTCGTGGTCCACGCGGTTGGCTTCTTCCATGGTGTTCCAGGTGATGGACAGCCAGTTCACCGGCGACGGGTCAACCACCCGGACGGTGTTGTGGGGTCCCCAGGGCGGCGCACCGCCCGAGGCTTCCCCTGTTTGGGGTTCCATTGCCGTTCCTCCTGTTCTTTTGTGCAGCTCAAGCAATTTACGGTACGACGGCAGTTGTGCAAGGCGCTGCCGGATAAGGACTTCCTCTAGACCTGCTGCCCGCAGCTTCGGCCGACCGTCAGCCATGCAGCCGGGGGATGCCCGATCCCGCCAGCGGCACCGCTTTGGCGTCCAATGCCACGGCCGGCACTGGCTTGCTCAGGCAAGGTCCGGTGCGTGTCCGGGATCAGCGGACCAGGTGTTCACGATGGGCCGGACCGAATGCTCAACATCGCCCGAACGCGCAACTGCCGGGACTTGGCGCTCCTTCAGGCGATACTGCTCCGACGGACCCGGCGTCGGCCGGCCGGTCAGGAAACCCTGCACGAACTGGCACCCGAGTTCGCGAAGCTGCCGGAGTTGCCGCTCGGTCTCCACACCTTCCGCCACCACGGCCAGGTTGAGGCGCCGCCCCAGCGACAGGATCACCTGCACGATTGCGAGGGTGGCGTCGTCGTCGCCCATGCCCTGCACGAACGACCTGTCAATCTTGATCCGGTCGAACGGGAACCGGCGCAGATAGGATAGGCTGGCGTATGCGGTCCCGAAGTCGTCGAGGGTGATGCGGACGCCCTGCTCCCGCAACGCCCGCATGTTCCGCAGCACCAGCCCGGAGCTGTCTAGCAGCAGGCCCTCCGTCACCTCCAGGTCGAGCCGGTTGCCGGGGAAGCCCGTGCGGCCGAGCGTGCCGGCGATCTGCTGCGGCAGGTCGGGCTGGCGGAACTGCGTGGGCGACAGGTTGACCGACAAGCAGACGGCGGGGTCCCAGCGCGCCGCCTCGGAACAGGCGGCCTCCAGCGCCCACCGGCCGAGCGGCATGATGATGCCGGTCGCCTCGGCGACGGGTATGAACTCGTCGGGCGTGATCGTCCCCCGCACAGGATGCGCCCAGCGCATCAGGGCCTCGAAGCCCCGCACCTCCAGCGAGGCCGCGTCGCAGATCGGCTGGTAGGCCAGGGTGATCTGCTGCTGGGCCATCGCCGCGTGCAGGTCCTGCTTGATCAGCAGGCGCAACTGCTGCCGCGCCTCCATCGAGGGGTCGAACGAACGGAAGGTGTTCCGGCCCGCCTCCTTCGCCCGGTAGAGTGCGGTGTCGGCGTTGCGGATCAGCCGGCCGGGCGTGTCCCCGTCCCCCGGGTAGGCGGCGATGCCGATCGAGACGCCGACGGCGGACGCCTGGCCGCCGATCTCGAACGGCACGCTCAAGGCGTTGATCAGCCGTTGCGAAAGGGACGCGGCGGCGGAGGGCTGTCCCTCAAGGTGCTGCAGGATGACGAACTCGTCCCCGCCAAGACGCGCGACGACGTCCTCGGCCCGCACGGTGTCCTGGATGCGCGCCGCGACCGCCGTCAGCAGCATGTCGCCGACGTCGTGCCCCCGGGAGTCGTTGATGACCTTGAAGCCATCGAGGTCGAGATAGAGCAGGGCGAGTTCCCGCCCGGTCCGCGACGCGGCTGCGACGGCTTCGGCCAGCAGCTCCTGGAACACGCGGCGGTTCGACAGGCCCGTCAGCTCGTCGTGGTGGGCCGCGAAGCGTATGCGCTCCTCGGTGATCTTGCGGAACAGCGCCGGGCGGATGGTGTTGGCGAGCGACATGACGTCGTCCACGACCGATTGCAGATCCAGCCGGTCGGTCGTGAACGCGAGCGAGAGTCCGAAGCGCTGCTGCTGCACCCAGATCGGCACGCTGACATGGCTCCGGAAGCCGGCCTCGACCGCGTAGGGCAGGGTGCGCGGGCGCTCATGGGGCTGGAGGGCGGAGTGGACGGTTGCGCGCGCGCGGTTGCCGCGGATCACCTCCGCCGTTGCCGACGCGCCGAGCTGCGCCGGGTCAGCCGGGAGCGGAGGGGCCGCATTCTCAAGCGGCGTCACGCTGAACCGGCTGATCTCGGACAACTGCCCGTCCGGCAGCGTCAATTCCCAGATGTGGCCGAGGGCCGAGTCATGGAAGCGGCATAGCTCCTCAAGCAGGCTGGTCAGCGCGGTCGCGCATGAGCCGGCCTCGGTGACCACGCGGAGCATCCGGTCCGCCCGCAACGCCTGGTTGGCCACGTGCATGACGTGGGCGTGCCGCTGCTCGCGCTTCCGGTCGGCGATGATCAGGTCCGCGATCTGCTGCAGCGACTCGATCTCCAGGCTGGTCAGGCAGGGCCGGCCGAACCTGTCGAGCACGCAGAGGTATCCTATACGCTCCCCGGACGGGGAGAGCAGGGGAAGGTGGGCGACGAAGGCGATCTGCAGGTGCCCCGTGACAAGGCTCTCGTCGGCGAACCGGGCCTCCCGCCGCATGTCGGCGATGACCGTCAGGCCCTCCGGCCATCCGCGCAGCTCGTCAATCAGCGCCGATGCGCCGACATCGCGGCGCGACAGGCCATAAAAGGACTGCCGGGGTGAGTGGGACGGCCCAAGCCCGTTCATGCAGACCACCGAAGCGGCAGCGCCTGTCACCTTGGCCGCAAGGCACGCGAAGTGGTCAAATACGGCGCCTGTGGCTACGGGCGCCTCTGGCACGCCGGCCAGACCAGCCATGCTTAGACCAGGCATGAGTAATGGAGCATGTTGAAGAGCTACCACGGAACGATGGCGCCCGGCACTTATAATCGTGGGGGAGGCGCAAGGGCGCAGGCAGTCAGTCATGAAGTCGGGGCGGGGGCCAAGGATACCTTTTGCTGACAAATTCTTACAAAGGCCGCGTTGACGATCTATAAGGCCAATTAGGCATCACCAAGGGTAATACATACGCATTGCTGGATGCCGTCTTTGCACTAATTCACAACAAGTAAGCAAGTGCACTAAGTAATAAGAGCCAAATATATTATAAGACGGCTAAAAAGTAATACTGCCTTTCTTATGTTTTACTGTTGCCAGGCATTTCATTGCTTGCTAGTCATTGAGTGCTGCAATGGAAAAGGGTCCGCACAAATGAACAAGCAATCTGCCGCTCAGGTGTCCGCCAGCCAGGCTGCCACCATCCGTTCCGCTGAGAACGTCGTCAAGGCGGCCGATGCGGTCAAGGATGCCGGCCGGGTCCGCATCGGCAACGGAATGCTGCGTTTCTAGTGGGCGAGGCATCCCGCCCCAAGGGCGGGATGCCACCGCAGTTCTCGACGCAGTGCAATCCCATGCCGCAAACCCACATCGTCGATTTCACGCGCCTCATACCGGATGCAAGGCTGCCAAAGCGGGCCGACCGTTCGGCCGCCGGCTACCTTCCGAGCCGGGCCGTGCGCTATTGCGAGGCGCTCACCACGGCAACGGCCTACGGCTACTGGGTGTTCCCGCCCCTCGACATCCAGCTCCTGTGGGACGGAGAGGAAGTGTCCTGGTCGTATGGCCGGTCCGGTGATTGGCTTCCGCTGTCCGCCACGGAAAGCGGCGCGGTTCAGTTCCCCTACTATGCGGCCGAGTTCGACGCGCTCGTCCCCGATGAGTTGAAGGGATATTCCCCGCCGTTCCTGTCGGCGATGCCGGAGCTTGGGGGCGTGCAGATCTGGACAGGGCTGCTCGCCCGGACGCGCCCGGGCTGGAACCTCCTCGTGCGGTCGCCGGTGAACCTCCCGCCCATCCCGGGCTTGCTGGCGTGGGAAGGCATCGTCGAGACGGACATCTGGCTGGGACCGTTGTTCACGAACGTCCGCCTTACCCGCACGAACGTCCCGGTCCGCCTGCGGGCTGACACGCCGTTCCTTCAGGTGCAGCCGGTGCCTCAGCTCGCGCTCCGCGACGAGACCCTGGCATCATACCGTTGCAGCGAAGCCGCGGACCTTACCGTTGCGGACTGGGGCGAATTGGGCAGGGTGCTGCTGCCGAACGCCGACCGTGAGGCCCGCCAGGGGCAGTATGCGGTCACAGTACGCAAACGGCGGTCCTGCCCGGTCTCCCATGATCCGCTGATTGACCCGGTGCCCGATCACGACGGCACGCCAGCGCGCCTCAACCCGTCCTTGTAGAACGCCAGGTCATCCAGACGCAGCGGCGCCCGGGCCGCGATCGCGCCCACCGTGATGCCCGGCTTCGACGCCTGCAGCAGGCCGAGAAAGTGGGTCGCCTCCGTCCTGCGATCCATGTGGCCCAGGATGGCAAGATAGACGTTGAGCGCCGAGGCATGGTCGGGGTTCCGTTCCATCACCGCATCGGCCATGCGCTCCGCTTCATCGAGGTGCCGGCGAAAGAAATGTGCGGTCATGAGCACGTGCTCCACCGCGAAGATGTGCGGGTCGCGAGGCGAGAGCGACTGGGACGTCTGCGCGTGCCGCACGGCAGCCGCGTGGTCGCCGCTGTAGATCTTGGACCAGCTGCTGAGCGTCCAGGCGACCGGCAGGTTCGGATTGAGTTCGATGGCCCGGGCGTGCAGGAGCAGCGCGGCCCGGACGTCGTGCATGAGGTAGGCGCTGACATGGCCGGCTATGGCAAGCGCCCGGGCGTCGAAAGGGTCGAGCAGCATCGCCTGCTCTGCGGACCGGCCGGCAAGCTGCGTGACGGCCCCCGGGTCCTCGGCCCATCCCTGGGCGACCACCGTGATGCCCCAGTATGCCATCCAGGCATGGGCCGCCGCGCACCCGGGGTCGAGCTGGATCGCCGTTGACAACAGGTCCCGTGCCTGCATGAAGCCGCCCCGGTCGAGATGGTAGATGCCCTGGATCGCGGTCAGGACGGCACGGTGCGCCGCCGCGACGTTGGTCCGTGCGACGGAAACGAATGCCGACGTCCGGTGGAACAGCTCGGGATCAATCTGGGCGACGGTGCCGGAGGCGATGCGGTCCTGCAGCGAGAACAGGTCGTTGAGCGGTCCTTCGAATCGTCCGACCCAGATGGTCTCGAAGTCGAGCACGACGTCCCGCAAGGTGACTGTCACCTTCACCCGGTCGTCCTGGACCTGGATGACCCCGTCCACGACGTAGTCGAGGCGGTAGGCCCGGCACTGCGCGGCCCAGTCGGCAACGGGGCCGGCGCCGTCCCAGAACGTCACGGTCGCGATCAGGTGCGGCGCGCGGAAGCGGGCCAGCAGGGCCGATATCTCCTCGGCCATGCCCAGCGAGATGCCCTGGCCGAGCGGCGAGCCGACGCTGCGGAACGGCAGGACGGCCATTCGCCAGCCAAGCTGAAGGCTCGACCAGGCACCGGCGTCGAACGCCGCGGCCGGCCGCTTCAGCGGCTCCGGACTGTCCATCCTTGTTTCCTCATGGCTTCCAGCATCGCCAGCCCGCATCCTTCGTGAAGCACCGTGCTGCTTTAAGATGCACAGGTTAACATTTCGTCCATAGGATCGGGCATACAACGTTTCCCGGTGCGGCGCCGCGACTTTCTGCCCGGATCGCCCGATGGTAAGGCGGCGCGTGTTCCCTCGACAGGCAAGCTGCTTGAACTCCGTACCGGCCACGGCGCCGTGCGGGCATTCGATCGGCCGGACGCAGCGGCCAGACAGATCGGATGACCCCTCTCATGCGCATCCCACCCAAGAGCGCCGCGTTCACCTTGGTGCTCGGCTTGCTTGCCGCGCTTCCGGCACTATCAATTGATGTGAGCGCACCAACGCTTGTCGTGCTTCCCGCGGCCTTGGGGACTTCGGGCACGGCCGCGGGCGTCACCCTGTCGCTGTTCATGGCCGGGTTCGCCGCCGGACAGCTCATCGGCGGCTACGTGTCCGACCGGACCGGCCGGAGGCCGGTGCTGATCGCAAGCCTGCTCTGCTTCACCCTTGCCGCCGCCGGCTGCACGGCGTCCCAGTCCGCAGCCGAGCTTCTGGCGTTCCGCTTGGTGCAGGGGATCGGCGCGGGATCGTGCTCGGTGCTCGCTTTCGCGATGATCCAGGACCTGTTCACCGGCGACCAGGCTCGGAGCAAGCGGTCCTACGTCGCCGTCGTGTTCGGGACGATGCCGATCCTGGCGCCCGCGCTCGGGGTATGGCTGCTCGATGTCGGCGGCTGGCGGGCGACGCACGGGACGCTGGCGCTGGCCGGCGCCGCGCTTTGGATCGTCTCGCTTGCCGGCGTCGCCGAAAGCCGGCCGGCGGGCCTGGGCGCCGCCCGTCCCTCCGCAGCGGAGCGGCCCGGCTTGTGGCGCTGGCTTCGCAGCGAGCAGCCGTTCCTGCGGCTTGCCGCCGTCAACGCCGTCAGCTACGGCGGACTGTTCGCATACATCGCGGGTTCGCCAGTGGTGGTCATCACGGAGATGAAGCTTCCGGCCGGCGTATATGCCGCCTTGTTCGCCGCCACGGCCAGCGCACTGGGACTGGGAGCCTGGGTCAGCGGCTGGCTCGCGCGGCGCCATGTCGCCACGGTTCGGGTGCTGGACGCCGGCTTCGCGATATCGGCGGTCGGCTGCCTTGGCGGGCTGGTTCTGCTCGCCGATCCCTTGAGCCGGCCGGCGCTGCACCTTCCCGGGCTGCTCGCGCTGTTCTTCTGCCGCGGCATTCTTGCCCCCAATCTCCAGCATTTGGCAATCGGGGGGCGAAGGGAGGATGCCGGCGTCGCCTCGGCCACGCTTGGCGTCCTGCAGCTCCTGTCGGGAGCGTTGACGAGCGCGGCGGTCGCGGCCCTGAACCCTGAGTGGAAGATCCGCGGCGTCATCGCCGTCGCTGCCGGGTTCGGCATCGCCGCCGCGATGGCATGGTTCGGCATCATCCACCGTCGCAGGTTGTGAGAGCCATCGGCGGGCGGGTGCGGCCTATCCGCCTGCTCTCGGCGGGAAGAGTACTTTCCTCCCATGCAGACCAAATGCAACACCGGCCGTCGCAATCGCATCCCGCGCGCACCCGCGTCACGAACTGGCTGACGCATGGGGCGGGCCTGCGCCGTCGCGGCGGCCTCACGCCATGGCTGGACGAGGCGGCACCCGCGGGCCGGGCTGCGTCGAGGCGAAGCGGTCCCGGCGGGCAGCTCTGCTGCTCCGAGCCGGCCACCAAGCTCGTGCTGACGTCGCGCGCGTGTCCCACCTGGCCCTATGCCGGGCCGAGGCGCTCATTCGCGGGATGCTTCGCCTGACCGTGGTTGCGCCGCCCGTTCCGGGCCATGCGCCGAGGAGATCGGCCCTTGAACGGCGGCGGCATGGGTTCCGGCGAGGCGGCCCAGGACGATGGCTGTCAGCAGGCCGTTCCCGGACAGGTATCCTTCTGCGTCCGGGCCTGATACGCCGCACGCGGCGCCGCCTGCTGCGAACAGCCGGGGGACGGGCGTGCCATCCGGCCGCAGGGCGGGCGCGGGCATCCTAGTGGCCCGGCGAAATCTCGGTGCCTGGTCGTCGCGGGAGGCGGCGGTGTATGCGCTGTGGGGCTACGGGGTGCGCTGCGTGCTGGCGCCCAGCTTCGGCGACATCTTCGCCGCCAACGCCGTGAACAACGGCGTGCTGCCGGCGCGGCTGCAAGAGCCGGATGCCGAGCGGCTGCCGATGCTGCTGCACGACGGGCTGGGGGCGTTGAGCGTGGACCTGCGGGACCGCCGGGTGCGGGCCGGGGCGGAGGAGGCGCCGTTCATGGTGGACCCGGTGTTCCGGACCAAGCTGCTGAACGGATGGGACGACCTGGACCTGACCGCCAGCCATGGGACCGACATCGCCGCGTTCATGGCCCGGGACGCGCTGCTGCGCCCGTGAATGCCGCCGCGGCGGTAGCGCGCGACGCGGCTGCGCCGCCCTCGATCCTCCTCGCGCTCCGGTGCCGCACGCCGGATGCCCGAGGCATCAGCCTGGCTTCCCCGAACGATCGTGCCAGCGGCCGGAAGCTAGGCATTCCGCCTGCAATAGCCCGCCTGCGATAGCCCGCCTGCAATGGACAGTGCGGAGCCATGGACGGTAGGAAGGATGATGCCGTCCATGCCTCGAACGATGCGCGCCGACCGTCTGGGATGCCTTGCCGCGGCGCTGTGCCTCAACGCCTGCGCGGTCGAGACCTTCGAGCGCCCCGGGGCAAGCGACGAGGCCGCCTATTCCACCGCGCACCCTTACTACGCCGAGTTCTGCGCCCTGTCCCAGATCAAGAAGAAGCCCGGCTTCGGCGCCGACATACGCGGCGAGATCGGCGGCCATGCCGTGTTCTACCTCAATGGCGCCTGCCGGGTGGAGGGCGCGCGCTACCCGTTGCTGCGCGTCTGCGACGGCAGCGCAGGCGCCCCGCCGGACGGGGTGGGGCTGAGCATGAACGAGCACTTCAGCAACGCGAAATGGGTGGCAACGCCCGGGCGCAACTTCTTCTTTCACGGCAACCTGCCCGCGGACGCCCCGGTGACGCGCCGGACCTATGCCGCCGTGCAGGACGAGGCGAAGCGGCTGGGCATCTATGACGGCGTGGCCTTCCACGAGAGGGTGTTCGCGGACATGCCGCCGGGCTGGCGGCGGGAGGACTGGCGATACGAGGTGTCCGTCGCCACCGACTACGCCATCAGCCTGGGCCGCGGCCGGTTCTGCGCCCGCGTCCCGGTGGACCGGCCGGCGATGGGGCGCATGGTCGAGTTCCTGAACGCCGAGAACGCGCCCTACCGCGGCGGCGAGGTGTTCCGCTGGAGCGTGTTCCGCGACAACTGCATACACCTGGCGCACAACGCCCTGGCCGCCGCCGGTCTGTGGAACGAGTGGCGGACGCACCGGCCCCTGTTGCTGGCGATGCTCGACTTCCCGGTGCCGAAGAACGAGTTCGTCAACCTCATGCGCCGCACCAACGACGCCCTGCCGCTGCGCCCGGACGGTCTGGACGCCGCCGCCCGGCGCAGCCTGCTGCGTGCCGGCACCCTGCCGACCATCCCCGGCGCCCTGGCCGAGGCGCGTCCGCCGCAGCGGCCCAACGCTGTCTATGACACCGAGCTGAAGCTGATCTTCTACGACGAGCCGAACTTCGGCCCCTACCAGGGCTGGTTCGACGCGATCTGGCGCGAGCCGCGCTACCACGACGCCCGTGCCAACCTGGAGCATTTCCGCGCCCTGTATGCCCGGATCGAGGCCGCTCCGGCGACGCCGCCGACGGACGCCGATGCGGCGTTCCGGCGCCATGTCGCCGAGCAGCGGCGCGCGGTGGACGCGGCGCTGGCGTCTGCGCCAGCCGCGGGCGCAAGGCCGGCCGCGGACGGGCGCACGGCCGCCAACTGAGGTGGCGCCCTCCCGCACGCACCTCGTCCTGATCCCCAGCTACAACTCCGGCCCGTTGCTGCGGCAGACCGTGCTTGCGGCGCAGGCGGCGTGGGCGCCGGTCTGGGTGGTGGTGGACGGCAGCACGGACGGCTCGGCGGACCGGCTGCTAGACGAGGTGGTGGGCGAGGGGGTGGATGGGGTGCAGGTGCTGCGCCTGGCGGCGAACGGCGGCAAGGGAGCCGCCGTGCGGCACGGCGCGGCGGCGGCGGTGCGGCAGGGCTTCACCCACGCCCTGGTCATGGACGCCGACGGACAGCATCCGGCGGACCGCATCGGCGCCTTCATGGCGGCGTCCCTGGCGGACCCCGGCGCGATGGTGCTGGGACAGCCGGTGTTCGGCCCCGACGCGCCGTGGGTGCGCGTGCAGGGGCGGCGGCTCTCGAACCTGCTTGCCGGGCTGGCGGCGGGCGGGGCGCAGGGCAAGGACGGGGCGCAGGGCAAGGGAGGCGGCGTCGGCGATGCGCTGTTCGGCTTCCGGGTGTATCCGCTGGGTCCCCTGCTGGAGGCGCTGGCCGCCGGGCCGGGGCTGCAGGGCTACGGCTTCGACCCTGGCGCCCTGGTTCGGCTGGCTTGGGCCGGGGTGCGGCCGATCAGGCTGCCGGCGCCGGTCTGCTATCTCCCGCAGGCGGAGGGCGGGGTGTCGCACTTCCGCTATGGCCGGGATGTCCCGCTGCTGGCTGGGCTGCACCTGCGCCTGCTGTTCCAAGCCCTGCGCCAGCCCGCCAAGCGCGGATGATGGCGGACACGGGGACATGCGCCATGGCGGGGAAGCGCAGTCCGCGCACGACCCGCTCCGCTGCCGCCATAGCTACGACCAGCAGCAGGCTAGGCAGGCCGACAAAGCCGGGCCACCAGGCCGGGGCCGCCATCAGCAGCAGCCCGGACGCCGCAAGCTGCCCGGCGAAGAAGGCGCTCCAAGCTGCCGTGACCCCGCGGGTGTAGCCCTCCATCGCGCCGTGGAACGCCGGGTTGAGCCGGCGGGCCAGGCCGGTGACCAGCGGCATCCGGCCCCGCCGCAGGGTCGAGGCGAACAGCGCCAGCAGCCCGGCATAGACCAGCGCGTGCGACGCCCCGGCCAGCGCGAGCAGCCCTGCCGCGGGGGAGTGCCGCGCCCCCAGCCCCAGCGCCCCCAGCAGCAGCAAGGCCGCTCCCGGCCCCAGGCCGCGCAGCCATCGCGGGACAGCGCTTCCCAGCACCCAGGCCACCGCCAGCGCCTGCACGGCCGCAAGCAGCAGCGCGACGGCGCCCCAGCCCCAGGCCAGCGCCGCATGGCTGCCCAGTGCGGACGCGGCCGCCAACGCTCCGCCGTTTCGCCATGCCCCTGCCATGCCTGCACCCTATGCAGCCGGAGTTCGATACGTCTATGTTGATTACAGGAGACGCCGCCGTGAATGACCTGCACCCACCAGAACCTGCAACGACCGACAATCCCACCCAGCAAAGCCAGCGGGAACGGGAGGTTGCCGACTTGATCGTCAATGCCCTGCAACTGGAAGTTGCGCCCGGCGAGATAGACCCGGAGAGGCGCATGTTTGGAGAGGGTCTCGGTCTGGACAGTATTGACGCGCTGGAGCTTGCCCTGGCGATCACCCGCGCCTACGGCTTCGAGTTGCGGTCGGACGACGAGCGCAACTACCAGATCTTCGCGTCGCTCCGCAGCCTGACCCGGCACATCGAGGCGCACCGGACCCGGTAGGAGCCGATGTCCACGCATCCCGCGCCGCTGACCCATCTCGTCGAACGGCAGGCGGATGCGGTGCTGTTCCGCGGCCCTGCCGGCGCCGTCACGGCCGCCGCCTTCCTGCATGACGCGCACGTCCTGGCGCGCACGTTGCCCGATGGGGCGTTCCTGGTGAACCTGTGCCGCGACCGCTATGCCTTCACGGTCGCCTTCGCCGCCGCATTGCTGCGCCGCCAGGTATGCCTGCTGCCGGGCGATGCCTCGCCCGCCCGGCTGGCGGCGCTGGCGCTCCAATATCCCGGCTGCACCGCCGCCGTGGACGCGCCGGACCCGTCCATGCCGATGCCCGGTTGCGTGGTGCGGCCGACAGGGAGCGGCACCGGCGCGGACAACCCGGCGCTGCCGTCACACCAGCTTGCGGCCATCGTGTTCACCTCCGGTAGCACCGGCACGCCCGTCGCCCACCCGAAGCTGTGGGGTGCCCTGGCCGAGCGCAGCCGTGCGGCGGCGGGGGCGTTCGGCCTGGATGCCGCGCCGCCGACCGTGGTCGGCACCGTGCCGCCGGGGCACATGTACGGGTTCGAGACGACGGCGCTGCTGCCGCTGCACGCTCCGGCGGCAAGCTGGTGCGGCCCGGCTTTCTACCCCGGCGACATCGCCGCCGCGCTCAACGCGGTGCCGGCGCCGCGCATCCTCGTCACGACGCCGCTGCAAGTGCGCGCCCTGGTGGGCAGCGGCGCGGCCCTGCCGCCGCTGCAGGCCGTCATCTCCGCAACCGCGCCGCTGGACCCGGCGCTGGCCGGGGAAGCGGAGTGGCGCTGGGAGGCGCCCGTCATGGAGATCTTCGGCGCCACCGAGGTCGGCTCCATCGCAAGCCGCCGCACCACGGCGGGCGACCGCTGGACGGCCTATCCCGGCGTGGACATCCAGGCTGGTGCGGACGGGACGATGGTGAGCGCCCCCTGGGCCAGGCCGACCTCGCTGGCCGACGACGTGGAGCTGGAGGGCGCAGGGCGCTTCCGCCTGCTGGGCCGGCAGGCGGACCTGGTGAAGCTGGGCGGGCGGCGGGCCTCCCTGTCCGGGCTGAACCGTATCCTGCTGGACTTGGACGGCGTGGCGGATGGCGCCTTCGTGGTGCCGGACGACCTGGGGCAGCGCGCGAATGCCCGGCTGCTGGCCGTCGTGGTGGCGCCGCGCCGCAGCGCCGAGGGCATCCTGGCCGACCTGCGCGGCCGGATGGACCCGCTGTTCCTGCCGCGGCGTGTCATTCGGGTGGACGCGCTGCCGCGGAACGAGCTGGGCAAGCTGCCGCGGCAGGCCCTACTGGCGATCCTGCAGCCATGACCCCCGAGGCGCGGTTCAGCATCCCTGCGGACCATCCCAGCCTGCCCGGCCACTTCCCGGGCCGCCCGGTCGTGCCCGGCGTGGTGCTGCTGGACCTGATCCTGGACGCCGCCGCCCACGCCTGCCCCGGCTGGCGCGTGGCGGGGCTGCCGACCGTGAAGTTTCTCCGGCCCGTGCTGCCGGGGCAGGAGGTCGTGATCCGGTTGCAGCCCGCCGCGGAGCGCATGGGCGTGTCCTGCACCGTGGACGGGCAGGAGGTGCTGCGGGGCACTCTGGCGCTGGTGGCCCTGGAGGCGGCCAGGGAGGTTGCCCCGGGGGTTGCCGCAACGGGAGCGTCCCTGGCGGCCACAGGGCCGGCATGACCGGCTGGATGGAGCAGCGCGAGCGCGGCGGCGCCGGGCTGGTGGCGGCGCTGGCCTGGCTGGTGCTGCGAGCGGGCTGGCCGCTCGGCCGGCTGCTGCTGTGGCCGGCGACGGGCTGGTTCCTGCTGACCTCGCCCTCGGCACGGGCAGCGTCGCGCGAGTATCTCGGCCTGGCGCTCGGCCGGGCGCCGCGGTTCCGGGACGTGGCACTGCACTTCCACAGTTTCGCCGCCGCCGTGCTGGACCGGCTGTTCATGGTGACAGGGCGGGTGCGCGGCTACCATATCCGGACCGAGGGGCTGGAGCATGTCGCCGGCGTGCTGGCCGATGGGCGCGGCTGCGTGCTGCTCGGGGCGCACCTGGGCAGCTTCGAAGTCCTGCGCCTGGTCGCGCAGGCCGCGCCGGTGCCGGTCTGGGCGCTGATGTTCCGCCGCAACGCCGGGGCGCTGACCCGGCTGCTGGACCGCCTTGCGCCGGACCTGCGCGACGGCATCCTGGAGGTGGGCGACACCACCAGCATGTTGCGCGCGCACGAGTGCGTGCAGCGCGGGGAGATCGTAGGCATCCTGGCCGACCGCGCGCCGCCGGGGCACCAGGGGGTGGCGGCGCCGTTCTTCGGCAAGCCGGCGGCGTTCCCGGCGGGGCCGTTCGTGCTGGCGTCCACGCTGGCGGCGCCGGTGGTGCTGTTCCAGGGCCTGCGGCTGGGGCCGCGGCGCTACCTGGTGCGGTTCGAGCCGTTCGCGGAGCGGGTGGTGCTGCGCCGGGCCAGCCGGGCTGCAGACCTGGCGGGGCATGTCGCCCGCTACGCCGCGGCGCTGGAGCGCGGGTGCCGGGCGCATCCGTTCAACTGGTTCAACTTCTACCCGTTCTGGTCGGCTGCGGCGGAGCCGGGCCATGGGGTCGGGCGGCGCCTCCTGCCCCTGTTGCCGCTGCTGCTGGCGCGTCCCGCCCTGGCGGCGGAGCCGGAGCCGCTGGACCTGCCGGCGCTGATGGCCCGGCTGGCGGCGGTGCCGGAGCGGCGGGCGACTTTCCGGGAGGTGCGCCGCTTCGCCGCCCTGAGCACACCATTGGAAAGCACGGGCCGGCTGCTGTATCGCCGCCCCAAACTCCTGGAGAGCGGGCGCCTGGAGAAACTGACGGACTGGCCGGAGCGGGAGAGCCTGGTGGTCGAGGGGGACCGCCTGGTGCTGATGGGCGCGGACGCTCCCCGCGTGGTGGACCTGGCGGGACAGCCGGAGCTGCGGTCCCTGGTGGACGCTATACGCGGCCCGTTAGCCGGCGACCTGGCCGCGCTGCGCCGGGCCTTCCTGGTGACGGCGGCCGGCACGGCGGCGGCCTGGTCGCTGGCGCTGGTTCCGCGCGACCTGCGGGCGGCGCGGCTGCTGCGGTCGGTGCAGGTGGACGGCGCCGGCGACGAGGTGACGGCGATCCGCCTGGTGCAGGCCAACGGCGACGAACAAACGATGCGTATCACCCCTGCTGCTCCCTCTCCCTCCGGGAGAGGGCCGGGGTGAGGGAAGCGGCAAGCGCGGACAGCGGCATTTGGCGGACCGGCTCCGACACCTGGAAGGGCGGCGCTTGCGGCCTCCCTCACCCCAACCCTCTCCCGGAGGGAGAGGGAGCAGCAGGCGGCGCAGGGCTTCCTTGACCCGCGCCATGCCGGTGCTGGGGGCGCTCGCCGCGTCCGTGCTGCTGCTGCTGCTCGTGCTGCGCTTCGTCACCATCCGCACGGACATGGCGGAGTTCCTGCCCGCCGGCCAGACGGAGGCCGCACGCCTGGTCATGCAGGAGGCGCGGACCGGCACGGCGACCGGCCTGGTCCTAATGGGGCTGGACCGCGCCCCGCCGCCGGAGCTGGCGCGCATCAGCCAGGCGATGGCCGCCACCCTGCGCGGCACCGGCCTGTTCAGCCTGGTCGCCGGCGGCCAGGACGGCCTGGACCCGGCACTGGGCGAGGGCCTGTTCGCCCGCCGCTACCTGCTCGCCCCGGCCGACTTCGGCACGGACGCGCTGCGGACGGGGATGGAGGGGCTGCTCCGCCAGCTTCGCTCATCGGCGGCGCCGCTGGCAGTGCAGTACGGGCTAGCGGACCCGCCGGGCGCCTTCCCGGCCCTGCTGCGCCGCTGGATCGGCGGCAGCACCGTGCGCGTGGTGGACGGCGCCTGGTTCGAGCGCGGCCGGGACCGCGCCTTGTTGCTGGCCCGCACCCGCGCGGGCGGCATGGACGTGCCGGCGCAGGAGGCGGCGACGGCCGCCATAGACCGCGCGTTCCAAGCCGCCAGCCCCGGCGCGGCGCAACTCGTCGTCACCGGCCCGGCCGTGTTCGCCCGCGACGCCGCCCGCGCCATACGCGGCGACGTGCGGCGCATTGCCGTCGCCTCGATCGTCCTGGTCGCGGGGCTGCTGTGGTGGCGCTTTCGTTCGCCGCTCGTGGTGGCCGCCATAGCGGTGCCGGTGGTGCTGAGCGTCGCCGCGGCGGCAGCGGCGGTGCAGGCCGGGTTCGGCGCGGTGCATGGCGTGGCGCTGGGCTTCGGGACGACCATGCTGGGCGTGTCGGTGGACTACCCCGTGCTGATGATCGGCCACCGCAAGCGCGGCGAGCCTGCGAGACGCACCCGCGCGCGGATCGGCCGAGCCTTCGTGCTGGCGGTGGCGACGGCGGTGCTGGGGCTGGGGGCGATGGTGTTCTCGGGCTTTCCGGGCCTGCTGCAACTGGGCGTGTTCTCCGCCGTGGGACTGGCGTCGGCGGCGCTGGCGACCTGGGTGCTGCTGCCACGGCTGGTGGTCGCGGCCAACCTGGCGCCGGCCTCCGACGCGGTGCCGGGCTGGCTGGCGCGGGTGGAGGGACTGCGGCGCGGGCGGTGGTGGGCGGCGGCGCCGGTGCTGGCGGCGGCGGCCGGGCTGCTGGCGGCGGGCGGGCCGCGCTGGGAGGGGGACCTCGCCAACCTCAGCCCGGTGCCGGCCGCGTCGCGCGCCCTGGACGCCGAGCTGCGCGGCGCCCTGGGTGCGCCGGACGCCGGCCAAATCTTGTTGGTACGCGGCCAGGACGCGGAAGAGGTGCTGCGCCGGCAGGAGGTGCTGCAACCCCTGCTGGACCACCTGCAGGGCGAGGGCGTGCTGGCCGGGGCCGAATACGCCGCGCGCCTGTTGCCGAGCGCCGCGGCGCAGATGGCGCGCATCGCCGCCCTGCCGGACCCGGCGGCGCTCGCCGCCCGGGTAGAGCAGGCCCGCGCCGGCCTGCCGTTCCGGGCGGAGGCGTTCGCGCCGTTCCTGGACGCCGTGGCCGCGTCCCGCGCCCTGGCACCGCTCACGCCTGCAGACCTGGCGGGCACGCCCGTCGCCGCCCGGCTGGACCCGCTGCTGGCCGCCCGGGACAGCGGCTGGGCCGGGCCGGTGGTGCTGTCCGGCGTGCGCGATCCGGCCCGGCTGGCGCGGGAGTTCGCGGGCCGGGAGGGCACGACCTACGTGGACGTGCGGGCCGAGCTGGGCGGCATCCTGTCCGGCTACACCGCCCGCGCCTGGACGCTGCTGGGCTGGAGCGCGCTGGCCATCCTGGCCGTGCTGGCGGCGGGGCTGCGCGACGCCGGGCGGGTGCTGCGCGTGCTGGCGGCGGTCGGGGCGGCGCTGCTGGTGGCGGTGGCGGCGCTGTCCGCCGCAGGGGTGCGGCTGTCGCTGCTGCACCTGGTCGCGCTGCAACTGGTGGCTGGGGTCGGGCTGGACTACGCCCTGTTCTTCGCCCGGCCGCTGCTGGACGCGGAGGAGCGGGCGCGCACCCTGCGCACGCTGCTGACCTGCAACAGCATGACCCTGCTGACCTTCGGCCTGCTGGCGACTTGCCAGACCCCGATCCTGCACGACATTGGCATCACCGTCGCGGCCGGCGCCGTGCTGGCGATGGCCTTCGCCTTCCTGGTTGCCGGCCAGCCGCCCCCGAGAGGTCCATGCCCCCTCCCTTGTTCCTGACGGCCAGCACCGCGGTCAGCGCCGCCGGGCACGGAGCCGCCGCGCACCGGGCGGCGCTGCTGGAACGGCGCGGCGGGCTGCGGCCCAACGACTTCGACCCGCCGGTCGGCGGCTGGATCGGCCGCGTGGCCGGCGTGGAGGCGCATGGGCTGCCGCCTGGCCTGGCCGGCTTCGACTGCCGCAACAACCGGCTGGCCGACATGGCGCTGCGGGCCGACGGCTTCGACGGCGCCGTGGCCGATGCGGTGGGCCGCCACGGCGCGGACCGCATTGCCGTCGTCCTGGGCACCAGCACCAGCGGCGTGACCGCGGCGGAGAACGCCTACCAGGACCGCAGCGGCGACGATCCCCTGCGCTTCGACTACGACCGCACGCAGGACCTGTTCTCCCTGGGCGGCTACATCCGCACCGCCCTGGGCCTGCATGGCCCGGCGCTGGTGGTATCCACCGCCTGCGCCAGCAGCGCCCGCTGCTTCATTGACGCCGCGCAACTGATACGCACCGGCATCTGCGACGCCGCAGTGGTCGGCGGCGCCGACAGCCTGTGCCGCATGACGCTGCACGGCTTTGCGGCGCTGGAGCTGCTTTCCCCGGAAGCCTGCCGGCCCTGCGGCGCGGACCGGACGGGCATCTCGGTCGGCGAGGCCGCCGGCTTCGCGCTGCTGGAGCGGGCGCCGGTGGGCAGCGGGCCGCACCTGGCGCTGCTGGGCGCGGGCGCGACCAGCGACGGCTATCACATGAGCAGCCCGCACCCGGAGGGCGCCGGGGCCGCGGCGGCGATGCGCCAGGCGCTGGACGCCGCGGGGCTGCGGCCGGACGAGGTGGACTGGGTGAACCTGCACGGCACCGGCACCCGCGCCAACGACGCCATGGAGGACCGCGCCGTCCATGCCGTGTTCGGCGGCGCCGTCCCGTGCAGCAGCACCAAGGGCTGGACAGGCCACACGCTGGGCGCCTGCGGCATCCTGGAAGTGGTGATTGCCGGGCAGTGCATGGCGGCGGGCTTCGTCGCCGGGTGCCTGGGGCTGGACGGCCCGGACCCGGCGTTCCAGGCGCAGGTCGCCACGGACACCCTGCACCGCCCGGTGCGGCGGGTGGTGAGCAACTCGTTCGGTTTCGGCGGCATCAATTGCAGCCTGGTGCTCGGCAGCGTGCAGTGAGCGGCCTGGTCGTTGATGTGCTCGGCATCGGCGTGTGGGGGCCGGGGCTGCAAGGCTGGGCCGCGGGCCGCCCGGTGCTGGCCGGTGCGGAGCCGTATGTCCCCGGCCCGGCCCCCCCGCCGCCGCCGGCGATCCTGCCGCCGACCGAGCGCCGCCGCGCCGGCCCCGTCGTGCGCCTGGCCCTGGCGGTGGCGTCGGAGGCCGCGGCGGCGTCCGGCCTGCCGCCTGGCGACCTGCGCTGCGTGTTCGGCAGCAGCAACGGCGACGGCGTGGTGGTGGGCGGCATCCTGCAGGCACTGGCGGACTCGAACGGGGAGCGCGTGGTGTCGCCGACGGCGTTCCACAACTCCGTTCACAACGCCGCGGCGGGCTACTGGTCCATCGCCAACGCCAGCGCGGAGCCGGCGACCTGCCTGGGGTGCCACGACTTCACCTGGGCGGCGTCGCTGCTGAAGGCCGCGGTGGACGTGGCGGCGGACGGACGGGCGGTGCTGCTGGTGTGCTACGACCACCCGCTGCCGCCGCCGCTGGACGCGCTCAGGCCGACCTGCGCGCCGTTCGGTGCCGGGCTGGTGCTTGCGGCGCCGGGTGGGACGGAGCGGGGCAGGGCGCCCGCGCTGGCGCGGCTGGGGCTGCGCTGGTCCTCCGGACCCGGTTCCAGCGGCGCCCCGCCGCAGAACCTGTTGCAGAATACGCCGCAGAACCCGGCGCTGCACCCGCTGTTCCATGGCAACGCCTCCGCCCGCGCGCTGCCGCTGCTGGAGCACCTGGCGCAAGGCGGCGGGCGTCACGCGCTGGCCTACCTGGATGGGCGCCTGGAAGTGGAGGTGATGCCGTGACCGGGGAGGTGATGCTGTGACCGGGATCGCCGGCCTGGTGCCCCATGCCGGCGCGATGGCGCTGCTGGACCGGGTGGAGGCTTGGGACGCCGGGGGCGTGCTGTGCCGGGCGACCTCGCACCTTGACCCCGGCAACCCGCTGCGCCGGGCAGGGCGGCTGGCCGGATGCTGCGGGCTGGAATACGCGATGCAGGCTGCGGCCCTGCACGGCGCCCTGCTGGCGGGCGGGCAGGCGCAGGCGGCCGGTTACGTCGCGGCGCTGCGCGGCGTTGTGCTGCACCGGGACCGGCTGGACGACCCCTTGCTGGGCGACCTGCGCGTCGAGGCCCGGCTTGAGCGGCAGGAGGCGTCGGGGCTGATCTATGCCCTGACGGTCAGCGCCGCCGATGGCACGCCGCTGCTGTCCGGCCGCGCCAGCATCGCGCTGCCGGCCGCCGCGGGCCGCGGGCCATGAAGCGCGCCCTCGTCACCGGCGGCGCCAGCCCGCTCGGCGCGGCCATTTGCCGGCGGCTGGCGGCGGACGGGCTGCACGTCGCAATCCACGCCCACGGCGGCATGGCCCGCGCCGAGGCGCTGGCCCTGGAGCTGCCCCATGCCGAGGCGCTGTGCTGCGACTTGCAGGACATCGCCGCGACCGGGGCCGCGATGCTGCGCCTGCTGGAGGGCGGTCCGGTGCAGGTGGTGGTCCACAACGCCGGCACGCATGACGACGTGCCGATGGCCGGGATGAGCGCCGACCAATGGCTGGGGGTGATCGGGGTGTCGCTGAACGGCTTCTATGCCGCGCTGCGCCCGCTGCTGCTGCCGATGATGGCGACGCGGTGGGGGCGGGTGGTGGCGGTGTCGTCGGTGTCGGCGCTGATGGGCAACCGCGGCCAGGTCAACTACGGCGCCGCCAAGGCCGGGTTGATCGGCGCGGTGCGCTCCCTGTCGCGGGAGGTCGCGAGCCGCGGCGTGACGGCCAACGCCGTGGCGCCCGGCGTCATCGCCTCGCCCGCCGTGGACGCCGCGCTGGACGCCAAGCGCATCGCCGAGATCGTGCCGATGAAGCGGGCCGGCCGGCCGGAAGAGGTCGCGGACCTCGTGGGCTTCCTGGCGTCCGACCGGGCGGGCTACATCACGGGCCAGGCGATCTCGATCAACGGCGGCATGGCTTGACCGGGTGCTTGACCCGCCACTTGACCCAGCAGCGCCGCATCGGACACCTTGCCGCAAACGGAGGCCCACTTTGACCGAACCCATGAGTGCCGCTGCCGACCATTGCGACGTGCTGGTGATCGGCGGCGGCCCCGCCGGCTCCACCGCCGCCGCGCTGCTGGCCGAGCAGGGCCACGATGTCGTGCTGCTGGAAAAGGAGCGGCACCCGCGGTTCCACATCGGCGAGAGCCTGCTGCCGCGCAACACCGCCCTGCTGGACAAGCTGGGCCTGCGCGAGCAGGTGGCGGCGCTGGGCGTCCACAAGCCCGGCGCCGAGTTCGTGTCCGACGCCACCGGCCAGAGCGTCCATTTCAGCTTCGCACTCGGGTTGGACAAGCAGTACACCACCTCCTGGCAGGTCCGCCGGGCCGAGTTCGACGAGCTGCTGTTCCGCACCGCCGCAGGCCGCGGCGCGCGCACGCAGGAAGGCGTCCGGGTCACGGAGCTGGGGTTCGCGCCGCCGGGCGGCCGGGCGCAGGTGGCGGCCACCGGGCCGGACGGCGCCGTGCTGCGTTACGCTCCGCGCTTCGTGCTGGACGCCTCCGGCCGCGACACCTTCCTGGCGGGCAAGCTGCAGACCAAGCGGTCCAACAAGCACAACACCACCGCCGCGCTGTATGGCCACTTCCTGGGCGTGGAGCGGCGGACCGGGGAGCTTGAGGGCTACATCACCGTACACCTGGCCGATGACGGCTGGTTCTGGACGATCCCGCTGCCGGGTGGGGTGATGAGCGTCGGCTTCGTCGGCGACCAGTCCGCCTTCAAGGGCCGGCGCGGCAGCCCGCACGACCTGTTCATGGCGCGTATCAACGGCAGCCCGACCGTCCGTGCCCGCATGGCGAACGCCGAGCTGCAAGGCGACGTGACCAGCACCGGCAACTACTCCTACCGCTCGACCCAGGCGTGGGGCGAGGGGTTCCTGATAATCGGCGACGCCTTCGGCTTCGTTGACCCCGTGTTCTCGTCCGGCGTGCTGTTGGCGATGACGGCCGGGGACATGGGGGCGGACGTGGCGGTGGCCTGGCTGCAGGACCCGGCGCTGGGCCGCGCCAGGGCACGCCGCATGGAGCGGGACCTGACACGCGCCATGGAGCGGATCAGTTGGCTGATCTACCGCATCAACACCCCCGCGCTGCGCCACCTGTTCATGGCGCCGCGCAACGTGCTGCGGATGCGCGACGGGCTGATCAGCCTGCTAGCCGGCAACCTGCGCGGAAGCTGGTCGTCAATGCTGCCCGTGCTGGCATTCAAGGGCGTGTATCACGCGATGTCGCTGGCCATGCGGCTGGGCCACCAGCCGCCCACCCCGGCCATGGTGGGACGGATGGCCGCCGCGGAGTAGGGGAGGGTGCCTGCAAAAGCCGACGTAGGGGCGATGGACGCGATGCTGGCGGCTCTTGGATCGCCGCGTTGCGAGGACGACTCGAAATGACGGTGTGCCAACGAGAAGCTCAGGACAGAGGGCCGTTCGCATGACTCCAGGCGATAGCCGAGTGGTGGGTCAGTTTGAATGTTTGCTTGTGGTGGAAAGCGGCTGTAGGCGGTTCAGGCCCGGTGGTCGGCTCAGCGCCCGTATCAGAGATTCAGATCTTTTCTCTACTATTCGAGAACCGGCATTCGCTGTCGGTTGTTCAAGGAAGCAGCCTCGCACAAGATGCTGAACGTCTGTGTTGCAGCTGCCAATGTCCGAAGGTTGCAATCGAAAATGCCTACTCCGGCTTCAGTAACTCGTCTCTTTGTCTGTTGACGGTCTAGCATCGACGCAGATTACCACGTCACTCGTCATCGAACATCGCGACCAAGTATGCCCTTCGCACGCGATCAAGCGTTGTGTCGAAGGACTCAGTCTCGTCTCCAGGCTCGACGTGCTTGCGGACGGTTTCGAACTTCTGGCGTGCCGCGACCCGCGACACTTCGCGCCCTAAATGCACGGCATTGGCCAGCGTTTCGGGACTCTCGCAGCCCCAGCGCAAGGCTCCGGACAGGGTCGCGATGGTTGTCGGTATTATCATCCCTGGCTCGGTCGCGGCTCGTACCGCGAAAATGCGGGCGGGAAGGCCCGCGACAAAGGCAATGTCCGGAACAACTCGGTTTGTAGAATGGCGGGCGGTCTCGCAGGTGCCAAGCTTTGTAGCGTGCGTGCCCGCCGCGCGTTCAAGTCTGCACAACGGCTCTCCAGCCATCCACATTTCCGTGAGCGTGCGGAGGACTGGCAGCGCGAAGCGCGCCTGTTCGACAGAGGTGGCAAATTCCTTGTAGTCTTTGCCAAACAAACCTTCGACACTGGTTGGCCGCAACAATTGAAGCACGTTAGCCGGGTTCTTTTCAAGCCACCGGAACAGTGCATTCATGCAGGCAACAGCGTCACCGGCGAACTCGCCGTTGTCGATCCACTTGGCGAGACTGGCGAGAATTTCGACTGGAAGGCCCGCAGAAGACGCGATCTTCGACAGCCATGTCGTGTCTTCGGGAGGTGCCCGCTCAGCGCGACGCGCGAGCGCGGCATCGATCCGGCTCTCAATCCAGTCAGTCTTACCCGCTTTCCGCTTGCGATAGGCGGCGAATGAGGACCTGAGCATGGTGCGTGCCGGACCATCGACATCGTCTGCCAAGCCAACCGGAAGGCGGGCCAATAGATAGTCCTCGTTCCCGCCAATCTCGACACCGCTGTGGACGCGGTCGAGCAACTCGGTCAACGGATCGTCAATTATAAGGCACTGGTCAGATTGCGAGAAGATGCCCTGCAGAGACTTCCAGTGCTGGTCGTCGATCTCGTTCGCGTCGTCGTCGAGATCGATCACCCGGCTCGGAACGATCAGAACAAAGCCCTGACCACTCTCGCCGGCACGGCCAGCACGCCCGGCCGCATTGAGCAGTTCGTGCGCGTCAAGCTGCTGCATCTTATCCTGACTGACGTCCCATCGGCTGTCGCCGGCGATCAGTACAATGTCGCTGGGAAAATTCATGCCCTGAGCGACGGTGGAGGTAGCGAACAGGGCATCAAGGCCGTCCCGGCGGTCAAAGAGCGATTTGTGGAGGTCTCGCTCATCCTTAAGTAGCTGGGCGTGGTGACTAGTCGCACCGCCCAATGCGTGACCTTCGTCGTCGAGCTGAATATAGCAGTATTGAGGGCCGCCCATCTCTTCTTCGACGCGTTTGCGCATTGTAGCCTCGACCTCGGTAAGTTTGGTCCGTCGATCAGGTAGAAGTTCCCGAAAAGTCTTGACCGCCCCCTCGGCCGCGACCGTGCTCTGCACAAAAATCAGCGTTTTGAGGTGGTCGCCGGCTGCCGCAGCGGCGATCTCGGCCGCCACCCGATTGCCATTTGGGGTGAGATACCAGTCGCCGCTCCTCGAAATGCCGGTTCTAAACGCAACCGGCTCGTCGAGTAGCGGCATTAGGGCATAGTCGCTGCGATCGACCGTCGCCCAAGTCTGACGGAGGCAAAAGTAAGCAAAGGGTCTGGCGGTAAGCTGGTCCTTGACCAGCTTAGGCACTCCCTTAGTGGTCGCCTTCCGCTTGGCCCCCGCGAGTAGTTTGTCCAGCTCTTTGATCCGGCTGGTTGAGTATGTCACGCAGCCGCGAGCCTGTCGTGTCGGCTTCCAGGCGAGATCGAGTGCGAGCGCTGTTCGGTCAGTTAGCTCCTCAAGCCATCCGGCCAACTCCTTAGCATTATGCATCATTGCTGAAACCATGAGCAAATCCGCGTCAGGCGCAGTATGTGTGAGGTTGAGAATGCAAAGCATGGCATCCACGCCGCGTCGGCTGCGGTCAGCATCCCGCGGGTGGATCAGATGGCATTCGTCAAATACGATCAAGCCAACATCGGCAAAGGAGTCGGCTTGTAACGCCTGCAGCATCAGGCAGCGCTCGGGTGTCGTAACAATAATTTCGGGCAATTCAACTACATCGGTGAAGCTGATATCCTCGTCGAGGTCGCCGAGCACCTTGTAGTCCTTAAAGGCATTTCCGAGTGCAAAGGCAGTCTGATCGACCAGCGCGAGAGTGGGCGCGAGCACGACCACTTTCTTTTCGGCAAGCAGCGCAGCAGCAATTTTCAGCTCAGCGAGAGTCGACTTGCCGCCGCCGGTCGGAAAACTTACGGCGGCCGAAACGCCAGGTGTCAGATAGCCCTTATTAATGGCTTCTCGATGGTTGCGCCAAAGATACGGTCGCTTGCGCGCGGCACGCCGAATAGCTTTCCACCACGCATCGGCATTGATATTTGAGGGTGCCGGAACACGGCATAAGGCAGAGTCGACCAGATCGCCGGTAACCGCGAGAAGGAGGTTAGCCAGATGTAGTGGACCGGGGAATACGCTAACAGCGATCGGCCCACCTTCGTCGAAGACGCCATCGAGGCTTGCAAGAGCCAGGTGCTTGACTTCGAGAAAGATATCGCGCGCCTGCGATGGCGTTGCGGACTCCGCAGGTCTGGCGAGGACCTCGGCAGCGAGAGCGCAAACACCAGCGTGGAGCCGGCGTAGCAGTGCGTCGGCTGCGAAACCTGCTAGTGAAGTGTCGGCCGGCTGCGCATAGGGTGGCGCCTCTCTAGAGTTGATTGCGCCCAGCTTCCCCGCCGCGAGATCGGTGATTGCGCGGATGAGCTGCGCCTCGCCGGTTGTACCTTCGGCCGGTCGAATCCGCTTCCCCATCTCGGCGGCGTCGGGTTGGGCATCGGCAATGAGGAATAGCAAGGTGGCGCAAATCTCTGGCGCCACCCTGACGGCATCAACATAGGTCAGGCGACGAAGCTCGCCCTCGACCAGCGCGGTGCGAGAAACGGAGTCTGCGTCCTCTTGGTCCGATTCGTCGTCCTCTTGGTCCGACTCGTCATTGTCGTCGGAGCCGTCTCCGCCGGCACTTTCGCCCCCTACGATCTCGGCCATCAAGCAAAGCTGGTGGGCCGCGCCGGCGACGAAGGCGGCCGCCGCACGCGTCTGCCGTGTCGGATCGCTTGCGACGAATGCCTCTTGTGCAGCCGCTAGCCGACGCATCTCGTCAATCAACGCGACGAGGGCCTTCGTCCGAGAAGAAGCCTCGACGAGGCCGCGCATCCGGACGCGTGCAGCGACAATCTCGGCATAGGCATTGGTGAATCGTCTCGGCAGCTCGTCTAGATCGAGCGCCTCGAGGGGTGGTGCACGTGCGATCAGATCGACGGTTAGGGGATCAAACATCGTCCCTCCACGCTTCGATCTGGGCGATCGTACGCTCGCAGAACCCTACCATCCACTCACGCAGGTTATCGAAGTGGATTGTGTCCGCCCTGCGGCGGGAAGTCTTTCCTGGTGCTGCCCTATCGAAGCCATTGAACAGCTTCTTGCGGGAAGCATCTTTGGCATGCGTGTCCGATGTGGTGATGCTGACGCGATAATGCCGAGCCTCATTCCAAAGAATTTTCTCGATTGCTTCGTCGACGTCGAGCCCTGGGAAATGCCTCTGCTGGGCTTCGAGGATGGTCGTCACGTCGTGAATGAGCTCGGGCATACGATTACCCCTCTCAAGTGACCGGATGCCGTCCCAGACATCGGTCCTTATGGTCTTGCGGGGGGAGTCGGTGGCTTTGTCCTCGAAGATCACGACTGCAGTGACGGACTTGCCTTCTTTATCGATTAGGAGTTGCATTCCGTCGAACCCCTTATGTGCTTCGATCGCATGAGGAGCGCGCGCGACGACGCCCTTCTCCGTGCCATGCGCAGCAATCCAGGAGATAGTCTGGAAGACCCAGCCATCGCGGTGCCAAGGATCACCACCGTTGGGGACGGTCAGCCGCTGGATCGCCGCCGCTGCAGCGTCTTCGCGCGTGGAAGGCCGCTTCTTGTCAATCCCAGCAAGGATCTGGGCAACGTGCCTATACTGACCGAGCGCGACCATCGCGACTCTGCGCGCTAGGTCCGCTTCGTCTAAAACCTCCCAGCGCCAGCCATGGCACAGGTCTTCATGATCAATGGCGGTGAGCGTCAGAGGCATGGGACTCCAACAGTCTTTACGCCATTTTGTTTCACCCGGCCATCATAGTTTCGACACCACGCTCCCTATTTGCAGACACGACCTCTAAGTAGCGGCTTGCTCTCCGTTCTAATTTTGAAGCGGATCGGCTGCTTACGGCCAAAGCAGGACGTTTAATCGCCAATTTCGTAGGTCAGCTCCGAGTCGGAAGCTAACGTTTAAGCTAAGATACTACCAACAGCCGCAGCAGCTTGCAACGCCTGCCGCACTCGCCCATCGTGACCTGCCGAAGCAGCAAGGACTGGCATGGACAGCGGACCGTTCCTGATGGGCTGCGGCGCCGGATTCTCCGGCGACCGCACCGACGCGCCGGGGCCGGTGGTGGACGCCATCGCCCGCTCCGGCCACCCCGGCGCCATCATGTTCGAGACCCTGGCCGAGCGCACGCTGGCGCTGGGCCACGTCGCCCGCCGGGCCGACCCCGGCGCGGGCTACGAGCCGCTGCTCGCCGAGCTGGTCGGCCCGGTGCTGCCGGCGTGCCTCCGCGCCGGCATCCCCATTATCGGCAACTTCGGCGCGGCGAACCCGCCGGCCGCGGCGCGGCTGCTGCACCGGCTGGCCGCCGAGGCCGGGCTGCCGCCGCCGCGCATCGCCGTGGTGCATGGCGACGACATCCGGGACGGGTTGGACCTGGACGGAATGCAGGTGTGGGAAGGCGACGCCGGGCTGGCCGGGAACACGGCGGGGCTGGTCGCGGCCAATGTCTATCTCGGCGCACGGCCCATCGCCGATGCGCTGCTGGCCGGGGCGCAGGTCGTGGTGACGGGCCGGGTCGCCGACCCGGCGCTGGCGCTCGGGCCGCTGGCGGCGCATTTCGGCTGGGGGTGGGACGATTGGGACCGCCTGGCCGCCGGCACCCTGGCCGGGCACCTGCTGGAGTGCGGGTCGCAGGTAACGGGCGGCTACTTCGCCGATCCCGGCTTCAAGGACGTGCCGCGGCCCGAGGCCATCGGCTTCCCCATCGCCGAGGTGTCCGCCGACGGCGCCTGCGTCGTCACCAAGCCCGCGGGAACCGGCGGCCTGGTCAGCGTGCGGACCGTGACCGAGCAGGTCCTGTACGAGATGCACGATCCCGCCGCCTACCTCACCCCCGACGTCACGCTGGACGTGACCGGCATCACCGTCCGGCAAGCCGGCCCCGACCGGGTGGCGGTGCATGGCGCCCGCGGCCACCCGGCGCCACCCAGCCTCAAGGCCACCGTGTCGTTCGAGGGCGACTGGATCGGGGAAGCCGAGATCAGCTACGCCGGGCCGAACGCCCTGGCCCGCGCGCGGCTGGCGGCGGAGGTGATCGGCCGTCGGCTGGATGGGCGCGGGCCGGACGGCCGCGGGCTGCCGCTGCGGCGGCGGCTGGACCTGATCGGCGCGCTGAGCGTGTTCGACGATGACGGCGGCAGCCTGGCGGGCGCGGCGCCGGACCTGCCGGAGGTGCGCGTGCGCCTGGCGGTGTCCGGCGCGGACCGGCGCCCGGTGGACCAGGCGGTGCAGGAGGTGCTGGCGCTGCTGTGCTGCGGACCCGCCGGCGGCGGCGGGATGCGGTCGCAGGTGCGGAACCGCGTCCGCACCGTGTCCTACCTCGTGCCGCGCAACCGGGTCAGCCCGGGGTTCCAGTTCGTATGATCCCCAAGCATCCGGCGCCAGGCCGTTCAACGCTGGGGTCCTCAATGCCAGGGCCATCGGCGTCAGAGGCCTCGATGCCAGAGCCTTCGATGCCAGGGGCTTCGACACAGGTGCTGCTGCACGAGGTCGCCCACGCCCGCGCCGGGGACAAGGGCAACCGCCTGAACGTCAGCGTCATCGCCTACCATCCCGACCTGTGGCCGCTGCTGCTGGCGCAGGTGACGGCGGACCGGGTGCATGACCTGTTCCGCCATCGCGGTGCCACCGCCGTGCTGCGCTACGAGCTGCCGAACCTGCACGCCCTGAACTTCGTCATAGACGAGGTGCTGGAGGGCGGAGTGAACGCCAGCCTGAACCTGGACATCCACGGCAAGACCAACTCCTATCGCGTCCTCGGCCTGCAGGTGGACGTGCCGGACGCGCTGATCCCCCATCTCACCCGTTACCGGAGCGACCCATGACCCTCCTGGCCCGGCTGACCCTGATCGCCGCGCTGCTACTCGGCGCGGCCCTGCCGCCGGGCACAGCGCGGGCCGAGATGACGGAGATCACCGTCGCCGAGCAGTATGGCGTCAGCATCCTGCCGCTGATGGTCATGGAGCGCATGGGCTTGGCGGAGAGATACGCCAAGGCCGCAGGAATGGAGGCCCTGAAGATCAACTGGGTCCAGGTCGCCGGCCCCAGCGTGATGAACGACGGCCTGGTGTCGGGCGCCGTGCAGTTCGCGGCCCAGGGCGCACCGTCCCTCATCACGCTATGGGACAAGACCCGGCGCAACGTCGGCGTGAAGGGCGTGGCCGCCATCACGACCTACCCGCTGTATCTCATCACCTGCAACCCGGCCGTCCGCACGATCCGCGACTTCACCGACGCCGACAAGATCGCCGTACCGTCGGTCAAGATATCCACCCAGGCCATCATGCTGCAAATGGCGGCGGCGGCGGCGTTCGGGGACGCGGACTACGGGCGGCTCGACCCGCTCACCATCTCGCTGTCCCACCCGGACGCACTCGCCGCGCTCAGCAGCAACATGGCGGGCGTGAACGCGCATTTCAGCTCGTCGCCGTTCTACGAGCAGGAGATCAAGGTGCCCGGCGTTCGGCTGGTCACCACCAACTACGACATCCTGGGCGGCCCGGCGACGGCGCTGACCCTGCTCGCCAGCGGCCGGTTCCGCGACGCCAACCCCCGCGTGTTCCGCGCCTTCTACGACGGCCTGGCCGAAGCCATCGAGACCATCAACCGGGACAAGCCCGCCGCCGCCCGGCTGTATCTCGAAATGGCCCGCGACCGGCGCAGCACGGAGGCGGACATCCTGGCGATCATCGGCGACAAGGACTACGCCTACACCCTGCGCCCGGCCAAGGTGCTCAAGACCGCCCTGTTCATGGCCAAGGTCGGCACGATCCGCCAGACGCCGGCCTCCATCGAGGAGATGTTCTTCCCCGAGGCCGCGGCCCTGGGCGGTGACTGACGGCAGCGGTACTTTGCCCTGACCGCTGCGCCATTGCGAGGAGCGCAGCGGCACGGCGACAGGAAGGCGGCCAGGACAGCGCTTGCAGCCCGGGATCGCCGCGCCATAGGAGCAGTGCGCCAACGCGAGGGCCGGAGCAGATGACGGTTGGCATAAAGGGCCTGCCGCAGCGATGGGCGCTTCGCCTTGCTCCTGCCCACCGTCGCAGGCGGAGACCGCAAGTGGTCCGTCCGGCGTCGCTGGGCATGAGACGAACCTGAAGGCCAGCACCGCAACCGCAGCCAGCCGACCTTGCCGCGGCCCGGCAGCGCAGGTCGGTCAAATGCGGACGCGGCTCAGCGTTTCCGCGGCAAACAAATTCTCGGGCGCAAGGCGCCGCCCTGTCACGCCCTGGGAATGCGCCCATCCAAGGAAGGCATCCAGCGTGACCCGGTTGGGTTCCAGTCCGTAGGGGAACGGGTCCGGCCCGAACAGCGCCTGCGCCGCGGCGACCGCTGCCGGAACCCACGGCAGCGGCACCCGGCTCGCGGTGTATTCGGCCAGCCGCGCCTGGCTGCGGGCCTTCGCGGCGTCGAACGCCTCGAACAGGTTCATCGCAACCCAAGGGAAGCGGTCCAGCACGGCGGCGCGCAGCACGACGACGTGCATGATCGGGTAGATGCCGGTCGCCTGGAAGTAGGCGCGCTCCTCGGCGGCCGGGTCGGCGAACAGCCGGATGACCGCGGGGTCGCCGGCCTCGAAGCTTGCCGGCGGATGGGCGGTCAGGATGGCGTCCAGCTCGCCCGCGCGCAGCAACTGGTCCAGCGAGGCGTCGGGGCGCGGCTGCAGGCGCATCCCGTCCGGCAGGGCCAGCCGCACCTTCTCCAGGCGTCCCGGCTGGTTTACGCCGGCCTGGGTCCAGGCGATGCCGCGCAGGTCAACGCCGTAGGTATCGGCCAGCAGGCCGCGGGTATAGACCGAAGCCGTCTGCGCCCACTCCGGCACGCCGACGCGGCGCCCGGCCAGGTCGGCCGGCGCCCGCACCGGCCCGTCCCGCCGCACGTAGATGGACGAGTGGCGGAACACGCGCGACGGGAACACCGGGATCGCGGCAAGGCTGCTGTCCCCCTGGGACCGCATGGCGGCGTACTTCGCCATCGAGATTTCCGACACCTCCCATTCGCGGTAGCGCAGGAAACGGTGGAATATCTCCTCGGTCGGCAGGTGCAGGGGGGTGATGGCGATGCCCTCCGCCCGAATGCGGCCGGCGCACAGGTCGCCCACATGGTCATAGTCCCCGATGGCCAGCGTGAGCCGAAGCCTGTCGCCGTCGAAGGATGGGAGCCAGTTCTCTGCCATGCCCGCAGCCTGACAGGGCAGGGCCGGGCGTGCCAGCCCGGCGGCTGGGCGTCGCGGCCCGGCAGCCGGACCGGACCATGCCGGCAACCGTTGCCCTGGCCTGTCCGCCATCCCGGGCCGCACTCGCGGCACGGCGGTTCCCGGGGGCTGCACGGATCACGGGTGCCGCCCCCTGCTGCCGCGTTCCTGCGCCTCTCGCACCGATGGCTCGAAGCGGCGAAGCGAGCGGCTGCCGGCATCGTGTCAACGACCTCTCGCCCCATCCGCTTCCGTCATCGCGAGCCGGCCAGGGGCCGCAGGCGCGGCCCCTGACGCCCCTGGATCACCGCGCCGCAGGCGCAGCCCGCAACGGCGATGCGGCAACGCAAGGTTCATAGCGGACGGCGATTGGTTTTGGGGGGTGTGGCAACCTGCCGGATGCAGGTAGGCTCCCCGCCAACGAAGGATGCCCGGAAGGAAACGCCCATGCTCGACGCGCCCGGCAGCGCCCGCGTGAACGACCCGGACGCCATCGAGCGTCCGGTGCTGATTGACGCGCCGGGCCGCACCTACGGCAGCGACCGCGTGGCCGACGTGCTGCGCGCGCTGGACATCCCCTATGTCGCGCTGAACCCCGGCGCGAGCTTCCGCGGCCTGCACGACAGCCTGGTGAACCACCTCGGCAACGAGCAGCCGCGTATGCTGCTGTGCCTGCACGAGGAGCACGCCGTCGCCCTGGCGCATGGCTGGGCGAAGGTGGCGGGGCGCCCGATGGCGGCGGTCCTGCACAGCAACGTCGGCCTGATGCACGGCACGATGGCGATCTTCAACGCCTGGTGCGACCGCGTGCCCGTGCTGGTGCTGGGCGCGACCGGCCCGGTGGACGCAGCCCGGCGCCGGCCCTGGATAGACTGGCTGCACACCGCGCGGGACCAGGGCGCCCTGGTGCGCGGCTACACCAAGTGGGACGACCAGCCCGCCAGCGCCGCCGCGGCGGTCGAGAGCGTGCTGCGTGCACACTTGATCGCCACCACGGCGCCGTTCGGCCCTACCTACGTCAACCTCGACGCCGCGATGCAGGAAGCTGAGGCCCCGCCCGCGCCGCGCCCGGATGTCGCGCGCTACCGTGCGCCGGCCCCGCCGGCTCCTGACGCGGCGACGCTCCATGCCGCCGCGGCGGCGCTGCGGGGCGCCCGCGCGCCGCTGATCCTGTGCGGGCGCACCACGCGGTCCCAAGCCGGGTGGGACGCCCGCGTGCGCCTGGCCGAGCGGCTGGGCGCTGCCGTCCTGACCGACCTCAAGGCCGCCGCCTGCTTCCCGACCGCGCATCCGCTGCACGCCGCGCACGCCGCCATGTTTCCCGGACCCGGCGCCGTGGCCGCGCTGCGCGGCGCTGATGTGGTGCTCAGCCTGGACTGGATAGACCTGGCCGGCACGCTGGCCGCAGCCGGGGCGGCGCCGGGCACGATCATCCAGGCTTCGCTCGACCAGTTGATGCACAACGGCTGGAGCATGGACCACCAGGCCCTGCCGCCGGTGGACCACGCCCTGCTGTGCGCGCCGGAGGCCGCGGTGGACGGGCTGCTGGCGGCGTTGGGGGACGGCGGGGGCGTGCCGTGGTGCGCGTCCGCGGCGCCGCCTGGCCGCCCGGCAGAGGGTCCGCTTGCGGTGCCGCATCTGGCTGCGGCGCTGCGCGCGGCGGTCGCGGGCCATGCGGCCTGCCTCGTGCGCTCGCCGCTGTCGTGGTCCGGGGCGTTCTGGGACCTGGCGGGTCCGCTGGATGCGCTGGGCTACGATGGCGGCGGCGGCATCGGCTCCGGCCCCGGAATGCTGGTGGGCGCCGCGCTGGCACTGCGCGGCACCGGGCGGCTGCCGGTCGCGGTGCTGGGCGACGGCGACTTCCTGATGGGCTGCACCGCCATGTGGACCGCCGCCCGCTACGGCATCCCGCTGATCGCGGTGATCGCGAACAACCGCAGCTTCTACAACGACGAGGTGCATCAGGAGCGCGTGGCCAACGCCCGGGGCCGCAACCCGGCCAACAAGTGGATCGGCCAGCACATCGGCGGCCCCGACATAGACATCGCCGGCATGGCGCGCGCCCAGGGCTGCACGGCGTTCGGCCCGGTGCATGACCTGGCCGGATTGCAGGCCACGCTGGCGCAGGCGATGGCGGCGCTGCTGGCCGGGGCGCCCGTCGTGGTGGACGTGCGGGTGCAGCCGGGCTACGGCGCCGACATGCAGGCGGCGCTGACGCGCGAAACGAAGCCCGACCGTGGCTGACGCCGGCACCCTGGCGCCTCCGCCGGCCGCGGCAACGGCGCAGCCGTTGCTGCAAGTCGAGGGCGTCACCAAGCGCTTCGGCACCGCCGCGTCCGGCGTCGTCGCCGTGCAGGATGTCAGCTTCGACATGCGGCCCGGCGAGTTCGTCTCGATCATCGGCCCGTCCGGCTGCGGCAAGTCCACCCTGTTCGGCATGATCGGCGGCCTGGTGGACGGCTGGCAGGGCACCATACGCATCGCGGGCGCGGCCATGCGCCCCGGCGCCACGCACCGCGACATCGGCATGGTGTTCCAGGAGGAGAGCACCTTCCCCTGGCGCACCGTGATCGGGAACGTGGCCCTGCCGCTCGAAGGTCAAGCCATGCCGAAGTCCGAGCGCATGGACCGTGCACGGCACTTCGTCGGCCTGGTGGGGCTGCAAGGCTTCGAGCACCGCTTCCCGCACGAGATCTCCGGCGGGATGCGGCAGCGCACCGCCATCGCCCGCACCCTGGCCTACGCCCCGCGCATCCTGATGATGGACGAGCCGTTCGGCGCCCTGGACGAGCAGACCCGGCTGTTGCTGGGCGACACCGTGCTGCGGATACAGCAGGAGCTGGGGCAGACCATCCTGCTCATCACCCACAGCATCGCCGAGTCCGTCCAGCTATCGGACCGCGTGCTGGTGATGACCTACCGGCCCGGGCGGCTCAAGCGCTTCGTCGCCGTTGACCTGCCGCGGCCCCGGTCGAGCGCCAACGTGGGCGATCCCCGGTTCGGCAGCCTGGTGGCCGAGATCTGGGGCGACCTGCGCGAGGAGGCGACGCGCGGCCTGCGCGAGAGCGAGCAGTCGGTGAAGGGAGGCTGAGGCCCATGGCGTTGGACATGATCGGCGGCGCGTCCGTGGTGTTCCCCGACCAGCGCGGCCTGTACTACGGCGGCACTTGGCATGACGCGGCTGGCGGCGCGGTGCAGGAAACGTCCAGCCCGTCCACCGGGCAGTCGCTCGGCCACGTCGCCTGGGCAGGCGCCGCCGACGTGGACGCGGCGGTGCGGGCGGCGCTGGCCGGGTTCCGGGAATGGCGGCGGGTCCAGCCGCTGGAGCGCGGGCGCATCCTGCGCGAGGCCGCCGCCATCATACGCGCCAACGGGCGTGAGCTGGCGCTGATTGACGCCGCCGACTGCGGCAACCCGGTCGCCGAGATGGTGCGGGACGCCGAGATCGCCGCCATCAGCCTGGAGTACTTCGCGGGCCTGGTGCTTGAGGTGAAGGGCAGCACCCTGCCGGTCGGCGAGGGCGCACTGAATTACACGCTGCGCGAGCCGCTGGGCGTCGTCGTGCGGATCAACGCCTACAACCATCCTTTCATGTTCGCCGCCATGCGCGCCGGGCCGCCGCTGGCAGCGGGCAACAGCCTGATCGTGAAGCCGCCGGAGCAGGCGCCCCTGTCGTCGCTGCGCCTGGCGGAATTGATCGGCCCGCTGTTCCCGCCGGGCGCCTTCAACGTGCTGCCCGGCGGACGCGCCTGCGGCGAGGCGCTGGTCGCGCATCCCGGCGTGGCGAAGGTGGGCGTCATCGGCTCGGTGTCGACGGGCCGGGCCGTGCTGCGGGGCGCTGCTGACACGATGAAGAAGGTCGGGCTGGAGCTGGGCGGCAAGAACGCGCTGATCGCCTATCCCGACGCGGACCCGGACAAGGTCGCGGCCGGCGTGGTGCGCGGCATGAACTTCACCTGGTGCGGCCAAAGCTGCGGCAGCACGTCGCGGGCGTTCCTGCACGACAGCCTGCATGACGCGGTGCTGGAACGGGTGGCGGCGCGGGTGCGGGCGATCCGTCCGGGGCTGCCGACCCGGTTCGACAGCCAGATGGGGTGCCTGGTCAGCCGCGCGCAATACGACAAGGTGCTGCGCTACGTCGCCTGGGGCCAGGAGGACGGCGCCCGCCTGGTCTGCGGCGGCGTGCCGCCCGCCGACCCGGCGCTGGCGGACGGCCTGTTCATCGAGCCTGCGGTGTTCGCCGATGTCACACAGGACATGCGGATCGCGCGGGAGGAGATCTTCGGCCCCGTGCTGTCCGTGCTGCGCTGGTCGGACGAGGCGGCGATGCTGGCCGATGTGAACAGCGTCGAATATGGCCTGACGTGCAGCATCTGGACACGCGACCTGGCGACCGCGCATCGCACCGCGGCGCGCGTGGAGGCCGGCTACGTCTGGGTGAACGGCGCCAGCGCGCACATCCTGGGCGCTCCCTTCGGGGGCTACAAGCAGTCGGGGCTGGGCCGCGAAGAGAGCATCGAGGAGCTGCTGGACTGCACGCAGCTCAAGAACGTCAACGTCACGCTGAGTTAGGGAGCGCCACATGCGCCGGCCAAGCCGCTGGAACCTGCTGCTCCTCGTGCTGCTCGCCGCGTCCGGCGCGCGGGCGGAGACCTTGAAGCTTGCCGTCGGCCAGAAAGGGTTCTGGGACACCAGCATCGCGGTCTGGGGGGAGCGGGCCGGGTTCTTCAAGCAGGAAGGGCTGGACCTCGACATCCTCTACACCGATGGCGGCGCGCAGACGCAGCAGGCCGTGCTGTCCGGCGGCGTGCAGATCGGCATCGGCGTGGGCACGCTGGGCGTCCTGTCGGCGGCGGTGAAGGGTGCGCCGGTGCGCGTCATCGCCGCCGAGTGGCACGGCGCGTCGGACCTGTTCTGGTACGTAAAGTCTGACAGCCCAGTACGCACCATGAAGGACGCGGCGGGACGGAGTGCGGCGTTCTCGGCCGCCGGGTCGTCGTCCAACCTGGTGCTGCTGGCGCTGCTGGACGCGGCCGGCGTGCGGGCGCGGCCCACGCCCACGGGCGGCGCGGGCGCGACGCTGACGCAGGTGATGTCCGGCCAGATAGACATCGGCTGGTCGGTGCCGCCCATCGGCCTGGACGTTGAGGCGGCGGGCGGGCTGCGGATCATCGGGCGCGGCACGGACCTGCCGGCGCTGTCCGGCCAGACGACGCGGGTGAACATCGCCAACGCGGCCTGGCTGCGGGACAACCGCGGCGCGGCCGTGCGCTTCGCCCGTGCCTACGAGCGCAGCCTTGCCTTCGCCTACGGCGACCCGCAGGCGGTCAGGTGGTTCGCGGAGGGCCTGGACATTGATCTGACGCTCGCCAATAGGGTGCGCGACGCCTACTACCCCGCCGCCGCCATGCAGCCCGGCACGATGAAGGGCCTCGACGCCACCCTGCGCGACATGCTGGACCAGAAGCGCGTGCCGCCGGGCACGACGCTGGAGCAGTTGCAGCCGGCGCTCGACCTGCTGCACGAGGCGGCATCATGAGGCGCTGGGTCCTGCTCGGAGGGTTGCTGGCCGCCCCGGCGCTGCTGTCCCGCCCCGCCTGGGCCGCCGACGCGGTGAAGGTCGCAGTGGGGCAGCGCGGCGCGTGGGACACCTCGCCCTGCGCGTTCGGCGACCGGCTCGGCTTCTTCCGCGACGCGGGGATGGCGCTGGAGCTGCTCTACACCGGCGGCGGGACCGAGACGCTGCAGGCCGTCACCAGCGGCGGCGTGGATTGCGGGGTCGGCGCCGGGATGCTGGCGATCCTCGGCGCGGCGGCGCGCAATGGACCCGTCCGCATCCTGTCCAGCAACTTCCGCGGCGCGTCCGACACCTTTTGGTATGCCAAGGCCGAGAGCGGCATACGGTCCTTCAAGGACGCAGGCGGGCGCACGGTGGCCTACAGCACCACGGGATCGTCGTCCAACCTGGTGTCCACCCGCCTGCTGCAGGGCGCCGGCGTCACCACGGCCCGCGGCGTGCCGACCGGGGACCCGGTGACGACGCTGACCCAGGTGATGAGCGGCCAGGTGGACATCGGCTATTCCCTGCCGCCCATCGGCTTCCCGGACATCGAGGCGGGGCGGCTGGTGTTCGTCGGCTCCGGGCGGGACGTGCCGGAGTTCCGCGACCAGACGGTGCGCTGCCTGGTAGCGACACCGGGTTTCGTCGGCGAGCGGCGGGAGGTGGCCTCGCGCTTCCTGCAGGCGTATCACCGCACCATCGGGTGGATGTACGCCGATGACCAGGCGTTGGACTGGTTCGCCGAGGGCGCCGGGGCCACCCGCGCCCAGGCCGCCCGCGCCCGCACGGAGTTCTATCCGCAGGATGCGCTGCGGCTGGGCCTGCCGGGCAACCTGGCGCTCAGCGAGCAGCAGACCATCGAGTTGAAGCGCATGGCCCGTCCGCTGTCGGACGAGCAGCGGGCCAAGCTGATCCAGGTGCCGTGGACGCCGCCGGCCTGATGATGGAGCGCCTTCAGGGCAGGGCGCACGGCCCCGCCGCGGCTGGGCAGCCGGCTGGCGTGACCGCCAGGCGATTGCCGGACCGGCCGTGGGG
>JAABUM010001288.1_pt1 | contig 38115 bp, 70 predicted proteins | sample 5559161 | NCBI WGS metagenome assembly JAABUM01 (sample SAMN10711868, study PRJNA513369) | rock metagenome | isolation source: Antarctica rocks | place: Antarctica: Victoria Land, Siegfried Peak nord
TCTGCTCCAGGGTGTGCGCGCGCGTGTATGGCACAGAGGCGAAGTGTTACCTGGTGCATATACCCGGGCTGCTGAGCTCTCCTACTGAATATGTCTTTCATGGCAGGGTGTGCGCGAGCGTGTACGGGACGGAGGAGAAGCGGTACCTGATACTGCTGGCGCACCTGCTGGGGGCGCGCTTCACCAACTCCATGACTTTCGCCAACACGCACCTCCTGGTGGGTTCTGACTTTCGAATTTCTAGAGGTCTAATCTTGAGGGCTTTACATTCTGCGCTTCACCAACGACATCGCTGCTCGGAAAGTCCACCTCCTGGTGGGTCTCCGAAGTTGCTCTATGGTGAAGTGGGATCTCTAACTGGCATTGCCGCTCAGCAGCTCCATGACCTTCGTCAAAACGCACCTGCTGGTGGGCTTTTGCGACCTCCATCTGCTGACAAGCAATGAGTCTTTCCTTGAAAGCTGCATGCGCGCTTCACCAGCGCCAGCCTCCGCCACCACCCACCTCCTGGCAGGCTTGCATCGGGACATGGGCGGGCCTCAAACGTGATCAGATGAGCTGCAGCAGCATGTCCTTGCGCGTCCATGTGGGTCTCAGCCTTTGCGACGCCTCTTCTGTTTTTTCATCAAAGCCAGGACATCTGCCAACATGCATCTCCTGGCGGATCTTCTTGAATTTTTTGGTGCAGCGCGCTCCTGGGATCGCAGCACCCTCTGTCGCCGAACTCTACCGCTTCAACACTGGACCGTGAATCTCAGCATCTCTTCAGCATGCCTACAACGTGCTCTCTGGCCTGCGGCAGGTGTCGCGCCGGGTGGGGGAGAAGTATGCCAGGTCTTCCTCTTATGGCGTGGTTCCCGTCGTTGCACAGTGGCTCATTGATGCCGCCATCTATGGCTCGGTGCGTTCGATGTTCGGCTGAATTCCACGTTTGAGAATGCCACATTGCTGGCACTCAAAAGACGCACTCTATGTGTCGTGACACCTGCCTCATTGACGCCGCCATCTACGGCTCGGTGCGTGTCGTTGCCCTTGAAATTCCCCCACCTTTGAGCTATGCGTGTCAATGATCCTTGCGTCTTGTCGCTCTGACTCGCCAGATGCTGATCGTAAAAGGAAGCATGAAGGCCTGAAAGTCCTGAAAGACCTGAAAGGCTGAGACCGCCTCCTGCCTTCTGCAGATCCCTGACCCGAGGTCCGACAAGTACAGGCCAGGCCCGCCGGATGATGGGGAGCAGGAGGCGGTGCCCGCCACCACCCAGGTAGCGCTACCCTTCCTACATCCTGCATGTTTCAGCAGCCTCGCCGATCACTCGTCGCAGCTTCACCGACCGTCGCCAGTCTCCTGTGGCCCTCCTGAGCAATCAGCTCGACCCGTGAAGGGCAAGCAGTTCCCCCACAAGTCGCATGTGTGTGGACTCGGCTGCCGCCTGGGTTGGTCATTGCAAATGAGGTTGAAGAGGCCACCTGAATGGCGTGGATGTGCCACGACTTGTGACAGTGCTTGACGCTGGCTGGACAGGTACCGGCGGGCGCGCAGATGCAGGTGGAGAATACACAGGGCGGCAGCGATCCGCGTGCCAACCTGTCTGGCCGCTTTGGCGAGGCGTCAGGTGCGTGGTGTGAGGCAGCACATATGTGTGCTGTCTGCGAAGGACTCTACAGACAGCTGTCCGCATGCCCTACTGCCAAAGACACACCTGCGCTTGCGTTGCTGCATGCTGCCTCAGCACATGTGATCAGAATCGCTGCACAAGGAGTCACTGAAGCATCTGCACCCCAGGGCTGGCGTTAGGCGGCGCAGCGGCGGGCGTAGGTGCGCGCTCCGGCTGCTTGGCCGAGCGCGACGAAAACTGCCCACCACCTGACCTGCGCCCACCGGCTCGCCCACCATTACGTACACCGGCTCACCATGCTGTACAGCCCACCGCGAACTATGTATTGCATTCCTGCATGGCCCAGTCACCCGTGTGAAGCCCACTCGATCGCTGATAGCAATGCTTGCTTCAAGTCGCATTCCTGCCATGCAAATAGATACCCGCGGGCGCAGGCTTGTGCCAAGAACAGGCGAAGCGTGTCGCTGCTGCCGTACTTGCGGCCCTGCTGCTGCCTGATTGTAGGTGCTCTGTCCTGCATAGAGGCGCTGCGAAGCGACTGCTCCCAAGAGCCGGCGCCGCCGTCGTGGCAGCCTTCGGCGACGCTGGCGCTGACTTCCTCCGCGAGGCAGCCGTCAGATGCGGCAGCAGGCGCAGGCAATCCCGCGCAGGCGGCGGCGCCTACGGCAGCAGTGGCTGCCCCTGCTTCGACGGATGGTCCTGCGACGGCTGCCGAGGGACCTGCAGGCGCGGCCGCGCCGCAGCTGGCAGTGGCCCCTCAGCCGGCGGCAGCCGCGATGCCGCCGCCTCCAGCACCTCAGTCGGCAGCAACCGCAATGCCGCCGCCGCCGGCCAAGCCGGAGGCCAGCCTCATGGATCAGCTGATGGAGGGCATCATCGGCCGGCGGCGGCGCCACGGCGACCGGGCCCCGGGGGCCACCCCGTGTCCCGGCCGTGCAGCGGCAGGCAGAGAGCCACACAGCGACGGTGCCGCAAGCGCAGCCGCGGCGGCGTTGGCGTCGGCGCCGGGCGGGGGAGACGGCGGCAGCGCGACCGCGGCGACGCCGGCGGCTGACGGCGGCGACGCAGGCAATACCGCCGGCGCAGCTGGGGCGGCAGATGTGGCGGACGCAGCGGCGCCGCCTCCGCGTCCCGGCAGCAGCGGCGGCATGGCCCAGCGAGCCAGCCTGCTCAGGTGAGCTATCGGACAGAATGCAACAAGGTGCAGTGCCTATAGCATCGGAGTGCATCACGCAAACACTCAAGGTGCACATCACCGCCTCCGGGCATGATGTACTGCCGGCGTGCGCTCGTGAAGCGACAAGCACTGCTCCCAACTGATCGTGTATCGCACCGGAACAAGCTGAAATATGAGTGCTCTGCCCAATCGTGCAGGCAAGCCGTCGCGGCGTCCGCACAGCCTGCGGCGCAGGCGGCATGCCCGTCGAGCTGTATGCAATCTAGCACGTGTACCGGTGAGCCGACGATTGCCCGCGCCGCCGCTGCCGTGGGAGAGGATGCAGCGATGGCGGCCTTTGGCGCGTCGCCGCCTGCATCGGGGGCGGGCGGCGGCGGCGGCCGTGACGGGGCGTCCATAGACGGCGACTGGGCCTGCCTGGACGGTCTGGTGGCGCGCAGCAGGGCGGCGGCGGCCGCGGGCGCGCTGCCGCGATTTGCCGACTCCCAGACGCAGGACTTCCCGATGGGTGCGCAACAGCCACACGAGGGCAGGTCATGGCTCGGCAACAGGCACAGCCGGTCGCTCATCTTGTGCTGCGATGCACTGTGCCACGGCAAATTGTTGTCACTCCTCTGCGGCCATCGCTGTGCGGAGAGCAGCTGGCTGAGTGAGCTGTTTGTGCCTGCAGACGCGTTGCTGGCGATGCCACCACCAGACCCAGTGGCGGCAGCCCGGCGCAACAGGTGCACGCCACCCACACCTAGCACCTCCAGACATGTCTGTGACGCAGTGTGCCTGCTGTGCACCTGCCGCTCGGTATGCTGAAAGCTTGCATGTGCAGCTGAGCCCAGTGCCCGGCATCGCTGGAAGCCTGGCTTGAGCGATGTGCCCTGCACAGGCGGCTGAGCAACGGGGACTCGGATAATGGCTCCCGCGGCTCCGGCGGCGGCCGCAAGCGCTCCGGCGGCGCCGAGGCGGCGGGGCCGGCCGGCCGCGCCGGCAAGCATGCCAAGGCGGCGCGGCCATGCGACGCCTTTGGCGCCGCTGCCGACGCCGCGGTCGCGTCTCAGATGATGGACTGCTCGCAGCAGGTAAGGCGGAGCAGATAGTGTTCGCGCGCCCCTGGGATGTGGCAAAACACCTTGCACGGCTTCCCCTTTCAGGGCCACGTGGATTCTGGGCAAGTTTCAGCGGGTTTGGCACACTCAGGTCATGCCAAGCGGCCGCACCGCCCAGTTGCTGCCAGCTTGAGCTTTCGTCGAAATGCACTCACCTAACAGCTTTCATCATGCATACAGGAAGAATTGTCCCCATCTGAATCTGGGCATTGCTCCTGCAGGTCGGCTACGAGGTGGCGGCGCCGACCCGACCGGTGACACGGCGGGGAGTCGCGGCAGCGGCAGCCGACAGCGCGGCAGAAGAGCACAATAAGGCCCGCATCGCGCGCGCTGTGCGCGCTAGTGTCGGCGGCGGCAAAACCCGCGGTGTTGGCAGTGACGGCAAGGCGGCAGACATGAGCCTGCAGCTGTGACTGACTGACATCGACGGCCCTGCTGACCTGCAGCCGGCTTGGTCCATGGCTTGGCTGGCCCCGAGACAGCCGCTTGCCAAGCAGTGCCTGTCTAGAGGGGTCTCGCAGACGCCGGCAGCCGTAGCGGATCCGTAGACAGGGCAGGCCGCGATGCGACATTGACTACATGAGGGGTGCATGCATGATCATAGCGTTGACGATGAACCCAGACATGGGAGTGAATGAAACATGGGAATGTATGCCTCGCTTGCATCACAGCCCCCCAACGAGTTCTCCTATTGAGTTCCGGCATGGCACCTGTTGTCTAGCTGCTGCGCCACGTGGGCAACTGGCCTCCAAGCAGATTGAACTCTGTTTGCAGGCCAAACCTCCCTTTGTTTCAGTATATAAACTGTCTCATCTTTGCAACCATGTCGAGCGCCATGGCCGTGCACACACAGTTTGTCATCCACACTCCTGTCCAGACCAGATCGACCAGGCAACACAACAGACCAGCAGCGATCAGCGGCCTGAACCCTGGCTCTTCGTGCGCACGGCAAACGTCGCAGTCGCAGTCCCTGGAGCAGCACCGCAGGCGCCTGAGTTGTATGGGCGCCCAGTCCACCTCCACCGACGTGGAGGCCACAGTCGACCTCAGGTGCAGCAGCAATAGGCGGCTGTTTGCAGTGTGCTGTTCAGACATCCTGAGTCCGAGACCATAGCTTGACTCACAGGCCCTTCCGCATATCCGAAGCTTTGTTCGCTGAAACCGCAGTGACGAGCCGGCGGCAGGGGCCATGCAGGCCGATGGGGAGCAGCGCTTCACGGTGAACCTGCGCAAGCCGATGGGCATGGTGCTCGCCGAGAGGTCCGACGGTAAGGTGTTCGTCGAGAGCATCACGGAGGGCGGCAACGCGGCGGAGCAAGGCAGCGTCCAGGTGAAGGAAGAAATTGCAGTCACATATCGAACAATGCTGTGTGGCAACAAAATTGCCACAGCGTGCTCCAAGTCCGTGTGCATGCGGCACATGTACTTGAGCTGGTGCATTGTGTTTGCCTGCGGAAGCCGCCCTGCACGCCCCTCCGCCTGACTGCATTGATGGCTGATGCTGACCTGTGGCAGCCGATGAACACATTTACGAACATCCGCAGGTGAATGATGTGGTCTGCAAAACGTCAGCATATGTGCTGAAGGAGGGCAAGTCGGGGGAGTATGCAAAGCGCGGCCATGGGGCGCGGCCCTTCGAGGATTACGTCCCGATCATGTTCAGCTGTGACGGCGAGGTGGGTGGGTTTGAAAAACTGCGTTCCACCTGACTCAAGAAGCGCTGCATAATAGATGCCTGTCGCTGCCGAGCCTCTGCGTGTTGCTGGTACATGGCACAGATGCGATGCAACGAAAGCACTCGCTGCTTTGTCTGAGCAGGCAGCTGATCTTGGTGCGATTGCCTGCAGGACTTCAAAACAGTGATGGCCGCCATTGCCTCCAATAACGAGCGGTGGGGCATCTTCAATGTGGAGCTGGAGCTGTCACGGTCGGCAGCATGAGTTGAGGCAGCATCAGCGGAGCCACGCCAGGGGCAAAATGCGGGCAGCTGGCTGTCATCTCGTGCATTATTGAATACTCGGAAACGAGCTGTGAGCCGCAATCCTGTCGCTTCTGACGCACGTGTACGGAGAAAGAGAGTCGTTGCGCGCATATGGTCTCCTGCTCAGCCGAAGTGCAGGAGCACTATTGGGAATGTGCGAAACGTCAAGAAAGAGAGCAAACTTGCACAGTTGGTCTTTCGTCCTGTGCCTCCTCCAAGGCCGTCACCATCTAGGGGGCTGCGGCAGGACCCGTGCGTATGTTGGATGTGTTGAAAGAACGCCAGCCGGGCGCTGCTGGGATGCGTTTCCCTGCTGCCGTTGCGGCTGCTGACAAACTTGACGACCTTGTGCATCTCCGTCAAACCGTCGGCGCAACGCAGCATGCACGAGGCACACCTGAATGCGCTCTTTGGCAGCCTGCGCGGGCTGCGGGAACTGTTCTGGGCTTTGGGCTCGAAGACCGGAGTCCCGACGCGCCGGCAAAGCTGCCACGGCCGACGGCGCTGTCCACGCAGCTGTACGGCCTCACGCAGCTCAGCAAGCTGCAGCTGGCTGTGCGCAGCGTCTCGTTCAATGTGTGGGATTTCAATGAAAAGCTGCCGCTGGCGCCGCTGGCCGGCAGCCTGCGCCATCTAAGCCTCACCAACTGCAATGTGCGGCGGCTGCCAGGCATCCATCGACTGGTCTGGCTGACGAAGCTCCAAGTGCTGTCAAATCACCTCAGCTTGCTGCAGTCGCCAGAGATCATGCTGGCGGCGCTGACGGCGCTGACGGCACTAAAGGAAGCGGTATTCGCGGTGGCACGGCTGCCGCCAGCCGTGGCTCAGCTGACGTCCCTCGAGTCGCTCTCCCTGCGCGGCAGGAATATCAGAACCGGCGACCTCCAACCCCTGACGCAGCTGCGGAACCTCAGGATGCTGCAGCTTGGGTATTGTAATGGGGACCTGGATGCGGCGTTGCCAGAAGTGCGCGGCATGTTTGGCCGCCTGGAGGTGCTGTGGGTAGATGGCTTCTTGTCGCAGCCACTCCCGCCGCTGCAGTGCCTGACGAGCATCGTTTATCTGAGGCTGGACGTGCACGGCCTGGATCTCGACTGCGTGTCACAACAAACGATTGGGCTGCTGACGCGGTTCATGAGTCTGAGCCTGAAGTGCTGCGGGGGGCTGGGTGCGACGCCTGCCCCCAAGTTGCAGCTCCTGTGCGAGTGCATCGCAGTGGTCATCCGCAGCCTGAGGGTGTTGTGCTTCGGCAACGAGCAGTGGCGGGCCTCGAGCCCAAACAGGCCGCCAGTGTTAAGCGCGACGGAGTACAAGGCCCAGATTCGAGCTGTCTGCGCACCTGCATGTGCAGCCAATAGATACCGACCGCAGCTGCTTTTCGACATGTCAACGGCGCCTTATGCTGATGCCTTCCACGAGGAGTAGGGTGACTGGGTCGATGAGTAGATAGGTATATGTGAGCTCACATGGCAGGCGCATCAACATATGTTGCCACTTCTGGTGACTCTGATGGCACGAACGTGTGGGTTGCTCACATGCATTTCGTGAAGGCAGCGTTTGCAAGGTATCGACTCGAAAACCAATTAAAAACGGATGTTCTTGTCATGTACTGCCGTTCAAGCAGGACGGAGGTCCTGCATCTATCTGTGGACGCGCCGCAATAGGGTTTCCAGAACGACAGAATTTGCCCACTAGTGCGACTGAGTGCGACAGTCTTGAACAGGCGTATGGCCAGGCAGCGCCCCGCAGCCCATCGTACATCCCTAACCCAATGTCACTCAACGCAGCACGCTGCACACCAAGAACAGGGATCCTGACTCGGACCCTTAGCTCTCACAGACACCTCCTATTGACACTTTGCTGCCTATGCTCACTCTGCCGCCTGCCGCTCCCTCCTTGGCGCTGCCAGTGCTTCTGCCTTTCGCGAGGCGTCGCCGCCTTCAGGGCATGCCGTACATGATGCTGGACTTGACGGCACGCTCGGCGATGGAGGCGGGCGTGTTGACGAGCCGCTCGCCGCCGCTGAGCAGGCGCGCTGACGTGATGACGTCCTTCCCGCTCAGCTGCGGGATCAGCTCCATGCCCTGTATGCAGGAATAAACAACTCTTGGCAGGGTCCCAGGGAGAGTGCCGCCAGACTAGGTCCGGGTGCGCATGTCCTTTGAGCCGGCAGCAGCGGCATTGTGGCAGGCCAGCTGCGGCGCATGGCGTTGGAGGTAAATGAAAGGCTATTGCTGAAGTACTGTGCCAGCTCATCAGTGATTTCACACTTCATATCTGCTCATCATTGCAGCGCGCCTTGGTCACGTAGCCAAAGACGCCAAATTCGCCCTCGTCAAAGCTGAGGCCCGCCAGCCCCGATGACTGCCTGTCGATGGCAGCAGCAGCTGAACGTCAGAGCAGCCCAATCGCCGGCACGAAATGTGCTTAGGTACGTTCTGAGCCTCAAGGCAACAGTACTTTGCAGGCTATTCCATCCCGCATGTGCAACCGCGTCAATTCCTGCTGCAGACGTGCCATGCTCGATTCTTACGTGCAAGACTCACTAGGGGAGACTGTTCACGGAGGAAAATACAGGAAGACATCGCCCAGGAGAAAGCCCCACTTGTCGAACTTGTAGATGAAGAACTCGTCGGCGGCGGCGGTGCCCTCGGCGCCGCCGTCGGGGCCATGCGACATTGCGAGCGCGCCGTAGATGGACAGCGGCAGCACCGGCAGCTCGCCGTTGCGCACGTCCAGGGGGGAGCGGTACACGATGTCGAACTGGCCGATGGGCAGTACCTCCAGAGGCAGCGTGCGCCCTGCAGCGGCATCACACCCAGCCCAACTCAGTGGCTATGACCGCTGATATTTTTTTTCAACTTTTTTATTGCTGCTCAGTTTGTATGGACCTGCTGCGATCGAAATAACATGTCGTTTGCTTTGACGATCGACATTGGACACATAAGCGCAGCTGAATCTGCGCCATCAACTTGACGAGCTGACGGTTCACGCACCGCCAGAAAAGCCGCCGCCGGCGAGCATGGCGCCCCGGTCCACTTGCAGCTCCGCGTTGGTGCGAAAGGCAGAAGGGAAGAAAGATCGAATGCACCACATCCAGGACAGCATCAGAGATTGCACATCTGACGGGAGCTGCAAGTACCTCCTAAGAAGCCGCCACCAGCGAGTACCGCGCCCCACTCTCGGCTCCGAATTGGTCCAGCATTATAGAAACTACATCTCCGAAACAGTGCAAAAATCAAAGAACACAACTCTTACAGAAGCCGGAAGTACCTCCAGAGAAGCCGCCGCCGGCGAGCACCGCGCCCTGGTCCACCTTCAGCTCCGCGTTGGTGTAGGCGCCCTCCAGCACGTTGCGCACAAAGTTGCCCGCCGTCAGCGGCGCGCTGTACCCGTCCACCACCAGCGTCAGGTGCGCCTGTGGAATGAATTACTATTATCGAAACGGGCATTGACGATTGGAAATGATGGAGTTGCCAGCCCGTCAGCGGTGTGCTGCAGCCATGCAGCAGTTGCGCCTGCGGGTGCAAATGACACAGTTCATTTCCAGACACATACAAAAGCTAGCGTCGTAAACGCGGAGTTGCCGTCAGCGCCACGCAGCCGTCATGCAGTACCTGCATTTAGGTGCGCCTGCGGCCGCGACGCGGGTTTCAGGGGTTTGCGTCTCGTAGCCTGGGTGCGATCTTGTTGTGCACCTGCGCTTCTAGAACCTGTGATTCTGGGACTCCTCCTTATTTTTCACGTGTGCGCCTGGAGCTCTTCCTCTGGAGGGCGGAAGCGATAAGGGAACGCGCCTGGCGCTGGGGGCCGCCACCCTCATTGGTGACGTAGGCTGGCGAGCCATCCGGCTTCTCAATGGTCAACTCCACCACCGCTCGCCCTGCGCAAATGCATCAGTGTTCAGGCTGCATGCCTCGATCCGTCTACACCACACCTGACTCGGCGCTGCCTTGGCCCGGCGACCTTGAGTGTCGCTGCCCACTGCAGCTCGGAAGTTGTGGGCTCAAATGTGGACGAGCTGTAGGGTTTAGTGTCAGCAAGCATTGGGGGTGCAAGGTGCTCGTCGGACGCAAACGGTAAGGGCGGCGGCGGCGCACCTGTGAGGTAGGTGTATTCTGACAGCGCACGTGGGACAATGTAGGGCAGCCCCGGCGCCTGCAGTATCTCCAGCTCCGCCACATCCCGCAGCACATCCGCGACCCTGCAGGCGGTGCAGATAATGCTGTTGACGACACCAAAGCACTTTGGGCATAACAGGTGCTGCAGGATGCACTTTGACAACAGCAGACGCCGTAGGGTTCACTGGGACAAACCCTGAGGGCATTTGCTGCAGATAGGAGAGGAGGAAGGCGGTGCAGACTCGGGATCGCAGAGGACGCAGATAACATCTGCGGAATGCACATTGAACCTGGAGACGTCGGTCAGGATGACTTCTGATATGTGAGATGGGTTTTGATTTGTTGTTTATTTTTTGTTTGTTTCACAAAGCCGCACCTGAAGGACACCTTGTCCGGGTTCTGCATGTCCACAACGGCCTTCAGGCGGCGCAGCCCCTCCTGCACATCCTCCACCAGCTTCCTGCCCTCCTCCTCCTTCCCGGAGGGCGTCCCCTCCAGCGCCTGAGTGGACAAAAGCGCGGGCGGAGTCCTTTAACCTTTGTCAAGAGTCTTCAACCCAAGGTCAAGAACCGAAACAGCCGTCCAGAACCGTGTCCGATGCATCGATCCGCCCGTGCCAGCACCTGCCTGCCTTGCCAGCGGGCAGGTACCTTGTCAGCGGGGCTGCCTTGCCAGCACCTGCCTGCCTCGCCAGCGGGCAGTAAACTCATCTGTGACAATAGATGCATGGCGTGTCTGCGGGCAATCTCAGACTGTCAGCACAGAAAAGTGCGCCAGCTGTCCGTCCAACGTGTGAGCAATCTTGCTTTTCTGATCCTGGATCAGGCCGAGCGTTGGTGGCCCACCTTGTCCACCTGGGCCATGGTGAGTGCGGCGCTGTTAGCGTCATCTGCGATGGCGCTCCAGGGCTTGCGCTGCGGGATGCGCAGCTTGAACTGGATGGCCTCCAGCTTGCTCTGCACGCTGCGCAATAAGCCGTTGTTGCCTGCACACCAAAAGAATACAAGATGGTTTCTCTTTTCGTCATGATGCCTAGGGGCATGCCGCCTCACTGAGGCTAGTCCGACTTTGACTGCCCTCTTCAATTGGCACCAAGCTGTTGCTGCTGTGCACCACTGTCTGTTTCGTTGAAGTGGAAGCTCGCCTGGGATCGAGCGCCGCAGCGCGACGTCTGCCGACCGCGCGATCTGCGCATTGGGCGAGTTGAGCACTGCCGCTGCCGGCGGCGGCGCCAGCAGCGCGCCGCTGAGCGGGCCAAGTGCGATGGCGGCCACCGCCAGAGCCGACGCCAGCCACTGCGACAGAGGGGGCACGCCGCTGCCTGACGGCCCCTGCGCCTGCAGATGCGATCAGGCAGATGGAAGCTGTCACTGACGGGGGACTGTCTCGCTGGACAGCCGATGTATACCCTCTTCTGCCCACCCTTCGTTCAGCGATCCAGAGCTTGTAGGCTTTGTGCAACCGACGGCACGCCATCAGAATTGCCCCATCAGTATTGACCATTGGTGAACATAAAGCTTCTGGTGCAGCTCTCTGGTGCTGCCGAGCAAGCAGACCCTTGCTGCTCACCTGGTCTGCCGAAACCGAGCCCTGTTGCTGTTGCTGCAGCCGCTGCTGCGCACACTGCACGCCCTGGCGGCAGGCCGCACGCGCTGCCGCTGCGTGTCGCTGGCTGCCGATGTGGCGCCTGGCCCAGGTCATTCGCTGCCGCGCCACAAACGGAATGGGACTGCGCACGCTCAGGCAGCCGGCGGGCTGCAGTCTGAGCGACGCTGCCGGGCATGTGGCATTGGCGCAGCTCGCTGTAAGCGCCGACATTGCTGGTTCTCTGCTGGGGGCGAGCCGCCTGCTGGACACTGCTACTGATGATGCGAAGCGGCTGCTGGAGACACGCGGAGCTGCTGTCAATACCCGTGCAGACCAGAACTGTTCGCAGACACCCATGACATGACTGCATGGCGCAAATATGATCATGCAGCGCGGATGACTTCAATTGCTGTGGCTTGAGTCAGCAGCGCCGCAGCGACTGACCTGACGTCTACTTGCGGGGCACGTCGGGGCCGATGTCCTTGGAGCCAGTGTTCACATACGGGCCGCGCATAATCTGATTGTTTGATAGCGCCTCCTCTGTGTTTTGCTGCGGAAAGGGCATGTCATCAAATATTTGACGAACACACATCGCCATTGACATGCAGCAGCACCCTGAGGACGCAGTTGACAGCTGTGGACGTGTGATGTAATGACCCTGAGTTCACATTTGCAGCTCACCATCGGCCCGGCGGAGCGTGTATAAACAAAAGGAAAGCTCGCGCCCGCGAGCGCCGCCAGGAGAAGCGCGCCGCCGACCAGAGCGTTGCCTCGGCCCCTTGGAGCAGCCCGGCTCATACCTGCGCGGGTGTTGCGTTCATGTCAACAGTGTTCATGTAGGCGCATCCAGAGCCGGAGCGCCGTGGGTTCACCGCGCGACCAGGATCGCACAGCGTCAAATTCCGGAAGATGACAGGCACACTTGCTCCATGTATTACTTCATCAGCATTGCTTGCACGTTCTGTCGGCATTATCACGCTCTTATCCTCACCCGTGTCGATGCAAGTCCAATTCTTCGCCGTAATCCAGAAGCGACAGCGTTCGCGGCAGCAGCCAGGAGCAGATGCACTAGCGATCGGGAGCACCTATAACGCTGACAAGGTGCCCCAAACTGAGAAGTGATGTGCAGCCAGCCAAAAGCGACAGTGCTCGTCACCTCCATAGGTCAGCTCCAGGGTTTTTCCTGCATGTCGGGGGAATCGAGTGCCCCGGTTTACCTCTGCCAAAACTCTTTTGCAAGGCGGCTTAATGTTGCGTCCAGCAGAGTCCAGGCTTCCTGGGTTCTCGAGCCTGGCAATACTCAACTCTGAAAGTGTTTCGATCTGGTTCCGGAACCGAGCTACAATTTCGGAGGAGCAACCTGTGCATGATTACGGACTCGATAACTTGCACTTCCGGCTGTTGCTGGATGCAAATCGGCTCTGCAGCGTGCTCCCACGGTTTCGCGCCGTTTCTGAATCGTCTCGCGGCATCGGGCTGATGCCACTGCTGCGCTGCTCCTCAGAGGCGAGCAGACCTCTGCGACACGGCTCAATGGTGGGCTCAGCTGGCTTGGCGAACTGGTCTCAGCAGCTACTGGGCGGCAGGCAGCAATATGGGCAGCACAGAAGCCCACCCGCTGCAGGTTCAGCCAGCACCGGCGCCGCGGCGGATGCCTGCGCTGCTCACACCGCTGCAGGATCCGCTGCGCCTCCGCGTCAGACCGCCAGCCCGCAGCAGCAGCCTGCAGAGCCTGCCGCCGCAGCCGAAGCTGCAGGTGACATTCTGACAATCCGCAGTCAAGGCGTCGTACACAGCAACCCTGAAGATGCAGCTCAGGTCGGCCTTGCGGACGCCGACGCGGCACAAGGTGCAGCAGATACCGAGGCGGTGGCCGCCGCAGAGGCCTCTCTGACTCCTCGCAAACGTGGCAGGGGCGGCAAAGCAAAGGAAATGGCGCCGCGCCCGACGCATTTCCTGGCGGTTCCTCTGCACCAGGTGCATTGTAAATGCGCTGTCGTGCCTGCGAACGCCGGCATCAGCATCGTGTGAATCCCGTCTGCCTGTGGAGGCTGAAGACTGCACCCTGTCAGCAGCGGTCAACATGCGCCTCGGCAGCCTCCATTTTCCACCACACCGCGCCGCGACCGACTTGATGTTTGTGCAGGAGCCGACGGTGGTGGCGGCGCTGGAAACCGTGCAGGCGGCGGTGCAGGAACACGACGCCCGCCTCAAGCGCGCCTGCGTGGCGACGTGCACAGCGCACATCACCCTCGGCGTGTTCTGCCTGGAGTCTGGTGAGCGGGCTGTGTCTTGTCGATGGCAATTATGGCAAATTTCTGGAACTTGCAAAGCTGCGTGGCGACGTGCTCAATGCACATCACCCTGGGCGTGTTCCACTCGGAGTCGGGTGAACCAGCAATTAAGGAGACTCGTTAGGAAACTCTCTGTGACATGAAGATGTCATGGCGACATGCACAGCGCACATCACGGTGGGCGTGTTCCCCCTGGAGTTGGGTGCGCAGGCCGCTTTCGATATTTCCTACTAGGGATATTCCAAAGATTGCTTCTTGCAATTTTGAGCGTCTACACACCAGGCTGGATCAACAAGGCGCTCTCGTCGTGGCATGACAACAGGAGGGTTGCGAAAAGCGCCAATTCTGACCTGCAGCACAAATGCGTCATCCTTCACACAGCAGAACGACTGCATGCTGTTGGTCAACAGGTCATCGATGCAACATGCCGCCTGCAGCCGCCGCACTTGCTACTTCACTGTCAAACCCTAGTGTCGTGCTCGCACAGAGGAGCGGCTCCAGCAATGCCGGGAGTTGGTGGCCGCGCTGCCGCAGCGAGCGCCGGAGGGGCTGCCGGCCCCCTTCCGGATCGCGCCCGCCGGCCTCAGCACCTTCCGCGGTCAGGTCTGCAGGCTGGCCCCTCATCGGCCCAATGCCCCCGTTTTGGTCAAGCCCTTGTCCAGCCCTTCATGTCTTGGATCCTGCAGCACCAAGGATGTTCGATGCCACGAGGCAGGCGTTGCTGCTGGCGTGCAGGAGTATGTGTGCTGCAAGGATCACCACGACACCGCACCCAGACCAAAACCGGAACAAACGAAAGAAGTATTTTCCGAATCTGTTGCAGGTGCTGTACCTGGACCTGGAAGCAGACGAGGGACTGGCCACCCTAGGGCGGCTGGCGGCGCACGCGCGCGGCACCCTGGCCGGCGCGGGCATCGCTGTCGACGCCAGCCACGGCTTCACGCCGCATGTAACAGTGGCCAAGCTCAGCCAGCTGCCGGGCAAGCTGCGCCGCATCAAGCGCATTCCCGAGGTGCAGAGAACGAGTGAAGCTGAAGGGTTTAGAGGTCGAGCAGTGCAGGCTGGTAGGTCATTGGCCCCTCACATGGCCCCAGCAGCCGTTACCAAATTCAGCCAGCTGCCGGGCAAGCTGCACCGCATCATGCGCATCCCGAGGTGCGGCAGAGAAGATTCCATCTTCATTGACCCTCAGATGTTGTCCGGCGACGCGCAGCAAGGAAGCCTGCATGCAGCTGGCGGCAGATGATGGATCTCCTTTTTTGAAGGGCTCAGAAAACACATACAAGCAGAGCAGACTGTTTCTGTTCTTGCCCTTCAAATGCCCATCACCAACCGTTGCCGCGCTGAGCACGCTGTGAGCCAGCTGTCTGACAGGCTGCGCCACATCCAGTGCATTCCTGAGGCACGCTGGCAACTGAAACTGCGTGAGGGTTGAGGAGGGCACGAGACCCTAGTGCTAACATGATCGGAGGGCTGCTGTCGTGCACCAATGTGCATCCTCAGCAGGCCACAGCAGATGGCTCAGTCACACATAAATGCAGGCATTCACGTCGCCTTTGCTGCCTCATCATCGACAGTTCTTTTTGTCTTTGAACAGGAGGCGTACTCGGAGCACGTCGGCATCTCGGCCTCGGCCGCTGTCGTGGACCGCGTGCAGCTGTGCGCTATGGCGAACCGGCCACCCGGACAGTACTACCGCACAGAAGCGGAGTTCGTGTTTCCACAATAGCTTACTAGTTCACTAGCAACAAAGGGCGGCAGCGGCGAAAATTGGTGCACAAGACGAAGCAGAACACAGCGGCGCAGTATGCGCTGCTACCAATGCAGATTGCAGCGGCAGTGGTGGACTCGCGGCAGGGGGCAGCAGACGGCGGCGCCATGCGCACTGCTGCCAGTGCAGATTGAGGCAGTTGCGGCAAATTTGTGGCGATGGCAGCAGATTGGCGGCAAGGCGGTCGCCCGCACAGCAAACTGGGCGGGCAGCGTTGATGTCAGTGGTTTGCACAGCCGACGTGAAGCTGGTTGTGGTACAGCGGTAGTAATGCGGCGGCTTTCAGGTGGACCGCTGTTCCAGACACAGCAGTTTTGCAACACGATTACGAGGGCTGGCGAGTTCTGTGATATCCTCATCATCAAGGCCACGTTCTTATGGTGACTAGGCACGATCCGAGTTTGTGGTTTGGGAGGACTGATAGGAGCAGGCACGGTGCGGCAGCGTCTCGCGTATTTTACCTAGGTGTGCAGTGCTCAAGTCACATCTTAGGTGTGCAATGCTTCAGTCAAACTCCAAGCCTTTGTCATCAATGTATACCATCTCATTGGAATGTTCACGAATGCCTATTCCCCCAGAAAATCATCAACAGTGCAAAAGCCAAAGGGCAATGCGAATGTCGGTTACAGCAGTCAATGCCGCCGCAGCCTCCAAGCAAGTCGCAGTTCGCTTGAGACACCATTCCGCCAAGCGCATTTATTGTTGCAATGCTGAATCGCAGGCATATGTCGTTTTGTTGCAGTACTGCATTGCCGTTATTCCTGGTCTGCGTACTATTTCCATCTCCGTGCTGCTGCAGCGCCAGCGCAATCCGTGCATGCTGGATGCTAGGTAGTATCAATCCTCGTTGGCGGCGCCGTGCTCGACAGCCTTGACGGAACCGGTGGCCGGCTGCGCCACGCTCGCCAGGCGCCAGCCCTCGGCATCGCTGCCGTGGCAGCGCACCTGCAACGGCATGAGAGGCGTCGTCACCTCCAGCTTGTCGTCGGCACGCAAGCCACCATACGTAGCTCCTGGAGCGGCGGTGTCATTCAAGTCTTTCTCTGAGTGCCCACTTGAGACGCAATACTTGCTGCTTGAAAGTTGCCCGGCGGGGCAGCCTGCAAAACTTCATCCAGCAACAGGTCACATCCTATTCGACATCAGATTCTGTTTCGTCAGCGCAGAATACGCACGTGCCACAGGTTGGGCGTGTCGGCGTGCGGCAGCTGCGCCGCCCGCGTCTGCACGTCCAGCAGAATGTAGTGCGCCAGCGCCGCGCCGCCTGCGCCGTGCTGCAGCGCCTGTCGGTAGGCACCGCCCGCCGCCATCCTGTTGGTATGCAGGCAGAACACCAGTCCATCTCTGATCAATCAGCACCACAAAAATCTCCAGCACTGCACCAGCACTACTGCTGCCAATGGACTGGGCTTGGAAGTAGGGCATGAGCGCAGCAAGTGCACATCGTTGAGGTGAATCGCCTGAATGTCCCCATGCTGCACTGCACATGAATCAACATCATGCCGAGCAAGGATGCTTCCCCGATACTCGGGCTCGCGCACCAGTCTGCGACCACGCTCAGCGCTGCCGCCAGCAGCTGGCTGCGCCACTGCAGGCAGCCGATGCCGGCCACCACCGCAGGCAAAACCTCCGCCGCCACCACCACGACCCTCCGCTCAGCCGCCGCCTCAACCGCGCCGGAGGCGGCGGCCGCCGCGGCCGCGGCCCGCCCAAGGGCCCCGCAGACGGCGCCAGCCAGGCGCCTCACAGCTTCGCCAGCAGCCGCCGCGACGCTGGGCTTGCCATCCCGCAGCACCTGAACTTCAGTATAATGCTTGCGGGCGCCAGCAAATCGCGGCGATGATGAGTTGCTGCAATATCGTCGTACGCGGGGCTGACAGGGGAAAGCAGTAGGGATAAACAGCCCCAATGCAGCACCCCTGAGTTGCGTACAACATCTGCTGCAGGGGCAGTTGCAGGGACAACATTGCAGCACTCTGCTGGGCGTTTGCCACGGTCAAGCTCTCAATGGAAGCTCTCAACAGAAGCTCGACAGAAGCGCCCCACCTCGATGCACCAGTCCTCTGGCGGCGGTCCCCGCGGCGCGGCGGCGGCCGCCAGCTCCCGCCGGCGCCGCTGCGCCAAGATCAGGACTTTCTGCAAATCTTCGACGCCGCTGAAGTCGTTCGCGTCTGAAGCGTAGTTGAATGCCTCGCAGCTCCAGCCGCCAAAGTGGACCAGGTAGGCCGGTGCGCCTGGCAAACCGTTGAGCATACCGCCAAAGGGGGTGATGAGCACGCTGCTCGGCAGCAGGCCCCGGCAGGCCCTGCGGGCAGCACGGCAGGATTTTAAGCATGTCAGGTTTTTGTGCAGGCCGCTGAGCATGCTGCCAACTGGGGTGATGAGCACGCGGCTCGGCAGCAGTCCCCGGCAGGCTCTGCACATGTGCACGGCAGGGTTTTCAGCACGGTAGGATTTTGGGTGTGAGCTTTGAGCAAGCCGCCGGAGGGCGTGATGCGCGCGCCGCTCGGCCGCAGCCCCGGCAGGCCCTGCGTGCGGAACAGCAAAAACGGGTGGCTGTGGGAGATAGTGACTGTGAGAGGCGCACAGGACGCAGGCTGCATGCAGCTGTGCACACAGGGCTGTTCAATGAATATGACCAAATAGCACATTTCATGTGCTGAGTCGACGCATTGCGCTGCACGAGTGCTAGCTGCCAATCTTACAGGCTCATTGCTTTCCAGCGCACCTCCAGAACTCGTGCTTGAGGTGGCTGACACGGACGCCCTCCCGCACATCAGCCTTGCCCAGCAGCGCGCTCTTCTTTGCGGCCGCACCTTCAGTCGCCGCCGCCGGCACAGGCTCCATGATCTCCAGCACCGATGACAGGAAGCGGCCCACGTTGCCGATGCCGTGGTACACCTGCCAAACAATGCGCAACAAAACCCCGCAGATGAATTCCAATTTTCCGAAATCAAAGTCACATGTCACAATGGCCAGGTGCTGAAGCAACTGAGCTGCCTCCTGCTGCAGTGGCATCATTGACGGCAGCCTTTTGCTACTGAAATCCGGAAACGCGCGAATCGGCAGGCTCATTGGCAGTGAGGTGATATGAGCCTGACCGTGTGGAAGGGGCGAGTCTCCGCGTCCACCTCCTTGTCGAAGGCGCAGCGCCGCGCCACCTCAGCGTGCAGCGGCGTCGGGAAGTGCAGGCCCCAGCGGGCTGCCGCTCCCGCCGCAACAGAGCCGCCGTCGACGCCGCCGCCGTCAGCGCACGGCGCGGTAGCGTTTTCTGAGGAAGGGTCTGATGTCACGCGGGCGGTAGGCGGCGCAGTGCGACGGCGCCCTGGGCCGCGGCGTCCCATGCGACCGCTGCCTGCAGGACGCTCAGGCTCTCCATGTCCACCTACATGACACTTGCAATCACAGCTCGGTTAGACGCTGAAACCTCGGCTCTGTGCTGCCATTTGCCAATTGACGAAGCGCAACAGCGAGGCCCAGCTGCGCACCTTGAGGCAACTCCGGTGCAGTGCCGCCTGTCAGGAATGAAGAGGCAGGAGAGGCATAGCGCAAGGCGACACAGAGAGTCAAGCAGCGGCATTGCTGTGTCGCACCTCAGGGCGTACAGCATCTGCCCGCAGCAGCATTTGCGCGACGACCGCCGCCAGCGCCCTCTGCCGCTCGGCCGACGCCTCCTCGTGGCTGCACGCAGGGTGTTACACAGCGCCGTCAGATTGCAGCAGCGCAAGAGCTGTTGCGGAAGAGCCGCTCTTGCGGGATTGTTCTAGCCTTGGCAGACGATGCAATGCTTACAATTGATCTGGGGCACAACGTGTTCTCTGTATCGAAACGCGTGCAGCTGCTGGTGTCCAGACACACTTGTCATAGGGTGTGGGTGGCTCACGCCATGAGGCAGCGGCGGTCGAAGGTCCTGTCGGCGTAGAGCGTGAACGGCCACCCCAGCACGTCGCCCCCCGCCAAATTGGCCAGCAGTCCCATGCCGACGCCATCGACGCCGGTCGACCTGTCGGCCTGCACATTGAATGAGAATGATCAAACATATTAGTGTACTGTTTGGGATTTGATATTTGCTCGACTGTTGCCATGGCCTGCTACACATCATGCAGTCTGCGCCCCACATTATGTTGGTCCGAGGATCGAGCATCTGGCTAGTCTGCAGGCTACCAGTCATTTCAGCCAGCATTCGCTTCCGTGAAGTTTAGAACCTTACCGCCGTGCTCTCGAGGCCGGGCACGCGGCCGTCCCGCCGCAGTGCCTGCGGCAGGGGCGTTGATGTGTTGATTGAAAACCCTCAAATTTCCAGGTTCAAGCAAGCAGAACGATTGCCAATGTGATAGCTCATCTTCTTTATGTTTGCTCAGGCCTCCAATTCCTTTCAATCCGCCCTACCTGCAGCCGCAGCGTGGCCCACATGCCGTCGAAGATGCGGGTGGCCGCCCCGGCGTCGCCGCCTGAGGCGGCGCCCGCAAAGTCGAAGGCGCGGCGAAAGATGGCGTGGTGCGGCAAGATGCCGCAGCCAGCGCAGCAGCTGGCCCACAGCTCCGACGCCTCGTCGGGCGTCAGGCGCAGCGCCGGCCGCCCGGGCGCAGACGGGCTGTGAGAAGAGGTTGTAAGTTCACTGAGCATGACGCCAGCTTTGACGGTCTCTTGTGTATAGCTGCTGTCTCCACTTGTACTGCAGGAGGGGCATGCAGGTGATTGAGCTCTTTCACGCAGGTGACCTTATGGATAGATGCCATCGCAGGAGTCTGCTGCCCAAGCACGAGTGGTTATTTCCATCTTCTAAGCGGACTGCACCCGAAACCTATGAGGTTGTGGTCGGGAATGGCGACCGGCAGCGGCACCCAGGCGCTCTTCGAATTCGGCAGACCGCGCTTGGGCGGCATCGCCACCACCTGCGCCGTCAGCACGATGTGCAGCCAGGGCACCTCCCCGTCGAGCACCCTCTCCACTACCTCCTACAGTCATGTGACGCGAACTTTGCATCAGATATATGGGTGTCACAAGGAATGTAGACCTCCCGCGCTGCGCCGTCGGCACGATGTGCAGCCAGGGCACCCTTCCCGGCCAGCACTCTCTCCACAACCTCCTGTTTTATGAGGATTGTGAAGGAAGGAAAAGCCTTATGGATCCATGATGGTTAGATACTATTGCAGCCCGTTCCTGAACCTGTTCTGAAGTCCAAGTGGGACCAGTCCTTGTGGCTCGAGACGCGGGTGCCTGTATGACTGTGCAGAAGGCTACAAGCACTGTTCCATGCAACATTGTGACGCACAGGATGCTGCTCCTGTGTGTCGTGAGGATAAAGAGCACGGCGGATCATTTCACATGTCACGGCATCGCGAGCTCTGCACATGCCGCACCCAGAAGCGGCGTGGATCCCGTCTGGCGAGGCCGCAGTACTTGGGCGCCATGCCGAACATGGTGTCGACGTCGTCGACGAGCAGCAGAGTCTTGGGCTGCTGCCACTCGTCCACCTTCAGTGGCGCCCGCGCCACAGAGTCCTCCCAGTGCATGCGCACCATTCGCTCCCTGAGCCCCATGGGAGCGGAAGCATGAAGTGGCGGTACCGGTATTGGATCGGGAGCCGCGTTGTCCAGTAGCGATGCACATGCATAGCGAGGAGGGCACAACGTACTGTTGTTCTGGAATGCACCTTCAACGACAGCTGCTTGCGGGCGCGGCACACCGCCCTTGCGGGCAGCGGCAGTCGGCGGCAGCAGCCCAGGAAGCCCTTTTTCCCAGCGAAGCTGCTGATGGGACCGAGTGCTGCCGTCCCAATCATCAAGGGTTAGTATCGTTTAGGATTGTTTGCCAAGACCCCAGGCCTGAGAGCGCACCACAGCTGGTCCCACTGCCAGCAGCCGCTGGCGCTGCGGAAGCTGGCGCGCTGCACCCGCGCGTAGCCGGCGCCGGCCCGTCGGCCGGCCGCGAGCGCCGCCTCCTCCACAAGCTGCGGCGCACACGATGCTCACACGTAGATATTTACATAGCTAACTTCTTGATTCATGTGATAATCGTTTGCGGAGGCGCGTAGCCGGCGCCGGCCCGCCGGCCGACCGAGAGCGCCGCCTCCTCCACCAGCTGGGTGGCGTGCAAACACAACAACTTTGATGATTGAGCGGTGAAATGATTGAGTGCTGAGAATTTGCACGCACACCGAGGTGCGGTGGGCCTCCTCCCTCGACCGGGCCGCTGCTCAGACGGGGAGTGCAACACACTGAGGTTCCGCCAGCAGGCCGATGCAGTGCAGCTTGCGAGCAATGTTAGGGCACCGATGATGGGGCGCCACACTGTCACCGTACTAATTATATCATGCGCATGCTGTGCTTGGCGCTGCAGACAGTGCTATTTGCGACAAGGCGTACCTCTAGCAGCGAGCTTTTGCCGGCGGCGAAGGGCGCGTGCAGCAGCAGCAACCGCTTGTCGGCAAGCTCGTCCAGGATGGCGGCGCAGGTGGCGGCCCGCCGGGTGTGGTACATACCCCAGCGCTCGTCCATGCCACGGCGGCCGGGCCGCACCGTGGTGGTCATGCCGCCGCCAAACATGCAGTGCCGGCCGCACGGGCAGCTGAGGTCCAGCCCTATGTCCCGAATCTTCTCACCCTCTGCAGATACAGAGACCATTACACTGAGGCGCAGCCAGTATGATCCTTAAAGTTCTATTTATGGACTTCAAGTCGCCTCAGTGTAATAACCTCTGCATCCGCAGAGGGTGAAACCGGCTGCGGGGTCCAAGAATTTTTGTGCACGCGTCCGTTTCGCAATCGCGGCGATGCATGATCTGGCAACATGCACCCAGCATTCATTTTCCCTTCCTGAACGACAAAGTGGTGAGTGACTGTGGCACGACGATCTGAAATGAGCCGCACCCGGCGTTGCCTTCCACAGGCCCTTCATCAGACTGCCGTACTCGACTGGCGCGAGGCCGATGCGGCGCAGCCCCAGCTCGCCAACTTCCTGCATCCATCGAATATCTGATTGGCTGGTTTATCAAGTCAGCATCGCCTTGCAATGGATGACCACTGGGTCAGATCTAAACGCACAATCGAACGAAGACAGGCCAGCGAATGGACACCAGATGGTTGGGCGGGTGGGGCACCTTCAGTAGATCCACCGCCGCGGCGGACGTCGGCCAGCCCGCCGCCGCCAGTGCCTCCGCCGCGTGCGCCCTTTCCCCCGGGAGCAGCTGTCCGTGGTCCAGCACCCACCCGATGGAGGTGGGCGGGCCGAAGTACGGCGGCGGCGTTTCTCGCGCCATGCGCTCCTGGTGCGACCTCTCCTCCTGCGCAGCATGCAAAGCAAAATTTTTGAATCTTTGCTTCACTATATTCTGTATCGAATTGTAGAGTGTGTGATTCGTCTGGGATGGCGAGTGCTGTGCGGCGCTGCATGCTGAAGAAAGCAGCGCCACGGCCGCGTGGTCAGCGCATCGGCCGCGTGGTCAGCGCATTAACGAGTACCGCAATTTGCACTGTATGAAGCTTGTGGCAGACGATCTAGGAGCGTTGGCGTTGTATGATTGAGAAGTAACATGAAGACTGCAAGACGGTCAGTATCCACAGCTCGCGAGGCAAGACCGTGGCCCGGCTGTGTACAGTCAGCAGGCAATGTGTGTGGCAGCCGTGATCTGCGATCGATGCAGCGTGGAGCGGCAGCGTTTCGAAGCGACTCGCCATGAGCGCTATAGATGACGGTGATAGGTCCATGCTCGCGTCACCCTCCCCGCCCATCATTTCGGCTCTCGGGTTGATGTCGTCTCGAGGTTGCGCAGACGACGGCTCTGCGGCGCTGAGGAAAGTGCAGGCTGCTGACGACGAACGACAGTGATTGTGCCTATATCAGGTGGGTTGGCACGCACAGTCTTGTGCCGTGATCGCGAGAAAGGACAACTGGAGGACGAACTGGCAGAATGTCGAAACACGAGGTTTTGGAGCCGCCAGAGGGGAACGACGGAAATTTAAGTGTACTGGCAAATGTACAGTCAAACTTGCGAGCAGGCGGTCGTCCAATACTTTCATAGACTGCGGTCTCCTGCAAGAAGTGTTCGAGCTGCTTTCACGGCGCAGCCTTCATCTGCGTCATTGTAACATGCCGGCACTGCCGCCCCAGTACGCCTCAATCCAATTGTTCACGGGTTGAGTCACACGCGCAAAAGAACGAATAGTGCGATCCAGATGATTATTGCCATCACGACATCAGATTCATGTCCATACTTCTAAGTCTCTGACGTTGGCGCTGCGTCCCTTGCAGCCACCATCATCCGGGGCGATGGAAGCTGTTGCATACGCCATGATCCCCATGCTGCGGCTTGAAAACGTGCAATGTCTGGACTGCTGCCGTCCCGCCAAACACAAGGTTTCAGCTTCTTCTCCCGCAACAGCACAGCTGCGAGGCGGAATGCGTTGCGCACGGATGCAACTGAGGCCGCCGTAACGGCCTCGTCCCAGCTCCTGATGCGGTGATGGTGCAACTGCTGGTGCACGCCACGGTCGCCGCCGGAGCTCTGCCCGGCCGTCGCCGTCGCCGCCACTGCCGGCACTGCCACTCGCCACAGCCGATGCTCAGCGCAATCGCCCCGAGGCCATGTTTGGCAGCTGTTGCCGCTGCCGCAAAGGCTGCCGCCGGTGCAGCTGCGCCGCCACTGGCGCGGGTTCAACCTCTGATGCCGCCGCCGCTGCTCGTCCGGAGCTCGGGGTTGAGGATTTAACACGGCACCGCCTCGGCGGCTTTCAGCTGCTGCCGCCGCCGCCGCCAGCTCGTCAAAGACACATCCAAAACCCTAAAGGTCCTACTGCTCGTCCGCAATGGACTTGCGCAGCTCCAGGGCCTCGGGACTCAAAAAGTGGCACAGCGCATTCTCGTACTGCTCCGACAGCTCCTCCACGGACAGGAAGCGAGCGATTTCCAGCAGCTTTTCGGAGGCTTCCTGCCGCAGCTGCGGGCTCGCCACCAGCTGGTCCAGCATCGCCGCCGCCTGCGCCAAAAAAAATCATAATAGTGATGAGTCTGATGCATTTAAGCAGAGGAAGCAGCTTCCGCTGGGGCTTTCTGCCGCAGCAGCGGGCTCGCCGCCAGCTGGTCCAGCAACGCAGCCGCTTGCACGAAAGGGTTACGTTTCTGAGATCCGCTCCAAAGCATGCTGCAGAAGGCGAAAAAGAGCACAGATCCTGACGTCGCCTCGAATCTCCCTTTTCAATCCCAGCTGCGCTTTGCGTATGGCCGCAAGTTGTCAGGCCTACCAGTGCCGCTGTGCAAACACTCCCAACTTACATATCCAGAGAATTCAATGCAGCCTGTTCATCAGGCGTGGCACGTCGCACGCACCTCCTCGAGCGTCTCGGCAACCAGCGGGTACCCAAACTCCACGAGCACATCGATGTAGGAGGCGAATGGGTACGTCACCAGCGGAATGCCCAGGCTGGCAAACTGCGCCAGTCGGCTGGTGGGCTTGTAGCAGACTGCGGGCAAGAACAGACACGAAGGTGAGTCTCCTGGTTGGGGATGCTTGTTGGCATGGTTGCCAGCGGAGCGCCCAGACTGGCGAATTGCGCCAGGCGGCTGGCCGGCTTGTCGCAGACTGCAGAGGCAGGAATGAATGCAGGAAGTTGGATTCCATGGGTTGTGTAAGGGCTCAGTTCACTTAAGTTTGAATAGTATTGCTGTTAGCGCAGGCTCTGTGCATGACTTTCAGCAGAATATTTCAGAACGTACCAAACGCGCAGAACGTGTTCAACTAAGAAGGAACATCAATGTGACCGCTGCGCAGTGGAGTCGAATCGAGAGTCAAGAGTCTCACTGTGGAACTGGGTGTAGCCCTTTGGCCACAGCACCGCAACGTCCACACTTCGGAAGCCCTGCAGCAGCCACTGGCACATCAGCGGGCGACAGAAGTCGGCCTGCAACACAATCTGCTTGGCAACCTGGCTGCACAACGCGACGCAGCGTCGGCCAGAGCTGCAGCTGACTCAAAAGCGAGACCCGAGAGCTGCCTTGGCAGGGGCGCTGCAACGCATGCCATGTGCGAGCCCAGTGCGCCTGGCCGCCGTGAATAGGATTGCAGCTAGCACGTCAGATTGAAAACCCAAAGAAAACTTTAGTCCTAGTTGGTGACTCCGGCCTAGGAAAAACACAGTTTTGTCAAGCTTTCGTTAAAGAAAAAGGTTTAAAAACTTTGATTGTAAACCACAAAGAAGATTTTAGAAGACTAAACGGCAGGGGTTCTGCAACATGGCCCTGTACACAGCTCCCCGATGGCGTCAAGTTCTCCTCACGCATAGGTGAATAGCGTATGCATTGTTCGACACGCACCATGTACCAGCCCAGCTGGCCGCCATAGTTGGGGATGCCCTCCTGCAGCGTCTGCGCATACTCCTGCACCTCCCAGCCACGCCCAGTGTAGTGCCCCGACCGGAACGTCAGGTTGTTCTTCTGCGGCAGGGCGCGCACCAGCAGCAAGCGTCAGCATATCGGACATCGTAGCTGACTGGCCCGGACTGACTGTTCCGGATAGAGCCAGATGGCACAGCAGGAGCCGCGCCACTGAGCAGTCCTGCCTGGCCGCTGCCAACTCCTCCGGGTGCAGGGCCTCGAAAGTGCGAATTGCCAATGCAGTGCAGCGCTCAGGAACCATGTGAAAACAAGCATTTCAGCATATAAAATAGCAAAAACTTGGGTGCAAACCACACGAGGAGGGCGCACTTCGCTGTACTCCTCCAGCATGGGAAAGATGTCGGAGTCGCGGGAGTGGTAGTCCCCCTGCAGCGCCAGCACCCTGACCGGCGCCGAGCGGTCCGCGCGGTGGAAGTTGGCCTGAAATTTCACAAGTTGCACAAACCTACTTGCATGCTGCCTGCTGACGTCCTTGCGATTCAAAATGAACAGTGACTCTGCGCATGACATTTAGCGGCGCTGCAGAGATCCTGCAGCGCCTCTTACAACAGGGGTCTATCGAGGTGGTAGGCGGCTGACAGCACACGACAGGCAAGACGATCAGGAACCTCGGCAGCTTTTCGATGCACTGGGCTGCAGAACTGAGCATCTTGACGCAGCAACACAACAGAAAAAAGCCCAGCCCATGACCTCAATGCAAGCATCAATGTGGAAACAATGGCATTTTCAACGTTCAATAAGCGCACATAGTTGGCGTGGTTGTGGTACAGCACTTGCGCCGGGATGCCGGCCTTATCAAAGGCGACCTTGGCGACGCGCCCCGCCGTCAGCACGCCCGCAAACGCCTCCTTCAGCGGCCACTGCTCCAGGTTCCAAAAGGGGAAGCCTGTTGGAAACGTCAGAGTCTTATCGCCCTGATCAGAGGCAAATTTGGCCCGCTGTCCTGACGGTTCGGCTGACGGAATGCCTGCCTTTGTGACCGGTGCCAGTGGATGTCAAAATCACATGCCAAGGCATGCTGCAGCCAAAGACGCATTCTTGACTCATGCGAAACTGCCAACTGCTGATGAGCGAGCCGAGCGGGACCAGGGCAGGCTCTGTTCTGCGTGGGGCGCAGACGCAGACGTCGCTTGGCGAACCGCCACGGCACATGCAATTCATTGTTCAAAGTTGAACGGTTTCAGGGCAGCGCACCGTCCCACTCGTCAACGTGGTCCCAGATGAGCGGCACGCTGGAGTTGTGCAGCATCTGGAAGCCCTGCTCCAGCACCTTCACGAACACTATCGCGTCCAGCTTATCCATGTCCACCTGCAGTGCGTGACGCAACGTGGGTTGTGTTGTCGTGCATGTGAGTCAAGTTCTGGAGCGCCTCCACCAAACCATTGGCATTCGGCTGATGCATGTCTGCCTGCCGCACCTAAGCATGGGTGTCGGCGCGCAGATCCGATGCATCAGCAAGCAGAGCAGCTGCCGGTTTCGATTGTGTACTGGTGTGCTCATGGTGGTTTGGAGCTTTGATGTGCTTGTTTTCCGGGCCAAGGGTGGCAATGGGCACCTGATGAAGGTGGTCCGGGTCGGAGACCAACACAGTGTGTCCGCGCTTTGCCAGCGCTGCGGCAAAGGGGAATAGCCGGATGTTGACGGACGCCAGCTCGCTCAGCACCTGCGGGGCGAGGGGCGGGTGCAAAGCCTCTGAGACATGCGTGTGTCTGTGAACATCTCGCGGCTCTAAAGTGATTGTGGGCGCCCTTTCAGCACAAGGTATCCTCACGAGCGGAAAGACGAGGAGGCTTAAAGGGGAGCGCAATTTAAAAGGCAGCCGATGAAAGGGCACACACCTCGCGGCCCTTGAAGTAGTTGGCGCCCTTTTCCAGCACGAAGAGCAGGCGGAACTTGCGGTGCGCGCACTCCGGCAGCATCTCCCGCTTCGGCAGCACGCCCTCGTGGAACATGTTGATGGCCTGCCAAACAGGAGGCATGTTTGTGCGTTTGATTTCAACTGTCGCATTGTTTGTGAATTTGAGTATGACCTGGACTGTGGCATGTTCCTGCTTTTATAAAGAGCTCAGTGAGGGAGTGTCGGCGGAATATTACAAGGGCAGCGACAGGCGGAGGGAGAATGACACAATGGCATAGATTCCGGCGCGGTCGTGACAGCAGTGATGGCCGAGTACCTTGAATAGGTTGAGCGTGTGCAGGCAGCGGCTCAGCACCGCGTGCACGCCCGTCGCCACAGCGCCCGCGCCGTCGATTCCCAGATCCTTCAGGTCCACTGAGCCTGTGGTGGATTGGGTCATGGGTTAACGTCGTTCCGTAGATGCTAGTGCAACCAGCGAACAAACTGGCAGCCCGTGGTCACTGCGCTGCGGCGTCAATGCCCAGCTCCTTCAAGTCCACTGGGCCTGCGGAAACATGCCATTGTTACCGACAAGTATCTTTAGGTATCCCTCTTCCTTGTCGTTCTGGGTTACCTGTCGCCACTACATTCTGCCCCCGTGCCGTCGATGCTCGACTCCTTTACGTCCACTGAGTCTGTAGAGGATACATTGATCGAATTCCTCAGTTTCGACATCAAAACAGAGCGGCAGCAGCGCACAAAACGGCGAGGTATTATGCAACACGGATATTGCGACACAAGCGTTCTGCCCACCGAACTGGCCGGACTTGAGACGCTCCATGGCGGGCGTCGAGACAAAGTCCTCCGCGATGCCCTCCGCCTGCTCCAGCCACTGCTCGTTGTACACCTTGAACTTCTGCACCGGCGGCGCCGGCGCCTTTGGTTCCGGCTTTGCGGCGGCCGCTGCGGCGGCGCCTGTCCTTGCGATGGTTGCATCACCGTCCGCCACCGCGGCGCCCTCGCCGGGCCGCGGCACCGCCACTACTGCGCCGCCGCCAGCGACTGCCGCCCCTGATGCGACGCCGGCGTCCGAGCCACCGGAATCCCCTGTTGGCCGCTCGGCGGCCTCCTCCGCCTGCATGGGCAGGTCTTTGGCTGTCGGGCGCCATGCAATGACCAGAGACGAGCCCAGCAGACTGCACACAGTGTCAAACAGGCATTTCCATCCACAGTGAACAACTACACCGAGAGGTAATGCGAGACCTCCGGCAGGTCCCGCGCAGTAGGACTCCGAGAGTATCACACCTCTCGTAGTCGAGAGATGAGGTCAAAGCTGGCGCCGCCAGGGCCATCGATTGGTGCTGCGTCGTCTGGTAGTTCGGTAGCCCTCAGATCTGCCAACTGGTCCTCCTCATCTTCTGAACGGCTCTTCTGAGCCTGGCCTGCCGGCAGTGCCGCTGCCACAGCCAGCAGCAGCAGGATGCATGCCGCGCATGACCGCCTCATGCTGCTTCACCTTTGTTGCATCGGCAGGTGACGCTGCGCCTGCTGTGAAGCGAATGCTGGCAGCCTGAATGAGCCTTGTGCTCGAGCAACGCTCGCACGCTCTCCAACCACAGCAAATGTGGTTCAACAGTTTCAACCAGATGCTTGGTGCTGAGGCTGTTTCGATCACAAACGTATGATCAGCGGTTGCACGCACTGCCGCACGACACTCTGACTGCTAAACTTCCAAATTGGACGTGACAACGGGCGTTAAAATTGCAGATACTGCAGCTGCACCTGCAAAGTCCTTCGGGTGGTTAAGTGTCAACGCTTAAGTGTCAACCTAGCAGTTGGCGAGGGAAATGTTCCGATAAAATGTTTGAGTCCGAATCCCTGTTGCTCAAGATGACTAACGATGCTCAAACATCCTTTGTGAATGCCTCGGACGCGGGACTTTCCGTTTGCAAATGATTGTTGACGGCTTGCTGTCGCGTTTGGGGACATCTGACGTCGGCGATACATCTGCAAGTGGGGAAAAGGGCAACTTCGATCCCTATCGAGTCCGACAACTCCGACATGCTTTCGATATGCTAAGTTGAGTCGGGAAATTGGCTGGAATGCGTCGCTTCGCAGCTTCACTGATCAGAGCGCAATCAGCAGGACAGCTTTTTGCGGATCATGGGTCATCCAAAGGAAGTCTGTACGCGTCCGCCCGGCGCAGCAACGGCTGCAGTCCGACAGCCTCGCTGCCACGATGCTGGAACCAGGCGCAGCCGCCATCCCTGCTATCCCTTAGAAAATACGCCGCTCAAATCGACGAGCTGCCGCTGGTGACCGAGCGGCAGCGGCTGGTCATTCTGGGCACAGGGTGGGCGGCGGCGCGGCTGGCGATGGACATCAACACCAGCGAATACGACCTCACGGTGCGCACCGGCCGTTTCCAATCCAGTCCGATGCAGGAGCTCTTGACAAAGTCACGACCATGGTCATGGGTGTCATATCCACAGCGTCACAGCAGCCTCCCCGGGCAAAGCCCAAATTACGAATAATTGATGACATGCGCAGGTAGTGAGCCCGCGCAACCACATGGTGTTCACGCCGCTGCTGGCTAACGCATGCGTGGGCACACTTGAGCCGCGGTCGGTGGCGCAGCCCATAATCCGCCTCCAGGTGAGAGCGGTGGGAACGCCCTGTATGACAATATCCGTGTGCCGTCGTCTTTGCTACATGCACCGTATGCAGCATTGAAAAAGCGCGTAGAGACACACGCTGCCCGCCGCGGTGGCGCCGGCATGGTGCTCAGTGGCTGCGCCGAGTTGCTCTCAGGCTGGCCTCAGATTGCGCCATAAAATGGCTGTCCCCGTGGAACAAATAGGGAACACACCGCTGTGCGGCCCGCAGCCGGCGCTGAACTGAGCAGCGCAATAACTGGTGGTGGCGCACGCATTTGCGTAGTGGAGTTTGGCAACATTCCATGCCAAACAACCTGTTGCCGCGCAGCCGGCGCTGAAGCAGCCAGGCAACAACTGCGTGGTGGCAAAGGCGCTGTCGGTGAAGCCGGTTCAGAGGTTGGTGGAGTGCCGCTCGGAGGATGGGGTCGATTTCTCCGTCCGCTATGACAAGCTGGTCATCGCCACCGGAAGCCAGGTGAGATCTTGTGGAGATCCATATTCACACTACAGAAACGAAATTTATATTTTTTTGGCTCCACTAAAGATATGTTTGTGCGCTATGACTAAGCTGGTCATCGCCACTTGCAGCTAGGCAAGACTCTGTGCTTGAAAACGCTGCACACACCTTGTAGTCGTCTGCTGCGCTGATATTGCGGTCAGCTACGACCAGCTGGTCATCGCGACCGGCAGCCAAGCAACTCCGCCACTGACAAGCAAAGCTGGTGTGCTGGCTTGCCCAAGTGTCGTTGCCCTGCAATTGAGCCGCATTTGCAGTCGGCGAACAAATCGGGCCAGTGCGATGCAGGAAGTGATTGCGACTCGCTCTTCTAGAAAACAGACCGGAGACATCCCTCTTGTAGACTCTGCCAGCACGCTAGAAGCCTGTACTTGAGGGGCAAATACGACAAGCAGACTGCATGAATGTTTTGCCTGGATCATGCAGGGCAGCACCTTCGGCATCCCGGGTGTGGAGAAGTATGCGAACTTCCTGCGGGATGTCAAAGACTCAGAGATGATCCGCAATAAGCTGCTGACCAATTGGACACTCGCAAACATCCCAGGCGCGTACTGTCTCTAGCTGTTGCACCGTCCTTGCAGCGCCATCCCCTGCTTCCCCCTGCAATAGACTCCCCCTGCTACACCAAAAAAATTCTGGTCTCCGTATGAGACATAGCATGCAGTGGCATCTGGCAATTGCCATTGAAGTTGAATGCGCCTGCTGACGCGCCATGGAGCGTGCTGTCTGCAGAGCACAGGGAGCTCGCAGTCCGAGCGGCTGCGCATCCTGGTGATGCTGGTGGATGACAGGAGAGCATGTCACGACTGTGTGCCCTGGGGCGCCTGTTCTCAGATGCACTGTTCAATGCGTGCCGCGCAGGGCGGTCCCGCTCCGAGCGGCTGCGCATTCTCACGACGGTAGTAGTGGGCGGCGGGCCCACGGGCACCGAATTTGCCGGCGAGCTGGCCGACTTCATCAACAGCGACCTCGCCAAGATCGACCCCGAGCGTGCGCGTGACTGCCGGTGGGTGCCTTTCCTCCGTCCTTGCTTTCGAACTGCCAACTGGCCTGCCAGCCGCCAGCATGCTGCAGCAGCGAGCGATTTTCTGGCGTTTTGCGTCGCCGCACTCGCAGCTGGTGTTGCTGGTCGTGACACTACACTGCACCATGCTTTCGTCGGATATGCATGTTGTTGAGCGGCCTGCGCATGGAGCACCCAGGGTGATGGTGGTTGAGGCCAGCCAGCTGCTGGGCAGCTTCGACAAGCGGCTGCGGCAATACGCGGCGCGCAAGCTCATCAAGGCGGGCGTGCACCTTCGGCGCGGCATGGTCAAGGAGGCCTACGCCCAGCACCTCGTGCTGCAGGTGGTCTGTTTCACCAATATAGGTTGCATCACTGAGAAATGCCGCGCGTAAGCTTATCAAGGCGGGCGTGCACCTGCACCGTGGCATGGTCAACGAGGCTTGTGCCGAGCACATCGTGCTGCAGGTGCACATCATTCTGTGTATGATCTGTGCTATGGACCAGTGAATGCTACCCTGCCGGCGAGAGAATCTCACCATCCGTTCGCTCGCCTGGAGCGCACCAATAGATGCCTCGCTGCTTGGCGCAGCCGTGTGCAAGGCGCTGGGATGCTCCAGGCAGGTGCTGTAGCTCATCGGAGCATTCAGTTGTTGAGTGCATGCAGATGGGGGAGGGCTACCATCGGCGTGTGTGTGTAGTCGACAGGCGTCAAGAGACTCGACAGGCATCGAGGGACTCCCGGACATGCAGCCACTCAGTGCCTCCACTTTTGGATTTTATTTGGTGTGAGACTGCATTCGTATTTTGCTGCAGACGGGGGAGGAGATACCCTTCGGCCTGTGTGTGTGGTCCACGGGCGTCGGCCCCACCGACTTCACCACCTCCCTGCCCTTTGCCAAGACGCCTAAGGGTGCGCGCTTCCACTATCATTCGCTCGTTTCGTCCCCCTGCCTCGAGACTGCCAGCCGGTGCACCGCTCGTTAGCACTTTAGAGAATCTCTGTCATGAATCAACGGTGAATGCTCCTGAAACTTTATATGTCCCGTCGCAGGGCGGCTGGCGGTGGACGAGTTCCAGCAGGTGCTGGTGCACCCTTCCGTTGCGGCGCGCGCCGACGGGGAGCACGGCTCCGCGAACCCGGCCCCCGGCCCCGGCCAGCCCAGCGAGGTGCGCTTATTCACGGGGATTCCTGCCGGGGTACTGGTGAAGCTGCCGCAGCCGTCAGCGCGCAAAATTAGATTCCAAAGGAATTCCCCCATGTCAAAAGAAATCCGTCTTTCAATCCTTTTGTATCAACACTTGACACCTTCTTGTGCAGGTGTCGATGATGCAGGAGGAGGCCGGCAAGGACAAGGAGCACACGCAGGAGCTGGCGCCAATGCACGATGTGTACGCGCTCGGCGACTGCTGCGCGCGCATGGACCTGGCGCTACCAGCGCTCGCGCAGGTACAATACATCCCGTTCCTCGCTAGATACTGTGCTCGGACATCTATAGCATTTCGGGCCTGCCCATGGACCTCGGCGTTGAGGGGTGCCAAAGGCGTCGCTGCGCGCGCATGGAGCTGGTGCTGCCCGCGCTTGCACAGGTACAGCAAATGACTTGATTGCAGATCTAAATAGAAACACGCTTGGATTTCATCTCTTGATTAGTGCTTGACCAACGCTGAGCGCGTCAATCTGCGGTGCAGTAATGGAGCACCTGGGGCGGCGCAGATGACAAAGTAGCAGCGGACGAGGCGAAGGCACAAGACACCTACTTGCCCGTTCTCTGATATCCAATCTATGTTTCTTGCAGGTGGCACAGCAGCAGGGGCGCTCCCTGGCGAAATGCTTGAACGACGAGGCCAAGGCGGAGGACGCTGGCAGCGTGCCTAGCTGCCCATTTTCTGCAACCACGACCTTTCGAACTGTGATCTACTTGTTCGGTTCAGTACATTTGGGTTACACACAATACACCTGAGTTTCGTACAGGTGGCGGAGCAGCAGGGGCGCTACCTGGCCAGGTGCCTGAATGACGAGGCGAAGGCGGGGGACGCCGGCAGCGTGCAGCTCAAGCCCTTTGTCTACAAGCAGCTCGGCGCCATGGCCTCCGTCGGTGCGCGCCTTGAAAATGTTAGGGTCTGGAGTATTATTTCTCCGCGCACCTCCTCCGCCGTTGTGCGCCACGCCGCGGCGGGCATCTTCCTTGTGTGCAACACACAGAATGGTCGCACCTGTTAGGCAAAGGCTCGAGTGCAATATCTGCAGCACCCAATTTGGCAATGCTAACAAACATGCCAGGAGCCTCAGCCCTGTGCAAGGCTTCCCTGCACACAAACTGCGCGAAGCATCGTCGCGCGATGCTCCAAGCAAACCAGGTCGGCCACCGCTGCCTTGGCCGATCCAACGCCAAAAAATATTAGAAGCAGAACGGGACATGACCTGCTTGGGTGCACTACTGCAAGCAGGCACAGCACGGTGTATGGAGCTGGGGCAGCAGAACCGCGGATGGTCTGCTGGCCTTATCGATCCTGCCCCCAGCCCTGTTGCTGAAGTAATGTGAAAGGGAAATGGTGTCTTGTGACGGTCGCCTCAGGCGGGCATGAAAACAAAGAGTGGTTCTCCCTGGCGGACCTGCCGTCTCTTGCCGAACATTTTTTTGACAATAATCGTATGATAGACAATAATCACTCTTCACCACAAGCGGATACAGCGCGGCGATGGAGCTGGCGCAGGAAACCAAGGCGGGGTTCTTCCTCGCCGACGTGTCCTTGTGTTGATTAACAATTATTTTTTATATACATCTCTCTTGCATTTATACTGCAGGCGGGCACAGCGCGGTAATGGAGCTGGGGCAGGAAAACAAGGAGTGGTTCTCCCTGGCCGGCTTTTGGTCTTGGGTGGCCTGGCGCTCCGCCTACCTCACCCGCCTCGGTGCGCACCCCATTACTTTCTTGCATAGTCTGATCCGCCGGCTGGCTGCACAAATGACTTCACGTTTCAGGTTCTCAAATGAGCATGGAGATGCTCTGCACCACAAAAAGAACGTCCACAATGCTGGGCTCCTCGTTTTCCAGTTCAACTTTTATGGTACACTGACTGCAGAAGAACGCAAATGCGCAGGCACCTTCCAGAACCGGCTGTACGTGATGATCAATTGGACGACATCGCTGCTGTTTGGGCGTGACGTGTCCCGCTGGTAAGCAAGGCGGATGCAGCAGGGCCGGGAGCTGCGACTGGGGTAGAGGTGACACAGGGTGGCATCGGGGCGCATCGATGATTCACAACCTTGGGGATATTGACCAGCAGGTGCTCGTGCGAGAGAGATGAAAAAGTGCGCTGCTCTTGCACATTGCCGAGAGGCAGGCAGTTGAAATAGCAAGGTCTTCATTTCGAGGTTTGATGGCCACAACGACACTGCCGCAGTCAGGGGACTAGGGGTCGGTGCAGGATTGAGTTATGAGCCGCATGATTCTGCGGACAGTTTCGTTTGAGACTTGGGTAGGTAGGCCTGGGTGCGCCAGCAGTGCTGGCACACCGATGTGATGAAGAGCGGGGCTGCTGTGCCAACACAATTCTATCTATAGCGACAAGCTAAAGTATCCCTTCTTTTCGGCCCTCAACCCATCAGGAATAGTCTTCTCCATGCTGTCTGGTCTAGTCAATGCTTATGGTACCTTGCGCTCTCAATTATGCAGCAGACGAGATCTCGTTCTAGAATGGAATGGACGACACTACACAAAGCGAAATTAATTATGGTATCATGGACAACGCAGCTGATGACAACCCAGGTGCGCGCCCCCTGGTATCCCACAACGTGTACACCCCCGAAACCAATCAAATGTCGGATTGAAATGTGTATATACCATGCTCGTGAATGCCCTTGCAGCCCTTCTTCAATCCCCGCGCACGACAATGGCTTCCATTTATCTTCGCCCAGCCTGCTGCTGCATTCCTACATGATCAGGAACCTGATTGGCAGGATCCTGATCAACCGGCAGCAAACCAGCTTTCGACTTCTTCACGGACTTGGAAGCGTTTCACACTGCCTCGATGGCGGGCTGCATGTTCTGAAGGCCCTGCTCGGCCACCAGGCCAGCGGCGTAGGTCACTGCGTCCGGCACGGTGGCGAACAGGTGCTCCCTGCGGCATCAGTATGCATCTTCAGTGCGCGAGTGCTCAGGCAATGCAACGCAATGGAACATACTGCTGTGCGGTATGTGCTGTGAAGCGGCAGACTGTCTGGCATCGCAACACTTGGCAATGTTTAAAAACACACCTCGCGCGTGGTCACATGTATCATGCACGTGCGAGGCGGCATATCTGTGAATATTTGCCGATCACGCACCCGTGCTTCTCGTCCAGGCCGGCCTTTGCGAGCAGCCCCATCATTTGCGCGCTCGGGTTGGCCAGCAGCAGCTGCGGCCCCCTGCGTCACAGAGATGGGCGGATGTGGTCAGCAAAATGAAATGAAGTGATGCGAGACGCCGAACGAGCGATCAAGACGGCAGCCATCTGGACTACAGTTCAGCAGCATAACCCACCTCGCCCTTGCACCGGGGAGGCAGCCAACGAGAACAGAGCCGACAAAACTGCAGCGCGCGGTCCAGCTGGGTCAACACAATGAAGCACAGCCAAGCGGCATAAACGCACCGGCGGGCATGCTCCTTGAACAGGTTGGAGAACTCGTGCACGACGGTGCCGTCGATTGTGGGCACCGCCGACAGGTCCACCACCACGACCGCCAGGCTGCCGCCAGCCGCCTCCTGTGCGGCGAACAGGATATCACATTGCCGCCTCTGTCATTTTTGCAACCGCATTCATCTTTTCTTGGGTGCTTGAATCAGCAATAGTCTTGCGGGCTGCGACGCACTCGAATGGTCCGAGCTCAAGAACTTCATCCGGGCAGAGCCAGCGTCCAGAAAAAATATTGCTCTAGTGCCCTGCAGTAACAGCATTTGAGCACACCTGAGCTCGCAGCTCCTGCAGCTTGAGGCCGTCCCGGACAATGATCTGGTTGGCGAAGTACAACGGGCCCTGCGATTGCAGCATGCTTGGAATTGGTAAGCTGCTCTGGGTAAAATGCCAGTAATGCTTGCAGCATGCAGATTCCGCTGCGCCACTGATGTTGCAAGCCCCGTGCACAGGTCCCTGCCCCGCATCATACGTTGGAGCTGTTGCGATTGGTCTTTAATCCGGCGGTCGAGCATTACCTGAGGAGCCAGCACAAGGACGCCGGGCGTGGGCGACTGCGCGCTTGGGTACTGTGCCTTGGGACGGAAGTGCGCCGGGTCCTGCTTCAGCGGCCCTGCAGAACTCAAGATGCATCGATGTTCGTTTTCCAGCTAAGGTACCATCTTTCATATCACAAGTGGACCTGTCGGCAGCGATGCCCGGTAGCATCGTTGCGGGCGGGATGCCGGCTCGCCGAACAGCATGATTGTTGGCATGGCATGATGGCGAGGCCCAGGTCAACAGAGATCCTTGTCAAGTATTGGTGATAGCAATGTTCCTCTGCACGCACCGAGGCTCTGGACGTTGGGCCACAAGGTACTCTGCTGCGCCAGCGCCCTCACGACTGAGACGCCGATGGCGATGCCCAGCCCAATCTCGATGGAGATGAAGCAGGCGCAGATCAAGGCGGCCACCAGCTCGATCTTATTGACCTGCAGGTGGAATGCGCCGGATAGTGCAGCATGTGCCCGTTGCAGGCTCGAGACGGGTTTGTGATGAAGGCAGGAGTTCTTATCAACAATCTGACAGAGAGCAGCGTGCGTATTCGAGCAACTTCAAAAGGTGCGCAGGTGCCTGATCCGTGAAGGCGGCATGCGCTTCAAGGCCTACTCAAGCGCAACAGTATACTCAGGTGTAACAGCAGGCCTGCATTGCATTGATGACCATGCTTTTCAGGGTTTTGCACGTTTGTTGTTGATGTCCAGCGCATTGTTCACCAGCTTCTCGAAGACCGGCGTCAGGAACAGCAGGCCTGTATAGCATCGATGATCACGCTCCTGCACGCAAGCGACGGTGGACAGGCTCCAGCATATCCCTATAGTTCTTCATGAAGAACTATAGGGAT
>JAABUM010001291.1_pt1 | contig 38007 bp, 40 predicted proteins | sample 5559161 | NCBI WGS metagenome assembly JAABUM01 (sample SAMN10711868, study PRJNA513369) | rock metagenome | isolation source: Antarctica rocks | place: Antarctica: Victoria Land, Siegfried Peak nord
CGACGACCGAGAGCTACGACGCGGCGGGGCGGCTGATCCAGGCCACCGACGCGCTGACCGGCACGGTGCAGTATGGCTACGACGCCGCCGGCAACACCACGGCCATCACCACGGGCGACACCTCCGGGAACGTCATCCAGGTCGAGACGCGCCAATTCGACGCACTCAATCGGGCTATCATCGACACGGTGACCGGACCCGGCGGCATGCCCCAAACGACGACCACGCGCTACGACCCCGACGGCAACGTCTACCAGGTCAACCAGCCCAATGGCACGACCACCGTCAATACGTATGACCTCGCTGACGACCTTATCACCTCCGAAACAGACGGCGCGCCGGTGTTGAGCGCGACGCACCAGGACCAGACGACGTACCGCTACGACGCGGCGGGCAATCAGGTCGAGACCGTGAACCCCGACGGGCGTGACACCACCACCATATACGATGGCGACAATCGCGTGGCGCGGAGCGTGGCCGTGACGAGCACAGGCACGCTCACGACGACGCTCGGCTATGACCCCGACGGCAACACGCTGACCCAGACCGTGCAGACCCAGAGCGGGACCGCCCTCGTGCAGACCAGCACGGACACGGCCACCTACAACGCGGCGGACTGGACAACCAGCACGACCGACAACGGCGTGACCACCCAATACGGCTACGACGCGGCGGGCCAACAACGCGCCCAGACCTACCAGAACGGCGCGGCCACGGCCACGATGACCCTCGACGCCGAGGGGCGGCTGACCGCGCTGGGCGATGGCGCGGGCCACACCAGCAGCTTCGGCTACAACGCGAACGATCAGACCACGGCGATCACGCTACCCAACGGCGTCTCGGAGCAGGCCAGCTACGACGCCAATGGACGGCTCACGACGTGGCACGACCCCGGTCCCGGCCAGAACGTGACCTATGGCTACGCCTACGACGCCGCCAGCCGCGTCACTAGTTTCACGGCCATCTCGGGCACCGACACCATGACCTACGACCCCCAGAATCGGCTGACCTCCGACTGCGGCCCGCAGGTGATCGCGCACTCACCCGACCACTGCTACCACTGGACCTACGACGGCACGGGCAACATCAGCACGACCACGGTGGACGCCGGCTCGCCCGTCACCTACACCTACACCTACAATCCCCAAAACAACGAGCTGACCACGCTGTACGCGCCGGCCTACGCCAACACCACGACCTACTACAGCTACGACGGCAGTGGCCACACCACGGCCATCACCTCGCCGATTTCCGGCTCCTTGACCACGCCGGGGGCCATCAACACGCACCTGGGCTACAACGCGGCGGGATGGGTCAATTCCATCACGCTCAAGGATGGGTCCAGTGTCGCTATCACGTACAACGCGGCCGGGCAGCGCGCCAGCTACAGCGCGCTCTCCGCGACGGGGCAGACTCTCTACAGCGCCCAGTTCAGCTATAGCGGCGGGGCGTTGAGCCAGGCCAGCGTGGTCAGCGCGACAGCAGGCGGCTCCGTCAACTACACCGACAGCTACCTGTACGGCGGGGACGGGCGGCCCATCGAGTTCACCCGCGTCCAGAACGGCGCGACCAACTACTACTGGTACGAGTACGACGGGCGTGGCGACGTCGTTTCCGTCACCGACAGCAACGGCAACGTGGTGGACAGCTATGAGTACGACCAATGGGGCGAGGAGCTGCCGGACACGAGCCACGAGGCGGTCCCGCAGCGGCTGCGCGCGGGGGCTATGTGGTACGACGCGGAGATGCAGGTGCAGTGGCTCTGGGACGGCGGCACAAACCGCTACTACGACCCCGAACTGGAGCGCTACCTGCAGCCTGACGCGCCCGGCGGCAGCTACGTTTTTGCCAAGGATGACCCGATCGGCACGGACGGATCTGTCAGTTTCGGCGCCACCCACGTCGGGGATGTCGGTCCCCGCATCGTCGGGGTGGCAGGGACAGCCCAGCCCTCTTGTGAGCCGTGTGTAGATGGCGGCGGTGAGGGCGGCGGAGGCGACCAACTTGGCGACCCCTATCCCGGTGCGGGCGGGGGCGACGGATCGGCGGGGGTAGACGAGGGGACGGTAGCACCGCCGCCTGATGCGGATTTAGGTGCCGAAGCTGCCGATTCGGCGGCGCTAGACCAGAAGCTTCTTGCGCGCGTCGCCAGGGTGGGAACATATCGTGATCTATTGCGGGCTAATCGCGGTAGTAGAGGTGCGGTACAAGCACATCACATCATCCAAGAGGCTGCCGCTCGTAATCTACCAGGCTACAATACCTATGACGCGCCCTCCATCGAGTTGGAAGGTCCTTCGACTAGAATAGGGTCACAACATTACGAAGCCACACAATATCAGATCGAAGCGTCAGGTGGAGCAGGAAGGGGCACATATGGTGCGGAGCGAAATGTCGCTTTCAGGGCATTGCAACGAGCAGGCCTATCGAAGCTTCAAGCTAGAGCCGCTGTGCAATTCGCCGATCAATATTTCGAGCGCATCGGCGTTAATGAGTCGACGCGAACACGCATACCTGGGTAATAGCCGAAAGAGGAGTTGTCATGGACGCAACCTCTAACTCATGGAATTCGAGGAGGGGACTAGGTCGTGAGATCCCCTCTCCTCTAATCCCTGCGCTGGAAAGGGCGATCCAGGAGTTTGTGCATGACCTTGTGGTCGACAACTTTGAGGGGTTAGTGCGAGATGGCCGTGCGGGGGAGGCGACGGCAGAGGAACTTCGGCAGAGCGTGGCTCGCCTTTATCCACGTAGACTTATCGACTTGCCTGATGCTGCATGGCAATATGCTGATGCGATTGCCTTAGACGACAGCAATACTCTTTGGCATGTCCTTGTCGATTTATGGACAGCTGAAGAGGGGCGTAGCGATTACAGTCTCGAAGTGACAGCTACAGTGCTTCCCAATGGTGATGATGTGACCGTAACATTCGAGGATTTGCATATGTTGTGATACCAACAACTACAGCGATTGATCTCAGACTGCGGCCAACAGGTCACGGCTGCTACCGCTGTACCTACGACGGGGGCGACAACATCCGCACGGCCACGACCGACGCGGGCACGCCTGTCACCTACACCTACAGCTACAACCCGCAAAACAACGAGTTGACCACGCTCTACGCGCCGGCCTACGCCAACAGCACGACCTACTACGCCTACGACAACAGCGGGAATACGACGGCCATCACCTCGCCGGTCTCCGGCTCGCTGACCGCGCCAGGAGCCATCAACACGCGGTTAGGCTACGACGCGGCGGGGCGGATCAGCGCCATTACGCTCAAGGACGGGCGCACCATCGCTATCGCCTACAACGCGCAGGGACAGCGCGCTAGCTACAATGCGTTGTCCGCGACGGGGCAGACGCTCTACAACGCCCAGTTCAGCTACAGCGGCGGCGCGCTGAGCCAGGCCAGCGTGGTCAGCGCCACCGCAGGCGGCTCGGTGAGCTACACCGACAGCTACCTGGATGGGGTGGATGGCCGTCCCATCGAGTTCACCCGCGTCCAGAACGGCGCCACCAACTTCTACTGGTACGAGTACGACGGACGCGGCGACGTGGTCTCCGTGACCGACAGCAATGGCAACGTGGTCGATAGCTACGAATACGACCTGTGGGGCGAGGAGTTGCCGGACACGAGCCACGAAACGGTGCCGCAGCGGCTGCGCGCGGGAGCCATGTGGTACGACGCGGAGATGCAGGTACAGTGGCTCTGGGACGCTGGCAGTAATCGCTACTACGACCCCGAGCTGGAGCGATACCTCCAGCCCGACGCCCCCGGCGGCAGCTACGTCTTCGCCAATGATGCTCCAATTGATGTCAGCAATCCTGCAATGGCCATGTCTAGTAACTCCACCGGTTTGCAGCCGCATGTTATTCCGGGCTATGGGTCGGCAGCGGGTTTAGCAGCGAGCGTCGACGCCGCACAACCACCTGCCGCTCCTATTATACCGCCGCCTGGAACTATCAGATACGATCCGCTGGTCAATGGACATGCAACGGGCGCCGTTGGGACACTAATACGTTCCAATCTTAATACAGGTAGTCCAGCAACAGGTATACCGTTGCGGAGGGGGTGCAATCCAGTCAGGCCGCGTGAGTCGTGCGACAGGGCTCACCTAATCGCTAACTTCCTTGGTGGCAGTGGGTCTGATCCACGGAACCTTGTGTACACAACCGTTAGAACCAATAGATCCAACATGAAGACGAGAGAAGACGCTGTTGCAAAGAGGCTGCGGCTGGGGCAGACCGTGTTGTATGTGGTAACAGCCTACTATCCATTCAATCACTTCTATCCTGACCTGATCTACATGACAGCGTTAGTATTCGGTGGGACCAATGCCGCTGGACAGAGCGGACCTGCAGGTTGCCTCCTCTTCGACAGGGTCATACATAACACGAGTTCAGTGGAAGCCCCAGGACCGATCCAACTCGATCCGACAACAGTGAAATGCGAGTAGCTGCTGCGGTTGAGCTAATAGCGAAACTAGGTATGCTTGTTGAAACTGAATAAATTCAGTTTCACTCTGTACTGTGTCATCTTCCGGGCTTGATGGCGGTAAATCTTCAGTGATACATGGCGTAGCGCGGTTTAGGCTCGATGGCCGCTTGTTGGCGGGGTGTTGCTCCTTCTGGGAAGTGAATTTTGCGAGTTACTGGCCCTTTGCGGCGTTACTCTCACGCTCACCGGACAAGGCCATGTGCTGATTCACTACACAGAAGGGCTATTCCGTCTAGTGAAGCGACAGGGTTTTGTTTCGTCACTACGCCATGTATCGCTGAAGATTTACCGCCATCAAGCCCGGAAGATGACAGTACTGGCTGCTCCGTATTGGCGAAGATATTGCCTGTACAATGAATCACGGTCGCCGACATGCTACAGGTGTACTCGTCGGTGACCAGTATCAACAGCCGTGAAAAGACTTGTGAGCGGGAAACGGACATGGTTCATTTCAGGCAGCTAAGGTTCCGTCAATAAATAATGTAGTCAACTCCCGGCCTGATTTACCCGTAAATCAGGCCGGGAGTTGACTACATTATTTGACAGGGCTTAACGTGGGGTAAGCCGCAATGCGGGTCCAGGGCGCTATTGAGGTTCTCGACCATGCCATAAGGAGATAGATTAATGTTCAGCTTTGACAATATCTACTTGATCAGTGAGATGGTAGAGCAAGAGACGCTGGATGGTATCATGGTGGCCGAGGCGGCCTTAGGTTTGGCGTTCCCGGAAGAATTCAAATCGTTCGTTACAAGACTAGGTCGAGGCGAATACGATGGAGAGGTATATGCTTACATGCCTTCCGAGATTATAGAACAAAAGGAGGAACTTCAAGAGATTTGGGTGGAAACGGCCAATACATGGGACAACCTTGATGACGTGCTACCCTCACCCAAATTAAGTCAGATGATTCCACTGGGAGGTACATCTGACGGAGATGCAATTGCATTTCATCCCGATAATCCGCAAGTCATCTATATCCTGCCACGCAACTCAGCGGAGATCATTGTGGCTCAAACGTTTACGGAAGCTATTTGGCGATGTTCACCCTTTGTCTCGTCATCGGGGCAACCTCGAACCAGAATTATTCCCGCTCCAGAATCCCCAACCGGATATGAATTTCATACGTTTGGTAATGCTGAATCGCGCGAGCCTATTTCTTATCCACCGCTAGAAGCAATAGTGACCTATCAGGAGGTTTTCTCGATGTTCCGGCAAATAGCGGAGCACGAACCTGATGCATTCCTGGTTGAGTACAAGGACGATGCCGTCGGGGATCCTTCCACGCAAACGGCCCAACTCTGCTGGTTATATCTTCGCGGAATCTTTGCCGAGGTTACATGCCGTTATTACGAGGCTCGGGATGGCTTCACGGAATTTTCAATCTTAATCACCGCTGACCCAGGTCGTGAAGAGCAGACCGTGACGCGTCTAAATGACTATTTGCGTCGAATCTAACGCCATGCTAATCATGCCGACAAACTATTTTGCCTTACAGCCTATCCGGAAAGTGCCTAAACACACTCTCAGCGGCTGCATAAGCCTCTCTGACGATTTTCCGGATAGCCTGTTAGGGTCGGCGCTAACCATACTATACACCTGTCGCCGTCGAGTGAAACAGGAGGATGGTAATGCCCATTAGAGTTACACTTCCTATTATTAGCACCATGCTCCTCACTGTATCAAATTTGGCGGGATCTATGGGCGTGCGACCGGTCCACGCTGCTGCCCAACAACCACCCGATCCATGCTCGGCGTCTGTTGGATCTATAAGCCTTTTCATTCGAGGGGGCAGTAGCAAGCCGCAGTTAGTACTACGTGGAGGTGGTAATGTCTTTTCATTGTCCCTATTCACCGATGAACGAAATCCAGCATCTCTCCCCGGCGACACTCCCCGTGTATTCTCTTTCGAACGCGGGACAACAGTATACTTCGGCTTGGTCCACGCGTTTCACCATGGCACGCATCAGCATCTCTGCTTCAACGGGTCTGTCCTCGTTCTGAGGCAGGACAAGCGCGAACATAGCCTGATGCGTAGCGTACATAATATACAGATACGGCTGGACGGCATAATCGCCGGTCGGATGGCGCGCGTTACCCTTATCGCGGGGCATGCAAACTATTGGGTGTACGGCACCGTGAGCACTTCCTAATATTAGTTGCCGTTGCGAAATGGGAATGCGGCTCCTGTGTCTACGGTTAAACCTACTAAAATCGCAACATAAGTATGCGGTTTGTAGCTATGATGACCAATAAATGGTAGGTGCCAGGGCTGGTGCCGCAGCGGTAGATCCATTTCGCAGCGGCAACTAGTATTACAACGAGATATCAAAGCAAGGAAGCACCGTGAACCTGCAAAGCTACGCGTGCAGCACCGATTGTGCCGTTGCGACCATGCGAATTAAGCTGTCGATAGGACCGCAGATTACGCTTGCGGTAGTCTCATATTCGCGATATCTCGTTGTAATACTAGAGGATGCAAGGTGTGCGTCACCCGCGTCTTCGTTGGGCTCAAGTGCAGTCCCATGCCGGCAAGCCACCGCTCCACGGCCTCCCTGCTCGCCGCGATGCCTTCCAGGGCCGCGCAGATGACCACCAGGTAGAGTAGCCGGCCGCCGAGGTGCCATAAACCGGTCCTTTTGCGTCCGCCCCTCCCCAAACGGTGCGTACGGGTTTCCCAGTACACCGCTTTCCAGTGCTTGACTACCGCCGAGGCGGCTGGCGTCGACACGAGTCCGGCTCCGTGCATCTCGCACACCTGCTCGCCCCTCCACCGCAGACACCTGAGCCCATTGTCGGGTAAGAGGCCAGGTCTTGGTTGCCCAAGAGCACCAACCCCTCCGCGCCGAACCGGACGTGTGCCGTTTCGATGCATCCGGGCTCTCCAAGAGTCCCTCCGCTCGCTCGTCAGCGTGGTCGGTAGGCCATGTCCGAGAGCTTGAGGCTATCGTACGTCCCACGGTGGATGTGGTCATGGCATGCCGTGCAGACAGGGATTTGCTTTCGGTTAAGCATCCGTAGGATGCGGTTGAAGCCGGTGGCTTGCCGTTTCGCGGATAACTTCCAAATGTGGCGGACGCGATGCATGACGATGTGCGCCGTGTCCATTGTCTCGCCGCAGATGCAACATGGTTTCGTCACCGTGGAGCGCGATCTCATCGACATCTCGGTGCGGATGAGGTCTAACACGACGCGTATCGCCCAAACTCGACCGCTAATCGCCGTTTGGGGACCAGTTATGCGGCCGTTTGGCCGTTATTGGTCAAATGGCTGTTCTACGAAGCTTTAGTTGTCTGACCCCGTCTTGGGCGTGCGGTATGGCAACACGAAGCCGTCGGGGCGGCGCGGCAAGCCTTGGAGCGCCTGCTTTAAGGACGCGCTCATGCCCACCGTGCGCGTCTTGCCGCCCTTCGATACTCGACTCGTCAGATCGCGACGCGCCATGTTCACGTCGCGCCAGCGTAGGCGCACGCACTCGCCGGCGCGCAGGCCGGCGTGCGCCCCGAGCAGGACTAACGCACGGTCGTAGGGGTCCGTGGCCGCTGCGAGCAGGGCGGCGAGATCATCGTCGTCGTAGGGGTGGCGTTTCTCCCAGGGCGGCGTCGGGTCGTGCGGTGCGTGCACGTCTCGGAACGGGTCGAGCGGGCAGGCGCGCGCCCAGCGTAGCGCCGCGCTGCCCACAGCGCGGCTACCTCACGACCGACGAGGCCGCCCGCCGTCTGGATCTGAGTCCCGCGCGCGTGCAGGAGTTGGCCCGCGCCGGCGAGATCGGGCGCAAGGTACACGGCCACTGGGCCTGTCGGAGGTTCCTGAGATACAAGCGTTCGCCGACGGCCTCGCAACGGACAAGGCGGCGGTTGTGGCGGGGCTGACGCTGCCGTGGAGCACAGGGCCGGCGGAAGGACAAATTACCAAGCTCAAGCTGATCAAACGGCAAGCCTACGGCCGGGCAGGGGTCGCGTTCCTCCGCCAGCGCATGCTCCACGCGGCGTAAGCGGCGCACCCGCTATACTGGCACAAAGCGGGGATGACCAGAGCGAAGGAGACAATCATGCCCACGAGGAAGTCGGGAGGGAGACGCACGGGCGGGGCGACGGAGCCTTCTCCGCCCGATCGGCGCTTGATGGAGCAGCAGATGTCGGCCATCACGCGGCTGCTCGCCGAGCGCGAGTTCGCCTCCATCGAGGAGGCCAATGACTATCTGCGCGAGGCCCTCGTTGAGGGGACCCTGCCGACCCCCGCGCCCACCACGCCCCTAGAGGAGGCCCAGGAGGTCATCTACCAGGCGCTAGAAACGACGGGCAAGCGGCGGCTGGATCTGGCGCGTCAAGCCTTGACCATCTCGCCCGACTGCGCGGATGCCTATGTGCTCCTGGCCGAGGCGGCGACCACACCTGAGAAAGCGCGCCGTCTGTACGAGCAGGGCGTCCAGGCGGGCGAACGGGCGCTCGGCCCGGAGGCGTTCGTGGAGGATGTCGGGCATTTCTGGGGCATCGTGGAAACGCGGCCCTACATGCGCGCCCGGCAGGGTTTGGCTGAGGTGTTGTGGCACCTGGGTGAACGGTCGGCGGCCATCGCCCATCTGCAGGATATGCTGCGGCTCAATCCCGGTGACAACCAGGGCTTGCGCTACACCCTGGCGAGTTGGCTTCTTACCGTGGGCGACGATGCGGCGCTTGAGCAACTCCTGGCCGCCTACCCCGACGAAGCCGGCGCCCACTGGGCCTATACGCGGGCGCTCCTGACGTTTCGTCGCCAGGGACCCGGCCCCGCAGCCGACCGGGCGTTGCGGCAAGCGTTGCGGGCCAACCCGCATGTCCCCGCGTACCTGCTCGGGGCCAAGCCGTTTCCGGCGCAGCCGCCGGATCACTATGGCATTGGCGATGACAACGAGGCGGTGATCTACCTGGCGGAAGCGGCGGAGGGCTGGCTGGAAACGCCCGAGGCGCCGGAGTGGCTGGCTGCTGCCCTCACGCGGCTGCGCCCCTCCTCGTTGCCCTCCCGGCCGCGCCGGCCGCGCCACACGTAGCAGCACCCTCCTCTCCCACTTCCCGCGTCATCAGGAATGGCGCAGAGCCGATAATTTTCCAGGCAAACAGCCTTTTTGGTCAACTTCCCTATCCACTTAGCCGTTTTCGATTCGAGCGATATATGACGCCTTACGCATCCATGAAAGGCATACAGGTTCTTCACTATGCAACGGCGTCAATCAATATTGGTGCTGTCGAGGGTGGATAGGCGAGATGACCAACTACCTGGAAAAAAGATAGGGTCTCAGGCACTTCTGGTGAGAGCTAGTCAGCACCATCAATCACTATTTGTAGTACACGACCCACTCTACAATACAAGATGTGGTAGCGTAGCTGCCCCGTTCCCGACAACTCCATTATGCGTATAGCCATGCCCTTGAATTGTCGGTCGTTGTGGCGACCGGACACACTTGAGCAGCCCATTTTTCAGCCTTTTCCGCATCACCAGAAGTGCCTGAGACCCAAAAGATATGGCCAATGACAGGGCCTTCACGGCGCGCGAGATCGCCCGCGTGCGGGGCGAGCGCGAACGCCGCGCGCTGCGGCTCTCCCTCGTGCCCAAATGCACACAGAAGCGGCCCACGCGCCGCCAGCGATCCTCCTCCGGCTCTAGCTCCGGGCGGCTGACCCGCGCCGACACGCAGGCCCTGGGCTACCTCGATCAGCTCCTCGCCGAGGAGCGCCGCCTTGAACAAACCTATCAGCTGCCGTTCCGCGCCCCCCAGCGCGTTGCGACGACGGTCCACGCCTGCACGCGCTGCGGCCAGGACCTACTCCTGCTCATCTTCGGCGACCAGGCCCGTGACGAGGACGGATTGCTGGCCTATGAGCGGCTCATGCGCGAGGCCATCGTCGCCCGCGCGCTGCCCGCCTATGCCTTGGGTGCGCCGGAGGGCGATGGCGCGCTCGACGACACGCCATCGTTGCTGCTCCAGGTCTAGCCGGAGCCCGACGAGCCGCGACGGGTGACGCCGGGGACGTGGGATAGCCTTGTGGAGCGGTGGAGCCAGGCACACTGCCCGCTCTGTGTGAACGCTACTCAATTTACGGCCACTTGATACGATAACCGCCGCCATGCTCGTCCTGCTGTCTATCGGCTCTACAACGACATCAGCGAATTATTTTTTCCAAGCAGCAGGGACTATGGCATGAGCATCGGAAATGACGACCCAGAGTGGCTGTGAGTGATCGTATCGAATGGCCGGATTTCGCGTAGCGAACACACTCTGAGCGTCGCCGTCGCTCAGGTCGCCCACAGGACCTGGGGGAACGGTGCGCTCGTGGTGGGAGATGGCACTCCGTCTTCACACACTCTTGACCTGCGCAACACATAAACTTCATGCGGGGGTGCGATGCTGTAGAAGTCATCCGCGTGGGGCTCGCCCGTCCAGTCCGGCGTCAGCGAGGAACGGGGCACCGCGGTGGGGCTGTTCTGGTACCGGCCGCGCCCCATGCGGAGATAGACACACATGCGCCGAGCGCCAGATGCGCTGCGGCGCATTTTGGCGTGCTGCTGACGACAGCCGATCGCGCATGGCCCATTACAACGATTCGTGCAAAATTGGGCCACATCGCACCAATAAATCAAGTAGCTGTCTATGATCGCATTGTCGCCGTGGATTTAGACCGAGACCGCGCCGGTAAGGCTCATTACCGGCGCAGTTCTCCATGCAACGACCGTATTACAGGTCGAGTTGAGGCTTTTATCCCCCCAGAAAGTGTGCCGGTAATCCAACTGAGCCGGTAACAAGTCAAATGGCCCATTTTTACATCAATCATTGTAGTGGGCCCGCATCTGGCGCTCAATGTCCCCTGTACGGCTCATCAGTCGCCCTCCCCGTCGCGGTGTCTGCGGTACCACTCTTCTCCCATCTCGGCGCGGAGCGTGGCCCATTCCTCATCGACGCAGGTCGCGCAGCGGCCGGTCCTGCCCGGCCCTGGCGCACCCCCGCACGTTGGGCAAGTGTCGCCGGCCGCTCCAAGGCTAGGCGCGGTCGCGCTCATCGGGGTCGTCAGGGCGATGTCGTCGCCGCCTGCCGGCCCTGGCGGTGTCTCTGGTGTCTCCCACATGGACATGCTGTGCTCCTCTCGTGTCTTGTGTCGTCGCTCAGGAGGCCCGCGCCGTGGCTTCAGTCGAAGCATGTCCGGCCGCCGCGACGTCGCGCCTTAACGACGGAAGCCGCGTTAGTGGCGCATGGTCACCATCGTCACGGTGCCACGTCCGGTTGGCGAGCCACTGCCATTGAGGGGGCCAAGGGAGGCGACGAAAGCCCGCCCCGTCTGGGTGTCGATGGCGACCGCCTGCGGCTCCTCATCGGCCATTGCGGTGCGGAGCGTCCGACCCGAGCGCCCGTCGAGCACATACACCGTCCCCGTGAGGTCGGCGACCAGGACACGTCCCGTTACGGCGTCGACACTCCCCGCCTTGGGGCGCAGCATCGAGATGGTGCGCAGCGTCTTGCCGGTCGTGGGATCGATGACGGCGACGGTCCCCTCGCTCCCCGCCGCGTGGCCGAAGGCATAGACCCGTCGCGCCGTTCCGTCGGCCAGAATCGTCTGCGGCGTGGCAACGTTGAGGCTTCCCATCGCCCGACCTGTCCGCGTATCCAGGACGCGGATGCTGCTGCTCAGGCTGAAACCGACGTAGGCGCGGTGCGCGGTGACATCGACGGCGACCGGGCCGGGGATATCGCCGAGGTCCGTCGCGTGCAGCACCGCTCCGGTCGCCGCGTCGAGGACGTACACCTTATTGTCGCCTGTATCGGCGACGAGGACGCGTCCCGTGCCCGCATCCACGGCGAGATAATAGGGAGTGCTCCCGACCGCCACCGTGCGCAGCACGGCCCCCGTCCGCGCGTCGAGTACGCTCACAGTGTTGCTGCCCTGGTTCGTGACGAAAATACGGCCCGTCCGCGCATCGACGGCCACCTCCGTCGAGGTGTTGCCCAGCGGCAGGGTGCGCAGCAAGGCCCCGGTCCGCGCGTCGAGCACACTCACGCTTCCTCGCACGCCCATGTCCCCATTGATGGAGCCGACGCCGACAACGAAGACGCGCCCGGTCGCCTCATCGACCCCAACGGCGTTCGGATAGGGGCCGACGCGAACGGTGGTGACGACGGCGCCCGACAGGGCGTCCAGGACGCTCACGCTGTTGTCGGTCTGGTTGGCGACGAAGACGTGCGCGGTCATGCTATCGATACCGATAGCGTCCGGGCTGTTCCCCACGACCGTCCGCAGCGGGGTCGCCGCGCCGGCGTGTCCCCGCGCCGCCATACCAGGGAGGAGTGTGACGGTGGCGAGGGCGAGCGCCCCATAAATGAATCGCGTCATGAGCCAACCCTTTCTACAATCTCACTGTTCAGAAGAGATGCGTTTATGCGTAAGCGCTACACTTCATTATGCATTAAAACGATATCAGGGGCAACAGCAGGGACGGATTGTCTCACGCGGCCGCCGCGACGACATACTCCACATGCGCAACGCGGCCGACACCAAGCGCGGTATAGTCGATCCTGTGCAACGCGCCCGTCACCTTGCCGTGCAACTTCTGCTCCAACCACGTCTTGTTAAAGGCGGCGGGAACCGCCACGCGCAACCCCCCCCCCTCTTGGTCGAGAGCGCGTGTCGTGGCCAGCCAGGCGTTGAAGTTTTCGACCGTGAGCACCTGGGCTAGCTCGTCGAGGACCGCGCGCCACACCGGATGCTCCTCGACGATGGGCAGGCGGTCGGGGCTGTCGGACCACGCGGCATAGGAACGGGAAGCCTCGCCGTGGCTATCATCGCGTCGGCGACGGCGGCGACCTGACGGGCCAGCTTGCCGGCGCAACGGGTCCGGGCCGACGTCGGCCACGCGGGGCGACGCGGGGTGCAGCAGGTCAGTCAGGACGGCGAACAGGTAGGGCATGCCGTTGGGGGCCTGGTCATCGCGCCGGCGCTTGACGATGCTCGCCTGGCGGGCGCGCGTCCGGGCCGCCGCCTCGTCGAGCAGGCGTAGGAAGCGCGCGGGCGACACACCGGCGTCGCGGCACAGGTTGCGGGCGCGGCCGAGACTTGAGCGCGGCGCGTCATCCCCCAACTCCGCGCTTAGGGCGGCGATCTCGGCCGCGAGCGCCTCGTCGTCCAGGTCCGCGTCGCCCGTTAGCTGGACATCGTCGCCGGTCGTCGTCTGTGTTGCTTTAGCGGGGGTAGGGGGTATCGAATCATAGTCGAAAGTTTCTATTTCGATTGGGTTTACTTGGGGTGAAGGATTCTTCACCCTCCTCCCGCCGAATTCTTCACCCCTACACAGGCCAGCCGATGCCCCGTCCGTCGCGATGTGTGCGGGTCCCGTGCGCTCCCTCTCTGCACATAGTGATTCCCGTTCCGCGTCCCCCTGTGCTCTATCGTTCTGGTCACATGGCCCCCCATTGCACGCATCGGTGTCGTGGGCAGCTTGCGGCCGGTGGCAGCTTCCGTTGTCAGAGGTCGCTGGCGCCGCGTCGTTAGCGGCGGCGACGGGGAGCAGGCCGTCGAGCCGGGCGAGCCCTTCGACGGCCGCGAAGAACGGGCGCACGTCGTAGCTATTTGTGGATTGCCGACCGTTCGTGGAGAGTCGAGTGTGTATGTGCAGTAACCCCTTCCCCTCCAACGAGCGGAGGTAGCCCTGGATCGTGCGCACACTCTTGCCCATGCGCGCCGCCAACGCCGCCTCGCCGGGGTACGGGTCGCGCGCCGACCACCAGTAGGTGCAGAGTTGCGCGATGAGCACCATCTCGGCTTCGCTCACGCCCAGCCGCGCGTAGTACACCCATGCATAGGTCGGGATCGCTGTGTAGCCCCCCGTCAGCAGCGCGATACCGTACCGCTGGACCAGACGCCGGTCGATGCTGTCGGGTGACGTGGCCGATGGCGCTGGTGTCGTTTCTCCCCTGGGCGGGTGGGCATGATCTTGACATGCACACACCGTTCCCGTATGATTGCTCATAGGTACTCCTCGGAAGCGTAAAGCCTCCCTGTGAGTCCCGAAAGCTCTTGTCGGGGGTCGTATCCCGGTCGAGTTTTCGGATCCGTTCTGGCGGCGCTGGTGACTTTATAGAAGATTGGACACCAGGGCCGGACAATAATAGTAGTACAGCCTTAACCCATCGGGGCAACCCGGTGGGTTTCGTGCGTCTAGCACGTCGTCGCTATCGCATGGCAAAGCTCTCCATAATGGGCATCATAGCGCACCGCCCGCACGCATGCAACACGACCCCCTCCTTCCGTTCGTGGGGGGAGACAACGATTCCTGCATTTTGGGGCCATTTCGCATAAATAGCATCAATTTGGCCTATCCGGTCGCATCAATGGTGGAGGGACGGCTACTCAAAGCGGAAAGGTCGTCGCAGAATGTTCCTTTCGTGACGAGAGAGCGGCCATCTGCCGCCCTCGTCATCCGTCCATGACGATCAATGGGCGGGAATGAGGGCTCAAAACTCGTCACAGAAAGCGGCGGGTGCATAAATGGCCCCAAATTGCGCGAATCGTTGTCTCCCCCCTTCGTGCTCCATGGCTCTCACCTCCTTTCCTTCTTTCGTTTGTGGCGCTACCAGCCTTGCAGGGCCGTCTTGACGCGTTCGTCGCTCCAGTGGGCGTAGACCTGCGTCGTGGCGATGGTACTGTGCCCTAAATGGTGTTGGGCGTCCTCGAGGCGGCCGGTCGCGCGGTACATCGCCGTGCCCGCGCTGTGGCGCAGGGCGTGGACGCCTTTGTACGCCACGCCGGCGCGCGCGCACAGGAGGGCCAGCCGGCGGCGGGCGCTGATCGGCGCCCGGTAGGGCAGGACATGCGCACCATCCGCGCTGCCCGCGCGGTCTCCCGTCGCCGCGCGGGCGCGCAGGGCGGCCACCAGCGTGGGGCTCATCTCCACCCGCCGCCTCTTGTTCCCTTTGCCGGCGACGACGGTCAGGCGCGCGGCGGTCAGGTCGACGTCGGCCCACGTCAGGGCGAGGGCCTCGGCGACGCGCAGGCCGGCGTGCGCGCCGAGCAGGACGAGCGCGCGGTCGTCGCCGGCGGCGTGGGCGAGGAGACGGGCGATCTCCCCCTCGTCGTAGGGCGCGCGCTTGTCGTACGCCGCCGTGGGGTCTTTGGGGGCCTTCACGTCGCGCCAGGGGTCGGCCGTGGTGGCCCCCGCCCAGCGGAGCGCCGCGTAGAGGGCGCGCGCCGCGGCGAGGTACACCTGCACGCTGGCCGGCTTGAGGCCGACCGGGCGCCCGTCGGGTGTGCGCCGGGGGTGTCCCCTGCGGTCGCGCGCGCCGGCTTTCTTGAGGCCCTGCACCCAGGCCCGCCCGTCGTCGCCGGAGCGGTGCAGCAGGCTCCCCGTGCCCCAAGTGGCGAGGAGGGCGTCGATGGCCTGGCGGTAGGCCCGGCGCGTGTGTGGGTTGACGCCGGCCTGGCCGCGATCGGTGAGGGCGAGATAGGCCAGGGCCAGGTCGTGCAGCGTCGCCGCGTCGTGGGTGAGGCCGGCGGCCACGGCCCTGCGCCGGCGCTCCTCGCGCGGCAGGTCTGCCCAGGCCGTCATGCGCTCCGTGGCGTCGCCCCCGACGTAGGGGACGAGGGCGGTCGTCACGGTGGCCGCGGTCTCCCGTGTCTCCATGGACATCTCTCCTGGTGGCAAACAAAGAGGCCATCTGTCTCGAACGAACAAGCCAGTTGTCAGGAGCGACCGGGCCAGACCGGCCCGGCCACGGTGCTCCGCGAAGCTTTGATAAGACCCCTTATCAAACATCGGCGTGTGTGGAGGTCTATTCTCAGCCCTCAGCGGCTCTCGTGACGCGCCCGTCTCAGCCCTCAGCGCCGCCCCAGCGCCCCTCTCGCCCGGTGCTGCGCGGTCCTGGTCGCCGGCGCCGGCGACCGCACCATAACCATGGCCATCACCGGCGGCATCGCTATGGCCGCTGTTATGTCGGGTGCGCCGGGCGTTACGCATGGTGCGGTTACTCCTGCCCCTGCCCCGGCGGCCGTGACGGCTGCGGCGCGGGGAGCGCGGTCCCGGACCAGTCGTACACCTTGCCTTTGCGCATCTGGCCCTCTTGCGCCGCCCGCTCGCGCAACTTCTCCAGCAGCAAGATGCGGATGGCGACGGCCGGTTGCACGCCCATCTCTACGGCGATCCGCTCCAGGTGCGCCCCCGCCTCGGGAGGCATCGTAACGGCCGCTTTCCAGGTCATCTTCGTGTCCTTCTTCGGTCTTGCCATTCATCCTCCCCTCTACTATACATTATATTAAGTTATAATGAGTTATTATAATCTCATTATATGGCGTGCCGCACGGTAGCGGTCGGCCACGCTGCGGGGAAAGGAAAGGAGAAGGGGGGGCAAAAAGCGGCGGGGGTCAATGGTCACCGGGGTCATGAGCCGTCCGCCTCGTCGCGCTCCATGGGCGTTGTGCCTGCGGGGCGGTCGGGGATTGTCTCGCCGCGCGTGCGCAGGGCCTCCTCTATCAGGAGTCGCGCCATATTGCTCAGGGACCGGCGCTCACGCTCGGCCACAACGCGCATCACGTCGCCGATGTTGTTCGGCATGTGGACCGCCAACCAGCCGTAGTCGTCCGTCTTCTTGCGCGGCAGGGTCGTCTCTCCTTGCTCGATCATCAGTGCCCTTTGCGACATTCTATCATCCCCTTCTACTTATCTGAAAATATGTGTACTCGTATGTACCTATGGTATCATACGGATAACCAACCGCGCTAGCACAATTGGCACGACGCGGGAGGGCTATAGGCACGACGAAAGGAGGCTGCGATAGAGAGGAAAGAAGGACACGATGAAGGGCCGCGGCAGGTGACACTGCCCGGCCCGGTGGAAGACGCATGCTAGACACAACAGACAATCGAGTCCTCGCACATGCTTCACCGTCAACTTTACCATTGGGTGATGCAATGTGGCGTGAGGATAACTACCTAGGTACTCCGGCGTATCGGTCTCCGGTGTGTTACCGGATGCCCGGCCCGGCCGCCGAGTAGACAATAGACAGAGAAAGAGGCACAGAGCGATGTTGCATCTCATCCCGCATCTCACAACCCTGACCACCCTCATTTTCGCGGATGCCTGGACCGATGGCCTGGGCAAAATGAAAACGATCTATACCGAAGTCGCGCCGTACCTGATCGGCGCGGTGTGGTTCGGCACGGGCGTCCACATGTGGCTCGCCCAGCACAACGCCAAGCAGCACCTCGCCGGCGCGGGCCTGGCCTCGATCATCCTGGGCGCGGCCGACGCTATCGCCACCACGCTCAAGTAAGGGGGAGGCTTCCCGTGGCTCACAAGCATCGGACGCCCACGACTCTGGACCTGGCGACGCGCATCGGGCGGCTGACGCTGGGCCACGTCGCCGCGCTCCTGATGGGCGGCCTGGCCCTGTTCGGGCTGGGCCAGCTCACGACGGGCGTGCACGACGTGGGGCACCACTTCGCACTGGTCGTGTTCCCGACCATCCTGGTATGCGCGCCCATCCTGGCCCTGACGCGGGGCGGGATCGAGCGCTACCCGCAACAGTCCACGCGCTACGCCGGTCGCCTGATCGCCCGCCTGACGGGCCGGGCGACCGGCGTGCTGGTCTGCCACATCGCGCACATCACGCGGTTCATTGCCGGCAAAGCGAAGGGAGCCTACCATGCGTGTCTTGCACGGGCGCGCGCCCGCGCGCGTTGACGCCGCCGGCCTCGTGTGGGGCAGTGACGGCGTGCCGCGCCGCTACGTGCATGTCGGCGGGCTCTTACTCGACGGGATGGGCCTCGGTGAGCAGGACGACCGCGCGGCGCTGTGGTCGCTGATCGGGGCGAGCGTGCCGCACAAGGGCGCGCTCTCCGTGCTGGTCGAAAACCTCCCGGCCGACGCCCGGAGCATCATCGCGGAGCTGCGCGCCCAGCTCGCTCCGGTCCCGCACACGCCCGAGCTAGGCGCGCTCGGCGAGCGGTTGCTGACCTGGTGGGAGGCGCGCCTGACCGCACAGAGCGTGGAAGCACAGGAGGCAGGAGCGGAGCCGCGGGGAGCGCCGCCGCGCCACGTCGCCAACCTCGTCTATCACGTCGTCGTGTCGCCGCCGCCGGCGCAGCAGGGGTTCCCCGACGCGGGGCCGCTCGGTCGGTTGGAGGCAGCGACCGTAGCGCTGGAGCAACGCCTGATCGCTCTCGGGGCCAGGCCTCAGCGTCTCGACGCGGAGGGCGTGCATATGGTCCTGGCGCGGCAGCTCCTCACCGTCAACGCCGCCGGCGGCCTAGTCGAGCCCACACCGGATGAGCATGTGACCGCGCTGCGCCTACAGACGCCCGAGGGCCGCGTCGTGTGGGCGCGCTTAATCTACCTCGTTACTCCACCACCAGAGACAAGCCCTGGCTGGATGGAACGATTGATCGCGTGGGAGGAGCCGCACACGGTGTTCGTCACGTTGCGCGGCTTGAAGAAGCGCCGCGAGCGCAAGCGGCAGGAGTGGCGCCTACGGCTGCTGTCGGCGTCCACGACGAAGACCGACGTGCAAGGCGATATTGCCCAGACGGAAGCGCGGACGCAAGCCACGCGCCTCTACGAGGCCACGCAGACGCTCATGCGCGTGGGCGTGTACGTGCGCGTCGAGGGCGCCACACAGGAGGAGGTAGATAGCCGCGCCGCGCGGCTCCTGACGATGCTGAAGGATGACATGTCCATTGAGCCGGGCTATGCCTGGACGCATCAGACGCCGCTCTGGCGCTCTATCGCGCTCGGACGCGACCTGGCCGGCTCCACGTACAGATGGGACAGTGACACCTGGGGCAACGCCTTGCCACTGCTACGGCACTCACCGGGCACGCGGGCGGGTATCCCCTTCGGCACGACGGACACGGCCGGCACGCTGTTCACGCTCTCGTTGGAGGATAGCTCACTCTACAACAGGATCATGTGCATCCTGGGGCCGACCGGGCGCGGCAAAAGCACGCTGCTGGGCAAGATCATTCTCTGGATGCTCTTGCGTGGCGACATGGCGACGGTGGTTGACGCCGTGGGCGGCCTGGCGCCACTGTGCGCCATCGCCGGCGGCCGGGTCGTCCGTTTAGGCGGGCCGACGAGCGCCACGCTGAACGTGTGGTCGGGGACGCGCGCCACACCGGAGGACGCCGCCGAGCGTATCAAGTTCGTGACCACGGCGCTGGATCTGCTGCTGGGCGGCGTGAGCGGCGACGAGAAGCCCCTGCTCTACGAGGGCGTCGCCGGCGTGTACGCGGAGTGCACCCCGGATGCGACGCCCGTTATGAGTGACCTGGCGGCCTGGCTGCAGCGCATGGTCGACGCCACCGAGTTGTACACGAGCGGGAAGCTCGATCCGCAGGACCGCCGTGTCTACCGCTCCCTGAGCTGGAAGCTACGCCCCTATGTCGGAACGGGCATGCACGCGCGCCTGGTCGATGGGCCAGACTCGCTTGACGTGCTGCACCCGCCGCTGCTGGTGCTCGACACGGAGCCGTTGCATCAGGAGCCCGCCGTGCGCGACTTCGCGGTGTTCACGGCCCTATCGGTGGTGCAACGCCGGCAGGCTGAGGCGCGGCGCCGCAGTAGCGCGCAGGGGCGTGGCACGGCTGACCACCTCACGGCGCTCGAAGAGGCGTGGAGCTTGTTGGCTAACGAGGACGCGCGCGGGTTCATCGCACGAACCGGGCGCACCGGGCGCCGTAACGGCTCGATTGTGGCCTTCGTCAGCCAGGAGGTCGCGGACATGACCGAGAACCGGGAGGCGGCCACGTTCTTCACGCAGTCGTCGATCAAGTTCCTGGCGGGCCTGGAGGACAGCGGGCAACAGACGGAGAGCAACCCGCGCGTGTGGCTTGCACAGAAGCTCAACCTGGCCCCGCATGAGGTCACCAAGGCCACGTCGATGGTGGGCGTCAAGGGCACGTATCACCCCATCTTCGTGAGCCGCCGCGACCGCACCAGTCCGCGCGATCTCCACGGCGTCGCGCGGATCGAGCTATCGGAGGAGGAGGCCGTCTTGCTCGAAACGAACCCTGACGACGTGCGGGTGCGTGACGCCTGGGTGGAGAAGAGCGGCGGCGATGTCGCCGCGGGGATCTTCGCCTACGCGGACTATAAGCGGGCCGAGGCACGCCGGCAGTATGAGCTACAGCAAAGGAGCGCGGCGGGATGAACGCACGACAGATCAGCGCGGCCGTCCTGTTGGCCGTCGTGCTGGCCCTTGGCCTCGCGAGCGCACGCCTGGCGCCGGTGTCCGCCGCCAGTAAGCTCACGAATACACCACGGCCCACGGTGACACCGGCACCGACGCAGACAGCCCGCGTGGTCATCGTGGTCGCGTCGCCGACCCCCTCGCCCTCGCCGTCGCCCACACCGGACCCGACGCCGGTGATCGGCAATGGCAGCGTGGGGCCGGGCACGTCGGACAACGGCTGCGCGGGCGGTATCCACCTCGTGACGATCTTCGGGCAGCCGGTCTGCATGGATACGGGCGGCTTGCTGGGGGCGGTGGGGACGGCCGCGCACGACACCCTGAGCAGCGTGTCGATGGCCGCGTACACGGCGGCGGACGCGGCCGTGCTGACGCAGCTCGCCGGCAGTGAGGACCTGACCGACGGGAGCCGCTGGGGGGAGCTGATCGCCATGCAGGATCGGGCGGTGACGTTGGAGAGCGAGGCGTTCGCCGTGGTACTCGGCCTGGGTATCCTGATGATCATCTGGCCGCTGTTCTTCGGGGACGTGCGGCAGGGCGTTTCACTGTTCTGGCACGCCGTGTTCGCGGAGATCGCCGTCAACGCGCTGCGGCCGCTGCTGCACATCGTGGCGCTGCTCTCCAGCGGCCTGGGGGAGCGCCTGGTGGGGCCGGGCCTGGCCGCCGATACGCTGACGGCGGCGCTGCACGGTCTCATCAACCCGGCGGTGTTCGCGATCGGCGGGCTACTACTCGTTATCGCGGGGATCGAGCGGTCCATCGCGCTCTACGCCCAGGAGTTCCTCTTCGTGGTCGCGCCGCTGATGATCCTGTGCGCGGTGTATCCCGGCACGCGCCGCAACGCCGTGCAGTGGATGGCCGCGTACGCCAACCTGGCCTTGTTAGGGCCGGCCTTTGGGATCACGGTCCGGCTGTTCCTGATCACGGTCTCGGCGACGGGCGGCAACACCATCACCATCATTGGTGGTTTCTTTTTTATCGACCTGGTGCCGGCGATCCTGGGCGCGCTGTTCGTGGTCGAGGTCCGGGGCATCGGGCACGGCTTCGCGGAGAAGGGGGCTATGGCCGCCAAGACCGCCGTCACGGCGGCGTAGACAGGGACAAAGAAAGGGAGGGAAGAGACATGACCACGATAAACGACATTAGCCACATGCGCCTGTGCGAGCGGTGCCACCGCTGGGGGCCGGAGGAGGCCAACTTCTGCGGACAGTGCGGCGTCCAGCTACGGCCGATCCCATTCCCCGTCGCGCCGTTTGACGCACAGGCGCACCGCCGGCGGCGACGGTTACGGCGCCTCCTCGACGGCGAGGAGGCGGGCTGGGTGGGGCTCTTCGGCTCACTGATCGGTGAGCACATCCACGAGAGCCGCGATGCGGCAGAGAGGAAGGTGGAGGGACGATGATCGTTTTGGACGTGTGGGCGCTCGCGGTGTTGCTGGGCTGCGCGCTCATCGCGCGCCGGCATGCCAGGGAGAGGAGCTGGACGCTGGCGTTGATCGGGGCAGCGGTCGCGGTGGCGGCCTTGCTCGGCGAGTCGGTGATGGTCGGACGACCGGCCAGCCTGGCGTCAGCCGTGCTGCTGATTGGACCGGCGCTCCTGGGCGTGTTCGTCATCTTGCCGTACCTGTCAGTGGTCGCGGCCCTGGTGGAGGTCGGGCCACGGATCACGGCGCGCGCGCGGCCGTTGGCGGCGCGGCCCTGGTTGTGGGCGCTGCTCGGGTGGGTCGTGTGGACGGTCCTCCTCAGCCCGACCATCGTGAGCCAGGTGCTCCACTAACGGGCAACCACCCCCGCCGGCGGGGCCAACGCAGCCCCCCCGCCGGCGTGCTTTTGCGCTGCAAAAGCCACGGACAAGATAAGCGGGTCTCCTGACGTGTGACCATCCCTCCACCAACCGCCAGCCCGTACCAGCACGACGACACCCGCCGCTACGCGACGGCCATCAGACGAGGATCGTAGAGAGCTATGTGGGACGACAGGGACGACGCGCTTGACGACGCGAGGGAGCGGGATCAACGTGGGGCGACCGACGCCGGACCGTACTGCGCCGCCCACAACGTCTTTTGGGACGCCAAGGTGGAGCACCCCCGCGAGGTCATCCAGCACGCGGTCTACTATCTGGAGAATCGAGATCCGCGCAAGGGTGGACCACCGGAGGACGCCACGCGGGAACTGTTCACGGCGGGGGCTGGGGACGTGACACGGGCCGAGGCACGCACGCTCTTATGGGCCAACCGCAGCGGCAAGGGGAAGTTGATGCACCGGCTCGTCATGTCTCCGTCGAAGGGGTTGGGCATCAGGGGACTCGACGACATGCAGGCATGGGTACGGACCTGCATGGCCGACTACGCCACGCACCTCGACCGCGATATCCAGTGGGTCGCGGCGATCCACTCCAACACGGAACACCCGCACGCGCACATCCTGATCGGGGGCGAGGCGGCCGCCATCTGCAAGGAGGGGGTACGGGTCGGGGTCCGTTTCGGGCCGGGGGACTTCAAGGCCCTGCGCGAGATCGGCGTCAGCAGGGCGGCTCCCTTCCGCGAGGCGGCGCGCGGACGTGACCTGGCCGCGGCACGGGAGCGTCAGGCGGCGCGCATGGCCGACCTGGACAGACGGCTGGGGGTGGTGGACCGGCCCGTTCAGACACCGCCGCACGCGGCCTCAGCGGAGGGCGCGCACGCTGTACCGCTTGCTCCTTCGTCGCAAGCCGCGCGCAAACGCCACTGGTGGCAGCGGGGGGCCTAAAGGCAAAGACCGACTGCTTGGAAAAGAATGAGGGAGGGGCGAGATGGTGACACGACGACGGATAATCGCGGCGGGGGTGCTCACACTCCTGGGCGCGCTCGGGGCGCTGGCCTGGCGCATCGAGGGCGCACAGGTGATGCTCCTGGCGCGCGAGATGCTGTGGTACGGCCCGGACAACGCGGCACGGGCCTGGGAGGCGTACACGCGGCCGCACGCCCTGCATGGCCTGGTCACGATAGGGCCAAATCACAAACTGGAAGGCTGGCCGCGCGTGCGCTGGCTCCTGTGGAAGGACCGCCTGGCGGCGCTCCGGGAACCCGTATGGCGGCGTAAGGAGATGGCCTGGGCCTTGGGCCTCGGCGGCGGTCTTATCGTCCTGGGGCTGCTCAGGGCCACACGCGGCCTGCTGGGGGCGCTATGGTTCTTACTCCGTGGCATTGGGCGACTGACACCGGGTACGACGGCGGGGAGCGCGCGGTGGGCGACGGCGACGGAAGCGCGGCGCATGTACGGCCCACGGTGGACGCTGCTACGGCGCATGGGTCTCCTTGCGCGTGAAGCGCCGTTTGTGGTGGGGCGCGTCGGGCATCGCACCCTGAGCCTATCGGCCAGGCGGCAGAATCTCAATATCCTGGCGTTGGGTGTACCGGGCGAGGGCAAGACGGCGGCGACGGTGATCCCTGGCCTGCTGCGCGAGGGAGAGCGCGGCCGCACGCGGCGGTCGCTTATCGTGGCCGACCCGAAGGGCGAGAACTATAAGACGGCCGGGGCGGTGCTGGCCGCGCGGGGCTACCGCGTGGCACGACTCGACTTCTACGATACGTCTGAGCACGCGCCCGGCTACAATCCCCTGGCGCACATTCACACGGCGTCGGAGGCGCTGGTGTTCGCGCAGAGTTGGATCGCCAACACGCGCGGCCAGGGCGAGGTCAGCGGGTCGGATGCGTTTTGGGATTCGACCGGCTACCTCTTGCTGCAAGCGGGCATCCTGCACCTGAACGACCAGTACCGCACGCGGACAGGGAAGGCGGCGCCCCTCGCGCAGCTCCGCGCGCTGTTCAACACGGAGAGTTGGGACGCGCTCAGGGATGAGCTGCTGCATTCGCCCTGTCCCGAGGCGGTGGAGGCGATACGCGGGTTCATGGGCGGGATCGAGATGGTCCCGCGCGTGGGCGGGTCGGCGCTCGTCGGCTTGATCGTCAAGTTCAGCGTGCTCAACGACCCCGCCATCGCACGGGTCACGGCGCACGACGACATCGACATCACGGCGATCAGCGATCCGGCCGCGGCCCCGCTCGCGCTGTTCGTGATCCTGACACCCGGCCGCGAGAACGTGTTGCGGCCGCTGACCGGATCGCTGTTCATGCAGATGTTTGACGAGTTAGTAGACATCGCGAACGCGCAACCGGATCAGAAGCTCAAGCGGGGGCTGTTCTGCTACCTCGACGAGGCGGGCACGATCGGGGTCATTCCGGGGCTACCGGAACGGCTGGCGACGCTGCGCAGCGCCGGCGCGCCCATGCTCCTCGCCTGCCAGGACAGCATCCAGTTAGACCGGCTCTACACGCCGGAGGGCCGGCGCATCATCACCAGCGTCTGCCAATGCCATATCATCTTCGGCGGCGTGGGTCAGGAGGACGCCGCGTGGGTCTCGGCGCGGTTAGGTACGTCCACCGTGGTCGGACGCGCAGCCAACGCGGGCCGCAAGCGCGGGGAGGTGTTCGTGGACCAGGGCGGCTACACGCGGGGTGAAACGGGACGTCCGCTGCTCACTCCGGAGGAGATACAACAGTTGCCGGAGGGTTGGCTGATCCTCAACGGCCTGCACGCGCGGCCGGTGCTCGTGCGCGCGCAGCCGTGGTACAGATCGCGTGCGCTGCGGCGGCTGGTCACGCGCGCACAGACACGGCAGGCGACGGTGGCGCCGTCTATCCCCATCGACGAGCCGATCCCCGTCGAGCCTGACGCCCTCGACGAATCGGCGTGACACCCGTTTCTTTTTCCCAGTAGTCGTCCCCAGCCGTCGCGGGCGCAAGGAAAAGCGTACAGTTGCCCCACGCATCGTCACAGGGCAGCTTTTCCGCGATCGACCGAGGCGCAAAGATCGCTCCGCTGGTAGGGAAGCGCTCCGCGTGGCAGGGGGAGGCGTCCCCCTACGCGGAACCCCTCGCTGCGCGCTCGGGCGTTCCTACCCCCTCGGGAGCCTTCGTGCTCCCCCCACGTCCGGCCCGTTGGCCGGACCGACGCGGGTCCCCCCATGAGCGGGGGTAAACCCCCTGCACCCCCGGCATTGAAGAGGATGATAGACAAGATGCCCCAGGAGCAGCGTGGCGCGTTCGCGCCCTCCTTAAGAAACCTTAAGGCGTCCTTAATGGGCGCATAAGGCGCCGCTGTTACGCTAGAGTCAGATGCTAACGACGTGCGGTTAGGCCCCGCTGTCAGAGGCAAAGCACCGCTCTCCTTGTCTGACGGCGCCGGGCAGCGGTTAGGCCCCGCAGCCCACCGATGAACCCATCCTTGTCTGGTGAACGATAGAAGAGAGGGCGGCTCCATCATGGAGCCGCCCTCTCTTCATATGCCGGCACCGTGGTTATGGCTCAGGGCCTCGGCCCGCATGCACTTGGAGCCTGCTAGTCCTGTGCTCGGCCTCAATCCATCCAGCGTTCTATTGGGGCTGAACGGGCTCGAACCGCTGCCTCCACAGGGTGCTGTGGCGCTCTCCCACCTGAGCTACAGCCCCGTTATCACTGGCGCTTGTGTGGCGTCAGCGTCTATCTCAGCATACACACGCATGCCACCCGCCCATACGATAGGCTACAGGTGCGGCCGGTTCACGGGGCTGTAGAGCGCACCGTGGGCCGTCCGCAGTACCTGTACAGATCGCCACGCACCGTGCTACGCCACGTTGGGCGGGTCGTTCTGGTGCTCGTCCTGCCGCCATCGCTCACACCGCTGGCGCCAGTCTGCCTCATAGTCGCGGGCCAGATTCGCGGCCGTCACGCCCGAGGCCTCAATGCGGAGCGTCCGATCGAGCAAGCGATCGTACACGTACCAGCTACCGGTGGCCGCATGATGGTGATACGTGAAGCGTGCCGGCGGCATGCGTCTACCCTTCTATCGAGTCCCTCATATCAGGAGCGCAGCCGCCGCAGCATCCGCCCGCGTCTAAGCGGCAAGGGGTAAACAAACGGCGCGCGCGGCGGTGCGCTGGCTCTCCTCGTGTCCCCTCCACGCGTCGTTCAGGGCGTTCCATAGGTGTCGAGCATGTCGCGGACGGCACGCGCGATCTCTCTTGCCGTGATGGGGTGGTGCATTAGCAGCAGGCCGGGGCGCAGCAAGAGCGCCCGGTGGCGGTCATCCGCGGGCACCTCAGCCACGGAGAGGACGATGGGCACGTCCGCCAGCGCGGGGTCGTCGACCAACGCCTCCAGCACCCGCCAGTGGCGATCCACACCGTCGCGCGTGATGTCTATCGCGATAGCCGCCGGCGCCAGGGCGCGCACGACCTCGTGCACGCCGATCCCCGCCCGGAAGCGACGCACGTCGTAGCCGTCGCTTTTAAGGGCGCGCTGGATGGCCGTCTCGAAGCGTACGTCATCGTTGATGACAGCCACACAGGGATGCTCACGCGGCGGCGTCATACCCGCCGCTCCTGGATCGCCTGCCACAGGTCCTGGCACGACCACCCGCGCTCCACCCCATACGTGAGAACGGCCAGGATGTTGCCCTCCTTTAGCCCATTCTCCAACACATCCTCCGCGTCCGCTACGGCGCTCACCGAGGGTGCTGTCAAATTATTTGACAGCACGGGGGCGATAGGTATCTCTGGACGCGGCGCCTGTCGTGCGCCATCCCGTGCCCGCTTAGGGGCATCCGATCGCGTGTCCGCCTTCGCGGACGGCGCGACCTTCGCTGCCTGCACGTCCTGCACAGTCACGCGCTCGCCCCGCGCGGCCCGGTCGAGCAAGAGGTCGCGTGTGACGGGATCTTTGACGCGCGCGACTTCCTGGGCTACGGTTGGCCCCATCTGGCCAGCACGCACGGTCGCCTCGATGCGGGGATCTTCAATGAGCCGGAGGCGCTGCGCCACGTACTCGTGACTCTTATGCACGCTGGCGGCCAGGTCGCGCAGTGAGAGCGTGAACCGTTCCATCAGGCGCTGGTAGGCATGGGCCTCGTCGAGCGGGTCAAGGTCAGAGCGTTGGATGTTCTCCATGAGCGCCTGGCGCTCCATCTCGTCGTCGGAGAGATCGCGGACGACCGCCGGCACGGCCGTCCGCTCGGCGCGTTGCGCGGCCCGCCAGCGACGTTCGCCGGCCACGATCTGATAACGGCCGCGCTGCGTGGGATGTGAGCGAACCGAGAGCGGCTGCAGGATACCGTCAACACGGATCGACGCCGCCAGCTCGTCGAGCGCGGCCGCATCGAACGTCCGGCGCGGCTGATAGGGATTCGGATCGAGGAGCCCGATGTCGATCATCTTGGCGTCAGTCAGGTCCTCGACGCCGACCGGCTGGGCCACGAGACTCTGCCATGCGGGGATACTTGGTCGTCCCGTTCCTTTAGCGGCGCTCATCGGTACACCCCTCCTCGACTTCCTGAGCCAGTGCCTTGTAGGACTGCGCGACCGACGAACTGGGGGCATAGGTCACGACCGGCTGACTCGCCGCCGAGGCCTCGACGACCTTGACCCCATTGCGGATGACGGCATCGAACACGCGTCCCTGGAAGCCAGCGCGAATCTGCTCCAGAATCTCCTTGTGGATCGCGCTGCGGCCGTCGTACATCGTCACCACGATGCCCATGATCGTGAGGGCGGGATTCAGACGCCGCTGGACAAGCCGTACGGTGTCGCTCAAGCGCGCCACGCCCAGGTAAGCCAGGTAATGGCACTGAAGTGGGATAAGGACCTCACGGGCCGCAACCAGAGCATTGATCGTCAACAGGGAGAGGGACGGCGGGCAGTCGATCAGGATGTAGTCGTAGCGGTCCGCCACGGCGGCGAGGTTGTCCTTTAGCAGGATCTCCCGCTCGAATGAGTTGACGAGCTCCAGGTCCGCGGCCGAGAGGTCCAGGTGCGCCGGCGCGAGGTCGATACCCTCGACGGTGGAGGGCCGGATGATCGCGGTGAGCGGCACGTCTTTTACGAGAACGTGGTACATCGACTGATCGAGAGTCCGCAGATCGACGCCCAGCCACAGTGTCGCGTTCGCTTGCGGGTCCAGGTCTACGACGAGGACGCGCTTCCCCTGCGCGGCGAGCGCCGCGCCCAGGTTCACCGTCGTGGTCGTCTTGCCGACCCCGCCTTTCTGATTAGCAAGCGCGATGATGCGCGTCATGTCTCTCCTCGTTTTTCAATTGGACGCCTAGCAAACCTGCGCACTTATTCTCTTACTCCCCACCCATTACCGGTTACGACCTTACTAATATCACTCTCCAATAATTGGAAAGCCGGTAATACCCGTAGCGGCGAAAAGTCATCGATGAGTTCAGCCAGGCGGTATGCATGTACGCCCACAGGGGCGTTCTTCTTCCTACGACCGCTCAATCCGCTTGCTTCACGCAGGAGGTGGTGAAGGATTTCTTTAGGATCTGGCACGTCTTCAAGGCTCGCCACCCGCGGCAATTCCAACGCAACAGACCCGTGCGGATTACCGGCAGCCATACGTAAGGCCGCTTCGTCGAACAAAAGCCATGCCTCCTGCATGCGAACGGGCACGACACAGACAACGGGTGGGACAAATATTGCCCCATTCGCACATGCGTCCCTTACTGCCCTGTCAATCTCTTGCATACGATGGGCTATCGGTTGTCGCTCTGCATCACGGTGGACAAATAATAGGTCGCAGGGATAGAGGTCCACACTACGCGCTATGCGCTCTGACAATCCCCTGGGGCGCCGGGGAAGGCGTTGCAGATCCGCCCACTGCGGAGTGATCGGTCCCCTGACTCCATCGCTGCGTAGCAACCAGGTTAACAGCGGCATGAGCGCTCGATCCGTCGGCCCATCCGCCACCAACGTATAACGGAGCGACTTCATTCGACCGCGCTAAGAGGAAGCATCATTTGGAGGTCCGGTCTATCCTTCACACGATGCCTGTTATACCGGCCACGCCATTTGTATCCATCCACACCAACAGAGGCGGTAGGATTGAGATAGGAGAGAAGCTTACCCCTCGAGACAGGTTGCGCCTCATCGTCACCCTTCTGCCGCCAGGTTCCAGGCAAGCCCTTGAAGCACACGCGCTTGAACATCTTTCCATCGCGCTCAGTTTCCTCTAAATCCGCGAGAAGAAGACTCTCTTCAGGCACCTCGCTCACAACTGATGGGGAGTGTGTGTTGATTACAACTTGACGAAGCGGATTATTAGGACCTATGCCTTCATGGACGTCAGTCGCGATGTCTTGCAGGAGCCGAAGCATCGCTGGAATGCGTTCAGGATGGATACCATTCTCCGGCTCTTCCAGGCACAGCAGCCCATACGACTCCGGTTCGAGGTCAAGCACGGCGAGGGCGAGAAATCGTAGCGTGCCGTCAGATAAAGCCCGCGCCGGATAGGATGTCCTACTGCGGTCGGTGACCTGCAACATGAGAAGTTCCCGCCGCTCATCGCGATCAACCCATACCCCATGGACGTCATCGATCAACTCGGACAAGCGGTTAGCCACTTGACTATAGATGAGTGACTCATCTTCACTTGCATGTGCGAGGTGATACAGCGTCGCGGGAAGATGAGAGCCATCGACGCCTAAACGTGTTGGCGCTCTAAAGTCGTCCGATTGTCGCAGTGAAGAAGGCTCCAACTGCAAAAGACGCCACGATTGCATTTCCCGGCGCGCCAAGAGAGCTGTCGGACTTTCGGCGGCATTAGCAACGGATAGGACGGTCCTGGGAAGATTAGTAGCTAATCGAGACAAAGGCCGGCCGCCACTTTTATCCTGGTGGCTCTTAATGACTCTATTTGAGCCCTCTCCCTCAGTCGAAATGAAATAAGGCGCCCTGCGCTCTCCCGTCACGGCCGTTCGGCGCCACTGAGTGTTGTGTGGAAACAAGAGCTCCTTGTTCGCATCACCAATATTGATATGACTAAGCTCCTCCTTACGCAACTCAAGAGAGCCAAGTGATCGCGGGCTATCGTCGTCGCGCATTGAAAGAGTCACGCTATAGCGCAAAAAGGTGATACTTGCCTTTGCCTGTTGCCCCAACTCATCTAAAGCTTCCAGTGGCACAATCATCTCAGCCTCAAACGACATTTCTTCGACCGGCTTGTCACCGATACGATGAAACAGGCTCTTGATGTCAGCCGTGCGACCACCCTCGTCGCGCACGGACAAGGCGGCATCCATCAGCGGGCGGTCGGCGAGCGCACTCAAGAACGTGATGGCATCGAACAGGTTGGACTTCCCGACACCATTAGCCCCAGCAATGCATGTGAATGGTCCGAAGCGTACATCAACGTCGACCAAATTCTTGAAACCCGAGACTTTCAACCGTGTTAGCATTGCTTATCTCCTGACTGCCATAGCTGTGTCACAAGACGTGCTCGTGGTCGCGCCGGGCTTGCTCCAGCCACTTATTCACCCAGCGGCGCAGCAGCGACTGATAGCCCTCGGGTGCCACCTCCGCTTTACGAGGCATGGTGCAGATCCTCCCCGTGGGCCAGGATCTCATGCACGCGCCGCTCGACGGCCGCCTGCATCACCGTGCGCGGTCCCATGCCGAGCGGCACGAACCCACGGCCGACATAGCCGCGCCACACGTCGGCGCCGGGCGCGGTGGCGACGTAGCCAGCATAGAGGTCCGCGCCGTTGGCGGTCGTGAGCCGTGCCTCGTGCAGGTAGGGCGATCGCTCAATCCAGCGAATCATGGACGTCACGTTCATAGACCCGCGCCTCTATCGTCGGTCCTGTCCACGCTGTTGACCCTGTCCACCCGGTCGGCCGCGGCATGGGCGTGCCGCTCCAGCGCCGCCCTGGCCTCAGTGAACGACACCCGCTCGGCGATAGTCGTGTCGTCGTCGAGGCGCTCGGCCGTCACCGTCGCGTCCCAGTCGGCGTCGGAGCGCCCCGACCCCTTGTATTGCCCCACATACCCATACGGGCGTGCGGCGCCCGCGAGGCGATACGTCCACAACGCGGCGCTCTTGCGCGCCCACCTACCTCTCATAATGCGGACCTCTCAGATTGCGCCGGCGGCGTAGGCTCCAGGGTGTCGATCGCATCGTCACGTCTGCCCGCTCGCGTTCGCTCATGGACACCCTCACGCCGCCGGCGTCCAGCGCGCGACCACTTCGTACAGACGCGCGAGATCAAACGGCTTGGGCAGGCGATCGTTGACCGGCATCAGCGGCCCCGTCGCCTGCAGGCGGTCCTGCGCGGACATGACGATAATCGGGATGTCTGCCGTCATGGGATTGGCACGCAGGCGCTGGCTGACCTCTACGCCGTTCATCCCCGGCATGTTGATGTCGAGAAGGATGACATCGGGCTGTGTCTCATGCGCCACCCCCAATGACTCAGCGCCCACCGCGGCCAGCACCAGATAGCCCGCGTCTTCCAGCGCGTTCTCCAGAAAGTCGACGATGCTCGGGTCGTCGTCCACCACAAGCACCGTGCCTTTGCTGATCCCGTTATCCATCCTCTTGCCCCCCACCTGTGATCGTGAGCGGGCAACACCGCGCGCAGATTGGCGCTTGCGTCGATCCTAATCCATGACCCGTCGTGAACGACACGGTGCGACGCAGGAATAAGCCGCCCACCGCGATCTCCCCGCCGCACCGGCCGCAGGAGAGCCGTTCCAGCGCCTGGTAGGCCATCGTCGGCTGACCATCAGCGTCGCGCGCCGGTCCCACACGACTGCTTTTACTTTTATAGTGGGCGCCCCGCGCCTGCGTGCCAGGGCCAAACGCCGTGGTCATGTCACCTCTAAACGCGGCCATACATGCCCTCTTGCACGCGCATAAGCGCGATTGCCTTGAGCGAGGGCGTCACATCCCACAACCCCGGCGCGTAGGCCACGTAGAAACGTAACCGTTCACCAACCTGGGCCACCGCCTGGGCGCGATAGATCGCACGCCGCACCTCGTTCTGCGCACCGGGCAGTGGCACGATTCGCTCCCCCCGCTGCGTCGTCAGCACACCCAGCGCGGGTGCCAGATGGGGCTGCAAGACAGCCTCGACACGCTCTCGCAGCACTGGCGAGAGGGCGAGCATGTCCCGTATCGACACGGCGTACGTCACACGGTCCATCGGCTCAGGCCCAGCGAGAGCGGTACACGGGTCGTGCGCCAAGACGCCGTCGCCCCACAGGAGATAGCGGCTGTGTCGGGCAGACCCCGGCGCTCGACGAGCGGTAAGGAGGGCAAGTCCGTGAGGATAATTGCGTTACTCATTGTAGCGCCTCGTCAGCGTCGTCTGTCCTGGGCTTGCCGCGAAACTGCGTGTTAAAGCGCAGGGAGTCTAAATACTCGTCTAGCCATTCGACTGTCGTGACGCGCGTACTCATCGGCCCCTGAGTAATCGTCTTGAGGCGACCGGCGCGGGCGGCGGCATGCAGATTCGTCGTGCTCAGGTAGCCCGCTCGCTCGGCGGCTTGTTTGATCGTCAAGTATTCCTCAGCCACAAGCACCAAACCGTACATGCTACCCCATATCTCCCATTGCTAGTCTATCATATATGTGATAGACTTTAGAGGTAGGGGAAATGCTCTACATGAAACGGCCGGTGTGTCGCCCTGGAAAGTGGACACACCGGCCCAACTCCCGCGAAGGAGCCCGTTATGAGTATAGCACAGCACACCTGTAATAGATCGCCATTCCCCACCTCTTACAAGCCACGCGTAGCGCTTATGGACAAGCGCGGATGGTACCGCGTGCAGTCCGGCACGAACCCCAGCGTCTACTACGAGACCTCGGCCAACTCCTGCACCTGTCCAGCCCGCAAACCCTGCAAGCATCAGCGGTTCGTGCGGTCCCTGAACGTGGCCTTCTTCGTCAGAAAGGAGGCTACGGCCCCCAGTGCTAACCTCGACGCCGAGCTTGCCAAGGCCGAGCAGCTCCTGGCGAGCAAGCGCCGGGCGCTCGCGGACACCCATCCGCAGTGCGACGAGTATGCGACGCTGCTGCGCGACGTAGACCAGGCCGAGCGGCAGGTCGCGGCCCTGAGCTACAGCGCCATGCGCGCGGCGTAGATGATGCGCGCCATAACGACCTCTCCCACCACGGCCCTACATCATGTCGATGCGGAGCCGGGTGCCACACGTACTTCAGATCGCCCCCAGTACCACCATGTCGGGGGTGGCCGCTTCCTCCCCGCCAACGAGGCCGCACACGTCGAGTGTGAACGGTGGAATGCCTGGGCGGATGAGGTCAACGCACGCGCGACCACGGGCATCCAGGCATGACCACACGGACCAGAGGGTGGGCGCGCGGGCCACCCATCCAGGCGACGACCTCGACCCACGAGATCCACCTGAGCTGCCTGGGCAGCGGGCAGGGCAAGCCGGTGGCGATCTTCCTGGCGCTGGACCCTGACATGATCGAGGAGCTACGCCCCCTCACCGCCAGCTTCTTCCTCGACGTGTACCGCACCCTCGGACAGACCGCGCGCACGTCGCCCGGCGGCGCGCTCGCGCGGGACGTGATGATCTACGGCGACGAGTGGGGCAACATCGGCTTCATCCCGCGCTTCATCGTGGCGCTCAACCTGCTGCGCAGCGCCGGCGTCTACGGCGTCTACGTCTTTCAGACGCTGGCCCAGGCCGTCGAGACCTACGGCGAGCAGGGGCTCATCGCTATCAAGGCCGCCTGCGGCACGAAGATCGGGCTCTCCAACATGGTCGACGACGACGCCAAGTGGTTCAGCGAGAGCGTGCTGGGTCAGGCCACCGAAGTCGCGCAGAGCAGCAACGTCCAGCGCGGCCGCTTCCACGTCACCACCGACCGCGGCGGCGTGAGCCAGAGCGAGACCAAGCGGGCGCTGCTGACGCCCGACGAGGTGATGAACCTGCGGGAGGACGAGTTGCTGGTGAAGATGCCGCGGTGCCCGGCCGCGCGTCTGACCCAGTGCCGCTATTACAGCGATCCCGAAGTCAGGGACCGCGCGCCGGCGCGGGGCGAGAGCTGGATTGGATACCCCCGCTCGGCCTGGAGTGTGCGGACGACACCGCTAGAGCCGCCCGCGTTCGACGACGCGCTCATTGGTCCTGGTGGTGCGCTCGACCTGTGCGTCGGGGACCGCGCTGGTGGCCGTGGTCTGGCGGCTGTCGCACTGCATGCGCGAGGGCTCCTTCCACGCTCAGGTGGTGGGTGTGATGCTCCAGCATCGCCTGTTGCCCGCGTGGGCCGCCTCGGCGGGGCACGGGCGCGGGTCGCCGCGTGGACGATGCGCCGCACACCCTCCACCCAGATAACCCGCGATCGCGACCACGCGGTGAGCGCCGCGGACACCCACTCATCGCATAAAATCTTCGGCCTACCGTCCGGCATCGCATTTATTGTACTATAAGGTTGTTGTACGTGTCGGCGCCTCGCCCATCGCCCGCGCCCTCAGAGGGTAGGGCGGGGGGAGAGAGAAGGTAAGCGCGCCGGACCCTCGGCGCTAGACGCCACCCTGCTGTCGCGAGAAAGGCGGGTCCCTATGCAGTCCCAGACGTGTCCCCAGACCATCCTGCTCGTGAGTGCGGACCATCCCCCTGCCGCCCCCCTACGGGCGGCGTTGACCACTTCCCCGGCGCTGCGCCTCGTCGGCGACGTGCGGCACGGGGTGGAGGCCGCGCGGGAAGCCGCGCGCCTCCGCCCCGCCGTGATCCTCCTCGCCGCCGACCTTCCCGACCGCCTGCTCCTACCTCTTGTGCGAGACTTGCGTGCAGCCAGCGCGGCGAGCGTGGTGGTCGTCGTCGGCGTACGGGCGGCGCTCGACGGCGCAACGCTCCGTGCACTGTTCGACCTGGACGTGCGCGGCTGCCTGGCCTGGGAGGACGCGCCCCCGGAGTCGCTGCCGCACTCCCTGGCGACCGTGCTCGTTGGCGGCGTGGTCGTCAGCCCCCGTCTGTTGCCCGCGCTGCTGGGCGCGCACGAGCGCCGGCGTGGCGGCCGTCTGGAGGGCTTGGCGCTCATGCCCCACGAGCGGGCGCGGGCGCGGGAACACCTGGCCGCGGGCACGCCGAGGGTGGCACTGTGGGTCCACGATCCCGCGATCGCGGCCGGCGTGGCGTTCCACGCCGGGCAGGTGGGCCTGCCGCTGGTGCTGGTGGACACGGCCGGGGCGTTGCTCGACGCGGCCACGCACGGCGCCGTGCTCGTCATCGATTGCGCCGCGGTCCCGGACGCGCTGGGGCGCTGCCTGGCGGTCGTCCCCCAGACCAGCCACCCCGTGCTGATTTGCCACCCCGACGAGGGCTTCGTCGACGACCTGCGCGCGGTGGCCGGTGGCGCGCTCCTGTGGCTCCCACCCGCATGGCTCGGCCTGCGCCTGCACGACCGGCTGCGGCTGCTTGCGGCTATACACGCCGACCGCGTGGCCGTGGGGGCGGGCGCCGCCCCGATCGAGCCCCTCACGGAGCGCGAACGGGAAGTGCTCGGCCGCGTCGCGGCGGGCGACACCATCCGCGAGATCGCCGTGCGGTTGGGGCTCGCGCCGAGCACAGTGAAGACGCACAAGGCCAACGCCATGCACAAGCTGGGCGCCGGCGCCTGCCCGGACGTCGGCCGGGAGGACGAGGGGACTAGTCCGGACTAGTCCAAAAGGACGAGGGGACTAGTCCTGGTGCGGGGGGCCGCGCCACATGGTACGGGTCACGACCTCCTCCATGGGACCACGGAGACGAGAAAAACTAGTCCTGGTGGACGATAGCTTTCTCGTCCCGCTTTGTGTCATGCTCTAAGCACGCCGGCCGCCGGCGACATGCGGCCATCGCGCGATGGCCGCGCGAACGGGACGACAAAGGGAAGGGGCGGGAGCAATGCGTGTGCGTGTGCGAGCGTATGGGGGCGTGCGACTACTAATCCTGTGCGGGCTGATCGCGGAGCTGGTGCTCGCGCCGTTGGCGCAGGCGGCGCCGGCGACGGCCGCAGCGGCGCCGCGTGGTGCGACGCCGGTGGTCCAGGCCGCAGCGGCCGCGGGCATCGGGGGCGCGGCGGCCACGGGCATCGGGAGCACGGCGGGTGTGACGGGCACGACGGGGACGGGGCAGCCTTCCGCCCCCCTCCCGGTGCGGTTCGAGCCCAATCAGGGGCAAACCGACCCGCGGGTACTGTTCCTCGCCCATGGACACGGCTACACCCTGTTCCTGACGGCGAGCGCGGCGGTGCTCACCCTGGCACAGGAGCGACCGCTCACGGCCACGCCCGCGCTCACGGCCACGCCCGCGCTCACGGCCACGCCCGCGCTCACGGCCGCCGTGGTGCAGCTGTGGTACCCCGGCGCGAACGTATCCGTGCCGGTGGACGCCCAGGACCCGTTGCCTGGCACCACCAATTACCTGCGTGGCCGCGACCCCGTGGGCTGGCACACCGGCATCCCCGGCGACGGGCGCGTGACGTATCATGGCCTTTACCCCGGCATCGACCTGGTCTATGACGGACGCGGCGGCCACCTGGAGACCAGCTACGTGGTCGCCCCCGGCGCCGATCCATCCCTGATCACCCTGGCGATGAGCGGGACGCGCGGCCTGCGCCTGGACGCCATGGGCGGCCTCGTGCTTGCCACCGCAGCCGGCGACCTCCGCCAGAGCGCCCCCATCGCCTACCAGGATGCGGGCGGCGCGCGCCGCGCCGTGCCGGTGCATTACGGGCGCGACGGCGCGGGCCGCGTCACCTTCACGCTGGGCAGCTACGACGCCAGCCAGCCGCTCGTGATCGACCCGGTGCTCTCCTACAGCACCTACCTGGGCGGCACGGGCAGCGACAAGGGCACGGCCATCGCGGTGGACGCTACGGGGGCGGCCTACGTGACCGGCAACACCACCTCGCCCGACTTCCCAACGCGGCAGGCACTGCAAAGCGGCTACGGCGGGGGTTACAGCGGCGACGCCTTCGTCACCAAGCTCACCCCGCGCGGCAGCGCCCTGGTCTACTCGACGTATCTCGGCGGCAGCGGCGACGACACCGGGAGCGGCATCGCCGTGGACGGCAACGGGGACGCGCTGGTCGTCGGCACGACCCTCTCCACCAACTTCCCGACCAAGAACGCGCTGCAAAGCGGCAATGCGGGCGGCCACGACGCCTTCGTGGCCAAGCTCACCCCAAGCGGCAGCGCGCTGCTCTGGAGCACCTACCTGGGCGGCAACGGCGACGACTATGGGAACGCGATCGCCCTGGATACGGGCGGTAACCCCGTGGTCGTGGGCACGACGGGCTCGAACACCTTCCCGACCAAGAACGCGCTGCAAAGCAGCCCCAAGAACGGGCGCGACGCCTTCGTCACCAAGTTCACGGTTGACGGGAGCGCGCTGCTCTGGAGCACCTATTATGGGGGCAGCGGCGACGATTACGGCAACGGGGTGGCGCTCGATCCGCAGGGGACCGTCTACCTGGCGGGGCAGACCGCCTCGGCGGACTTCCCG
>JAABUM010001292.1_pt1 | contig 38004 bp, 61 predicted proteins | sample 5559161 | NCBI WGS metagenome assembly JAABUM01 (sample SAMN10711868, study PRJNA513369) | rock metagenome | isolation source: Antarctica rocks | place: Antarctica: Victoria Land, Siegfried Peak nord
GAGAGTTACGCGCTGTGCCTCGACCCCGAGGCGGGGCTGGTCTATCGCTGCGACGCGCCATTCGGTGGCCTAGTCGTGGGCGGCGTGAAGCTGCCCCGGACCGAGGGCGGCGGCTACGACGTGTGGCTCGATCGCGAAGGCAAAGCGTACGCACGTCCGACAGCGATCGCCTGACGCCCACCCGACATGCGGGGCGGGCCGTGGCGCACCGCCCCGCGCACACCAGGAGGAGACGATGAGCGCGCTCGCCACACAACAACAGCTGCCTTGGCTGGCGGAAGCGATCACCATCATCCCCACCAGGGAGGCGCGGCGCTTTGTGGAGCGGCACCACTACCTGCGCCGCTCGCTCCACATGGCGCAACTGTCCTACGGGATATACCGGGCTGGCGTGCTTGATGGGGTGTTCACGTTCGGCTTCCCCTTCTTCTCCCGCGCCCCGTTCGGCCTCGGCAGCCCGGTCGAGTGGATCGAATTCGCGCGCTGCGTCTGGCTGACGAAGGACGATCGCAACACCGGCTCACGCGCGATCGGCACCATCCTACGGCGTGTCGGTGCCGATTGGCACGCCTATCTCCCGCACGTCTCCATACCGCTGTACGTGGTCAGCTACGCCGACCTGACCCGCCATACGGGGACGCTGTACCGCGCCTGCAACTTCATCGATACGGGCCAGAGCAACAGCCATCTGCGCTTCGGTATCGCGCGTGCCAATCGCATTGCACACGCCGACCGCGCGCATCCTAAACAGCGATTCGTGTATCCGCTGACGCGCGCCGCACGCAAGGCGCTCGCAGCTGCGCTGGCCGACTGACGCCCCGCGCACACCAGGAGGAGACGATGAGCATCATCGAGACGGCCTACGGCGAGCAAGTCGCGGCCAGACTCTGCACCGCGATCGAATCGCTGGACGAGGCGACCGCCGCCTACCAGACGACCGGGGACGCGCTACTCAGGGCGTATCACGACCATCAGAACGTGCGCGACATCCTCACGCGCACCGAGACGCATTCGCGCGCCGCGTTGCTGAACGATGCCGACCTCGGCAAGAACGCCGATCAGCGCGCCGCCAATCTTGCCGAACGTCTCGCCGCCACCCCGCTCATCGCCCAGATACGCGAAGACCTCAACGACAAACAGTGGGCGCTCGATGACGCCGAGCGCGCCCACAAGAACGCCTATCACCTGCTGGAGTCGTGCCGCGTGGCGATCGGCGGCTACGCGGCGGTGCTGGGGGCGGTGGGGCGATGAGTACGCGCACGACGAACCGTAACGTCCGCGCCGCGCTCCGCTTCGCGCGCCAGCACCCCGAACTGGCCTACGACAACCGTTGCGATGGGTGTGGCGCGCTCCTGGACGAACAGGACTACCGCCTCTGTGGCGGGTGCAACGATGCGCTTGATGACGGCGGGCACGCCGGGATCGGCTTCTACTCCACCACGCCGGACGGTCACGCGATCCATGTCAACGGCGCGCGGGACATGCCACCCGAGACGTTGGCGGCGCTAGCCCAACTGGCCGATCTGGCCTTCGCGCAGTACGCGCCCAAGCACGACGGGCGGGCGGTGCGGCATGGCTGAGGTGCATCCAGGGGCGGCGCTGTTCAGCGAGGCGGCACGCAAGGCGGTCGCCGAGAAGCCATGCAGACATGACATCGTGGAGTCGCTCTTGGTCGCCGAGGGGTTGACATTGCGGGGGCCGAGCGCGGAGTACGTGTCCTATTTCACAAACGAGCACGAAACGGTACGCATGTTGTCTCAGGCGCACCGAAGACCCGACGACAACACCCGCGCGAATGCCTACGCCATCGAGGATTTGCGAGCCCTGCACCGATCGGGACGTTACGCCGACCGCGCCAAACTGCGCCGCGATCTGCTCGGGGCAACCAAGGACTGACGACACGCGCGCGCCCGGGCGCACTGGCCGGGCGGCGCGACACACCGAAGGGAGGCGAACATGAAGCGCGTTCTTTGGGGTAATTGGGCTGGACGTAAGGTTAGCGTTGGTATCGGTTTTAACGCACGCGATCTCTGGATGGGCGTCTACGTCAAGCCCGAACGCGATCGACTCACACTCTACTGGTGCCCACTGCCGACGCTCGTGGTGCGGATCACCCTGCCACGCCGGAAGGTCGGTGCGCGATGAGCGACCTCGCCTTTCGCGACGTGCAATCCCGCTACGAGGACTGGGCCAGCGCGCAGGGCCACGCCACGCGGACGTCCGCGCCCGCCCCCCAAGGCTACGCCCTGCGGCTCATGGAGGAGGCGCTCGACGACAGCGAGGAGCGTAACGCCATCCTGCGTCGCGAGATCGCTCGGGCCGCGCAGGACTACGCCCGCCTGCTCGCCAGGACGAGCCACACGCGCCGGATCCACGCCCCGTGGCGGGATGCGCCGCTCGCACTCCTGGCGACCGCCTGGGACGCGTTGACCAGTCCGGACCGCCACGACCTGACCGGCTTCCTGGCGGTGCTCGTGGGGGTGGTGGCGATACTCGCGGCGGTGCTGCTCGGCGGGCCGGGTACGCCATGAACGAGCAAAGTATGACGGTCAAGCTGATGGAGCCGTTCCCCCGCGAGGCGATCAAGACCCGACAGGGCGGCGGGAACACCCGCCTGTCCTACATCGAGGGCCACACGGTTATCCACCGGCTGATCGCCGCCACCGACAATCGTTTCGATCTGCGCGTGCTGAACGTCGAGCAGAAGGGCGACCTCCTCACGGCCCTGGTGGAACTGACGATCCCCGGCCTGGGGAGTCGGCAGCACATGGGCGTGCAGAAAGTCAGCGAGCGGGGGGGTGAGGATCTCGTCAAGGGCGCGATCACGGACGCCATGAAAAAGGCCGCGACCCTGTTCGGCGTGGGCCTCGAACTCTATGGCCCCGACTACGGCGCGATCGGCGATGACGGCCCCGATATGGACTGGCCCGCCGCTCGCAAGTGGCTCCGTGAGGCGGGGTTCGCGGACAGCGCCGCCGTGAGCGCCTACCTCGGCAGGAGCGTCAAGGATTGGACACCCGGAGAAATTTGCACTGCTGTACAGGTGAAGCAACAACAGGAGCAACCCCGATGAGCAGCCCGCACCGCCCGACGCCCGACCACGAGCCGCCCGACGCCGCCGCGCTCGCCGTGCCCCTCCCCCGCGTCGAACTGGTCGCCGTGCCGTGGGTCAGCATCGAGGAGCGTCTGCGTGCCTGGGTGCTGGCACCGGCCCCTGAACAGTCCGAGGCTGAGCACAACGTCAATCAGCGCCGGTACTGGGTGCAACAGCACGCGGTACGCGAGAGATTGGCCGTACCTGACCGCCCCTTTATCGAGCAGGCCGAGGCGGCATGAGCGACCTGTTCCGCGCCAGCCTCAAAACGTACCGGAACCGGCGGCGCTGGTCGCAGGAACATCTCGCCTTCGAGGCCGAGATGGATCACTCACTCGTCTCTCGCCTCGAATCGGGCCAACGCAAACCGACGCGGGACGCCATCGCCAAGCTCGTCCCAGTGCTGCAACTGACCGCGCGCGAGGCGACCATATTGTACCTGAGTGCCGGACTGACACCGCCCGATCTCGACATCGGACACCTGATGACCGCGCTCATTTTCGTGACTGAGATGACCACGGCGGAGATCGAGGCGGCGCGACGGCTGATTGCGGTCGCACGCGACGCCACCTGACGACCGCCAGCGCGCGGCGCGGACAGCCCGCGCCGCGCCGAGAGGAGCACCGATGATGGCTGTCACGGAATATGTCACCGCCTATAGCACCGAGGCCATCGAAGAAGAGACGCTAGAGCCGCACCCGGCGCTGCGGGCGTTCGTGCAGCAGGTCGAGGAGGGCGGCTACCAGCCCTCCCCGAACGAGGCGATGCTGATCAATGTGGTCGTGCGCCAGCAAGACGCGCTGGCCGCAATGGCACGCGAGTTCGTTGCCCTGCGCCGCACACAGGAGCCGCAATCATGACCGCCACCCCCGCCACCGCCTGACCCGGCGCGCGACGCGGGGCGCTGCGGGGGCGGCGTGCGGGGCGAACTGGATCGGCGGAATTTGGCGTCAGGACTTGTAAATCGGGGTGTTGGTGTGATAGAATTCGTAGTACCACAGCCGCATGAGGGAGCGCGTACGGCAACGTACAAATCCCGCACTTCCGAACCGAATAGCCCGCGCTATGCTCCCGATCTCGGGGGTGAGCGTGCTATTATATCGACGACACCCGGAGAGACCTCGTGCGGCTGTGGTAAGCGTACGTGGCAACCTCTCCGGGTGTCGCCGCGTTCACCACAGGAGCGCGGATAATGCCTGATCTCACCCCTATCCCCACCCAATATAACGGACACCTCTTTCGGAGATTACAGCGTGAGGTGAGTGCAGACACGTGCGATCCATTCACGAAACTCCGTCTCAGTCAGGATGCCTTTGGCGATGTTGCATTGCTTACAGCACGGACGGACATTGCTTGCAACGTAGCCGAGCGTGTTGTCGATGCGATCGATACCGTTGCCAAGGTAGTCGCCGTTAGTGCCCGCCTGGGCGCGAAACTTCGTGGTCGGTGGGGCACCGCAGTAGGCGCAATCCTGCGATGTCAGATCGCGAAATTCTTCGACAGTCAGCGCGAATCCATAGCCACGGCCTCGGGCACTCTTCCGGTAAGCGCCGAAGAGTTGATTGAATGCCGATTTTCCGGTGGGCAATGCGTTCTTTCCGGCACTGGCCCGCAACACCTCCCGGAACCAACACCCGCAACTCTTGGTGTGTCCACGCGAGAGTTCGCGAAAGCTGACTACGCACTCGTTGCCGCAGTCGCAGACGCAACGCCAGAGGCGGTATTTTCCAGCTTTCTCGCTGACGCCTTTGTACTCCACGATGGTAAGGCGACCGTATCGCTCCCCAACTCGGTCTACGAATGGCTTGCCCATGATACCCCCCGCAAATACAATGGATAATAAAGAATTATACCACTTATCCATTGTATTTGCGGGAGGGGGGGTGTGTCGTGTTAAATCCGATTGAGACGGTGTATTCAGGACACCTCTTCCGCAGCCGCTTAGAAGCGCGCTGGGCGGTGTTCTTCGACGCGCTCGGTATTCGCTACGAGTACGAGGCGGAAGGCTACGACCTGAATGGGACGTGGTATCTGCCCGACTTCTGGCTGCCCGAGGTCGGTTGCTACGTTGAGATCAAGCCCGTCCCTCGCGGCGGATTCGGCCCTGATGCCGATCTCTTCAACGATACCGCGCAGCGGTTGGCGACTAGCGCTGATCGCGCCGTGCTGATGGTGTATGGCACGCCGTGGCCTGGGGCGTATGAAGTGATGCCGCATGAGCGACGGCGCTTCCATTTCGTGGAAGGTTGGCTATTCGCCATTGGCGGGCGACACCCCGAAGAAATGTGGCTGTACAGCGAGGCTGGCGCATTCTGCCTCAACCCTGCCAGTGCCGGCCATGACTACCCCGATCTCGAATCCACCCGATTGGGAGATGCATTTCAGGCGGCTCGCTCTGCTCGGTTCGAGCATGGGCATAGTGGGCGCACGCTCTAGGAAGAGGATCGTATGGCACGTATTCGCAGTATCAAGCCGGGATTCTTCACGAACGATCTGCTTGCCGAGGTGGACCCCTTGGGCCGCATCCTCTTTGCTGGCCTGTGGTGTCATGCCGATCGCGCGGGTCGTCTCGAAGATCGCCCGCGCAAGATCAAGGCGGAAGTGCTGCCGTATGACGCCTGCGACGTGGACGGACTGCTCACCGATCTGGTCAGACATGGCTTCATCGAGAGATACCAGATCGGTGAGATGAGGCTGATCCAGATCGTCACCTTCAACAAGCACCAGACCCCGAACATCAAGGAAGTAGACAGTATTTTACCGCCGCCACCCCGGCATGATACGCCCGCCACCCCGGCACAGTACGAGCACAGTGCCGAGACAGTGCCAGCACTTCACTTAACAGACTTGGGAACAGAACAGTTACAGGAGCAGGATCAGGAGCATATACAGGAGCAGGAGGGGGTGCAGGGGGGGACAGCGGCTACGCCGCCTGTGTCGGATGATGCCCCGGTTCGCCCTGTCGCCCGATTCGCAACCAAGAAGCACGAGCAGTCTTTCGCCGCCTTCTGGCAAGCGTGGCCGAAGAAAGAGGCTCGCCCCAAGGCGTTCGCCGCCTGGTGCAAGATCGGACCCGACCCCGATACCGTCCAGTCTATCCTCGACGCGATTCCTCGCCACTTGGCGATCAAGGACTGGCCTCGCGAGGGATGGCGCTACTGTCCGCAGCCGGCAACATGGCTCAACGAGCGGCGCTGGGAGGATGAGTTGCCGGATGTGGTGCCGCGATCGCTCGTCGTCAACGGCACCGCGATCCCGGCGAACAGCCGCACCGCCCGCAACATCCGCGTGCTCGACACGCCGTGGCCCGAACACCATCGTCAGGAGGATCGATGAACAGCGCGCAATTCAAGTCCCAACTCATGACCCTGGCCGAGTTGACCAACAAGGAGTTCACGTCCGACGCCGTGCCGCGCTACTGGTGGCAGACCTACGGCGACCTGCCCGACGATGTCCTGCAAAAGGCGTTTGCCGCCGCGCAACGCGCCTCACGATTCTTCCCAACGCCCGCCGAGTTCGACGCGATCCTCCGGCAAATCGCGGCGAAGGGCGGCGCGGTGGTGGACGGTGCCTCCGCCTGGGACGCGATGGAGCGGGAGCTATTCGGCTGCTGGTCGGAGACGAACGACCGGATCAACGTCCGCGTGCATGGCTACCCCTGGCCCAACGACCGCAGCAAAGCGATCCTGCGGGGCGAGTTGAACTGCACGGTGCGCGACGTGGCCGAGATGCACCCCAAGGGTGTGGCCGATCTCCGTGCCCGCTTCGTCGCCCTCTACGACGGCGTGGCCCAGGTGGAGCAGGCCGAGCAGACCGTCGCCAGATTGGCCCCACCGGAGACGGTCCCGATCCCGATCCCGCCGCGCCCGCAGCGCCCGCGCCTCGTCGGCGGGGAGGAGTGACATGGGCGTCTGGGATCGGGCGACCACACCGCTCTTCGCACCCGTACGCGACGACCCGAAAGCCCAAGCCAATGCGGCCTGGGTGCGGAAATGGCTCGCGGCGCTGGTGGATGGATCGAAGACGACCGAGCAGTTCGACGCGGCGATCCCGAAGCAGCGCAGCCGCATGATCGCGCAATACCTCCACATCTACGGCAAAGCCGACGAATACTACGCGGTCTGCAACGCGCAGATCGATCGCCGGATGGAGCGCCTGCACGGCAAGCGATATTGCCGCTGGCGTGGCTGGGTCAACCTAGAGGAATTTGACTCCTGGCGTTGGGACCGGGCGCGCGAGCGCTCGCAGTTGCCGAACAAGGACCGGAAGGTGGCGTGATGGCGCGACGGTGGGACCGCTGCCGGGCGGCGACGGGGCAGGAGGGGACGGAGGGGGGGCTAGGATGGCGGTACTGGAGAGAGAGCCGACGCACGATGCGCTTTGTGCTGCAAACATCCTCGACCTGCGCGACTGGCTGGCCGAGCACTTCGACGATACGGCGTGCGGCCTCCTCGCGCCGCTCGGCTGGCCGTTGGTGGAAGTCACCCCGGATCGGGAACAGGCGTGCGGCGTGCTGATCCTCGTGCGCGGCGTCGGGACGATCCGCGTGACGTTGACCGTGGATAGCGTGCAGTGAGCGCCGCGTGATCGCTGCCGGGCGGCGGTGGGGCAGGAGGAGGGGCGATGACCACGCTTCGGGTGCTGCTGCCGATCCCGCCCAGCCTGAACCATCTCTATCGCAACGTGCCGGGGCGGGGGCGCGTGGTGACGGAGGATTATCGGATGTGGCGCGAGCTGGCGGGTTGGGCCGGTGCGCCGTGGCCGCGCCTCGCGGACGATCCCCGGAATCGGCTCGGCTGGGCGGTCGTGATCGAGGCGCGCGGGTTGGGCCACCATCGCGACCTCGATAATATCTGCAAGCCGGTACTCGATCTGATCGTGACGCACACCGGACTGCGGGACAACTACTGCAATTCGGTCGAGCTGACGCGCGGCCCGCTCCTCTCGACCGAGACCGTGCCGTACCTGGCGGTGCGTGTGGGCATCGACGACACAGCGGCAGACAGCGAGGCGGCGTAGCGCGGGCGGCGGTGGCCGACGCGGGGAGGTAAGGGGGCGATGACACTGCTGGGTGATGCATTGGGGCTGGTCCGCGATGAGCGGCACAAGCAGGACGAGAAGTGGGGACCGCAACGGCATGGCCTCCCGGTCTGGCTCACGGTGCTCACCGAGGAATGTGGCGAGGTGAGCGAGCGGATACTCGCGCTGCGCAGCGAGACAGACCCGGAGAAACGCGCCGCCATTGCCTGGCAACTCCGACAGGAGGCGACACAGGTCGCGGCGGTCGCCGTGGCGCTGCTCGAACACATCATGGAGGAAGCGTGCCAGGACGAACCGTTCCCGAACGAGGTCTGGCAGTAGAGCGAGGAGGCCAACCGATGAGCACGACACCCCAAGGCGTGACCGAAACGATAGAGAGTCTACGCGACGATCGAGATTTCTGGAGGGGTGAGGCAGAGGGCTACAAGCGGATCATCGCCATGATGAAGGATAACCAGATCAAAGACATGCAGGAATGGCGCGAGGTCATCAAGCTGCTGGCAGGAGGCAAGGGGCGATGAGCACGACCGCACACGGCAGCGCGGACGGGCAGGGGGCGGGCGAGGAGGTGGGTATGCGTGTGACCAATGAGCAGGAGTATTGCTATCAGGCACAATGCCGTGGGTGTAAGCGTCGGGCCACGCTACGCGAGCCGGTGGTGTTCGTCTGCGGCGCTTGCCACGGAGAGCTTGTCCCGTTGCTCACGCCCGAGCAACTGATCTGGGCGTACCCCGCGCCCGACCGTGACCCGCTCGGCGATCCGCTGACCGCCTTGCGCGACGCCGCCCTGCGTGTCCACCACGAGTGGGCGACCGAGCGCACCGCCTACGGACTGGAAGATGCCATGATCCTGATGCGGCAGGTATTGCAAGCCATCGGCAAGGAGGCCAACCGATGATCGTGGGGGAGTGGCTTGTCGCCGCTATCGCTGTGCTGATCTGGCTCGCTGTGCTGCTCTTCGCCGCGCTGTACTGGCATGAGCGACGCTTTTTGGTACGGGTGCTGGCCCAGATGCAAGCGATCAACGACGAGTGGCACGCCTTGCAGCGTGCCGAGTGGGATGCGCGGCAGGGGGAGTGAGGCGATGGACGACAGACGGCGGGACGAGACCGGGCAGGCCCGACCGTGGACGTGCACATACTGCGGGGCGACCGTTGGCATGCTCGCGTTCGCGCGCGGCAAGCCGCCCGAACTGCTCCCGCGCATGCCGGTCATCGCCATCCGGGGCGGCGTGATTTGGTTTCGGTGTTTGTCGTGCGAATCCCCTGTCCAGTGGCGCATCCCGCACGCCGCTTGACGGCGTGTCCGTGCGGCGCTATGCTTGACGATAATACAGACCACGGGCGAGCGTTTGGCCGCCGATCGATCTCCGCAAGGGGGTTGTCGGCGGTCTCTGTGTTTTACGGGGGAGCAACTTGTATGAGTGACGAGTACGCGCCGATTCCGATCGCGACCGTTCGTGAGTCGATCGAGCGGGCGCTAGAGCAGACGCGCGAGCTTGCTAAGGCGGTCGGGCGTGGTGAGGGCGGGCGCGAGGTTTCGCTCACCATCACGAAGCTCGAAGAGGCACAACTCTGGCTGAGCAAGGTCCGCTAGCGCCATGCAGCGGCCCTACACCATCGCCGCCTTCGCCGAGCGGGCCGGGTCTGGCGAGCACACCCCGCCGCCCTACCAGGATCCGACGTGCGCCCGTTGCGGCGGTGCCCTCCCGGAACCGGGCCGGATCTATTGCGGGCGTCCCCGCTGTCAGGCGCGGCGGGCGACCACGGACACCCGGGCGGCGCGGCGCGGCGAGACGGAGCCGGGTATCGCGCGGTACTCGCACTGAGGGTGTAGGGGCATGGCACGACCACCGAAGTACAGCCCGGAGCGCGCCGAACTGATCTTCCGGGCGATCAGGCAGGGCAACACGCTCACCAACGCGGCGAAGATCGGCGATATCGCCTACGAAACCCTCAAAGATTGGCGCGGTCGTTACCACGAGTTTTCTTCCGGTGTAGAAAAGGCCGAGGCCGAGGCCGAGTCGCTGCATGTCAACGCGATCGTCTCGGCTGGGGTGAATGGCAACTGGCAGGCGTCCGCATGGTGGCTCGAACGGCGGCGCACCGGGGACTGGCGGAAGCCGATCGAGCGGATCAGCATCGAGGAAGGCGCTATTGAAGCCGCCGCCGATCGCCTCGCGAGCAAGACCGGGCGGGACCGCGCGCTGGTCCTCGCCGATCTCAAGGAGCGCACGGCGGCGATCGAGCGCGAGCGGAAGGCGGGGTGATGGCGCTGCCCGCCTACCTGGAAGCCGAGATCGAACTGGAGGCGCGGTACGGGGCGCTCGCCCTGGTGCCGGATGCGCCCGTGGTCGCGTGGTCGCCGCAAGCGGGGCCACAGACCAGCGCGCTCGATTGCCTCGCGGACGAACTCTATTACGGCGGCGCGGCGGGCGGCGGGAAAACGTTCCTCTTGCTCGGCCTTGCCATGACGCGGCATCGCAAGTCGATCATCTTCCGCCGCGAGTTCACCCAACTCCAGGACATCATCGAGCAGGCGCGCGACCTCGCCGACGAACACGGGCGCTATAACGGCGCGACCCATATCCTACGCCTTGACGACGATCGCGTGCTCGAATTCGGCGCGGTGCAACTCGTGCGCGATGTCCGCAAATATCGTGGCCGCGCCCACGACGCCAAACTTTTCGATGAGCTCCCCGAGTTCACCGAGTACCAGTACCGCTTCCTGAACGGCTGGAAGCGCACCGTGCGCGCGGGCCAGCGCACGCGCACCGTCGCGGCGGGCAACCCGCCGACCAGCCACGAGGGCGAGTGGGTGATCCGGCACTGGGCACCCTGGCTCGATCGCCAGCATCCTCGCCCTGCGCTCCCCGGCGAACTGCGCTGGTTCGCGATGATCGATGGCGAGGAAGAGGAGCGCGAGGACGGCACGTCGTTCGTGTGGCAGGGCGAGACGCTCACGCCCACGTCGCGCACCTTCATCCCCGCGCAACTCAGCGACAACCCGCTCCTCATGGCGACCGGCTACGCCACGACGCTCCAAGGGCTCCCGGAGCCGCTGCGTTCCCAGCTCTTGCGCGGCGACTTCTCCGTTGGACTGGAGGACGATCCCTATCAGACGATCCCGACCGCCTGGGTGCTGGCCGCGCAGCAACGCTGGCGCGAGACACGCCGCCCTACCATCAGCGACCAGCGCGGCGATACGGTCCCGCTGTCGCTCACAGCGGTCGGGGTGGACCCGGCGCGCGGCGGCGACGATAAGACCTGTCTCGCGCGGCGGTACGGCAACTGGTGCGCGCCGATCGAGACGCATCCGGGGAAGGCGACGCCGGACGGGCAGGCGGTGGCGCAACTGACGATCGCGGCACTGCTGGAAGGGGGGCACGCCAACATCGACGTGATCGGCATCGGCGCGTCGGTCTACGATCTGAGCAAGCAGCAGGGCGCGGCGGTGCAGGCGATCAACTTCGCCAATGCGGCACCGGGGATGGATCGCACCGGCAAGCTGTCGTTCGTCAACCTGCGGGCCTACGCCTATTGGTGGCTGCGCGAGGCGCTCGATCCGGTGAATGGCGACCATCTGGCGCTGCCGCCCGATCCCGAGTTATTGGCCGATCTCTGCGCGCCGAAATGGCTGATCCGCTCGCGCGGCATCCAGATCGAGAGCAAGGACGACATCAAGGCGCGGTTGGGGCGCTCGCCGGACAAGGGCGACGCGCTGGTGATGGCGTTCGTCCCGCCGCCCGTGCCCGAGCCCTCGCGCGTCCTGCGTCCTGCCGGGCGACGCCTGATCCCCAAGGGAGGCTATTAGTTGAGCGCACCATCGTCGATGCTCCCCCTCGCCGCGCAGGATGCCGCGCTGGTCGCGGGCACGCCCTACGAGTCCACCGCGTTGCTGACCGGCGGACTCGCGCCCGACACGGCGCGCGACATCGCCTGGGCGGTGTCCGCGTTCGCCGCGCGGCGCGCGGAATACGCGCTGTATCGCGCCTACCTGGAGGGGCACCACCGCCTGACGTTCGCCACGCGCGGCTATCGCGAGGCATTCACCGCGCTCCTGGCCGGGTTGCGCTGTAACGTCTGTCAGCGCGTGGTCCACGCGCTGACCGATCGCCTCGCCGTCGTGGGTTTCACCGGGCAGGCGGGCGCGGACGGCTCGGCGAGCGCGGACGCCGCCGCCGCCTGGAACTTCTGGCAGGCAGGGCGGTTCGATCGCATCTCGAATCAGATCCACAGCGAGGCGGTCGCGCTCGGCGACGCCTACCTGCTGGTGTGGCCCGACGCCCTCTACCCCGACGCGGGCGGGCGAGTGCGCTGCTACCCCTATCGCGCGGACGAGATGGTGGTCGCCTACGACGCGGAGCGCCCCGACGTGATCGTGCGCGCCGCGCGCCTCTGGGCGGTCGGCAAGCGCTACCGGCTGAACCTCTTCTATCCCGACCGCATCGAGAAGTATGTCACGCGCGAGGACGCGCCCAACGGCGTCCCGGATCGCCCGACCGCCTGGACCCCCTACGCGCCCGACCCGCTGATCCGCAACCCTTACGAACAGGTGCCGGTCTTCCATTTCGCGTTCGACGCGGGGCTCGGGCAGGGCGGACGTGCGGAACTGCGGGACGTGATCCCGCTGCAAGACGCGCTCAACAAGACGCTCGCCGACCTGGTGATCGCGTCCGAGTTCGGGGCGTTCCGCCAGAAATACGCGCTCGGCGTCTCGCTCGATGACGATGACGAGCGCGCGATCGCGGTGGGGATCGATCGCTGGGTCACGGTGGCGAACGCGGATGCCAAAGTCGGCGAGTTCGCGGGGACCGATCTGGCGGTCTACACCAGCACGATCGAATTCTTCTTCCGCTGCGTCGCCCAGGTCAAGGGTGTACCGCTGCACTACCTGATGATGTCCGGCACCTTCCCGAGCGGTGAGGCATTGAAAACCGCCGAGGGGCCGCTGGTGGCGCGCGTGACCGACACGCAGGTGGACCTCGGCGATGTCTGGGAGGACGCGATCGCCTTCGCCCTGCGCGTGACGAACACCGCCACAGACGCGCGAATCGAGGCGACCTGGCGCTCCGCCGAGAGCCGCGCCGAACTCGATCACGTCAACGCGGTCGCCATCAAGGTCCGGGACATCGGCGTCCCCGAGCAGATGGCGTTCCGCGAGTTGGGGTACTCCGAGGAGGAGGTCGCGGCCATGCTGACGCAGCGAAAGGCCGCGCGCCAGGCGGCGACGCAGGCCACGGCGCAGGCGTTCAACGCGGGGCAGCTGTGAGATACGAGGACACTCTGCGCTATCGTCGCGAACAGGCGTATCGCGAACTGGCCGCCTCTGTCACCGAGGTCGAATCCGCGATGAACGCGTACTGGCTCACGCGCTGGCTCTACCGGATCGTGCGCGTGCTGTCATGGCGACCATGATCGGGGGGCAATTCGGCCCGTTGTGGACGCTCAACAGCGCCAATCCCTCCTACGCGACCCACGTCGAGACCGAGCCGGACGCGACGTTCACGATGCTGATGGGAAGTGAGGGCGCGATGGCAACAGCGACTATCGTGGTGCGCGTCTACGAGCAGGACGCGGCGCGCCGCCACCTCCGCGCGGCGGTGTCGTGCGCCGATTGGGTGGCCGCGCTGGCGTTCCTGGCACGGTCGGTGGTCGAGGGTGGCACGCGCTACTACGAGATCGAGGAGCGCGCGGACGCACCGGGCGACGGGAGCGGGGAGTGATCGAGCAGTCAGGGGGGCGACATGGCGACAGCGACGATCACCGTGCGATTGACGGATGCCGATGAAGTCCAGGCCGTCGTCAACGCCGCCGCCACCGTACTCCAGGAGGCGAACGACAAAGGCAGCGTATCGCGCCAATCCATGCCACTGGTGCAGTTGCATTGCGCCCTTGAATCGCTGTCAGCCCGCCTGAATAGATTGCAGATCGAAGCGCGACATGAGGGGGAGTGAGGGGCGATGAAGATGCACCGAGACGTACCGGGCGGGGATCACTGCGATGTTTATCTGGACGGCGTGAAGATCTTCACCTGTCACGAAGCCGACGACAGCGAGGGATGGGCGCGTTGCCACATGCTCGATTCGCGGGGGCGCATAATCACCGATCCCGAGAGCGACGACGGTATGCGATTCGAGATCAGACGCGGCGCGGTGTCGTTCGCCTTCATCCCACCCGAAGAGCGCCAGAAGGCGGAGCGGTATTGGTCCAAACAAGCGGGCGGGGGATAAGGGGTGAGGGGTGATGTGGTGGCGGTGGCACTCATACGGGCGTGGCAATGCGTCTTTGGTTGCTCTCGCGGTAAGCACGATTGGGGCACACTGGCGATCATCCCCGGTGATCGCCAGGGCGACCGCTGTTATTGGGTGAACCGCTGCTACGGTTGTCGGCGGGTGCGGATTCTGACCCCACGACGTATGGTAATCGAGCGATGACCACGCTCGCCGCCCTGACCGCGCAGCAACGCGCCGAACGCGCCCGCCTGGAGGCGGATGCCGTAGCGCGCCTCGTCACGGCATACGGGCAGGCGTGGGCCGCGATCGACCGCAACCTCGCCGCGCTCACGGACGCCATCGAGGCGGCGCAGGCCAGGGGCGAGACGGTCAACGCGGCGTGGCTGGCGCGACAATCTCGCTACCGGGCGCTCATGGATCAGGTCGAGACGCAGATCAACGGGCTGGCGCAGCAGGCGGGGCCGCTCGTCCGCGCACAGCAGGCGGCGGCGATCGGCGCTGCGGCGAATCACGCGGAGGCGCTGGCCCGCGCGGCGCTCGGCCCGCCCCCGCCCGGTGTGTCTGTCGTGTGGAACCGGGTGCCGGTCGAGGCGACGCGGGAACTGATCGGCGCGCTCGGCGACGGGCGGCCATTGGGGGAGATCCTGGCGGCGTTCGGCCCCGAGGCGCGCGAAATCGCGGCGGCGCTGATCGCGGCGGCGGATGCGGCGGAGAGGGGGCCGGGGTGAGTGGTTATTACAGCGGCGGGACGCGCAAGATCGCGGAAGGCGAAGATCTGATCGCGATAGCGTTTGCCGAGTCGGAAAGGGAGAAGGTTGCACCGACTGATCGGGAAGGCCCATCGGTCGGTAAGGCGGGCGAGCGGGGAACGCCGACGACCGGGGGCTATGGCGTGCGCCCTGTTGCGCCTGTGAAGCCGTTCCCGCCCCCACCAACGCCGAGGAGGAAGCGGTGAAGCTACCGGAGCGCGTGCGAATCGGCCCGTATGACTACGCGGTGCAACTCGAAGACAAGGTGCTCGGGGATCAGAATCAAGACCTGTACGGGCGTATCCGTTACGGCCCGCAGCAGATCAACCTCGAACGTGGGCTATCCGCCGAACGAACCTTAGCCGTCTTCCTCCATGAGGTCTTGCATGGTGTCGATGAATACATGAGCATCGGCCTGACCGAGAAACAGGTGACGCGCCTGGGCGTGGGGCTGGCGACGTTCCTGCGCGACAACGACCTGTTGCGCGAGGATAAGCCCCCCGCGCCCGCCGAGGCGAGTCAGGGGGCGGCGTAGGATGCCACCAGAGGAGCGCAGCGTGCCGCTGAGCCTGCTGATCGCCGATGCCTGCGAGACGGACTATCTCCGCGCCATGCAAGCGGCGATCGTCAGTGTGGATGCCGCGCAGACCCTGACGGCTGTGGCGCTCGCGCTCGCCGCGCTGATCGGGGATGACGGCCTGACCGCGATCGTGGAGGAGCGGTGCGAGCTGCTGCAACGGCTTGACATACCGCGCTGAGCAAGGAGTAGCCGCGATGCCGGAGGCCACGCCGCACACCCTCGCCAGAGACGATCCGGCCCGCCTGTTCTGGGAACAGGTCCGGCAGGCGCGCTTGCAGGAAATCGCCGCGCTGAATCGCTTGCTCGGCTACGAGCCGACGCCGCCACGGAGACGGGGGAAGGGGACCGCGCGCGTGTGGCATAATGAGGAGCGAGAGGGGTATGAGGTCGCGTCTTGATGCGTATGTGCGCGGCACGGGAGAGGTGCGATGGATACGCGCGACCCGACGATCTGGCGTGGGGCAAGTCTCGGCCCCCTTGTGCAGGCGTTACGCCCTATCTTTCCCGCTGCCCGCCCGGAGAACATGGCCAGTGAGCGCAATTGGCACATCCTGCACGCCGTCGTTGTTGACGGGTTGACCTATGCCGCTGCCGCTCGTGCCTACGGCGAGGGCATTACACAGGCGCGTGCTCACCAGATCGTCGCCAGGGAAGGGCGGAAATTGCTCGCCTCGCTGGTTGAGTAACCTTGAAGCGTTGTTTGGTGCGGCTATCCCACTTGACATAGCACGCTGTGTATAGCTAAACTAACACCATAACCGCATAGGCACCGCGTCGTAGCGACGTAGCGCCCCGATTGTCCGCAGCACCGAGTGTGCCGCGCGACAACCGGGGCGTTTTTGCATTTGCGGCTGCCAGCGGAACGCCCACGGGGAGCGGCGATCCCCGGTAGGAGGTCAGGCGCGATGTCGGCGGTAATCGAGCAGCAGGACGGCAACAACAACGGCGATGGCAACACCCCGAAGGTCACGCCAGCCGGGGGCGGTAACCCCGGTGGGGAGCCAGCCAAGACGTTCACCCAGGCCGAACTCGACGGGATCGTCAACGATCGGCTGACGCGCGAGCGCAAGAAGTACGACGGCTTCGACGACCTGAAGCGCAAGGCGGGCGAATTCGACAAGCTCGCCGACGCGCAGAAGTCCGAGACCGAGCGCCTGACCGGACAGATCACCGACCTCACCGGCAAGTTGACAGTGGCGCAGCAGCGGGAACGCTCCTATGCCCTGCGCGACGCGATCGAGGAGACGATCAACGCCGCCGACTTCGCCCATGCGCCGCGCGTCTCGACCGGGCGGTTGATCCGCCTGCTGGACCTCGGCGATGACGACTGGGATGGTGAGCAGCCCCGCAACGTCAAGGCGCTGCTCGTCAAGCTCCAGAAGGCCGAGCCCGATCTGTTCGTCGCCAAGGGCCGCCGCACCGGGAGCGCCGATGCGGGCGAGGGCGGGCGAGAGACAATCGCGGCGTCCATGAACGACCGCATCCGGGCGCTGGCCGGGCGCGGGCATAGCTGACCCGGCGCGCGATCCCTCGCGGTTCGTCGCGCCCCACCGAAAGAGGAGAATCCGCGATGGCATTCAATAACATCATCTCCCGTGCCGACGAGCAGGCACTGATCCCCGAGGAGGTGGCGGCGGGGGTGATCAGTCGCGTCGCGCAGCAATCCGCCGCGCTGACCATGTTTCGCCGCATCCCCGTCTCGCGCGCACAGGTTCGCATCCCGATCGTGTCCGCCCTCCCGACCGCCTACTTCGTCACGGGCGACACGGGACTCAAGCAGACCACGGAAGTGAACTGGACCAATCGCTACCTCACCATCGAGGAGATCGCGGCGATCGTCCCGATCCCGGAGGCCGTGATCAACGACGCCGCGTTCGACGTGTGGGGCGAGATCCAGCCGCTCCTCGCCGAGGCGATCGGGCGCACGTTCGACGCGGCGGTCTTCTTCGGCACCAACGCCCCGGCATCCTACCCGGTCGGCATCAACGCGGCGGCGGCGGCGGCGGGCAACAGCCTCACCGAGGCCAGCCTCGCCGCAGCGGGCGCGTTCTTCGGCGACCTGGACGCCGCGATCGCGCTCTTGGAGGCCGATGGCTACGAGCCGACCGGCTACGTGGCCGCGATGAGCGCCAAGGGTCGCTTCCGCGCCGCGCGGAGCACGCAGGGCGAGCGTCTGGACGAGAACCGGCTCACCCCCGATCTGAACATGGTGGACGGTGCCCCGATCGCCTACCCGATGCGCGGACTCTTCCCGACCGGCGGCGTGGCGGGCACCAATGTCCGGCTGCTGGCGATGGAGCGCGAGCAGTTCATCGTCGGCGTGCGCCAGGACATCACCTACAAGCTGCTCGATCAGGCGGTCATCCAGGATAACACCGGGGCGATCGTCTACAACCTGGCGCAGCAAGATATGGTCGCCATGCGGATCGTCTTCCGCGCCGGTTGGCAAGTCTCGAATGTGATCAATTTCGACCAGCAGCTCGAAGCAAGCCGATATCCGGCTGCGGTGCTTAGGTATTGAGTAGCCCGCCTACGGTGGGGTATTCGCCGTGCGCGGCACCCGCCGAATATCCGGCGCGAACATCAAGAATCGGGAGGTTCAGGCATGGCCGACACGACGAAGGACGAACAGCCCAAGGTCGAGTCCGTGGCGAAGCAGGCCAAGCAGGCCGAGGCGGCGGACGCTGCCGTGCAGGAGCAGGTCGATCACGAGCAAGACCAGGGTTTCCGGGGTGACAAGACCGACCCGACCGACAACTCCGCGTATACGGTCCAGGGGGTGACTTCGGGGGCACCAACCCCCGAAACCGACCCGGACGCAGCAGCCGCAGCCGGGAGCACCCGTTTCAACGGCACCAAGTCGGCCTGACGACACGGGGGACGGGCGATGGACATCGCGGTCGCACGGGCCAGACTCGAACGCATGGTGCGCTGGGACTCCGCGCCGACGCTCACGAGCGCCGAGGTGGACGACCTGCTGCTGCTGGCCCGCACGACCGACCCGAACGGCTACGAGCCGTACGATGTGTGGGCACCGCTGACCGTTTACCCGGCGGCGGCGGTGTACACGCGCCACCTCGATGACCTGATCTATCCGGCCCCGATGGCGCGCGTCCCGACCAGCTCCAACGGGCATCTCTACATCGTGCGCGTGGCGGGGACGAGCGGCACGACCGAGCCGACATGGCCGCTCGCCGTGGGCGGCGAGGTGACGGACGGCACCGTGACCTGGCGCGAGAGCGGGCGCTACCTGTGGACGCCGACGTTCAACCTGGGTCGCGCTGCGGCGGAGGGCTGGCGCTGGAAGGCGGGCAAGGTGGTCGACCAGTACGCGGTCGGGCTCGGCACGGGCAAGACGTTCGCGCGCGACCAGCAGTACAAGATGTGCATGGAGCAGGCGGCGGCGTTCGGCGGCGCGGGAGGCGGGATCGGTTCGGTCCGCCTCGTCGGGCGTAGCACGGGGAGGTTGCGCTGATGGGCATCCTGTCGAGCGCCGAGATCGCGGGCTTCCGCGCGCTGGAAGCCAGCCTGCTCTATCACGACACCTACGCGGTGGTCCGGGCGACCAGCACCGACGATGGCGCGGGCGGCGCGACCACGACCGAGGCGACGGTGGAATCCGGCGCGTGCGACCTGACGGCGATCCCGCGCCTGCCGCGCGAGGCGCCCGAGGGTGGCCGCCTGGTGTCGGACACCAACTATTACGTCACGCTGCCCGTCGCGAGCGTCGTGACGCCCAGCGACCGTCTCGTGATCAACGGGACGCGCCGGTTCGAGGTGGTGGGCATCGATCGCGACGGCTTCCTCGCGATCGACACGCGCGCCGTGTGCCGCGAGATATTCTAGGAGGGCAAGCAGATGGCGTCATTGCTAGTGATTGAGCATAAGGACGGACGCACCTATGCGGTGAGCGCCGCCGACTTCCGCAAGACCTACGAAGAGCAGGGCTTCAAGGCACTCCGTCACGAGGATGGTAGCCCCTACGAGCCGCCCGCGAAGCCCGCCGAGAAGGCCGCAGACAAACCGAAAGATGCCGCGATGGACAAGGCGTAGGCGGCGATGGCAGGCATGATCAGCGTCTCCATTCTCAGCAATTCCCTCCCGTCCATCGCGGCACGGTTGCCCGGCGAGGCGCGCGCGATCGTGCAAAAGACTCTCGAGGATGTCGAGGGCGGGTGTAAGGCGCGCAGCCGGGTCGATACCGGGGACATGCGGAATGAATGGGGTTCGCGTATGACCGGGTCGACCTCGGGCGAGGTCTACAACAACTCCGATCACGTCCTGCCGAATGAGTACGGCACCGTGCATATGTCTGCTCAACCGATGGCGCATCCGTCTGCTGATGCGGCCCGTCCTGGCTTCGAGGCGGCGATCAAGCAACTTGCGGCGGGGCTGTAGCCGTGGCGGAAACGGCGCGGGCGCGGGCCTGGATTTTCACCACGCTCACGGGCGACGTGACGATGCAAGGGCTGATCGGCGCACGTTGCTATCACGGTGTCGCCCCGGCGGCGGCGCAGTACCCGTTCGTCGTCTTCCAAATGCTCAGCGGCGGGAACGACCTGATGACGGTCGGGACGGCGCGCATCTGGTCCGCGCCGCTCTTCATTGTCAAGGCGGTCTGTAAGGGCAGCAGCACCGGCCCGATCGAGCCGGTCGCCAATCGTATCGATCAGTTGCTTCACGCGGGTTCTGGCGCGGTCACCAATGGCGTGATCGTGGAATGTGTCCGGGAACGGCCATTCGACCTCCCGACGAATGAGAACGGGGTGGCCTACCAACAACTCGGTGGCGAATACAGAGTGCGGGTCCAGCAGGTATAGGAACGGATGAGGGGCAACCCGCCCAGTGGTGTCAGTGCGACACGAAGGGGCTGACGGGGGCCGGTGGTCTACAAGCGAAGGAGCCTGCGCCATGCTGCGCGATCAGTCCGCCAAACCTGCCCTGCCGCGTGCCCCGGATACCGGGGAGCGGGCGGGGCTTCGCGTTGTCATCGATCCCGACTGGCAGTTCGACACGATCCTCGCGCCCACCGAACCGAAACGCATCGATGGGGTGCGTTGCCCGAACCCGAAGTGCCGCAAGAAGCTCGCGGAAGACCTGACGGGCACGCTCGTGATGACGTGCCGCCACTGCAATCAGCGGGTCACGATCACCCGCTGATCGACCTACAACCCAGTGTGGCCGGTGCCCGGAGTTCGCTCCCTCGTGTGGCCGGTGCCCTTTGTAAGCAAAGGAGCATCGAGTCATGCCAGAGCGATCCTCGGCCCTCCAGCACGTCCAGATCGGGATCGAGACCAACGAAGGTGTCTCGACGGCGGCGAACAAGCAGCTGCAAGCCCTCTCGCTGACCCTGAAGCCCGAGATCGAGACCAATCGGTTCATGCCGGTCGGTACGCTGCTCGACACCCTGGTGACACCGGGCAAGGAGTGGACCAGCGGCGGCGTGTCCGGCATCGCCACCTACGACGAGATCCTCTACGCCCTCGCCAGCGTGCTCGTGACCCCCGCCGCGCCGGTCACGAGCGGCACCACCGGCAAACTCTGGACCTTCGAGCCGAGCGCGGTGTCCGAGGATACCGTCACCACGTACACGGTCGAGCAGGGCTCGGCGATCCGCGCGCAGAAGGCGACCGGCTGCGTGCTGACCGACTTCTCGATCAAGTGGGACCGCAGCGTGATCGAGATCGGCGGCGCGTTGCTGGGACAGCTCTTCAGCGACGGGATCACCATGACGGCGACCCCGACCAGCGTGCCGCTCGTGCCGATCCTCCCGAAGGACATCTCGGTCTACGACGACGCCACGGCAGCGGCGCTGGGCACCACCAAGCCGCTCCGGGTGCTCTCCGGGGAGTTCGGCATCGGGGGACGCTTCAATCCGCTCTGGGTGCTCAACCAGGCCAACCCCTCCTATGCCGGGCGCACCCTGGCGGCCCCGGACGTGACGCTGAAACTGCTGGTCGAGGCGGACGCAAGTGGCATGGCCTACCTGGCGGCGGTACGCGCGGGCACGACCCGCTTCCTCCGCTTCGAGGCGCTCGGCGGTGTCATCGGCGCGGGACCGGCCACGTACAAGTACACGCACGACATGGCGATGAAGGTCGAGAGCATCGACTCGCTGGACGACAGCGACGGGGTGTACGCCCTGTCCGTCAGCCTGCGCGGTGTCTATGACGCGACCTGGGCCAAGTGGTTATCCATAAAAATTGTGAACTCGACCACGGCGCTCTGATAGCGACGCACACGGGCGGGCGGCACGGCGCTGCCCGCCGCACATCTCTGGCGGAGCACAACGATGGTCACGAGCGGGTTTGATGACAAGGCGGCAGCGGCGGTCTTGTCGCTCTTCCGCACGTCGGGGCCAGCGTTCGACGAACGACGAGCGGCATTGGTAGCGCGAGGGAGAGGGACGGACATGGCGGAACTGAACGACATCATTGGCATGCGCGTGCCGGTCACATTCGACTGGAACGGCACCGAGATCGCGATCGCCTATCGCCCGTACTCGGAGCGGATCGAGCGTGAGATCAAGGGCGACGCCGACTGGGCACAAGACAGCATGAAGGCGCTCGTCGTTCGCGTGGCGCTCGACTGGAACATCACTTCCAACAAAAAGCCGGTGCCGATCGATCTCGACACGCTGGAACAACTACCGATCGAGTTGCAGATGAGCCTCTTCTACGCGGTTTTGAACGATGTCCGAAACCCTTCGCTGCCCATCGTGACCAAAAGCAACTCCGCCGCTATCTAGCGACGGACGGCCAGATGGGCGCGGAGCCAGAGTCATACGGCTATATCAGAGCCGCGAAATACATGGGCGTCGCGCCGTGGGAATTGCTGGATCGCGATGACGGGCGGTACTGGTCCTCGCAGGCGATCGCCATCCAGAACGCGGAGAATCTGGCGCAGCAAGACCTGAACAAGCATCACGGGCGGTAGGAGGTGCCACAATGCGGACCATGATCTGCCCGCGCTGTGGGCAGCCGATACCGCCCGAGGCGGAGCGCAAGCCGTTGGCCCATCCGGAGGGCTGCCATCCGGTCGTCAAGGTGGCGCACCGCAAGGCCGATGGGAAGTGGTGCGCGGTGGTCATCGCGCCGGTCGAGGACGAAGGGGGGCGGGCTAACTAGCTCGTCCCTCTACTTCTTCTTTTGCGACGGTTTCCTGTTTGCCAATCGAAGCCGCTGTTGCTCCAAGACACGCGCTAAAGTCGGGCTATTCTTCGATTCAATCGCTTTTTGAAATGCGGACGCGCGCTTGCACATGTCTTCGTCAACACCTCTGTAGACAGCGTAGAGTATGTCGAGTGATTTTGTGGCTAATGCTTCCGTCGTGATAAGGATTGGCTCACCATCGTCGTCAAGTAGATCCCATGAATCGACGTATTCCACCACCCAATCGATTACTCGTTTCGGTTCTTCTAGTTCATTTTGCCTTTCAGGCAAGCGTATATAATAGGTAACATTTGTTATGCCACCGGGGTAGGCAATCGGTATGGTGATTGCCTCCCCTTGCAAGCGCTCTCGTAAGATGTGGTAGGCAGCATCTTCAATGCTCATCTTGACCTCTTAGCGTGCCACTCGCTGTATTTCCGCCGCTACCCGCTCGCTAAGACGCGATACTAACACAGGAATAGACGAGGAGCCGGGGCGGGCTAGGTAGCCCGCCCCCTCCCCTGTTTGCCTGGTGCCGCGCTCAGTGGACGTAGCGATCGTTCTGCGGTAGCCACACCTGCCTGACCTCGGCGAGCGGCTTGTCCTGCAAGCCGCTGATCGCGGCGTGCGTCGATGCGGCGGTGCCAGCGGCGGTCATCAACGCCTCCATCAGGTCCGTCTGCGCGAGGTTCGTGGCCGCGTCGAAATTGACGGCGGCGCGGCACGCCTCGGCGAGTAGGAAGCAATCGGCGGGGTCGAGGGTCAGTGTTACGGCATCGTGGTCGAACTTGACGATATTCATGCTCGATCCCCTGGCAACGTATCGAGCAAGCCCAGGCGCACGATGTCTTTGCCCTCATCGATCCCGTTGTAATAGCCCAGATCGTAGCCTGCGAGCCAGGCATCCATGTAGGTGATCAGCAGCATATGGGCGATGCCCCGGTGCATGGGATCGCGCTCGGGGAACCGCGCGGCGAGGGTGTCCGCGAACGCCTCGATCGCCGCGACGCTGAGGTTATACGGGTCATCCCTGATCAGTTCTTCCAGGTAGGTCCGGGTGTCCTGCGGGTGGGGGCCACGGGGATAGTCGCTGTCCATTGCACGTCTCCCGCCGTCGAGTAGCATCAATGCCGGGGCGGGGCGCTCCATCTGCAAGGCCATGATTGGCGTTCCTTCCTCGTTGGTGTGGTGGGTAGAAAAAAGAGGGGGGTGCGCCGGGGGGACTTGGCGGTGCCCCCCGGCCCGTGCCGGTTCAGGCGACGAGCTTGGACAGGGGGGCGACCACGCCGAACGACCAGCTCTCGCGCTCGGAGCGGCGCTCCACGGCGGCGACGTGCTTGCACATGCCGGTGAAGCGGAAGCCGTCGCACTCGCAGCCCCAGCCGTGGCGGCTGCGCTCGATGCGATAGGTCAGGCCGGGGGTGGACTGGCTGATGCTGACGTAGGAACGGGCCACGGAGACGACCGCGACGCGCACCCCTCGGGACTTGGCGCGGGCGCGGGCCTCGATCTGGCGGGCGGGTTGCGGCTTGCTGAACTGACGGGGGGTGGCGTAGGCGCTCATGGTACAATGCCTTTCGCGTGGGGGTGAGAAACCCCTTCGTAACAGGGCGGTTGTGAGTGAGGTTCCGGCAAGTTCACCACTCACAGCCGCTTTTCTCTGTCTTTAGTATAGTATCTCAATAGTATCATATCAAGGGGTTTACAGATACTTGTTTCATACTATATACTGGTACGAAGAAAGGGGGTGATCCTATGGCAGACATAGTGCGGTTCTTATTGCGTTTACCTGCGGAACTGCACGCTGAAATGAAGGATATGGCCGATCAGGACCGGCGCTCCTTACATGCCGAGATTCTGGTGTTGCTTGAAGAGGCGGTGGCGGTGCGCCGCGATGCTGCGACAGACACAGGGTCAAAACTGGCGGCGTGAAGAGTAAACCAGCACGCCGCCAGTCGCAGAAGTAGTCGCCACGCGGGAGGGCTCTAATCTACCCGTGTGACGGCGTGAGTGTAGCAGAGGTAGGCATGAGCGTAGAGGACGAATCGGCCATCAGTTCGGTCGAGGCCGCTGCATTGGCCGATCAGGAAGCGATCATCACGCAGGGACTCAAAACATTCTACGCGGTCGGTACGGCGCTGCTGACCATCCGTGATCAGCGACTGTACCGGGAAGATCACAGCACATTCGAGGATTACTGCCAAGAACGCTGGGGCATGACACGCCGACATGCCAACCGTCTTATCGAAGCGTCCGAAGTGATCGATAACTTGGGACCAATTGGTCCCATTTTGCCAGCAACGGAAAGCCAAGCCCGTCCACTCACCCAACTTCCCGCCGAGCAGCAAGGACCGGCGTGGCAAGAAGCAGTCGAGACGGCCCCGAACAATAAGCCCACGGCGGCACACGTGGTGGCCACGGTGCGGAACATCCAAGCGCCGCAAGCATCCACGTCCCAGGAAAACCCTGGGGCAACGTTGCCCCAGGGTTTAGACGAAACGGATAGCTCTCGTCCAACTTTGGACACAACCTATTTCCCCACGGAACCAACGATCAGTACGCTCGATCCGCGCGCCATCCAGCAATGGAAGCCAACCATCCAGCCATCTGACCCGGTGATGCAGGCGATCGTCACCAGCGGGCGCGACGAATATCTGGCGCAGGATTTCAATAATCTCGTCGCCGTGCTGTTGCGAACTCCCGACATCGCGCGCCGCATGATGCAGGCGTCGTCTACCGTCGAGATGGCGCGTATCCTCACGCGCGATGAAGTGGTGGGGATGCGACGGGCCGTGCCGGTGCTCGAATACGCCTTGGGTATCTATGCCGATTTCGAGCGGCAGAGCCTGCGGGTGGTCCGATGACACTGGACACGTTCCTCGGTCCCATCATGACCGAGATATTCGACGACGATCCCTCGATCGGCAACAACGATGCGGTTGCCCGCGTACTGGCGTTCGTCAAGGTGCAGCCGAACGCCGCGTATTGCGACCAGCTCGCTATCTTCGATGGCTACCTCGTTATCTGGCGTCGGCATGTACGAAAACAGAATGCGCGCAACCGGAAGCGGTTGAAAGCCCTCGCCTTCGCGCCGACACAGAAGAAAATCGTCAAGGACAATCCGTGGTTGCAGTTGCAGATACCATCGTCGGACGGCCAGAGCAAGATGACGATGGGGAAATCGCGCGCCGTAGACTTGCGACAATCCGCCGCGCTGATGATCGGGCAGGCGCGTGGCATGTATGCCACGATCCGGCAATTCATCACCGCCGCAGAACTGCTTGAAATCGCCGGGGAGAAAGTTGGCAATCCCGATCTGATGCTCGAAGAAGGTGTCGAAATGGGGTTGATCGACGTGAACCGCTTGGCAGCGGCGTAATTCTTAGGAGGCTGATATGGTGCTCACGCAAGAACAGAAAGACAATCTCTTCGCCGCCCTGGACGCCGCAGAGGGTGAGGATATGCAAGCGACCCTGATTCGTGTAGCGGGCAATCTTCGCGTGACCGATGTGGCACCCGCGTTGCGCGAATACTCGCAGATGCTTGCCCTACGTCAGCGCACAACGGGGCTCGTGATCCGCGCGATGGATGCGATCAGGGCGGAAGGCCGACGCGCGGGTGTCGCGAATCCCGGCGAACTGATGGCGCTGCGCGGGGTCAGGACTGTCCCCGAACTCCTCGCGTCCCTTGGCTTCACCGGCGACCTCGATGCTCTGGCGAACGAGATGGAACGGGCGGTGCAACGCGCCGCGTAGTCTACCCCTTGCCGTCCGGGGCGTCCCGCCCGATACTTGGTCAGCACGAGGGCGACACGACGCGACGATGGAGGGGCGGTGGCGACGGTAAAGGTCGGCGAGGCGCTCCGACGGTTGGGCGTCGATGGCTGGTTCCTCGTCCGCACCGCCGGGAGCCACCGCATCTTCCGCCATCCGACCAAGCCGGGGACCGTGACGGTGCCCGGCAAGCCCGGCGAGCAACTCACGGAGGGGACATGGAACAGCATCCAGAAGCAGGCGGGCTGGCGGTAGCCACCCGGCGCACCTACGCCATCGTCATCGAGTGGGCCGAGACGAACTATGCGGCGTATATCCCCGATGTCCCCGGCTGCGTGACCACCGGCGCGACGGTCGAGGAGACGATCGCCAACATGCGCGAGGCGCTCCAGGCGCACCTCGAAGTGACGCAGGAGTACGGCGAACCGCTCCCCGAGCCGCGTGCCCGCGTGGCGACCGTCGATGTGGCGATCGAATCTGGCGGGCCGACACACGCCGCGCCCACGGGAGGGACGATGCAGGCCCAACAGGACGACGACGCGGCGTTCAACGCGGCGGGCGAGCCGATCTTCCGCCTCGATGACGGCACCTGGGTACTCGCCACGCATCTCGCCTACGAATTCACGAACGGGCCGGTGCCGGACGGGATGCACGTCGTGCAATCGTGCGGCAACCAGGCGTGTATGAACCCCGACCACTTCCGCTTGCAGAAGAACTCCCCGCGCTGGGAGCGGCAACACACCAGTTGGCATCTCCATCCGGCGTAGCGCGCGGTAAGCACCACACAGCGCCCCCGCACCGCTCTGGTGCCGGGGGCGCTGTGCTATTTGGCGTCTATCGTCCAGTCGCCATCGGCGGTTACATTGAACACATAGATACCGCGCGCGGGAATACGAATACTCTGGCTCGTGGTCGTGTTGCCGATCGCGTTTGCCGCGAGCGCCACCACCTGCCCGCGACTATCGAGCACCTCCACGATAAAGTTGCGCGTCCCGTTATGACTCCCGGCGACGAACACCGCCCCGGCGTTGGCGGTAAAGAGCGGCGTATTCTGGTTACCGGTGCCGCTGAAAGACTGGGGGAGTGGCACGGACGATTGCTGCTCGAATGCGCCGATCGGTACGAACGCGAAGACCCACGGGCCGTTCCCAAGGGTGACATTGAGGATGTAGTCGCCGGTGGCGGGCACACGAAATGCCTTGCTGGTAGACCCGGTGCCGATTGTATTGGCGAGCAAGGCCACCGTCTTACCGGTACTATCCTGCAATTCGGCGATGAAATTGTATTGGCCGGTGAAGGAGGAGTTCACCGTCATCAGCCCGGCCAGTAGATGCACGCCGGGGATGGCCTGCTGCCCCCTGCCGTTGATCTCGACGTGGGGCGATGGTGCGGCGGGCGGCGGGACGGTCGGTGGTATCGGTGTCATCGTTGGGGGACGCGGAGTTGCCGTCGCTGTCGGTGGTTTCAGGGTAGATGTCGCGGTAGCGGTTGGTGGTGCCTTTGTCGGCGCGGCGGTGCTGGTTGCGCTCGGCGCGATTGTCGACGTGGCTGGGGGTGGCGTGTTGGTCGCGGCACTCGTGGCGGTTGGCACGCCGATCGTCGCTAACTGACTAACCTCGCCAGTGCGCGTCTGCGTAGCCGCCACATTGACGGTAGGTGTCCCCGTCGCGCCACAAGATCCCAGGAACAGACATAGGATAGCCACCGCTAACACACGTTTCATCATGTCTCCCTATCCCCCCACTTGACAACAACCGTGCCGCACTCTACCATACATCCGTGCTTTGAGCGCATCCACAGAGATGCCGGGCATCCCCTTCGGGGGGTGGTCCGGCGTCTCTTTTTTGTGGGTGCGCGATGCCGGATGTCGCCGAACTCCGCGTAAAAATATCCCTGGACGGTGCCGAGAAGGTCGCTTCTGGATTGAAGCAGGCCGACAGCAGTGTGTCCTCCTTCGCGTCCAACGCGGGCAAGATGGGCGGCGCGCTCGGCTCGGTCGCCACACAGTTCGCCGCGTTCGGGGTGGTGGCGGGCGGTGCGGTCGTGGCCGGACTCGGCGCGGCGGTATCGAAGGCCAGCGATTTCGAGGCGGGCATGTCCCGCGTCAAGGCGGCGAGTAGCGCCAGCGCGTCGGAGATGGCGGCGCTCGGGTCGGCGGCGATCGCGCTCGGCGCGGACACCCAACTCGCGGGCATCGGCGCGACCGACGCAGCGAGCGCGATGGAAGAGTTGGCGAAGGGGGGCGTCTCCGTTTCCGATCAACTCGGTGGGGCGACGAAGGGCGCATTGCTCCTGGCCTCATCGGGGAGCATCGCCGTCGCCGACGCGGCTGGTATCGCCACCAAGGCCATGAATATCTTCGGCCTCGCCGGGACCGATGTGGCGCACGTCGCCGACCTGATGAGCGCCGGGGCCAACAAGAGCGCGACCGATGTGGGCCAACTCGGCGCGGCGTTCAACCAGTCGGCGGCGGTCGCGAAGAATGCGGGCCTCGACATCGAGACGCTGACCGGGACGCTCGCCTTCTTCGCGCAGCGCGGCATGGAAGGGTCCGACGCCGGGACCAGCCTCAAGACCGCCCTGCTCGCCCTGCAAGCGCCCACGGATGTCGCCGCCAAGACGATGAGCGACCTCGGCATCAACGTGCGCGACGCCAACGGCAAGATGCTCCCGATGGCGGACATCGCGGACGTGCTGAAAGATCGCCTCTCCGGTTTATCGGACGCTCAGAGGGATAGCGCGCTCAAGCAAATATTTGGGAACGACGCGATCCGCGTGGGCATCGGCCTCTACGAAGGGGGCGGTTCGGCGATCCGCGACTGGACCGCCAAAGTCAACGACGCGGGCAACGCCGCGCGCACCGGCGCGACGATCAACGACAACCTGAAAGGCAGCCTGAGCCAGCTCGGCGCGGTGCTCGAAACGGGCGCGATCCAGTTCGGCGGCAAGCTGACGCCGGTGATCCGCACCGCGACGGATGAGGTCGCCAAGTTTGTGCAGGGGGTGATGGACTCCCCCAGGGCGCAGGCGGCGTTCGACAGTTTCGCCACGTCGGCCGGCACGGCGATCACGGCCTTCTTCACGAAGGTCAAGGACCCGGCGTTCCAGGATGCGGCGCGCCAGTGGGCGACCGCCGCGCTCGATGTCGGCAAGGCGGTCGTCTCGCTGGGTCAGAATATCGGCTCCACGCTCGGTCCGCCGCTGCGCGAGGCCGTGACATGGTTCAACGGCCTCGATCAGGCGGGCAAGGAACAGGTCATCTCCTTCGGCCTGGTGGCGGCTTCGGCGGTCAAGTTCCGCGACGAACTCGGCACCGTCAAGAGCGTGGTCGAGGATGTCATCAAATCCTTCGCCGCGAAGGAGGCGGCGAAGAAGGGCCTGACCGCCGCGAATAACACGCTGGCGGGAAGTGCTGCGAATACCGCCAAATCGTTCGGGGGGGTTGCTGCCGCCGCCGTACCCGCCGCGCTGGCGATCGCCGATGTGGCAGTTGTGAGCGGCGTCGCGGTGGGGGCATCGGTCGCGATGATCTCCGCCGCCGATGGCGTACAAAAGAAGTTCGGCGAGCAGAACGACATCCTCGCACAGAGCGCCGCCCATTGGGATGCCGCGAGCATCGCCATCGCGCACGGCGGGACCGAGCAGAACAACGCGGTCGTCTACTTCCAGAAGTGGCTCGACGTCCACGGACAGACAATCAGCAGCCTCGCGCAAGGCGAGATGCTGTGGAACCAGTACGTCACCGCGACCAATAGCGCCGGGGTCGGGATCGCGGGGCTGACCACCGCGCAACTCGGGATGCTCGACCCGCTCAATCAGACGAACGCGCGCCTCGGCGAGGGGCGGATCGCGGGCGATAACTTCAATAACACGTTGGTCGGGATCGGCGTCGGCGCGAAGGTGATGGTCGGCGTATTCAGCGGTGCCGCCGCAGACGTTGACAATCTGAATAACCGTCTCGGCGAGGGGCGGATGGCGGGCGACAACTTCAACAACACGTTGGTCGGGGTGGGCGTCGGTGCGCACGCGATGGTCGCATCGATCACGGCGGTCGCCTCGGAGCAGCAGCAGGCCACCAAGGCGGCGCAAGACGGTCAGGTCGCGTGGCTCAACGCGCAAAACGCCCAGGAGAATTACGGGGGCGCGCTGGCGACGTTCGGCGAGCAGGCGCGACACGCCACCGACAATTTCAACGCGCTCGTGCAGCAGCAGCAGGCGGCGGGGCAGCAAGCGAGCGTCTACTCGGGGCAAGTCGGGCTGCTGGACGGCGGCATGGATCGTCTCAACGCGCGGTATCAGCAGGGCATCCCACTCTCCGCCGCGCAGGTCGCGAGCTATCAGCAGGCGGCGGAGGCGGCGGCGTTCTACCGGATCGGGATCGGGAGCCTCACCGAATCGCAGTTCACCAGCGCCATCGCCGCGCAGCAGCAGATCGTCACGGCCGAGGCGATGGTGCGTCAAACGGCGCTCCTGTCCGGCGCCTCGACCACGGTCGCCGATTCCCTGCAAGGGCAAGCGGGCGCGTACCTCACCCTCGTGGCGAACGTCGAGGCGACCAACTCCGCGTTGCGGGTCGCCACCCAGGAACACAGCACGCTCGGCGGCGAATTGAACACGTTCACGGGCCGGGTCGCCGCACTCACGCAGCAGGAGAAGGATTACGCGGCGGGCAAGGCCGGGGTCACCGCGCTGACTATCGACGAACGCAATCAACTCGGTCAACTCAGCGGCATTATCCCCGGCATGACGGAGGCGTACCGGCTCCAAGCGGTGCAAGTCACCAACATGGAGATCGCGCATGTCCGCGCCAATGCGGCGCTCCAGGAGGCGCAGCAGGCGTTCCAGGGGCAGAATACCGCGATGGTGTCCAGCGGCACGGCCCTGGCCGACGCCGCGCTGAAGGCGGGCACGCTGACGCAGGCGCAGCACGATCTCGCGGTCGCGTCGATCGCCAGCGCCAGCAACGCGTTCGATCTGACCGCCGCGATCAACAGCATCCCCGGCCAGCACGTCACACAATTCGTGGTGGACGCCGCAGGGGCGATCGAACTCGTCAGCCAGTTCGGCACCCACTTGTTCGACGTGCCGAAGGAATATGCCACCAAGCTTCAAAATAATAGTACCGACCTGATCCCATTGATCGACCAATACGGACAGGCGTTCCTGCACGTCCCCGCCGACTGGGTGACGAATGTCAACAACAACGCGGGCGAGCAGACGCCGGTCGTGGATGGCTACGGGCGAATCGTCGCGCAAATCCCGACGGAGTGGGCGACCACCTTCCTGCACAACGCGGGCGAGGTGATCCCGGTCGTTGACAACTACGGGAATGTCATCAAGACGGTCGAGCGCAGCAAGGTCACGGAGTTTATCGCCAACACGGCAGGCGCGCAGTCGGCGGTCAACGAATTCGGCCAGACGGTGATCAACATACCACCAACCGCGACCACCACCGTCAGCGCGCCGGGCGCGGCCACGGCGGCCACGGATATCGGGGCAGTCGCCACGGCGGCCACGACAGTGCCATCAACCGCCACCACCACCGTCAGCGCGCCCGGCGCGCTCGGTTCGGCGCAGGCGATCGGTGCACATGCCGCCGCCGCGCTCGCGGTGCCCCAAGCGGCCACCACGAATGTGACCGCACCGGGCGCGCTGGGGTCGGCGGTGTCGATCGGTGCCGTCACCGCCGCCGCGCTCGCGGTTCCCAGTGCCACCACCACCACGTCAGCGACGGTCAACACCGCCCAGTCGGCGGGACAGATCGCGGGCGTCTCCGCCGCCGTCGCGCTGGTCCCCAAATCCTTCACCGTCACCGCGAACGTGGACATCGGCGGGGCGCTCGCCAATATCGCCACCCTGGCGGCGAACATGCCGCACTCCCCGGCGAAGGAAGGGCCGTTCAAGACGCTGCCGAACTGGCAGTGGGTGTTCAGCAACTTCGCCGACGGGGTCAGCGGCGCGCTTGCCGAGGTGAGCCGACTCGGCGGCGGGATCAGCGACACGGTGGCGGCGGGGGCGAAGCGCACCGGCGAGATCATGGGTTCGCTCGCCACCACGGTCAAGAGCGGCATGGATGCGCTCACCGGACTCGCCGCGTTCAACCCCGCGACGATGGCCCCCACGGACGCGCAGCGGGGCGGCTTCCTGGCCGCGCTCGCGCCGCTGCTCGCGGACCTCAACGCCGCGACCACGGCCTATAGCGAGGAATCGGCCAAGGCCGCGACCCGCTGGGCCGACACGAGCGGCAAGCTGCTCGGCGTGGTCAAGGCCGGCCTCGACGCGCTCGCGGGCCTCGTGACGTTCGTCGCCCCGGCCCAGGCCAACATCGCCGCGTTCAAGTTCGCCACGGAAAGCCTCGTCACCAGTTTGGGCGACAGCGCGGCGGTCATGGATGCGGACTTCGTGGCGAATGCCGCCGTATGGGCCGAAGGGGCTGGGAAGAGCCTCACCATCCTGAAGACCGGCGCGGACGGGTTGCGCGCGCTGCTCAACTTCGTGGCCCCGACACAGGCCAACATTGCCGCGTTCAAGTTCGCGACCGAGTCCCTGGTGCGCTCGCTCGGCGATAGCGCCGTGGTGATGGACAGCACATTCGCGGCCAATGCGGGCGTCTGGGCGACCGGGGCGGGCAAAGCGCTCGGGATCCTCAAATCGGGCGTGGACGGTTTCGCGGCGCTCGCCACGCTGGTGGTGCCGAGTCAGGCGGCGATCGGGGCGTTCAAATTCGCCACCGAGTTCGTCGTGCAGAGCATCGCCGACACGGCGGCGGCGATGGACGCCAGGGCGGTCGCGGCGGCGGCGGTATGGAGCGACGGGGCGGGGAAGGTGCTCGGCCTGATCAAATCGGGCGTGGACGGGCTGACCGCCCTGGCGGCGTTCGTCGCGCCCGCCCCCGCCGCGATCGACGCCTTCGCCGTGGCGGTCGGGCAGATCGTCGCCCGTTTCGCGGTCGCGGCGCAGGCGATCGGCACCGAGGGGGTCGCGGCGGCGGGCGCGTTCGGCACCAGCGCCAAACTGGCGGTCGATACGATCAAGACCGGCCTCGACGCCTTCAAGTCGTTCAAAGACATGGTGATTCCTTCCTCCGGCGCGATCGACGAATTGGTGGCGGGCGTGACCTATGTCGTGCAACGGTTCGCGGACATGGCCGATCAGATGGGCAAGGGCGCGCTCGGCAAGGCGCAGGACTTCGCCACGGCGGTCGGTGCGAGCGCCAAATCCGTGCAGACGGCGATCGGCACGTTCAAGAGCCTCACCGAAGCCCCGTTCAAGGGGGCCATGACCGCGATCATGACGGAATTCACGGGCGATTTCGACGGCGCGCTGACCCTGATGAAGGAGGCGACCGCCGCCGCCGGGGAGTACGAGGCCCAGGCGCATCTGTACGAGCAGGCGATGAAGAACGCCGCGAGCTGGATCGCGGCGGGGAACGCGGCGCTGGCGACGGCGGCGCTGCCGGGCAGCGGCATGGGCGCGGCGATGGCCGACGCGGGCGCGCATCTCGGCGACAGCCTCGCGAGCGGGATGCGCGGCGCCCTGGAGATCCACTCGCCCTCGCAGGTGATGGTCACGGTCGGCCAGCAGGTGGTCGCAGGGCTCGTCGCCGGCATGAGTTCCAGCGCGCAGGACGCGGCGAAAAAGGCCGCCGACGTGGCGAAAGGGATCGCCGACGCCGTGACGGCCACCTTGGGCGCGATGAAGGCGCTCGGCGGGCTGAGCATGGCGTCCCTCCCCTCGGGCGGGCAGGTGGGCGCGTTCGTCGCCTTCACCGGCCAGCTCGTCATCGCACTTTCCGGCGCGGCTACCAGCCTCACGACTACCGCGCGGGATGCCGCGAGCAAGTACGCCGAGGCGGCGAGCAAGGTCGTCTCCTTGGTTGGCAGTGGCGTGGACGCCTTCGGCAAGCTCGCCAACGTCGCACTCCCCGCCGTGACCGCGATCTACGGGTTAGACAGGCTGATCCAGGCGGCGGTGAACGATTTCGCCGTGATCGCCGAGGCGGTCGGTACGGAGATGCTCGGGCTGGCGACCGATTTCGCGAGCGGGGCGGGTGCGGTGGCCGAGACGATCGGCAAGGCGGCGGACGGGTTCGCCAAGCTCGGCTCGTTCGCCTACACCGACGGGGCGATGGGCGGGATCTTCGCCCTCGGGAAGGCGGTCAGGCAGGCGGTCCAGGACTTCGCGGCGATCGCCGAGCAGGTCGGCACCCCCCTCCTGGGCCTCGCCTCCTCGTTCGCCGACGGTGCGGGCAAGGTTGTCGATGTGGTCGGCAAGGGTGCGGCGGGCTTCGCCAAGCTGGCCGACTTCGCCTATACCGACGCGATCACGGCGGGGATATTCGCGTTCGGCAAGGCGGTGCGCCAGGTGGTGCTCGACTTCGGGACCATCGCGCAGCAGGTCGGCCCGGCGCTGACCGGGCAGGCGGCGATCTTCGCCGATGGGGCCGGGAAGGTCGTCGCGATCATCTCCAATGCGGTGGACGGCTTCGCCAAGCTCGCCACCTACAAGGGCATCGCCAATACGCTGATCGGCCCGTTCGTGGAGACGGTGCGGACCCTCGTCGCGGCGATCGGGCAGGCGGCGACACAGTTCACCACCGAGGGGCTGACGCAGGCGGGGCAGTTCGCGGACGCGGCGAGCAAGGCGATCGGCCTCCTCTCCGGGATCGACGGCTTCGGCAAGCTGGCGGCGTTCCAGGTTCCCGCCGCCGCGAGCATCGCCGCCTTCGCCGGCACGGTCGCGACGATGGTGCGGCAGATCGGCGCGATCGCGACCGGCTTCACCACGGACGGCTTGGCGGCGGCGAGCCTCTTCGCGGACACGGCGGGAAAGGTGCTCGGCATCGTCGGCAACGGCGTGGACGGCTTCGCCAAGCTCGCCGACTTCAAGGCCCCGCTCACCGCCACGATGGGCGCGTTCATCTCTAGCCTCTTCACCTTCACGGCCACGTTCGCGAATTGGATGCCGACCTTCGCGACGGAGCAACTCGCGGCGGCGTCGCTCTTCGCCGACACGGCGGGGAAGGTCGTCGGGCTGATCTCGTCCGGCGTGGACGGCTTCGCCAAGCTCGCGACCCTCGTCACCCCGTCCGGCGCCGCGATCGGGGAATTCATCCGTGTCGCGACCGACATGACAAGCCGCTTCGTCGCCGCCGTGCCGACCTTCGCCGAAGGGCAGCTGGTGGCGGCCTCGCTCTTTGCGGATACGACAAGCAAGGTGGTCGGGCTGATCGGGGCGGGCGTCGATGGCTTCGCCAAGCTCGCCACCTTCAATGCTCCGCTCAACGCCGTCATGGGCGCGTTCATCGACAGCGTTTTCACCTTCACCGCGACCTTTGCCAATTGGGTGCCACGCCTCGCCTCGGAGCAACTGGCGGCGGCGGGCGCATTCGCCGACGTGGCATCCAAGACGGTCGGGCTGATCGGCTCCGGTGTGGATGGCTTCGCCAAGCTGGCATTGTTCGCCGTCCCGTCGAGTGGCGCGATGGGCGCGTTCATCGACGGTATCTTCCTCTTCACGGCGACGTTCGCGCGCTGGGTACCGACCTTCGCCGACGGGCAATTGGCGGCGGCGTCGCTCTTCGCGGATACGGCGGGCAAGGTGATCGGGCTGGTCGGGGCGGGCGTCGATGGCTTTGGCAAGCTCGCCGATTTCCGGGCACCGCTCGATGGCACGATGGGCGGTTTCCTCGCCACGCTGATCGACTTCACCGCGCGCTTCGTCGCCGCCGTGCCGCGCTTCGCCTCGGAGCAACTCGCGGCGGCATCGGCCTTCGCCGACGTGGCGAGCAAGGCGGTGGGCCTGATCGGGACCGGGGTCGCGGGCTTCGCCGCGCTCGCCGACTTCCGCGCGCCGACCGCCGCCGCGCTGGACGCCTTCGCCTGGTCGGTCGGCCAACTGGTCGCGCGCATGGTGGGGATCGGCGCGTGGTTCGAGCAGAACGGCCTGGACGCGGCGGGCACCTTCGCCGACACGGCGGGCAAGGTGCTCGCCACGCTGGGGTCCGGGGTCTCCGGGCTGACGAGCCTCTTCACGTTCGTCGCGCCGGGCCTGGGCGCGCTGGACGCGTTCGCGGGCGCGGTGCGGGACATGGTGGCGCGTTTCACCTGGATCGCGGGGACGCTCTCCGGGGACGGCGTGCGAGCGGCGGCGGAGTTCGGCGCGGCGACCGGGACGATCTTCGGGGCGTTGCAGTCCGCGACCGGATTCTTCAACAGCCTCGACGGCCTGCTGCTGCCCGACCGGGCCGGGATCGACCGGCTCCTCGCCCCGATCATCGACACGCTGGCGGCGGTGACGGATGCGGCGAACCGGATCGGCGCGGGCGGCCTGGAAGCGGCCACGGCGTTCAGCACGGCGGTCGGCGCGGTGTTCGGGGCGATCAACACGGCGCAGCAGGCGACGGGCGGCATCGCGCCGCTCGCGATCGGCGGTGGGGGCGGATCGGGCGGCGGTGGGGGCGGGGGGATGAGCGTGACGATCCAGATCAATGCACCGGTGTATGGCGTGCAGGATTTGCAGGAAGCAGTCGTGAGCGGCGTGATCGAAGCGCGGCGACGCGGGCGACTCTAAGCGCCCCCGGACCGGGGCGGACGCAACCCAACAGGAGGACACCATGACGTTCCTACCGATCGCCAATCCACCGAACAAGCCCACGCCGGTCGGTGCAGACAAGCTCCTCGGCACCGACAGCGCCGATGGCTCGACGAAAAACTTCGCGGTGAGCGCGCTCGCCACCGTCATGGCCGCGCAAGGCCCGGCAGGCCCCGCCGGGATGGTGTGGCGGGGGGCGTGGTCGTCCGCGACCGCCTACGCGAGCGGCGATGGCGTCTCGTCCGGCGGCAGCAGCTACATCGCGACCGCCGCCAACACCAACAGCCAGCCGCCGTCCGCGAACTGGAACCTCCTGGCGCAACAGGGGGCGGCGGGGAGCGCGGGGAGCGCCCCCGCGCCGGTGACGGTCGCGGCCAACGCCACCGTCACCACGGCGCAGCGCACCATCCTGGTCGATGCCACCGGCGCGGCGCGGACGATCACCCTCTACACCGCCGTAGGCAACGCGGGCAAGGAGATCCGCGTGAAAAAGATCGCCGGGGCGAACGCGGTCACGATCGCCGCCGCCGGGTCCGAGACGATCGACGGCGCGGCGACCCTGGCGGTCGCCGGGATCAACGACAGCTACAGCCTGGAGAGTGACGGTGCCGTGTGGCGCGTGATCTAAGCGGCGAGTCGACTCGCAAAGGAGAACGCCGATGACATATCTGCCGCGCGGCACCCTGCCGTCCTACACGCGCGCCGCGCTCCCGGTCGCCCCCGCCGACTACCAGCAAGCGTTCGTGACGGACGGTGCGGTGCGCGGCCCCTCTATCTGGGTGCCCTCGC